>Ga0172375_10008792_pt1 | contig 13487 bp, 10 predicted proteins | sample LakKiv1m_FD_114537 | JGI IMG/M metagenome (GOLD analysis project Ga0172375, IMG submission 114537) | Freshwater microbial communities from Kabuno Bay, South-Kivu, Congo - kab_092012_11.1m | ecosystem: Environmental > Aquatic > Freshwater > Lake | place: Democratic Republic of the Congo...
GTGTTTAAATATTTATTGAGTCGGTTTTTTAAATCCCTTTGATCAAGAGTGGCAATTGTTTGATACTTTTTGACCATATCTCCCTCTTTGACTCCAACCCAGGCCAATCGTCCTGAAGTTTGAAATTTCAAATTTACTTTTTCATCAGCTTCTATTTTTCCAGAAAGAGAAAGGGTTTCTTTCAAATCTTCTTTTCTTATTTTGTATGTTTCAATTTTTCCTTTGATTGAAGTTTGACTCCGATAAATTAAAAACCCGATAATTAAAACAATTAAAACCAAATACCATCTTTTTTTCAAAAATTTTAGCATAATTAATTCTATCACAAAAACGCAGACCAATCACTGATCGGCATTACGTTGTAAAGTAAAAAATTCCAGGCAAATAAAAATATTGCCGGAAGTAAAATGATACCAATAATTAAAAATTTTTTCGATGTAAAAAATTTCTCAAAAGCAATTAGAGCTAAGGGCCAAAGGGGCAAAGAATAACGACTGATGTCACGATGCTGAACAAATAAAGTGGCCACAAAATAAACTAATCCAAAATAGAAAAAACTTCTATATTTAGTATTCTTTAAATAAAAAATTGTTAATCCGTAAATAAAATAATAAAATAATATATCTTCAAGCCAAGCTGTTCCTACCCAGGGTTTTTGAAAATTGAAAACAGAATAAGGGAAGACTAAATGAATATTGTCACCAGAATGAAAATAAGCAAAAAAATCCTTGTATTGCATCCCATAAATCCCAAATACCCCCAAAAGTCCCAACGGAATCAATAAAATTCCTATCCAATTCCAATTAATTTTTTTTTCCTTAATCATTTTTTCAAAAAATACCAAACCATAACCAGCAAATAGCAATATTCCTGGTGTTTTCGTCATTGTTGCCAGTCCTCCAAATAAACCTGCCAACCAGAACTTACTTTTTTCAAAAAAGAAAAGTGATAATAAAATTAACAGCATGAATAAACTTTCCGGTGCCCCAACCGATCTGATTACCAAAAACCGAGGAAGAAACAATAAAACGGATGCCAATAATAAAGGATTATTTGTTAGCTTAAATTTCTTTAACAGATAATAAAAAAATAAAACTAATCCGATTGTTGCTAATAAATTTATCCCCACCATTGACTTAAGATATTCTAACCCGTTAACTCGTAAACCAGTTAACTGAACTAACTCCCTAACTGTCCTAATCAAAATCGGATACAATGGCAAATGCGCGGCAAAATATTTTGGGCTTAAAGTAGTTTCTAATTTTAACTGTTCAATTTTTACCGGGTCATAAAAAGTTTTTGCCGGGACAACATATAATGGCCCATCATATTGTCTATATACAGTGAGAAGACCAACACCTCTCCAAAGGATAAAAGTAGAAATTAAAACAATTAATGTTAAAATTAAATAAGAATATATGCGACGCATACTAAATATTTTAACAAATAACTGGATTTTAATCATAGTTTTGATAATCGGAGTATTTTTACGTTTCTATAAGTTTACAGGGTTTGTCACTTTTTTAGGCGATCAAGGACGAGATACAATTATTGTAAAACGAATTTTAACCTTAGAACATTTTCCGGCAATTGGCGCTCCAACTTCAATCGGCCAAGTCTATCTTGGTCCTTTTTATTATTATTTTATTACCCCTTGGCTTTTGTTTTTTAATTATCAACCGATTGGTTTAGCTTTTGGCGTCGCTTTTTTTTCCTCACTTTATCTTTTGATTAATTATTTAGTCGTTAAAGAACTGTTTGATAAAAAAATTGCTTTAATTTCTACTATATTTTTAAGTTTCTCTTCTGTTTTAATCGATTTTTCTCGTTTTTCCTGGAATCCTAATCTTTTACCGCTTTTCACCTTACTGACAGTTTATTTTGTTGTTAAGAGTTTAAAAACAAATAAGTGGTATTTTTTTGCTTTATCCGGCGCTTTTCTATCTTTTATCATTCAACTTCATTATTTGGCTTTATTTCTTTGTCTTCCTATTTCCATCATTTATTTAATTGATTTTTTAAAAGATAAAAAACAATTAATTCATAAATTTTTTTATTTATTTATTTGTTTATTTTTCTTCATTTTATTCTCCTCCCCTCTTATAGTTTTTGATCTTCGACATCAGTTTTTAAATACTAAAAACTTTATCTCTCTTTTTCAATCATCAGGAACAAGTTTTTTAACAAAATTTAACAGTCTTTTTGATTCTTTTTATTATTTAAATTTATATTCTTTTAACATTAATTTAAATAAATTTTTTGTTTATCTTTTATTATTGTTTCTTTTTATTATTCTATTTACTTTGATAAAAAAGGGGTCTAATCTAAAAATATTTCTTTTTACTTTTCTTCTAACTATTTTAGGAATGTCTTTGTATAGCGGACCGAAATATCCTCATTATTTTGTCGTTCTTTATCCGATCTATTATATTATCATTAGTCATTTTCTTGTTTTCCCTAAAGGATCTTCATGGGAAAAATATTTAACTATATTTTTTGTATTCGGATTTATTTTTCTCAATTTTCAAAAATATCCTTACTTTTATAGTCCTCCCAATAACCAAATAACATTAGCTAAAAATATTGCGCAAAAAATTTTTGATAACGTTAAAAAAGAAAAATTTACAGTGACAGCGCTGCCGGAGAAATATTCCGATTCAACCTATCGTTATTTTTTGGAGATCTGGGGAAAGCGAGCTATTGAAAAAGATTCCTTAAATAAAGCCAATGAACTTTTTGTTGTTTGCGAGAAAAAATGTAATATTATTATCGGTAACCCTATGTGGGATATCGCTTATTTCGCACCGAATAAGATTATTGGGGAATGGAAAGTAGAAGGTATTAAAATTTATAAATTAATTAGATGAAGATTTCCTTAATAATTCCCTGCTATAACGAAGAGATAAACATTCAAAAAGGCGTTTTAGATAAAATCGGCAACTACACTCAAAACGATCAAAGATTTTCTGAAGTTGTCATCGTTGATGACGGTTCAAATGATTCTTCAAAAACCGTGATAAAAAATAAATATCTAAAAACTTATCCGAAATTTCGTTTATTGGAAAATCCTCATCAAGGAAAAGCCTTTGCTGTTTTGACTGGAATTAAGCAAGCTAAAGGCGATTATGTTATGTTTTCAGATATTGATCTGGCTACTCCAATTGATGAAGTGGAAAAATTGATTGCAAAAACAAAAAATGATGGACAAATCGTGATCGGTTCTCGTAATAATAGTCGGAAAGGTGCGCCTCTTATGCGAAAAGTTATGGCTAAAGGATTTATTTTTATTCGAAATATAATTATCGGTTTAAAGGGAATCAAAGATACTCAGTGTGGTTTTAAACTGTTTGAAAAACAAATCGCCTTAAAAATTATTGATAAACTACAGGTCTTTCACGACAAAAGAATTGCTGAAGATTCTTCTGTTTCGGCCGGTTTTGATATTGAGTTTTTATTTTTAGGACAAAAATTAGGTTATAAAATAATTGAGGTACCAGTTATCTGGAGACATGTAGAAACAAAGAACGTAAACTTTATCAGAGATACTATTGAGACTTTAATAGATATTTTCAAAATTAAACTTTTGGATATGAAGGGAAAGTACAACTAAATGTTATCTCCTCTCTGCTTCCTTAATCGCTTCCCTGTATTTACAATAATCGCAATCAATTCCTGCCGCCGGCAATTTATTACTATTTAAACATTTATAAAGATCTTTTATTGATCCTTCAACCCAAGAATCATTTCCTTTATACGGAATTAATTTAATATTGAATTCCAATTTTCCGTCAAACGCTTTGCGGTCTGTATCACCATTACAATAGACAAAATAGCCAGTCGATGAGACTTTATAATTATTTTTCCGGAAAAGCCATTGATAGATCTCCATCTGTCTTTTGTATCCTATCTGCCAATCGGCGTCAAGAGTAACTTCACCATCTTTTGAAGTCGCTTTATAATCAACAATTATCAATTCGCCAGCCGGATTAATCCAAATATCATCAATTCCACCAGTAATATTTAGATTAGTTTCTTTATGTAAATATTCTATTCCACCTCGAAGTGCGTCCCTCCATTTGTCCATGTTTTTATCTTGATAAGGGATCGCCTTTATTCCATAAATTTTCATTAAAGGATGAGGGGTTTTATCTGCGCGATGAATATCAAATTCTTTTTTAAGAAGTTTGTCAACGGCTGAGTTTAAGGAAAATGGATATCCTGGCGGCTGACTGACTCCCAACCGACGGTCAAAATAAAAACAACGCGGACAGTTTAAAAATAAATCTATTTTGCTCCTACTTAAGCGAAAAGGAAACAACGAGCTCGGTGTATAAAGATAAGATTTTCTTCGAGGATTATAGTACTGAGACATAGAATTATTATAGTTGATATAATTTACTTTAGTTATGAAAAAGTTTTTTCCGATTATATTTTTGGCGGTTATTTCTGTTTTTCTGATTCTCTATCGTTTTGTCGATATTCCAAAGTATTTAGCCTTTGATGAAGTTGAATTTACAAAACTCGCTTTGTCTTTGGATAATAAACAATACGTTCCTTATTCCCAACTGGCTACCGGCCATTCAACTTTATATTTTTACATATTACTTTTTTCACTGAAAATCTTTGGAATTAATACTTTCGCTCTCCGCTTTCCTGCAGCAATTTTTGGAATTTTATCTGTAATATTTTTTTATTTGATAATAAAAAGGGTTTTTGCTAAACAAAGTTTAACGTTTTTTGTTTTATGCTCCATTATTCTTCTTTCTTCTCGTTGGTTTCTTAATTTCGCTCGTTTTTCATTTGAGGTTACTTTTCTTTTATTTTTAGAGTTGACATCTATTTATTTTTTATTAAAGGCAAATGAAAATTTAAAAGCGAAGATATCAAGCTTTTATATAATAAATTCAGGAATTTTTGCCGGTCTTGCTTTTCTCTCCTATACTCCCGGTCGAATCTTTTTTCTTTTACCACTATTATTTATAACTTTAGAAACTTTACAAACTTTAAAACTTTATAAACTCGTTTATTTCCTCATTCCTTTTATAATAATAATTACTCCTCTAACTTCTTACCTATTGATAAATAAAGACACCCGTGTTGATCAGCAGTTTTTTTTAAAAAATCATGAAATGCCCATCCAAGAAAAACTTAATGGTCTTTGGAGTAATGTTTCCTCAACCACTTTGATGTTTTTTATTAAAGGCGACATGAATGGTCGTCATAATTATCCAGGAAAATCGGCTTTGAATCCGATCATTGGAACACTATTTATTATTGGTTTAATAATATCGATAAAAAATTTTAAAAAATCATATAACAAATTATTCTTATTTTATTTTTTACTTTCTATTATCCCGGCTTTAATGACCTATCCTTGGGAAAATCCTAACATGTTAAGAACTTATACTGTCCTACCTTCAGTTATCTATTTTGTAGGCCAGGGTTTAATGTTATTCCCGCGAAGGCGGGAATCCATATTAATCATCACCGTCTTAATTTTTTTCTCTTGCATTTATGAACTTCGTACTTACTTTAAATATCAGTCAGCTGTGTTTTATCAATCTTTTCAAATAAAATTACCCCTAGAAAAAGCCATAAAAGTCAAGTTAAAAATATGAAAAAACATTGGCCGGTTATAATTTTTTTAAGTATCTTTTTTATATTGATTGCTAATAAACTGATCTTTAATTCAACTCCTTTTTATGACTGGGATGAATCTATCTATATTCAAGCCGGCAGAGAAATGATCGCACAGAAATCATTTCTTACGCCAGTCTGGCAGGGAACTTACTGGTTAGACAAACCTCCTCTTATTCCTCTTATCTATGGCCTGATTGCCAAACTGACTTTTTCCACAGCGCCGGAGATATCTACCAGATTTTTTAATCTTTTAGTTTCCATCGTCGTTCTTGCTTTTATTTATGTTTTTTATAATCGTGTTTTTAAAAACCGATGGCTCGCCACCTTGACTGTTGCAATTACCGCTTTTACCCCTTTGTTTTTACAAAAAACCCAAACAGTCAATCTTGATATTTTTATTCTTTTTGGCTGGCTTGGCTATATTCTTTTTTTCAACAACTTTTTTTTCAGCATTTTTTTCTTGTTTATAGCTGTTATGGGAAAATCTCTGATTGGATTTTACCCTGTTATTTTAATTTTCATTTATTATCTATATAGATATTTTAAAAAAGAGATTAAGCGAAAAGAACTTGAAGAAATAATAAAAAAAATAGTGCTTCAAACATTTATTTTATCGTTATGGTATATCATCATGTTGGTAATTTTCGGAAAAGCATTTTTCTGGCAACATATTATTGAGTCGCATTTCAGACGAGTAACATCTTCGATAGAATTTCATTTTGGCCAAAGAACTTTTTACATTACCTATGCTCTTGAACAGATGGGTTATTTTTTTTATTTAGCAATAATTGGGGGAGTTACAATATTAATCAGTTTTTTAAAAAACAAGATTTCTTCAAAAGAAGCTTTTTTTTCTTTTTATATTCTTCCCTGGTTTATCTTTCTTAATTTGACCAAAACAAAAATATTCTGGTATTTTTATCCGACTATTCCCCTCTTTGCCTTTTTAGCTACTATCTGGATTAAACAGATTAACGTAAAAATGTTGAAAATCTTTCTTGGATTTGTACTAATAGGTATTTTGTTTTATCAATCTTTTGTCAAACAAAATGTTTTGGCAATTTCTTATTCAAAACCGGAATCATACTATTATCTTTCTCTTTACGCAAAAAATAACTGCCAATCACTTAATTTATTGATTAATAAAACCAGTCGGGAAAGTTTTGCCACTCTTGATAAACTGGGATTACTGATTACGACAACAAAATGGTGGGGAGATCATCCCTCAATGGTTTATTATTTCGGGAAAAAAATAAATTTTTATTATGACACTAAAAATTTTAGCAAAAGTTTTCAAAATAACGGCTATTTTGTTATTGTTAAAGGTGATATAAATTATTTGAATAATTCAGTTGAAAACGTCAAACAATTTGGTGATTATTATTTAATAATAAAATAGCTTTGCTGTATAATGTTTAGTATAGATTATGTTTGATATTTATAAAATTTTTTCATTCTTTAAAAAAAATTTTAATCGCAAAGATATTTTTCTGGGATTGAGTTTAGTTATCTTTTTCTTTCTTACCAGAATCGTTTACTTAGATAAATTACCGATATTCTCCGATGAAGGAATCTATATCCATTGGGCAAGAATCGCTTGGCATGACGCCTCCTGGAGATTTATTTCTCTGACTGACGGTAAACAACCTCTCCAAACATGGGGAACAATTCCTTTTTTAAAATTATTTCCTCAAAATTTACTTATTGGCGGACGAATGTTTTCGGTTGCCACAGGTTTTGTCTCTTTAATAGGAATATTTAGCTTATTGTATTATTTATTTGGTAAAAAAACCGCTTTTTGGGGTACATTTTTATATATCTTTACTCCTTTTTTTCTTTTTTATGACCGAATAGCTTTAGCTGATTCTGCCGTTAATGCCGGTTTTATCTGGATTCTATTTTTTTCTATATTAGTTATAAAAACACTTCGACTTGATCTATCTTTATTTTTCGGTCTAACGGCCGGAATTGCTATGCTGACTAAGTCTTCGATCCGGATGTTTATTGGACTTTCGGCTTTAGCACCGGTAATTATCTGGAACAAAAAAGAAAAAGACATTATCAAAAAAACTCTAAATTATTTTATTTTATTTGCTTTAGTTTTCGTAATGGCAATTATTATTTATAACGTTCAAAGGTTATCCCCTTTTATGCATTATATTGAACAAAAAAACAATACTTTTGTCATGCCTTTTATAGAATTTATTGAATCTCCTTTTGCGGTTCTTTGGCCAAACTTAAAATTAATTCCTTATTATGTTTTTTCAGAAATGGGCTGGTTGACCGGATTTTTAGGAATTGTTGGTTTGTTTATATTATTAAAAAAAGATTTAAATTTGGGACTGTATTTTTCTATTTGGTTATTGGCTCCTTACCTTGCCATTGCCGGTTTCTCAAGAGTAATTTTTCCCAGATACTTAATTTTTATTACTACTCTTTTAACGATTTTCTCTGCATATTTCCTATCAAATCTTAAATCAAGATTACTAAAGTCTGTTTTTTTGATAATTTTTTTGTTAATTTCTGTTTTTTACGCTTATGGATTTTATTTCAATCCCGCCCTTATTCCTTTTCCAGAAATTGATAAAGGTCAATATGTCGAGGGAGAAACGGCCGGGTGGGGGGCTAAAGAAATAATGGAATACGCACGAGTTAAATCAAAGGAAAAACAGGTAGTCATTCTGGCCGAAGGAGATTTTGGACTGATAGGCGATGTTTTGAATGTTTTTTTGAAAGATAATGACAAAATAAATATCAGGGGGTTTTGGCCGTTAGATGAAAAAATTTTATTTGATAACCAAAAAGAATTAAAACAGAATTTGGTTTACGTTGTTTTTTCCCAAAGCAAAGTATTCCACCAAAACTGGCCAATAAAACTTATCAAAAAATATGACAAACCTGGGAATCGAACCGCTTACTATTTATTTGAGCTAATTAAATAATCTTTCTTAACTAGATTTCTTAAAAAATAAAGGAATAAAAATACTAAAGAAACAATACTTATTAAGTTGCCTAATGTCCTTATTAAGGTGTCTTTAAAAACAAAAACAAGTTTGTGATTTCCTTCAGGAACTGACACGGTAATTAATTTATAGTCATTATCATCATTTATTTTGATTTCTTTACCGTCCAAATTCGCCTGCCAGCCGGGAAAATTAAAAGTATTTAATCTAAATTCGATTGGATTTTTTGATTCAACCTCAAATTCTTTTTTTGAGAACTTATCAGTTATTGTTTCTACTCTAGTTGTTTCTTTAGCGGATAAAATCTTGAAACTTTCTTTTGTTAAATCTTTTTTATTTAACCCAATTGTTGTCGTCCCCAACTCAGTTCTCTTTGTCTTTATTCCCGATGGCGAAAACTCAAAGGAAGTCTTGCTTACACGCCAGGAAATTTCCTCAAAACTTGTTAATTTTTTTTCATCATATGTTTTTTCGTTATGCGGTCTGGAATATATTGAATATTTGATAACGGTAATTACCAACAAAGAAATAATCATTAAATTAAATAAAACCTTTTTTACATTATTATCTAATCTAATAATTTTTCCAAAATAATAAATACCTGCTCCAGCAATCAAACTGATAAATATTCCGGAAAGTGTTAAAAATCTCCAGGGAAACTGAAGATACCAAAGATACTCAACTCTATCCCAAATAAACTGAGAATAAGTAATGGACATAAACAGTGAAAATAAAAGTAGAAATAACAAAAAAAGATACATACTTAACGACTCTCTCTTCTTTTTTGTAAAAAAATAAAATAAATTAGCAATAAAAGAAAAAATTGTCAAAAAAATATGAATTTTACCTAATTGAAAGCTTATTCCATCATTAGGTCCGGCGATCGATCCTCCATATCCCCAGGCAGAAAACCAAAGTTGAATAGGATAGATAAAATGAATTTTATAATTGGCCAATTCATGAGTCAGAATTGCATCAACAAGTGTATGTTTTTTTTCGATAAGTGATGGTAGCCAAAAAAAGGCTGATAAACCGAGTGCCAAAAAAATTCCAACTAAAAAATTTTTAAAAAACAACCAACGATTTTCAGAATAAAAAAAATAATAAATAAAAAATAAACCTATGAAAAAAAAAGTTGGAAAAGCAATTAATGGATGAGCTAATATTAAAAATCCTAAACTCAAACTAAAAAGAAAAGGGCGTTTCATATCAAGACTTAAAAAGATAAACGGCAAAATCGACATGGCAAAAAATTCCGCCCACGCTCCTCTTATATAGATTGTAATCATCCGATAAAAGAAAAATGTAAAGAAAGTCGCCGCCAGTAAACCGGTTTTTTTATTAAAAAATTTTTTGCCTAACAGATACATTCCAATTGAAGAAAGAAAGGAACCGGCAATAATCATCAATTTCAGAGACCAAAGTAAATTAAAACCAATTAAATGAAAAAACTCGGCTACATAATAGATAAGAGGCGGATAAAAATTAAAGAGTGGATATCCAAAGTTAAAACCCAAGCTACCTACCCAACGTGGATATAAGTTTCCCTGTCCGATAGCTTGATTCAAAAGATAAAGTCTGGCAATGTGTTGGTCATCGTGAATAGAAAAATATTGACTATTTAAAAGTCCTGAGACAGCCAAAGCTGTTATAATAATAAGGACAATCATTTCTAAAGACAATAATTTTTTAAGGAATTTCATCTTTATAATTATATACGATGTCATCCCCGCGAAAGCGGGGATCCAAAATATTCAGCATGGATAACAATATTAAACAAATAAAACAAAGAAGTGTTTTAAGCGCCGGCAGTCTACTTTTTCAAAGTGGTTTTTCGGCAGTTTTGGGGTTTGCCGCTTTTTTTATCTTAACCTTAAAATCCAATCTTTATCTTCTCGGTATTTATAACACAGTTTTGGCAATGATGGCTTTTTTTAACTATTTTTCCAGTCTTGGACTAGCAGCAGCCATTATCCAGAAAAAGGAAGTAGATGAAAAAGATCTTAACACTGCCTTTATCATCCAAACCGCCTTATCAATTTTTGTAATAATAGTCGGCTTTTTCCTGACAAATTATCTTTTTGTGATTTATAAAGATTTACCAAAAAATGCTATCTATCTTTATTGGTCTCTTCTTTTTTCTTTTTTCTTCCTTTCTTTAAAAACAATCCCTTCGGTACTCCTTGAGAAAAAAATTCAAATTTATAAAGTGGTTCTCGTCTCTCTTATTGAAAATATTGTTTTTTATTCTGTCGTAATTGTTATGTCCATAATGAATATGGACATTTTTAGTTTAGTTGTTGCCGTAATAGTCCGATCATTAGTTGGAGTTATCACCATCTATATAATGAATCCCTGGTTACCAAAACCTATCTTCTCAAAAGTATCAGCTAAATCGCTTTTATCATATGGTGTTCCTTTTCAGGGGAATTCATTCTTGGCTCTTATTAAAGATGATCTGATGATTATTTATTTGGGAGCAGTTATTGGCTTTGAAAAACTCAGTATTGTTACTTTTGCCAAGAAATATGCTGAATTTTCTATTAGACTAATAATGGATAACATTAACCGTGTTGCCTTTCCTATTTATTCTCAATTCCAAAATAATAAAACTCTTTTAAAAAAAAGCGTTGAAAAAATTCTTTTTTATGAAGCCCTTTTTATTATTCCGATTATTATTGGCAGTGTTTTTATCTTCGATAACCTGCTTAAACTTATGCCGGGTTATTATATAAAATGGCAGGTTGCCTTGATTTCTTTTTATTTTTTTTCCTTTTCCGCTCTTTTTGTCAGCTTATATTCCCCGCTTATCAGTCTTTTCAACGCTATCGGTAAAGTTAAATTGACATTAATAATCATGGTAATTTTAACTGCCCTAAACTGGATCTTTGTTCCGCTTTTGATCAAATTATTCGGGTTTCAGGGTATCTCTATTGCCTTTTTTGTCATCTCTTTATCCTTTATTTTTGTTTTCATCAAAGCAAAATCAACCGTCGATTTTTCTTTAAAAAATGCTTTTGGTGCACCAGTAATTTCTTCAGTGATAATGACCGTATATCTTTTATTAATTAAGTTTTGGATAAGTAAAATCGTGACTAATAATCTGCTTCTAACTGGTTTAGCGATTATTGGATCGGCCTCTGTTTACTTTTTTGTTATTTACAGAATTAAAGGCAGAGTTTTTATTGATGAAATAAAAGATTTAATAAATACCCAACGAAAAGGAAATTAATATTTAATTGCATAGTTTATGATCATAAATGCAGGTGAAGTATATGTAGGACATTATGTCACCTTCATTGAATGGAATCCTCTCTCCTGCCTTGATTATTTTTCGCACATCGGCTTTTGCTTTGTTTAATCCGCCATTTGACGGCTTAGTCCAAAGATTAAAAGTATTGCTATATCCATAAAAAATCCAGATAGCAACTAATGACAAAAGGATTAATGGTTTAAAACCAATACCGATTAGTTTTTTTTGAAGATAAAGTACTATATATAAAACCATTGGCATATTAATAAGAACATAATATTCAGAAGTAGAACCTCCGTAAAATGTATATACGACCGCCGGAATAATAAACCACAAAAACATTAAAATCCCCAATGATTTTGTTTTTTTATTTTTTTCAAATAATAGAACTATAATAAAAATCGTTGGAATAATATATTTTAAGAGTGGATATTGACTGGGTAAAGAAAAAACTGTCTGAAACTGAATAAAAGCATCATTTAATCGAAATAAAAAGAATCTCAGATGAAATCCGTTGATCCAATAATCTTTGAAAAAATTTGAAAATAGATTATAGTTGCCGTACTTATTAAGCATGTCATAAGCAATATTGGGAATAAACCATACCAAAAAAAGCGGTAAACTAATCAGTCCCTTTTTAATAACCTGTTTTTTGTCTTTGGCGAAAAGGAGGGAAACAGAAACAATCGGGATAACAAAAACGATTGCAAAATGAAGATGAAGAAAAAGACCAGTTAGAAAGACTATCCATGGAATCCATTTGTAATTATTTTTTAAAACAACCGAATAAATACCATAGAATATAAGAATTGCAACGCCGGGAACTGGAGAAACATTCCAAGGTATTTGATTAATATTAATTAGATATCTATTCAAAGCAATGATTGAACTGATGAATAGAGCCGCTTTTTCGTTATAAATCTTCTTCGTAACCCAAAATATAGCTATAAAGTTAAAAATATTAACTAAAATATTAAGATAAGTCGCTCCTATCGGATCTAAGTTTGTAAAAAAATAAAATGGGACGAGAAGATAATACCAAAGAGGGCCCAGATTAAAATGTCCTATTCCGGTTCGAGGACCGTTTAACACTAACTGGCCATGAATAATATCTCTTGTTTTCCAGGCATCTCTTGCTTGATCCCAGCCATAACCAAAATAATTACTTAAGTTATAAAAACGTAAATACAGTCCTATGATAAGAATAATAACGAAGACTAAAGTAAATTTATTTTTTACTATAAAACGCCGAATTTTCCCAAAATTCATATGTCAAGTATAGTATATTGACCGCTAGAAAAAATAAAATAATTTCGTGTTTTAAAATAACTTTTTCAGGTTTATCCCAACCTCCCAAATAAATATACGGATAATAAGAACATATCAGTCCCATCAAAAAAAATTCAATTTTTTTAATTAAATTTGGGAAAATTGGCAAAAAAATAAATAAAATTAAAAAATACCATGGTTGTATTTCAGAAAAAAAAGACAAATAAAAAAGAGGTACTAAAATTCCAATAAAAGCTACGATGTTTAACCATTTATTTTTTTTTGATAATAATAAAATTGGTATGGTCATGTATTTTATTAATCCGGAAATAAGAAAAAGAATCCTTGACCAAAAACTTTTA
>Ga0172375_10008793_pt1 | contig 13485 bp, 9 predicted proteins | sample LakKiv1m_FD_114537 | JGI IMG/M metagenome (GOLD analysis project Ga0172375, IMG submission 114537) | Freshwater microbial communities from Kabuno Bay, South-Kivu, Congo - kab_092012_11.1m | ecosystem: Environmental > Aquatic > Freshwater > Lake | place: Democratic Republic of the Congo...
CATCCTTATGAAAACGGTCACGGTCCATTCTTAAAAACTTGGTGGGAAATCTGACCGCCACTTCACGGATCAAAGCTCTTTCGATAAACATTTTTGAGGTGGTTAGCTCAACAAATTCTTCCCAATCTTTAAAAGCTGGTTTTGTTTCTTTAAACTGTCTTAAAGCTTCTTCTTCACCTAATTTCCTCAGGTCGCTCATATATTGAGCGAAGTCTGTTTTTTCTCCTAATGGTTCAAAGTACCTTTCATACATATATTTAAACCAATCATTTTTCTCCTTATACCATTCAGGATGATCTTTATTTTTTGCGGTCGCAGATAAAAAATCTTTTTCTACTCGATTATTAAGAAAATCATTGATCGCTTCATAACCAATCATATCCATCGCCTTAAAGGTTTCTGGGTAGTTGACTGTTCCATCTTTATCATAGATAAAGTGGCCCTCTAAGGTGCTTAACATCCGCCAGCCGCGTCTTTTTGACGGACCGCCAACATTAGAAAAATCTATTATCTCATCGACAAATAGTTTCTTTTGTCCTAAGTTTCCCAGTTCTCCCCGACCTTTAAGAAATGAGTTATAGTAGAGATCCATATTTTTCCATAAATCATTGTGGTTCCATATGCCTTTTTTTCCTTCAATCGGCATAAAATAAATTAAGTTCCAGTGGTGTTCTCCTCCCCAGCGCATAATCGTATGCAAAGGATTAAAAACATCCAAAGACGCCGCATCATTAGTGCTATAGGAGGCAGGATGACCTTTGCCTTCAACATCAGTCGGATCAGCATAGGCTGACTTTTCCGGCTCGTTAAGGAAGACTCCCCGTGACATACCAACCGCTACGTTAACGGCATTTCTTATCCTTACTTCCGGAGCATCCGGATACAACTCCATTAGATGGTCAATAATTTGATCTTCAAGTTTTGTGTTCACTCGCTCCAGTTGGTTGGTAAACTGATTAGTGCGGTGTCTCCAGTCTTGGGAAGCAAACTCCTCATCAAGGAATTTATCATAGAGAACAAAAGCCTGAAAAACGATATTACCATCAGGAAGCATCATGATTTCATCAAGGTCTGTACTGCTAAGTTTTTCAGCATAATTACCCAAATTCTCATAAAATCCTTCTTTCCCGGCTGGCTGGCTGAAAATAGCTCTGGCATTATGCAGATACTCGCCCCGGTGGCGCCAGTGATTAAGGTTAAGCGATAATGATTGAACAAACTTACTTAAATTAACATCGGCAAAATAAGGCAAAGGCTTGACCCGTAGATACGGCTGCATTTTCCCTCCTTTGTCTCTCTCTAAAATCGTGTAGGGTTCTTCTTCTTGCTTTACCAAGGTAATATCATACATATTTTTTGTATCATTATCTTTTGAACTCTCTAAAGTTTCCAAATTGGTCTGTAAAGTTGTGATTAAGGTGTTTATTTTATTTCTAATCGGTTCAATACCATGAAGAAAATCTTCTCTTTCAACCTCTTCAAAAAACTTTTGCGGCCGGTCTATCTGCAACTGACGATAAAGTTGATTGATAATATCACTTAATGTATTACTTATTTCTTGAGAAACATTAATCTTAACCTGCTGATTGATAAATTTATTTAACGCCTCTTCACTAGGCGGTTCTTTACCAATATTCTTAAATGACTCTAAAAGATTTTTTTTAATCTCTCTCTGCTTTGCATCATCAGTTGAATAATCATTAATTTTTTTTTCTACATAGTAAAGAAAATTTTCCGGAGTATAAAAATTATGAAGAAATTTTTTTTGATCTTCAGTAAATCTTTGATAATACTCTTGGGAATCGATTAGAAATTGTCTTTCTTCCGGATGCTCTCTAAAAAACTCTTCCTCTGTCATCGCTTTTGGTTCTTCAAATATTTCCCTCATCTCCTCCTCCCTCATACCTAAATTAGTTGCTGTTCCGATCATTGAATCTTCCGTTTTTCTGTATGCTTCTTCGTTTTCAGATTTCATCCGGTTTAAGGCTTTTTGAAAATCGCTTTTTTCTCCCCCTTTTTTTCCAAAAACTATTTCTTTTTCTCCCAAGATCCAGTCGCCGATTGTTTCCTGAATCACGACGGCTTCGGACTCGGATATATGTTTTTTTGCTAATTCTTTAAGGATTGCCTGGGCTTTTTCGTTTTCAACCACCGTCACATCTCTATCGGCTAAAGTCGTCGTTCTTATTAAAGCTTGATGAAGGTTTTTTTTAGCTTCTTTTAGATTATCTTTTTGTTTATTAGTCAGCTCTCCTCTTTTTTCCTGTTGTTCAATGGTGACGATTGTCTCTCGCGATTGTTTTAATTTGCTGATTTGCTCAGCCGCCAATGTTTTTAACTGTTGTTCTTGTTCTTGAGGAGAAGCATCTGATGCTAAAATTTGATTTATCGTTTCTATCATCGCTTGCTGAGCCAATTGTTCCATCTTTGCTTGATTAGATTCCTTATTTTGTTGTTGTTCAGGTGTATTATTTGGACCCATATTAAAAATGTAGCAAATTTGGAGAAGCTAAACAAGGAGAAAAGGAAATTTATTTTTTCACTTCAATAACCAACTGTCTCTCTCTACCTTCACCGACTGACGAAGTGGTTAGTTCCGGGTAGTTGGCGGTGATAAATTCGTGAATTAATTTTCGCTCATATGATGAAAGGGAACGGATATATCCGGCCGTTCCGGTTGCTTTGGTTTGATCGGCATATTCGCGGGCCATTGTTTCGAGTCGCTCTTTTTGTTTTTCCCGAAAATCATTGACATTGACTAAAATTTCGACTCTTTCGTTAAATTTTTTGTAAAGGATGACTTCCAGTATTTTTTGAATGGCTCGGATTGTTTCACCGTGTCGGCCAATTACCGTTGAGACTTCCTCATCGGTTTTGATAATTACTTGAAAAACTCCTCCGTCGTCCTCCACTTCGACTTCAAATTTAGTAATCATTTTTTCCAAAAGTTCTTCTGTCTCGGTTTTGATTGTCTGTATTTTATCCATATTGTTTTAAAAAAATATTAAAGATTAAAGGTTAAAGGTTAAAAAATATTAAACGTTTAAATACTAAACTATTAATTTGGTTTAATACTTAATCTTTAACGGTTTATTTAACATTTAACATTTTAGATTTGCCATTTACTTTTTTGTATTGCATTATACCCATAATCGAAAATATATTCCAATATAGAGCCAGGCCTACTGGTAGAGTGTAGGAAAAATAACCAATCATTAAAGGAAACAGATATTTCATCTGGGTATTCATGGCTTTTTGAAAATCACTGCCGCCATCCTTTTTGTTAACCTCCGAGGTTATATCCTTTGAGGTTGGTTTACCCGCCGAAGCTTTAGCGGAGGCGGGCATTGAAGCCTGAGCCTGAAAATACTGTAAGACCCCTGTAATCAATGGAATCAATAAATAATACCAGGCGCCTGCTGACTTTGGTGACTTAACCAAATCCAGTCCAAAAAACCAGGGATTAATCGAATCAATTTTTAGAGCTGAAAAATACAAGGCTTTATTTATCGCCGTAATGGTTTTTTCAGCATGACCATTCAATAAAAAAAGATTTAAAGTGTTATATAGGGCGATAAAAACCGGCAGCTGAATAATCATCACTAAACAACCGGAAGTCGGATTAATTCCGTGCTGTTGATATAGTTTTAACTGTTCAGCCTGTAGCTGCTTTTGATCATTTTTGTGTTTAATTGAAAGATTATCCAAATGAGGTTTCAGTTCCTGCATTTTTTTGGCCGTTTCAATTTGTTTTTGAAAAAAAGGCTGAAAAAGTAAACGAATAGCAACTGTAAGCGCAATAATTGCAAACCCTAAAGCGCCAGGAAGTTTTATTAATAAGAATAATTTATAGAAAGTGACCAAAAGATTAAGAATCGGAATGACGAAGACGGTATTAAATAGGTTCGGATTTAACATAATGACAAATGACAAAATTCAAATAACAATTCAATGATAAATAACAAAATTTAAATGTTTAAAATTTGTCATTTGTCATTATTAAACTGTTAACTTTGCTCTTCCTTTTCCTCTTCTCCTCTTTAGTACTTTTCTTCCATTATGACTTAACATTCTTTTCAAAAATCCGTGAACTTTATTTCTTTTAGCCTTTTTCGGCTGCCATGTCCTCTTCATATTAATTCTGTTAATTGTTAATCGGTTAACGAGCTAAAGAGTTAACGAGTTGAAAACAAAACCCGTTAACGCGTTAACCTTTTAACCGTTCTAACAGTATCGAACTGTTTTCCTTATTAAAAACCTTCCAAACCGTCTCCGTTACGAATGGAATAAACGGATGAAGCATTTTTAGATTCTCTAAATACACTTCTTTCAATTCCCTGAGAGCTTCTATATTACCATTAATTACCGTATCTTTCAATTGCTCTACATAATAATCGGCAAACCTGTGCCAAATAAATTCATAGACTAACCCCAAAGCCTTGGAGAACTGATAGCTATTCATGTATTTTAAGTACTGTTTTTTTTCTTTTTTATATTCTTTTTCCAGTTCGTTTAGTATTTTAGATTTAGAATTTATTATTTGTTTCGGATTTGGAATTTCGGATTTCGGACTTCGGTTCATTTCGATGAACCGCCCTATATTCCATATTTTATTAATAAAATTCCTCATTCCAATAACTTTTTCTTCTGAAAAAGATAGGTCATTTCCTTCTTTAGCTCCAAAAATCAAAGCCGAACGTAAAGCATCAGCCCCATATTTATCGATCATTTCCATCGGATTAATTACATTGTCTTTACTTTTGCTCATTTTTTTACCCTCTTTATCACGAATCAACCCATGAAGAAAAATATTATCAAAAGGTCTTTCACCTGTCGCAAAACAACCAAGTAGTATCATTCTCGTTACCCACCAAGGAAGAATGTCATAACCAGTTTCCATGACTGTTGTCGGATAAAAATAATCATATATTTCTTTATCTAAGGCTTGCAGTGTTGCGAACGGCCATTGCCCGGAAGAAAACCAAGTATCAAATGTATCGGTATCCTGTTTAAATTCACAATTACCACAAACTTGACATTTAGCCGGTTTTTCAACTAAGATGAACCATTCTTTTTTTGTCATACATCTGTATGCCGGAATTCTAATTCCCCATACTATCTGTCTGGAAATATTCCAGTCACGAAAATTATCTAACCACCAAACTAAGACTTTTTTAAACTTTTTTGGGACAATTTTTATTTCATCTTTTTCAACTAACTTTTTTGCTTTATAAGCTAACGGTTTTATTTTTATGAACCACTGTTCTTTCGGTAATGGTTCTAATATTCGTCCACACTTATAACAGGTTCTGACTTGATGTTTATAATCTTCTTTTATTTTTATCAACAAATTTTTTGTTTTTAAATCTTCAGTTATTTTTTTTCGAGCTTCATTAACATATAGTCCTTGATATGATCCAGTTAATTCATTTAACTTCCCATCAAAACCAATTATTTGTTTTAGCTCTAATTTATGACGTTGTCCTGTTTCAAAATCAGTAAAATCATGAGCAGGAGTAACTTTGACTGCACCTGTTCCAAACTTTGGATCAACCGATTCGTCAGCAACAATCGGAACTTCTTTATTGATAATTGGTACAATAATGGTTTTTCCAATCAGGTCTTTATATCTCTTATCTTTTGGGTTAACGGCAACAGCCGTATCACCTAATAAAGTTTCTGGCCTAGTCGTTGCTACCTCAATGAATCTTCCATCGGGAATTAAATATTTGATGTAAAATAATGAGGTAATTTTTTCCTTGTGAACTACTTCTAAATCAGAAAATGACGTCCCGCAAAAAGTACAATAATTAACCAATCTTTTTTCCCGATAAACTAAATCTTGATCGTGGAGCTTTTTAAAAGTTTTATAAACGATTTTGACAATCTCTTTATCCATGGTAAATTTTTTCTTTTTCCAATCTAAGGCAAATCCTAATCGACGTAGTTGGCTTTCCATGTTTCCACGATTTTTCTCAACAAAGTCCCAGATCATCTTGAATAAAGTGTTACGGTCAAAGTCAAATCGGGTTTTACCCTCTTTTTTTAAGTGCTTTTCGAAAACGAATTGAGTTTCAAAACCGGCGTGATCGGCTCCTGGCAACCATAAAGTCTCATCACCAAGAAGTTTGTGATAACGAATCATAATATCTTCGACGACATACATCGCATGGCCTAAATGAAGGTCGGCATTAGCGTTGGGTGGGGGCAGAACGATCGAAAAAGGCTTCTTTTTCTTGTTAATATTTGCAGAAAAATATCCTTTTTCCTCCCACTCTCGATAAATTTTTTCTTCAACTAATTGCGGCCGATAATTTGAATCCATAATAATGTTCATTATTATATAATATTTCCCTATGGACTGGATTATAATTACGCTTCAATGGTATGTGGTTCTTCTAATAATCGGAGTTATTTTTACTCCCTTAACCAAAAAAATATTCAAAAGTTTTGAGTATGATTTAGGCTATCCTTTTGCCAAAACCCTGGGTATCATTTTATTAAGTTATTTTGTTTTTGTTTCAGGAACTGCCAGAATTCTTCCCTTCAGTCGTCTCAGTCTTATCTTTTTTCTTTGTCTCTTTGCAATTATTAATTGGTGTATTTACAAAAAAGGTAAAAAAACACCTATTATTTATCATCTATCATCTATTATCTTTATTGAAGAGTCGCTTTTTCTTTTCTGCCTTTTCTTTTGGACGTATATACGAGGTCAGGAACCTTCAATCCATGGTTTGGAAAAGTTTATGGATTTTGGATTCATAAATTCGATACTTCGAACTAAATTTTTTCCTCCCAAAGATATTTGGTATACACCCGAACCGATCAATTACTATTATTTCGGTCACTTATCCGGCGCTCTATTGATAAAACTTAGCAATATAAAAGCTTCCATTGGCTATAATTTAATTCTTGCCACCATCTTTGCTCAGGGAGTGACTCAGGTATTTTCACTCGTTATAAATATTATTAAACGATACGACCAAAAATTAAGCCAATTTAAAGCTACTGTCTTTGGTTTAATAGGCGCATATTTGGTCAATCTTGGCGGAAATCTCCATACAATATATCTTTTTACCAAGGGTTATCCTAACGAAACTCCTGTTCCTTTCTGGAAAATATTGTCAAAATTTAACCCTGCTTCTTACTGGTATCCAAATGCTACCCGTTTTATCCCTTTTACCATTCATGAATTCCCTTCATATTCGTATGTAGTTGCCGATCTCCATGGACACGTTTTTGACATACCGTTTGTTTTGTTAACTATAGCTATATTATTTTTAATTTTTACGTCAAGTCAAAAGGTAAAATTCAAAAGTCAAAATTACAAGTTAAAAGTAAAAAGTTTTTTCCAACAAATTTCAATTAATTTCAACCAGTTTCAGCTAATTCCAACAATATTTCTTGGTTTTCTTACTGCCGTCCATTACATGACTAATGCTTTTGACGGTCCAATATATATTTTATTAATATTGTTTATTTTTTATTTTCTTTTTGGTTTTTCAATTAAATTTTTAATTAATGCGATTATTTTATTTGTCTCTTTTATTGTTTTTTCTTTACCGTTTTCCTGGTATTTTAAACCTTTTATCAGTGGCATAGGCGTTAACTGTTCACCTAAATTCTTGACTAACATCGGCAAAATCGGACCGTTCCTTTTTGAAGCCGGTAATTGTCAGGTCTCTCCCTTCTGGATGCTTTTTATCCTCTGGGGATTCTTTTGGATCAGTTTTATTATTTTTTTAATAATTAAAAACAAAATTTCTAATAATTCAACAGTCAAACAATTAAACAACTTTTTATTGATTCTTTTTTCCTTTGGTCTCTTTCTAACAATCATTCCCGAATTCTTTTATATCAAAGATATTTACCCGGCCCATTTTCGCGCTAATACCATGTTCAAGCTTGGTTATCAGGCCTTTAGTATGATGGGAATTATCTCAATGGTTACTTTTTACCTTTTAAAAAAGGTAAAGAAATCTATCATCTATTATCTAATATCTATCATCTTCATTATTTTTCTCTTCTTCCCCTCTATTTATCCTTATTTTTCTATTCCCTCTTATTACGGTTCGCTCATCCGTAAAGTACAGTTAGATGGTCAGGATTGGTTAAAGACAAGTTATTCGGAGGATAATGAAATCATTGACTATCTGAACAAAAATGAAAAAAATCAATCGTTTATTTTGGAAGCTCAAGGTGATTCTTATACCGATTATGAAAGAATCTCCGCTTTTACCGGACTGCCGACCGTTGCCGGCTGGTGGGTCCATGAATGGCTTTGGCGGGGAAGTTCCGATATTGTTGGCAATAGAATTCCTGATGTTGTGGAACTATATGAATCAAATGATGAAAGTAAAACTAAATTCTTTATTAAAAAATATCAAATAAAATATGTGGTAATCTCAAGGTTAGAACGGCAAAAATACCCTAATTTAAATGAAATAAAATGGCTAAAAATAGGTAAGCTTATTTTTAAGTCTTCTAATGGGTTTGGAGCTTTGTATCAAGTTAATCAATAAATCAAAAACCCCGCTTGGCGGGGTCTTGACAAAGCAAAATTTTTTTGCTATCGTAGTACCGAGCATTACTATTCGTCGTTCCCTCAAATACGAGCGGTAGTGATGCTCTTTTTCTTTGACCGCCGTAGCTTTATGCAAAGGCGGGTGTTATCACAAATGATACAAAGTGACCGGTATTCTTAAATTCTTTTTCGCTAATTTTTTGAATTGATCTGCAACAAATCCAATTAATTCATTTTTCTTCTGATATTTTGTCTTAAAACTTAATGATTTAGACTTTTGGAAAAAGAAAATGCTATTCATAACTCTTACTATAAACAAAGTTAAATTGTTTGTCAAGACCCATAGAAAAATTGATATAGTCTATGAGATGTCTTATAGTATATTTACTTCATTTTATATGTCTATAACAATCTATTAAAAGTTATCCAAAGTCGGTGGATAACTAATCTAATTTATTAATTCACCCAAAGTAGTATAATTAAGTGAATATATGAACCTTTCTTTTTTGACCTACAATACCCTTTTTAACAAAGCCTACAGGCATCTTGACAGTATTATTAACGACTATTTTCCCGATTTTCTTTGTTTGCAAGAAGTAGATATTTCTGAAAAAAATTTAGATATTATAAAAAAATATGGTTACGAGTTGGCTGATTATACTGGAACTTTTATCCATTTTGGTAAAGCCTATGGTGTTGCGACTTATTACAATCCAAAAAAATATAAACTAGTTAATGCTAATTCGTTGAAGATTGGCACTAATTTACAAGAGCTTTTGTTTACAATTCCCCAAATTTTGCTCGGAATTAATAAGCCGAAGACTGTTCTCCGGACCGACTTTATTAGCCGATCTAATAAGAGAATCATTATTTGCAATGCTCATCTGATTGTCCTCGCTTCAAACGCGATTAGAATTAACCACATAAATAAAGCTTTAAATTTGCTTCAAAGCAATCTTGAAGTACCGCTAATCATTGCCGGAGATTTCAACTACCTCCCGTACCAAAGAAAAAAATTGGATAATCTAATGAAAAAACATCATTTAATTGAAGCAACAAAAAATATTAGGCAGACTATTGACTTTTCGCCTCATGGAAAAAAGGAAGATTTTTCTTTTTTACAAGGTTTTATTGCCAGAAGAATTAATCACTTTTTTGGAAATCAGATGAAAAATGACTACATTTATTATCGGGGAATTAAACTTTGTAAGACTGAACGTATAGAAGTTCGTTTTTCCGATCATTATCCTATCTTATCAAATTTTAATATTTGAGTTCGTTTTTTATCCTGTTAAACAATTTTTCAATTTCATCGATATAATAATTAAATCCTTTCTTTTTAATATCTTTGTTCGAATAAACCTGTCCTCCCATTTCATAATCAAATATTTTATTTTTTATTTCGCCGACAAAAAGCCTGTGAGCTGTTGATAATAGGTATTTATATACTAATTTTAACTGTCCTTCTTTTTTCATTCTTCTTAAACTGAATGTAATCGGAACATTGTTCATAAATTTTGGGTTTACTCCCCAATTGTGCGCTCTCTGAATAATTTCATGATCCTCAGCCATACGAAGCCCTTCATTAAATCCACCAATTAGTTTAAATAGGTTCGTTTCCATGACCATCGATCCACCTAAGGAAAATTTTTTATTTAAATTTTGAGAAAATTCAACAAACATATTGGATAAGTCAAAAATAGGTTTATATTCTTCGTCACCTTTTTCTGGAATTAAATAAGGAATAAATATTAATCCTTTTTTTTCTGTAATATTTTTATAAATATTTTTTAGAAAATTTCTTTTGATTCGAACATCTGCATCCAAAAATACTAAATATTTTCCTATTGCTTTTTTCGCTCCAAAATTTCTTTGCAAGGAAACATTATTTTTATTTAACCGAAAAAATCTTTCTTTATAACTTAATGTAATTTTTTTTGTGTTGTCAGTAGAACATCCATCAACAATAATTACTTCATAATAATTTTCTTTTTGTTTTTTTATATCTTCAAGTAACCGAGGTAATAATTTTTCTTCATTTAAAGTAGGAATTATGATTGAAAAAAAAGGCTTCATAGATTCTAATTATATCATTTGATAGAATAATAGTATGAAAGTTTCTGTTGTTATACCGGTTTTTAATGAGGAAAAATATATTAAAAACTGTCTCGACTCCTTGATGAGACAGAAGGAAAAACCCGATGAAATTATTGTCGTTGACAATAACTGCACTGATAAGACTGTTTCCATAGTAAAAAAATTTGAAGGTGTAAAAATTATTAGTGAAAAAAGACAGGGAATTATTCCAACCAGAAATACAGGGTTTGACCAAGTCACGGGAGATATTATAGCCCGCTGCGATGCTGATACTTTTTTACCGCCTGACTGGATAAAAAATATCAAAAATAGTTTTTTAAAAGATAAATCAATTGTTGCTGTCTCCATGCCCGTTCTTATTCATGATATTCCATTTATAGATAAATTTGTTTTTATTTTTTACATATACATGTTTATTCCGATGATTTTGATGGACCATTACCCACTTGTTGGTCCAAGTATGGCCATCAGAAAATCTGCTTGGGAAAAAATAAAAAAAGAGCTTTGTACTGACCCAAAAAAAGTTCATGAAGATCTTGATCTGTCTTTTCACATAAGAAAACTGGGGGAAGTTTACCATGATAAAAAAAATCTTGTCTTAACGTCGGGAAGAAGGATTAAATATAACCCATTATCTTTTTTTGGAGAATATATTGTTAGATTTTTCAAAATGTATTTTTCCCACCGTCATTTGGTTTAAATAAAGACAGTCCCTTTAATTCTTCAAGGGTTGTTGCATCATTCGGCTTTTTATCATCCCTAAATTTTTCTAGTCTTGGAAAACGTAAAGCTAAACCAGCTGTATGAGTCGGTGATTTGGTTATTTCGTCTGCTTTAATCTCAACCACAATTTTCGGGGTCAGCCAAACATCGCACTCAGCTAATTTATCAACTAAATAATTCATTGGTTTTTCTTTAATTTTTAACATTTGAGATTTAACCTTTAATTCCCTCCATTCTTTATCAGTCAAGCCTGTTCCAATTTTTGCCACGGTAACAAATTTATCTTTTTTTTCATCCTTTATTCCAACTAAAAAAGCTCCCATGCCAAAATCGGTTCTTTTTCCTTTGCCAAAGTCATAACCCATCACTAGACAGTCGATCGTGTCTGAAATCTTTGAAGAATAACTTCTTTTGTATTTGATCCAGTTCCATCCCCGGGCACCCGGTTGATAAATCCCATCAATTTTTTTGGCAATTACCCCTTCTAATTTTTTGGTAACTGCTTGATCAAAAATTTCCTCAAGACGTTCTTCTCTATCAACTTCTTCTTGATGGTCGACAACAATTATTTGTTTACTGATATTTATATTTTTTATCGTTACCTGTTCAAGGGCGTGCCTTCGTTGAATAAATGGAAGTTTAATAAAATTTTTTCCGTTTAAATATAAAAGTTCAAAAACAAAAAGCTTTAAAGGCACTTCGATTGCTTTTTTGCCAATGTCATATTTTCGTTTACGCTGGACTGTTTCCTGAAAAGGAAGAAACTCACCCGTCTTTGGATTATAACCAATTGCTTCCCCTTCGATAATCAATTCATTGGCTTTAACTTCCCGTTTAACACCTTCAACGATATCCGGGTACATATAGGTAACATCTTCTAAACTCCGAGAAAAGAGTTTGACTTTAATTTCGGATTTCGGATTTCGGATTTCGGATTTTTTATAGTGCACCTGTAACCTAAATCCATCAAACTTCGGCTCAACTAAACACTTGCCTATTTGTTTGATAATTTCTTGAGCCGATGACATTCTTTCCGCCTTCATCATGATAATCGGCGTAAAAACTTTTGGTTCTATTTTTTTTAACCCGGCCAGTCCTTTTTCTTTCAGCGTTGTTCCAATAAATCCCAAGTCGGGCCTGACGTGATAGGCGGTTTCAATAATCGGTCGCAAACTTTTGTCTCCTTTAAGCATCCACGAATAGGCGTCAAGTATCGTCATGTCAGAAAATCCCAAACGAATAATACCGGTTGGAAGACGGACTAAATAGCGTCCTGATAACGGATCAAGCTGACGAATAAGTTGGGACAAAAGGCTTGTCTTAACATCTTGCGAACCGTTGCCGGAAGCCGTTGCCAACCGGTAAAAAAAATCAAAAACTGTCAGTACTTCCATATCTTTTTCCTCAAAAGAGGTATACAGTTTTTTAAAGTTTTCAACCGTCTGTCCCAAATCTCCGTTCTTTTTAAACTCTTTTTCGAAGTAACTTCGGTCAACGTTAAGAGCCGACATAGAAGCCTTAATGATCGTTCGCTCAGCCATACCAAAATCAATTCCTTCATAAGCGGGACCGACCCTTCCCTGAAGAAGATAAACAACTTTTCCAATTTCTTTATGATTTAAAGATTTAAATAATTCTGACAATATTCTTGTGATTTCCAGACGGGAAGAATTTTTTTCGATCTTTTCAAAATAAATTGCTAATTCGGAAAACTTCATAAGATTATAAATAAAAGCGAAGATACTGAATTTTTTTGCGACTTGGGATTCCCCCGAAGGGGGAGGGTTCCCACCGGAGCTAAAAAAATTTAGTATCGAGCTTTTCAAACCATTGTATAACGTGCCGATTTGGTACTCCCGATTTTTTTAATTAAACCTTTTTTTATCAGATCCTGAAGATCCCGTAAAACCGTATCTTCAGACACGTCAGGAAAGATATCCTTAAAGGTCTGATTTTGGATATAACCTATTTCCTGGATATATTCAATCATTTTCATTTCTCGCTCCGTCAAATAAACCTGCTTGCCGCCAAATTTTTCTTTCAATTTAACATCTTTAGATAACTTCAAAATCTTTTCTTTGACTTTCTCAAATTCTATTCCTGCGCCGGAGGTAAAGTATTCAAGCCAGCTGCTCAAATCC
>Ga0172375_10008796_pt1 | contig 13484 bp, 15 predicted proteins | sample LakKiv1m_FD_114537 | JGI IMG/M metagenome (GOLD analysis project Ga0172375, IMG submission 114537) | Freshwater microbial communities from Kabuno Bay, South-Kivu, Congo - kab_092012_11.1m | ecosystem: Environmental > Aquatic > Freshwater > Lake | place: Democratic Republic of the Congo...
GCAGGCGGCAATGCTGAAATGTCGCATTTAGGACCTGAAGTAAGGCAACGCACTGATGCCTTGGATGCGTTAGGCAATACTACAGCAGCTACAGGAAAAGGTTTTGCCATTGGTTCAGCGGCTTTAACGGCATTAGCTTTGATTGTTGCCTATAACGACAAAATTCTTTCTTTAGGCAAAACCATGGATATGAATTTTATGAACCCGCGGCTTATCGGCGGTTTATTTATCGGCGGGATGCTTCCATTTTTATTCTGTGCCTTGACTATGGGCGCAGTAGGCCGAGCTGCAGGAAAAATTGTAGAGGAAGTAAGAAGGCAGTTTAAGGAAATAGCAGGATTAATGGAAGGCAAGGCAAAGGCTGATCACGCACAGTGCGTTAGTATTGTTACTACCGCTGCGCAAAAGGAGATGATTCTTCCTGCATTGCTTGCCGTAGCTGCCCCAATATTGACAGGCATATTTATGGGGCTTGAAGCGGAGGTAGGGCTACTTTCCGGTGCGCTTGTATCAGGATTTGTCCTTGCGGTAATGATGGCAAATGCAGGCTGTGCTTGGGATAACGCAAAAAAGTATATTGAAGGCGGTAAGCACGGCGGAAAAGGATCGGCCACACATAAAGCGAGTATTGTGGGCGATACAGTCGGAGATCCTTTTAAGGATACGTCCGGTCCGTCGCTGAATATTTTGATCAAGCTTATGTCTATGGTTTCAATTGTTTTTGCGTCGTTTATCGTAGCAAAAACAATATTTAAATAATAACGGCATATTTTTAAAGGAGGAGTTTTCGTGGAAGGAATATTTACTATTGCTGCAATTTGGCTGGGTTTAGCAGTTTTATCTACGGTGATTGCGTATCATCTGAAAATGTCCATAGCTTTGATTGAAATTTGTGTTGGCGTTGCGGCTGCTGCCGTGGCTAACCATTTCTTTGGGCAAAATTCTCTAGGCAGTAATCAGGAGTGGCTGCGCTTTTTAGCCTCAACAGGCGCAATTCTCTTAACCTTTTTGGCGGGAGCAGAGCTTGATCCCCAGGTGATTGCTTCTAAGAAAAAAGAGGTGCTTGTCGTGGGATTCATTGGATTTTTGGCACCTTTCCTGGGCTGCGCTGCCTTAGCTAAATATGTTTTGCATTGGAGCGCTCAGGCAAGCTGGCTTACCGGGATAGCGCTTTCTACAACCTCTATGGCTGTGGTTTATGCAGTTATGCTGGAAACTGGATTTAATCGAACAGAATTTGGCAAAGGTGTTTTGGGCGCTTGCTTTATCAATGACTTAGGCACAGTTATTGCGCTCGGCCTTATATTTGCGCCGTTCACGTATAAAACGCTTGTTTTTGTTGTTGTCAGTATCGCAGTCCTGGGTATCTTTCCGTTTCTGACTTCATTTTTAACACGGGCGTATGGTTATAGAACCGCGGCTATTCGGGCTAAATGGGTGGTCTTGGTGTTATTCGGGCTGGGGGCCCTTGCTCTATGGTCCGGAAGCGAAGCAGTGCTGCCTGCGTATATCGCCGGGATGCTTTTAGCTGAATTCGCGGCTAAGGAAGACCACTGGGTCAGACGTATGCGCACGCTCACAATAGGTTTTCTTACGCCGTTTTATTTCCTGCGTGCCGGAACATTGGTTTCAGTGCCAGCTTTAATTACAGCGCCGATTATATTTCTACTTTTATTCGGGGGGAAAGTGATTTCAAAAATCTTTGGTTTATATCCTATTATTGGTCAATTCCGTAAGCAGCGCAAAGAAAAATGGTATTACACCCTGATGATGTCAACAGGGCTTACCTTCGGCACGATATCCGCTCTTTACGGACTATCGCATGGCATCGTGACCCAGGAGCAGTATTCATTTCTGGTTGCGGCAGTTATAGCTAGCGCGGTTATACCGACTATGATTGCCAGTTTCGCCTTTATGCCCAGACATCTTCTTCCGGCGCATAAAAAAGGCGAAGGCAGAATAACTGTTAGGGAATACGGAATAGATGAGGAGTAAAAACTCAAACCAGGAGGGGATATGAATACAGAAAAAGCGTTATTGAAAATATGCGTTTATTCTGATGAAAGAATTGACGGTATCACTCTTTATGAGCGGATTACATTAAAGGCAAAAGAGCTTGGGTTGGCAGGCGCTACTGTTATCAAGGGGATTTCGGGTTTCATCGGAGAGGATACAATACATAAGCCGAGATTAGCAGCTTTAACTGAAAGTTTGCCGGTAATGATCGAAATCGTTGACAGCGAAGCCAATATTAATAAACTTCTGCCATTTCTTGATAAGTTTGTCCGTAACGGGCTGGTTGTTTTGCAACCGTTAACCGCCTTAAAAAAGTAAAATATATTCTGGCGCTTTATATTGTTATAGGCAGCATATTCGGATTTTTTGCCGGGCTTATGGCGTTTGTTATTAGCTGGCGTGAATACGAAAAACACAAATTTGAAGTCAGAAGAATTTTTAAGGAATCATTTCAAACCGCGGCCTTTGCCTTCGTTGTTTTTCTCTTTTTATCAATTCTTATCGGAATTATTCTAACCCATTTCATTATAAAATAATCCTCAATTAATTGACAAAGTCTTCACAGGCATGTAAAATCATTGACTTAATGGAAGCAATGAAATAGAATGGAAGAAATGGAATAATAAAAAACTTGCCTAAAGAGAGGTAAATCTTATGGAAGATCTTCTTAAACAATTAGAACATTACCGGCTTGAAAATAAGATCACACAGGAAACGCTTGCAAAGGAGTTGGATGTTGCCTTTTCTACCATCAGCCGATGGCTTAACGGAAAAGTCAAGCCGAATAAAATTCAGACTTATCATATAGAAAAGTTTTTGAAAGGAAAGGCTGGGAGCAAAAAGAGATTTTAAGAGCCGTTTTGGGGATCCGGTGAGAAAATAAATAGTTTTATTAACGAAATTGTAAAAGGCTATGCGAATATTATTAGTGGAAGACGAAAAAAATATGGTGAGTTTTATTAAACAGGGACTTGAAGAGGAGCGCTACGTGGTTGATGTTGCGCCAAACGGAGAAGAAGCGCTTTTCTTGGCGGAAATAAATCCCTACGATTTGATAATTCTCGATATTATGCTCCCGGATACCAATGGCTTTTCTATCTGTAAGGATTTACGGGCTAAGAAAATAGACACTTTTATTCTTATGCTTACGGCTCGTGATGATGTCCACGATAAAGTATTGGGCCTTAAAACCGGCGCGGATGACTATCTTAGTAAACCATTTGATTTTGACGAGCTTCTGGCGCGCATTGGCGCGCTTTTGCGCAGGAAACGCTTGGATAAAAATCCCATTCTCAAAGTCGCAGATCTTGAATTAAACCAGCTTACCCATAAAGTCATGCGGGCAAAAAAAGAGATCGTCTTGACCGGCAAGGAATACAGCTTGCTGGAATATCTTATGCTTTATGCCAATCAAGTTGTAACGAGGACCCAGATATCAGAGCATGTTTGGAATGAGGATTTTGACAGTTTGACCAATGTTATAGATGTTTTTATAAACCGGGTACGCAACAAAATTGACCGGGGTTTCAAGAAAAAGCTTATTCAGTCTCTGCGCGGCACCGGCTACATCCTTAAGGAATAACGATGCAAAAATCGTTTCGTAGAAAAATTCTGAACGGCTTTTTGGTGATGGTATTTTTATGCGCTTTTACGGCAATCCTCGCCTTTATAACTACGCGAAATACGCAGAAAGTCTTTTTCAATACGATGAGAGATAACGTATCATCGCTTAAGGCGGCAGAGGAATTGGAACTTGCTTTGCTTAGCCAAAGAGGGTTCTTATCAAGTTATTTTTTAGACGGCAATCCCATTTGGCTTAAAAAGCTGGAAGAAAAGAAAGCGAATTTCGAGGATTGGCTTAAGAAAGCTTCGATAGTTGCCTTGACCCCTGCCGAGAAAGATATTATTAAAGATATTAACCTTCTTTACAAAAGGTACGAAAGCGAGCGCTATAGAGCTAAACAACTTTATGATTCGGGCAACCTTCGGGGAGCAAAAAATATTCTTCTAAAAGGTATGTGGGAAGTTTTTGAAGCCCTATACCAAAAGTGCGAGGATTATATTCGCATTAACGAATCAATTATTAGAGAATCAGAAATCTCTTTACAAAGAAAAGTTATAGGTATGATGATTTTGATTACGGTTCCCGCGCTTGTAATAGTCGGTTTAGTGGGCTCTATGTTTTTTTTGTTAACGAGAAGAATTCTTTCAGCCGTTGAAGACATTGCAATAACCACGCGGAATATAAATCTTAAAAGCCTAAGCGGTCGGGTAGGCACCACAGACTTGGAGCAGGAAATGGCATATCTTGCCCAATCAATTAACACTATGCTTGAGCGTTTAGAGAATTCTTTTGAATACATAAAGGAATTTAGTTCAAGCATCGGCCATGAATTAAAGACTCCACTAGCTATTATTAAAGGGCAATCCGAGATTGCCTTGCGCAAAGAGAGGCAGGCCGAAGATTATCGAAAAGCCCTGAGCGTCAATATCGAAGAAGCAAACAGGATGATTCGTATTGTAGAAGATTTAGTTTTCCTGGCAAAGCTTGATTACAACCCCGACAATATCAAGAAAGAGGTTTTTGATTTTATCCCATTTTTTGCGGATATAGAAAAACGCGCGCAAACGCTCGTTGCGCAAAAACAAATAAACCTTACTGCTTCAATTCCTGAAACTGCCGTAACTTTAGAGGGAAACAAGCTGCATTTAAGCCGCTTATTTTTTAATCTTATTCAAAATGCTATTAAATTTACGCCTTCGGGTGGGAGAATCGATTTAACCGCTCATCCGGAAGGAGACATCTTAAAAGTTTCTGTCTCTGATACGGGTCAGGGAATCAGCGCAGAAGATTTACCCAGGGTATTTCAGCGGTTTTTCCATAAAGAAAAATCTCAGCCGGAAAGCAGCGATGGTATCGGTTTGGGCTTAAGCATTGCCAAATCAATTGCGAAGTTTCATAACGGCGACATTGGGGTAAAAAGCGCGCCTGGAGAAGGCTCAACTTTTACTGTAATCCTGCCTATTTATCACTCCTGATTTTCCCCTCCAACTAAAGCAATAAAAGATTACAAAAAATTAATTTAATTTTAATCTTCTGTTCATTGTCGATTTGTTATCTTAAGACATTATGAAAAGAATACTTATTATCGATGATGAGCGCAGAATCGGCCAGTCGTATACGGTCTTACTTACGGAAGAAGGATTTGAAGTAAAACACGCCTCAAGCGCGCAAGAGGCAACTAATTTTTTAATCCGCGAGCACTTTGATTTAGTTTTGTTAGATATTAAAATGCCGGGAGTTGACGGCAAAGTAATGTATGAGGTTATCAGGGAGTTCGATCGGCACATGAAAGTGATAGTTTCAAGCGTATATCCTATTGAAGAGCAGGTGCAAAGTATCTTGGGAGCCTCTGCGTATCACAATAAGTCGCAAGGGGTCGATATACTCGTGGATAAGATAAAAGAAGTATTAAGTGGCGGGGATAGCAAGGAGAGAGAATGAATATGCAAATTTTAAACCAGGTTTTCTTCGGCAATCGCATTCTTGATTACGTTGTTGCTTTACTGACGTTAATCCTGAGTTTGTTGTTTGTTAAAGTGATTGCCTGTGGTCTTATCAAACGCCTTAAAAAAATGGCTAAAAAGACCAAGACAATGTTTGATGACTTGGCGGCAAAAATCTTAGAAAAAATAGTTCTACCGGGATTGTATATCAGCTGCGTTTATCTAGGCCTCAAAACATTAAAAATGCCTGCAGGGATTGACAGAGTAATTAACGCCTTGCAATTGGCTGTAGTTACCTTTTTCTTGACCCGCATAATCATTATGTTTTTAGGTTACAGCCTGAATATCTATCTGTCTAGAAAACGGGAAGATACTACGCTTGTGCGCAGCCTTGAAGGGATGCTTCGCGTCGCTAAATTTATGATTTGGGCGCTGGCAATGATAATCTTCCTGGATAATATCGGATTTAAGGTCTCTACGATTATTGCCGGATTAGGAATCGGCGGCATAGCAGTTGCCATAGCCGCGCAGGCGCTGCTTAAAGACTTTTTCAGCTATTTTTCAATAGTCTTTGACCGGCCTTTTAAGTTAGGAGACTTTATCATTATCGGAGATTTTATGGGTACGGTAGAACATATCGGTATTAAAACTACGCGCTTACGCAGCTTAGGCGGAGAGTTAGTGATATTCTCTAATACTGATCTTACTGATTCCCGAGTGCGCAACTATAAACTTATGGAGAAAAGGCGTGTTTTATTCCGTATGGGTGTAACGTATCAGACGCCGCTTGCCAAATTAAAGGAAATCCCAAAGATTATTGAACAGGTTATTAAAGACACGAAGGATACTGCTTTTGACCGCGCGCATTTTTTTAGTTACGGAGACTTTAGCCTTATATTTGAGGTTGTGTATTTTGTTTTGGGGCCTGATTACAACAAATATATGGATATCCAGCAGGAGATTAATTTTGCAATCAAAGAGGAGTTTGAAAAGAGGGGCATAGAGTTTGCCTACCCGACGCAGACGCTATATCTGCAGAAGTAGTGAGGTGCGCGATGAAAAAAATAGTAATACTTGTAAGTATATTAGCAGTACTTAGTACTTTTTTAGGCAGCTCTTCTGCTGGCGAGCGGCAATCGCGAGAAGAAAAAAGAAAGCAAGAGATTGAAGAGCTTCAAAAGCGCTTTGAATGGTGGCCTACGGATGCCAAGCCGGGCCCTGTGAAGGATTCGGAGCGCGGAGGATATTGGTGGTGGCCTGCAGAGCCGGGAAAAGCCCGGCCATGGGGAAATAGAGGCTATGTATATGTGTATAAGATTATTTTTGATTATAAGGAAGAAGAACTGCCTCCGCCTCAGCCTAAAGAGTTAAGGCCATCCTTGCTAATTAAGAGGATAATTAAGAACGTTAAGATTTACTTTGATTATGACAAGGCAGCTTTACGAGACGACGCAAAAAAGATACTTACCAATGCCGTAGGCACCTTAAAAAGAAATCCTGAGACAAGCATACTTATAACCGGCAACTGCGACCGGCGCGGCTCTGAAGGCTACAACGAGAAATTAGGCAGGCGCCGTGGCGAAGCAGTCAAGAGGTTTATGCTGGATAACGGAATCGCAGAGGAGTGCATAAAGATTATCAGCCGGGGAAAATTGGATGCAGTAGCTCCAATAACCGATATTGTAGGCATGCAGAAAGACAGAAACGCTCAGTTTATGATTGCCGAAGTTGAAGAGGTAATGCTTCCTTATCCTGGCGAGGCTCAAGAGGTAGAAGTGCCAGAGGCCAAGAAAATTGAGGAGGGTAAATATTTGATCGAAGAAGAAAAGCATGTTGAGAGCGCTGTTAAGGTAGACACAAAAGAATATGTAATCCAGAAAGGCGACTCACTTTCCAAAATAGCCAAAGAGCAGCTTGGTGCAGCTCACCGCTGGAAATATCTTTATGAATTAAACAAGGACAGAATCAAAGATCCAAATAAATTAAGGCCGGGGAAGAAAATAATTATTCCTATTGAGTGAGGAAACATGGTTAGAGACAGAACAATCTTGGTAATTGACCAGGAAACAAGCATTGCGGAAGGCTTAAAATCTATTCTTGAAAAAGAAGGTTATTCGATTGTCTCAGCTTATACCTCGCGGCACCTTAAGGAAATATTTAAGGAGCGCGGACCTGACCTTGCGATTATAAATATTAATTTGCCGAAACAATTTGGCCTAAAGATTCTGCATAAAGTGAAGGAATTATTTCCGAAGGTGCCAGTTATTGCTATGTCTGTGTATAGTAATTCCTTAAGCGCTAATGAGCTGAAAAGGCTGGGAGCCAGCGAATTTATTACCAAGCCCTTTGATGTAGAAAGCCTAAAGTCAAAAATCGGACAATTGTTAAAGCGATAGACTATGCTTAAGATTTTGGGATTTATATTATTAGCCGCGCTTATTATCGTAATGTTTAATACGCCCGCGCGCAACTTTATGAATAATTTGCTTCATAAGGATAAGGCTGAATTGAGGGAGGAACAAGTAATCGGCAGCGTTTCTGGCCGTAATCCGCGGGTAGAGGAAATACAGCAAATTTTAAGAGATGCAGGTTTTGACCCTGGCCCTGTTGATGGCGCAATGGGAGGCCAGACCAGAAGCGCCATAAAGAAATTCCAAAAAGAGAAAGGATTAAAGCAAACCGGCAAGATAGATTCTGTTACTTATCTTGCTTTAAATAGGCAAAAAGAAACACCAAAAGAGTCTGCTAAGATGGAATCAGAGCATTTTTTTACACCGCTAAGCGAGCAGCGCCAGGAAATTAATGTTGTTGCGGAAGAGAAGAAAAACAGGGCCGATGTTCAAGAAGAAATTATGAGTTACCGTCTTAAATCAAAAGGCAGGACAAAGCAAATTCAGACGGCATTAAAGAATTCCGGATTTTATAAAGGCAAGATTGATGGAAAGGAAGGGCCGCAGACTAAAAGAGCAATAAAGGCATTTCAAAAAGCAAAGGGGCTTAATCCTGATGGGGTGGTAGGACCGAAAACGTGGGAAGAATTAAATAAATTCCTAAAAGATTAGGGAGGAGGGAAAATGCTTAAGATATTTTTGATAGCTTTTCTAATTATAGGTTTAAGTGGTTGTGCTACAGGCGGAAAAAAACAAACCATGCGGGCGCCTGCAGCGAGTTATGAAAAATCTCGGGGTTATCAGCAAGAATCATATCAGGGGGATTATGACTACGATGATGCGCGGTCATCTGGTACTTATGAAAAATCGGCTACAAAGACCTACACTGACGAAGCAACGCAATTAGGCCCTAAGCAGATCCAGCGGGCATTAAAAAGCGCCGGGTTTTATCAGGGGCCTATTGACGGTAAGATTGGGCCTAAGACAAAAGAGGCCATTATAAAATTCCAGAAAGCAAAGGGTCTCAAGGCTGACGGGATTGTTGGAAAAAGGACATCAACAGAATTGAATAAATATCTTTCCAGATAGTATAAATGAGAACTAAGAAAATACTTCTTTTTGGCAGCCTGTTTGTATTCTTGATCGCCGCAGCCTATTTGGGGCGAGCGTATTACGTTAAATTTCAAAAAGCTAAACAGGAGCGGATTCTTTATGAAGCAAGAAAAACCGCATGGCAGGATTTACAACAGCGTATTAGGACAGAAATAAGCCAGTTTAAGGGTGAAGCGGGCATCGTAATCAAGGATTTGGGGACAGGTTGGGAGATTGCGCATAACAAAGATAAACTATTTCCTTCCGCGAGCTTGGCAAAAATTCCGCTTATGGCGGCGTGTTTTCGCGCCTCTGAAGAGGGAAGGGTAAAACTCGACCGTAATATCGCATTGAAATCAGGCGATAAACTTAGCGGTTCAGGGAGCCTTAAAGATATGAAGCCGGGAACTACTTTTAGCGTCGAGGAATTAATCGGCCTGATGATTTATGACAGCGATAATACCGCCTCAAATATGCTTACGAATATAGTCGGCATTGATTATCTGAATAATTCCTTTAAGGCTTTTGGGCTTAAGAACACAAGTCTTTCCCGCAAGATTGCCGATTTTAGCGCAAGGGATAATGGTATTGAGAATTATACTACTGCTGAGGATATGGCTTTTATACTGGAAAATATCTACCGTAAGAGCCTTGTTAGTAAAGACGCTTCTGAACGATGTTTACGGATTCTGAAATTATGCCGGATAAACGACCGTATCCCTAAATATTTACCAGTGGATATAACCATTGCGCATAAAACTGGACTTGAACGAGGCGTCTGCCATGACGCGGGTATAGCGTTTACCTGTAAAGGTAATTTTGTCATTGTGGCGCTGACGAAACACGCAAATTCTAACAGCGCTCCTTCAAAGGAATTTATCGCCAGGATTGCGCTGCTTGCTTATAGATATTTTGAGCAATTATAGGAGGAATAGCTGTTATGAGAGCCAAATTTTTTGCAATAATGTTATTAATGATTTCTTTATCAGGCTGCATTTATATTCAAAAAGCGCGCAGAGCCGATGAGCTTGAAGCAGAAAATGCTAATTTAAAGAGCCGGATTGCTCAATTGCAGAAAGAAAAGACGAAAGAAGTCAAACAAATTTACGAGCAAAAAGAAAAAGAGCTCTCAGAGCTTGACCGAGCGAAACGCGAGCTCGAAGGATCTCTTAAGAAAGAGATAGGAGATTATAAGGCAAAACTACAGATGACTGAACGAGGGCTGGTGATTACTTTTGTTTCCGAGATATTCTTTGATTCAGGCAAGGATAAGGTAAAAGAAAATGGTAAGACTACGCTTAATAAGGTCGCTGAAGTTTTAAATAGGGATGTGCCGAGTTCTAGCGTAGCAGTTGAAGGCCATACTGATAATGATCCGATAAAATATTCTGGCTGGAGGTCAAACTGGGAGCTATCTTCAGCTCGCGCCTTAGCAGTTTTGCATTACCTTGTTGACGAATGTAAAGTTAAGCCACAGAGATTGTCGGCTAACGGTTATGGCGAGTTTCATCCGGTAGCCCCTAATGATTCGGCACAGAATAAGCAGAAAAACCGAAGAGTGGAAATTGTTATATTGCCTTCCAAGGTAAGCAAGATAAAGGCAGAAAGATAATTAAATGAAATGTAAGAAAGGAGGTGCTTCGGAAGACTAAAAGCATATACTGTTTGATTATTAACCAATTTAAATACGGAGGGCAGTGCGATGAAAAGAATTATTTTTGCAGTAATTTTGGCTATCACTGTATCAATGTTTTTTGTTTCGCAGTCGTATGCTATGGAGCGCAGGCCTGCAGCCTCAAAAAGCCGCGAGAAAAAAGTCGCGCCAACTATTCTTAAGGCAAGTGGCAAAGTGAGCGGCTACAGCTGGTCAAATTCTACGATCACTATTTCTTCAAACAGCGGCTCCACCGTTACAGTTTCCGCAGACAGAGATACCTCTATCAGAAAAGCGGGGAAAGCTATAAAGCTTACAGATATAAAGTCCGGCGATGTGGTTATGGTTACCTATGAAGTTAAAAGGGGCGCCAATGTAGCTAAATCAATTGTAGTAGAAGCAAAACCCGTGCCTAAAAAACGATAGGGATTATCTCAGGTAGAAGAAAGTATTTTGAGATGGTTGCGATATAACATGCTGTAAAATAAATTGTTTCCGCCGAAAAGTGAGTTATAATATGCATACTTATGGACATAATAGCTATCAGATAAAATGTAATTGGGTCCGGGATATCTTCCCGGAGGATCTTTTGATGGTCGGGCCGCCATCTTGCTGAATAAGCGGGGTGGTGGTTTTTCATTGAAAGGAGGCTAGGTAAAATGGCAAAAAATAAAGATTCAACGAAAGGACAGAAGTCTGGCTGTGCTTCTGGAGTATTACGTGATGAGATACAAAAGAAAGCGTATTATATTTGGGAAGCAGAAGGCAAGCCCAGCGGTAAAGATTGGGATATATGGCTTAGGGCAGAAAAGGAAGTTTGTACTGTTGTTAAAAAATAGCCTTCTGGCGTCATCGTGATATAGCTGGGTTTTAGGGAGATTAATAAATGAGAAGGATACTTTTGTTTATCCTGCCGATTCTACTTATCGTTGCCATTGGGTTTACGATCTTTGGCATCATGCAGATTCGTTTTACTCAAGACAAATTAATGGATGATCTGCAAAAGAAAACCAAAGCTCTTGATGAGACCTTAGAGTTTTCTGCCAGAGCGGTCCTTATTAATAATGACCTGAAATCCGCTAACCGTTTAGTAGAAAGCTTTCAGAAAAGAGAGAGGCTTCAAGGCTGCGCTATTTATGACAAAGACGGCAAGATTCTAGCTATTACCGAAAGGATTTCCGATTGGAAGGATAAAGAAAAGCCATATCTGGCAGAAGTGCTTGCCAATAAAACACCGCGAGGGACCTTAGAGCAATTCAGGGATTCTTCTGTATACAGTTATGTTTTACCCGTTATGGATGATGAAAATAATATTTTAGGGATAGCTGAAGTTATCTACGATACTTCATATGTTTTTACCACCCTGACCGCGCTATGGAGAAGGCTGAGCATTTCATTGATAACTTTATTAGTGGCAATCGTTCTCATTACGCTTTTAATTCAAAGGCAGATATTTATCCTACCGGTCTTAAGGCTTACCGATTGGTTCCGGCATTTTCAAAAAGGCGAAACAGACGAAGCGCATCCTGTTAAGGAAAAAGGGGAACTGGGCAAGCTTGCTAGCGAGGTTGAACAGGTGGCACTCAGCCTTAGAGTTAAACGCAGGACAATTTCTGATGAAGCCTCGGCGCGCTTAGAAAAAGAAGAGACATGGACAGAAATTAAGCTAAGGGATATTGTTCATGCAAGACTCGGCGAAGACGCATTATTTGTAGTTTCAAACAGGGAGCCGTATATGCATGTGGTAGATGAAGCTTCAGGTGCAACCAGATGCATAAAACCGGCAAGTGGCGTCGTTACAGCCTTGCACCCAATTTTATGCGCTTGCGGCGGAACATGGATTGCTCATGGCGCAGGCAATGCCGACAAAAAATTTGTTAACTCAAAGGATAAACTTGGGGTGCCGCCGGAAGATAATCGCTATATCCTTAAGCGGATATGGCTCAATAAAGAAGAAGAGGATGGCTATTATTACGGTTTTGCAAATGAAGGATTATGGTCCTTAAGCCATAATACGCACACCCGGCCTATTTTCAGGGAAGCGGATTGGGAAATATATAAAAAGGTAAATCAGAAATTTGCCGATAGTGTGCTGGAAGAACTGCCTGCAAAGAGCCCTTTTGTATTTATTCAGGACTATCATTTTACCTTATTAGGTAGGATGATTAAGGAAAAACGGCCTGATGTTACTATCGCCTTATTCTGGCATATCCCCTGGCCTACGCCGGAGTCATTTTCGATATGCCCTTACCGCAAAGAAATCTTAGACGGAATGCTTGGCTGCGATTTAATCGGCTTTCATGTGCAAAACCACTGCAATAATTTCCTGGATACGGCAAACCGCCTCCTTGAATCAAGAGTGGACACCGAGAAATTTAGCGTTGTTCGGCTGGATAAAGAGACTTTTGTGAGAGCTTTTCCTATTAGCGTCAACGGGTATATGACTGGCGATGTTAAGGAAAAGGATTTAACAAAACAAATAGAAATAATAAAGAAGGAGTTTGGCTTAGAGGATAAAATTATCGGAGTCGGAGTTGACAGAATTGATTATACCAAAGGCATCATTGAGAGGGTACTTGCGATTGACAGATTTTTTGAGAAATATCCGGAATATAAGAAGAAAGTAGTATTTATGCAGCTTGCCGCCCCCAGCCGTATCCATATAAAACGATATCATGACCTCATGTCTGAAATTGATGAGTTGGTGGAAAAGAAAAACTGGAAATATGCTGATACGGGCTGGAAGCCGATTATTTACCTTAAAAAGCATTTCTCAGCAGAGGAAATCAAGCCCTTTTACAAAATGGCTGATTTTTGCATAGTTA
>Ga0172375_10008797_pt1 | contig 13483 bp, 10 predicted proteins | sample LakKiv1m_FD_114537 | JGI IMG/M metagenome (GOLD analysis project Ga0172375, IMG submission 114537) | Freshwater microbial communities from Kabuno Bay, South-Kivu, Congo - kab_092012_11.1m | ecosystem: Environmental > Aquatic > Freshwater > Lake | place: Democratic Republic of the Congo...
GCATGTCCCATCTCATGTGCTAGCGTCATAAAATCTCTTTTTATACCTGTATAGTTAAGAAAGATGAAAGGTATCATTTGGGGACTAACTGGCGCACAAAATCCTCCCCCCTTTTTATTTTTCTTTGGCAAATAATCAATTACGTTAGAATTGAAAATCTTTTCTGCCAAGATTTGCATATCGGGATCGATTTGCCCGTAATTTCTTTTAACTATATTTTTAGCTTCTTCCAATTCAATTTTAGCTGAGCTGTATCCATTGACTGCTGCATAAATATCGTAGCGATCAAATTGTGTGAGATTTAAATATTTAGCTTTTAAAACAAAGAAATCTCTAAAGATATCGATATTCTTATCACAAGCCTCAATTAAGCCAGTAACAGCTTCATCTTTAATTCCATTTTCAACATTACGTACTGCAATTGCGCTCTTGTATCCTCTTAACTCCACTTCATTGTTCCAGTCTTTTACTAAAGCTTGATAGATCAAAAAGTATTCAATCCTGTTATTAATATATTGATTTAACAAGCTGTCATAAGCATTTCTTCGAATTGCTCTAATTGATGAGTGCATATAAGGAGCTAATTGGGCGATATTATCAAATCGTTCTTCCTTGCCTGCAATTGTTAGCAAATATTCTTGTTTTGATTCCAACAAGTCTCTTAGATCCAAAAGAGTGCTGGCTCCTGTAATGTCTTTCCTGGTAATTATGGCCTCTTGATTTTCACTTAAAGTATATTTAGCTTTTTCCCTTTCATTTGTTAGATAATATTCTAAGCTTGGAATAGAGCTAAACAATCGTTTGGCGTTTTTATCATGCAATACTTCCTCATTAAGCTCATATCGTCCTTTTAGCCAAAGATCAAATGGTCTTAAAACATCATTTGTTATTACAATTAGGTCTTTAGCACGGGCAACCATCTGTTTTGCATCTAAATTATTTGTATCAGTTGATTCTGCCAGCTCTGCTCTGAAGAAGATGATGCTCAGATCTTCAATAATCTTTTCCTGTGAGCTTATTAGATTTGAAAACTCTTTGGTTCCCATTGCAGAGGATGCTTTACTCAATAATGTTTTAAAATCATCAAGACTTTTTTTTAGATTGTTAATAGCTTCATTGAATTTTGATTTTTGAAGTAATTGTTCTAAATCCCAGTCTGTTGATTTATTCATAGTTTAGTTTTTTTAATTTATTAACTCTTTAATTAAAGCAGTATCATTATAATAGAACCAGGCATGTCCTCCATTTTGAATCGTTACCAATCTGGCTTCAGGATAAATTGAGGCTAGTTTTTGAGCATGCTCATGAGGAACATAAGTATCATCTTTTGAACTGAATATGATCAATGAAATTAATTTCTCTTTCCCTCTTTTCAATTCTTCTATGGTATTCAGACATTTAAAGACCTTGTAAAACTGACCTGGTCTTTTAATTAGCATATTAACCACATCATAGGGAATAAGATTTTTTAGACCTATTTTTTTAATATGCAGCAAATGTTGTAAGGTAATCCCAGACCAACCTTTTATTGTTCTAATATAATAGTGCGTTAGAGAGTGGCTGGGTGAGTTAATAGTGATAATCTTTTGAGGCTTGAGATTATATTCAATTACTAATTTCATTGCCAAGTATCCACCCAGAGAATGTCCTAGAACTATATAATCATCGTTTTTAATTATCTTGTGAATAAAATTGTTTAAACAATTTAGATAATAAGGGATGATATCTTTATCAGATTTCACTTTAATTTTAGCTGATTTTCCCATACCAGGCATAACTGGTGCGATTACTCGATATTTAATAGCAAGTTTAGTAAGAAGAGGCTTGTAGAATCTAAATGAACCAAAGGCACCATGCAGGAAAATTAAGGTAGGGCCTTTTCCAATATCAAGATATTCAATTTCCTGATCATCAACAAAAGTGCTTTTAATCATAATCTGATATAATCGATAGCTCAAAACATTATACCTGATACCAATTATTTCGAGTAATGCCAGGAGTAGAGAATCCTAACAAGCCTAAGCCAAGAGAGCTTTTAGAGCAGATTGGAATTAAGCCAATACTAGCTAAGCTAGCTGGTAATGCTGTATCTCTCATGGATAGATTGGGAATTGATACTGGATCTGGTAGCCCGGAATTAGCTTCTGATAGACTTTTTGAATTGATCCCCAGACATGATCGTATGGCCACCTGCAGTGTATTATTTAAACCAGGTCAGGAAAGGACATTTGACCCCATATCTTTAGAAAGTGTATTAGGTGAATATTTTCATGAAACAAATGGGCACGTACCACATGGTTTACTAGATCCACAGGTTCAGATTATGAGGAGTGGATCAGATCAGCCTCAAAGAAGTCCGGAAGTGATGATAATGGACTCTAAAGTGGATGGTGTTATTACAAAGAAATTTGTTAATAATAATGGACAGACTGCCTTTTTTGTTTACAATACCCCTCAAGGCTTTAATCTGACTTTTGATCATAGTGTGGCTGATGCTTTACAGATATTCCCACTTTTACAGAGAATTTTAACAAGAACAGAGTTTGATAATGAGACAAATCAGGAGATAATCGTGGGCCGCCAGCCATTAACTAGAATAATTAGAACCTCTACAACCCATGCTAGAGATTTACTCAGGTCTGCTGCTTTAACAGGAAGCATGCAAAAGGGAAACGAATCACTTATCTACATAACTCATCTTGCCAAAGAAAAACGTATTATCCCCTACCCTGTTCCATCAGAATTAATTCTGGATGAAGAGCGCAGAAGAAGGGAATTACCAAAACTTTTAAATCAGCAGGCCAGCATGGACGAGACTCCAATAGCTCAAGTTGTTGATATGATGAGATTGAAAAGATTACCTTCTGGTTTAAGCAGCCTAGCCTTTAAATTAGCATCTGCTATAACTCCTACTGCTTTATTACCTAAGATCGGTGCTCTAACAGGGATTGGTCCAGTTCAAAGATATGAAAGATCAAATCAGGATATTAACCATTCCATTGGAGATGTGATAGATAATATTACTATCGATCTTCATATGTATCCACATTCCTGGAATATTCCTCTTCTATTCAGAGTGGCAATTGACCTACCTGGTCAAGATGGCATAGTCCCCATTAGAACAGTTTCGGTTTCTGGATTACCTGTTAATGAGCTGGAAGAATTCAGCCAATTATTAGAGAAGAATCTAAAATAGTGGGTTTAAGTGATTCTTTGTAAGATTAAATACAAATCTTCCTCAGATTCATATTCATCTTTGACTTCATCAATAAGCATTTCGATTATTTCAAATTCTTCTTTAGGAAAGAGTTCTAGTATTTCAGTTTGGGAATGATAATTGAAATATACATGTTTTGAGGGATCCAGGACTTCGGTAACGATCTTTTCTTCTTTTCCCAGTATAAAGGAAAGATACAAATAACCATTTTGATTCAACATGTTTTTAATTCTAAGCGCTATATCATTCAATTCCTCATCAGTTAAGTGGATAAGCGAAAATGTGGCAATGATCAAATCGAAATGCTCTTCAGAATTAAATAATGTTATATCCTTTTGAATTAAAGTTGCTCTTTTTAATTTCTTTTTGGCTAGACTAAGTAATTCGCTCGAAAAATCAACACCTATTAATTTTGCTGTTGGGATAGCAGCTTCAAATACTTTTAAGATCGAGCCCGATCCACAGCCTAGATCTAAAATCCTAGGATCAGTCTTTTTGATCATAAGCTTGGCAAGCTTTTTGGCAAATGTAATTGCAGTAGGGATCTCACCATAAACATCATCATATTTTAAGGCTATGGCATTGTAAGTGGCTTGATTAAGATCTTGATATTTTGACATGAAGGAATTTGGCGGGACCGACGGGTCTCGAACCCGCAACCTCTCGCGTGACAGGCGAGTGCTCTAACCAAATTGAGCTACGATCCCATTTAATTAGCTGCTAAGAGTATAGCAGATATTTTTAATTTTAAAAATGCCGAGAACAGGACTTGAACCTGCACACCCTTTCGGGCACTACCACCTCAAGGTAGCGTGTCTACCATTCCACCACCTCGGCGATTTGTAAAAGTGCGTTGCAAGTGCTATTTTACCATATAAGCATTTCCAGTTTAAGTGTTATTTGGTAAAATGTATTTATCGGAGCGTAGTTCAGTTGGCTAGAATGTACGCATGGGGTGCGTAAGGTCGTGAGTTCGAGTCTCACCGCTCCGATATAATTATAGATACACTGATTTGAAAAATCACTTTCTTCCATTAATTTCTCATTTCCCTTATCATTTATATTATTTCTTATTTTCTAGCAAATGAAGAAAGGTATTTCCATTATTTTAATAGTAGGCTTATTACTACTATGTTGTTGTGTTGTTGTTCTAGGAGGAGGATTTCTAATAGCCAATCAAGCAGTGGCTGCTACAGAGCCAGTTCAGGAAATGGCTTTTCAATTATGTGATCAAGGAGGAGATTTAACACTTTCCAGTTATAATGCAATTTTTAATCAGGATTTTAAAGATGTCACAACGCTAGAGGAGACCCAGGAGTTCCTTACTGAAGCCTTCCCATCATCTTTTAATTGTTCTGATCTCAAAGGAAATAACATAATAACCTTGATGACCAAAGGATATTCAATAAGTTCGGAGACAAATCTAGATGAAACTATTGCTACATATATCGCTAAGGTTGGAGAATATGAGATGTCCTTTTACTATAGATTCGAGAATAATCAATGGTATGTAGAAGGATTGTACATAGAATAAATAGCTAATCTCTATAGCCACTTTTTGTAATAGAAGATACTACTAGTTAATATTATTGCAAATAATATTATCTGCATAATTGTATTGAATGGATCTGTTCCATTTAGGAAAGGGAATTCCACATTCATACCAAATATACTTGAAATGATTGTGGGAATAGTAAGTATTATTGTGACAGAGGTTAGAAATCTAATTGTCTTGTTTAGTGATAGATCAATAAGTATCTTGTATGAATCTCTAAGTGTAACAATGCTCTTAAGATTTAATAAACAAAGTTCTGCTGCCTGATTAAAGTCTTCATACATATCGTTCAGCATTTCTTCATCGCTAGGATAAATTGACAGCAATTTACCTTTTAATATTTTATTAATAATATATTTAGTTGGCTGTAAGGCTAAGTTATAGCTATTAAGAGCCTCTTCATGAAGTATTAATTCTTTAACCTGTTTATCATTTAACTTTTCAATTCTTTTCTTTTGTATCTCAATCTCTCTTCTGATCTTTTCAATGTCTTTTTGATATTGTGATGCTAGTTCCTGAAGTAATTTAATAAATAATTTGGATCTTTGAGAGGTAAAGATGTTTGAACTAGTTTTAATTACTCTCTCAATAAGGGGATTACTATCAAGACTAATAGTTATTAAGGCTGTTTGAGATAAGATGATAGTAAAATTTACCAATTGTGATCGATTATTCTCAATAATAGGCATTTTAAGAATGACCATAAGATTATCATCAAGTTTTTCCACCTTGGGAATTTCATTAGTATCCAAAATGTCTTCAATGATTTCTGGGTCAATCCCAAATTTATCCTGAATAAGATCAAGATCGGCTTTAAGTGGATTTTGGATATCGATCCAGCATCCTTTAGCAAATCTTTTGATTTTGCTTAATTTGGTCTTACCAATTGTTTTGTAGTAGATGTTTTTCATGATGAATAAATTTGAGCCCTGTAATTATACCTTAATATCGCACCCTGGTCTATATCTTAGATATATATATTGAAGTGGGATAGAGGAAGAAAATACCCTGGGGGAGAATCGAACTCCCACGTCATTTCTGACACACGCTCCTGAAGCGTGCCTGTCTACCTGTTTCAGCACCAGGGCTAATTCCGTTTATTATATCAAATATTTGTGGTTTTAATAATTTTCTAATAAGCTATAAATAATATTATTTTCATTAATATGGATCCTTCAGGTAGTTACGCTAAGAATAAGAAATTAATTTACATTGCCATTGGCTTTTTACTCTTTGGACTTCTAGCTTTATTAATCTTGGCCATCGCTTTTATCAATCAGTCCAAACCTAATCTCGATGCCTTAAAAAATACACCAACCCCAACAGTTAGTTTAACTGGGGTCCCTGTAACTCTCACTCCCTCAGTTTCGGTCAACGATGATTCCAAGTTGTTCTATATTGCCTCTAACTCTCTATATCGATTCAATGCCTATACAAAGGAAAACGTTAGTATTGATAGTAGTATTGTTTATGAAGAGTTGTATGGTTTTAATGGTAATAATGAGTTTCTAGCATTTAAAGCTAGTGATGGTTATTTATACTTCAGAGATATTGAGCAATCCAAAAATATCAGATCAAATAGAATTAATAGCGATATTAAACAACAATTCTGGGTTGATGAGGACAATTTTGTTCTGGTTAATGAAGAGGGCTATCTAAAATTTAGTGCGCCAGATTTTTCCCAAGGAGAGAATTATATATTTGACTACCCAGAAGCTTCAGATCTTCTTTCTATCTCTCCTGATCTGCAATGGATATTAGCCAGGGAAAATAGAAGATTGGAAAGACTTTATCTTTATAATCTAAATAATCAAAAGATCCAATATTTAGAGCTCTCTGATCTTGATGATGAGGTTGCTTTCAATTATCTTAACTGGCTTCCTCCTCACAGGTTAATTTTCTTTAATTCTATAGGTCTGTCAGCATTGAATCCTGATTCCATGGTCCAAACCAGACTTTTAAGCTTTAATATTGACATCTCTACTGGTGATAAATTGACTCCTTTACAAGCAAGTTTGGGCGGAACTCAATATTATTTCTCTTATTTCGGAAGATTGTATAAATACGTTGAGGGAACTTTGATCAATACCCAAATTCTGGATCTTAAAGATTATAATTTTTTGAATCTGGATCAAATTGCAATATCGCCTAATAGTAGATATGTATCATTTGATAGGAGCAATGGCGCTGCTATTATTGTCAATCTTTCAACACTAAGTTCATTGTCACTTTGTGACTTCGATTGTTATGATCCTACTTGGGAGAATTAATATGCCGAGGACAGGACTTGAACCTGCACAGGATTTCTCCCACTAGATCCTAAGTCTAGCGTGTCTACCATTTCACCACCTCGGCGTATTTTATTAGAAAGAACGTCATAATTATAGTAAAATTAGCCATATTATTAAAGGCTTGCAGTCTATATTTATGGCGACCCCAATGCAGGAGCAATATCTTGCTCTGAAAAGGAAATATTCTGATTCCATTCTTCTCTTTAGACTTGGTGATTTTTATGAAGGCTTTTCAGAGGATGCTCAACTACTTTCCAAAGTACTGGGTTTAACTTTAACTGGAAGAGGTGAAGGCTCGAACAGAGTCCCAATGGCTGGTATCCCCCATCATGCACTTAAAAATTATCTCCCAAAACTTATCAAGGCAGGCTATAAAGTAGCTATAGCAGATCAATTAGAAGAACCAATTCCTGGTCAATTGGTAGAAAGAGATGTAACTAAAGTGATAACTGCTGGGACGATCTTAGATGAGAACGAGATGGAGCCGGATAGGAATAATTTTATCGCCTCAATCTTCATTTCAAGAATAAAAGGTCATCAGATTTGGGGTTTATCATATGCTGATATAACAACAGGAGAATTTTTAGCTTCTGATTATTTATTGAAGAATACTTCCCAGACCATGCCTTCCGAACTGGTATTAGATCTTTTCAGAATAGACCCCAAAGAGATTTTGGTGCCTTCAAGTATATTAAGCAACTTAAAAAATGATTTTCCTTCATATAATTTTATTAAATTTGATGATAGGGAATATTTCCCCAATGAGTTAAAGCAGGATCTTCTAGAATTCTTTCAGTCGGCCAGTTTTAAATCCTTTGGCCTAAATGATCTGGACGCTTCTTTAATAGCGGCTGGTAAATTGTTGGATTATGTAAAGAATAACCGGAAAGGAACAACTCCTAAGTTGACCCTTTTAAAAAGGCTGCAAAGCAATGATCATATGTATCTTGATGATTCAACCATTAGAAGTTTAGAGTTGATCTATCCGTTAAGAGGAAATGATATTTCAAAGACTCTTTATGGAGTTCTAGACGAAGCGCAAACAGCTATGGGGAAAAGACTGCTTCGTAATTGGATACTAAGGCCTTTAATAAAGAGGGACCTCATTGCTAAAAGATATACTGGGGTTGATATGTTTTACAACGATGAGCAATTGTTCAATCAAACAGGAGAGCTATTAACTAAAATATCTGATCTTGAAAGAATATTGATAAGATTGTCAGGTAAAAGCGCTAATGCCAGGGATCTCCAATTCTTAGCAAATTCTGTAGATGCTGCCCTTAGTATTATCAAATTAAAAGGAATCGATCCTGTTTTAACATTGCTAAATGACAATGTTCACCCTAATATCCTTTCTTCATTAAAATCTGATTTGGTCGAATATGTTAAAAGGGCTATTAAAGATGACCCGGCGCTGACCATAACACAAGGGGACATGATCAGAGATGGATTTGATAAAGAATTGGATGAAATCAGGTTGACTGCTAGTAGTGGTAAGGAATTTTTAAAACAATTGGAGGAAAAGGAGATTAAAGCGACTGGCATCTCATCGTTGAAGGTTAGATTCAATAAAGTGTTCGGATATTATATTGAAATATCAAAATCAAATCTCACTAAGGTGCCTGCTCACTATGTAAGGAAACAGACCCTTGTAAATGCTGAAAGGTATATTACAGAGGAGTTAAAGATTTGGGAAGAGAAAATCTTAAACAGCTCTGAACTAATTGCTCAAAGAGAGTATCAATTGTTCGAAACTATCAGGGAGCAAGTTTTGCGCTACTTTAATGATGTTATGCAATTGGCTTCCCTTATTGCTCAAATAGATTTGTTTTTGAACTTTGCTAGAATTGCAAAGGCTAATAATTATATTAAACCTCTTCTCAAGGATGCCGGTGAGCGAAGCTATATTATTGAAGGCAGACATCCTGTTGTGGAAAGATTTTTAAAAAGCGATTTTATTCCCAATGATATAGAATTCAAACCAGAAACACAGGAATTGATCTTGCTCACTGGACCTAATATGTCTGGGAAATCAACATATATCAGGCAAATTGCTTTAATTTATCTTATGGCACAGATTGGCTCATATATACCTGCTTCTAAAGCTGAGATCAGTATTGTTGATCGGATTTTTACTAGAGTTGGGGCGTCGGATGATCTTGCAGGAGGTGAATCGACCTTTATGGTGGAGATGCTGGAGACTGCAAATATATTGAATAATGCAACCAGCAATTCATTATTGATACTGGATGAGGTTGGAAGAGGAACCAGTACTTACGATGGCATGGCCTTAGCTTGGGCCATAATTGAGCAAATAGTAAAAGAGATCAAGGCTAGATGTTTGTTCGCAACTCATTACCACGACCTGTTATTGTTGGAAGATCTGCATCCAATGGTTAAAAACTTTAAAGTGTCTGTACTTGAAACCAAGGAGGAAGTGGCTTTTATGCATAGGATAGAAAAAGGGGGAATAGATAAAAGCTTCGGAATTCACGTAGCTAAGCTGGCTGGTATTCCTCTTAAGACAATCAAAAGAGCAAATCAAATTCTTGATGAATTGAATAAGAAATCCATCAAGTCTTTTATTGAGAAACATAAACTCATTGAATCGCAATTAGGATTAAATGTAGAAGAGCCAAAGAATGATAGTCCTATCTATAAAGAGATTAAAAATTTAGACATTAACTCCCTATCACCACTACAGGCATTAAATAAATTACAAGAACTCCAAAAACAAATCAGGGATGAAAGTAAATGATATTTTTAAAAATAATCCTGCATATGAGAAATTATGCAGAAAGATTGGAGGAGAATCTGATCATCTGATATTTCAGACAATACAGATTCAGGGAATCCCCTTTTCTTTACAGGAAAATTTGGGATTAAGTATTGTTAATGATCTTAATAAATCCTTAGTGTTTATCTCTAGGGATTCATTAGAGATCAGAAAGCTCATTACAACAATGATGGTGCTTCCTACCACAGGATTAACATTTTCGAACTTATCTATCATACTAAAAAACCATAGTTTTATTAGAGTTTTAAAAGTACTAGAACCGGGTCAATTTAGTATAAGTGGAGATGTTATCAGTTTCTGGCCTTTAGGATACGAACATCCCATTAGATCTAGTTTTTTTGGAGAGACATTAGATGCCATATATTTGTTTGATGAAATTTATCATCAAAAATTCAATAAAGTACAGGATATCGTTATTTGTGATTTGTCGAAATTAAGTGAGAAAACAGAGTATCAGAATATTAAGATCTTAGGATTAGAAAAAGCATCACTTATTAAACATGCTTTGTTATTTTCTGGAGAATTACAGTCTCAAAACAAAAACACTATCGAATTTGATTATACTTACCCCCAATTGTTCTTCCAAAGGTTTGATCTATTAAGCGTAGAGATCGAAAAGAGGATGGATAAAGATTATTCTATACTGCTTTTCACTCGTAATAAAAGCACTATTCCTGCTGATTATAAACATTTAGTCTTAGAGCCTCTTGAGGGCTTAGATACGGGAATAGAATCTAGTGGCCAAAAGATTTTCTATCTAAGCGATAGAGAATTATTTGGAACAATATTTTTAAATAAGGTCACTAAAAACTTAAGTTCAAGTAAGGCCAGACAAATGCTAGCTGATCTGGAGGGGGAGATCGATATCGGAGATTATATAGTTCATGAGGACCATGGAATTGGAATCTACAAGGGTATTAAACAAGAAGAATTTGAACAAAGGATACCCTTAGGTTTTGGGGAATATACTACCAATGTTATTAAAGAAGATTATATCCTCATCCAGTATGCGGGATCTGATGAACTTTATGTTCCCTTAACTCAAATTGGCAAGATAACAAAATATATTGGTCAAGATGGTCAGGCACCGGAACTCACTCAGTTAGGTAAGGCTGAATGGGCAAATTACAACAGAAAGGTCAAAGCTGATATTAAAAAGATAGCCAAGGAATTGGTCAGTCTTTATGCCCGAAGGGAATTGGCAGAAGCTCCCAAATTAGCTGTGGCCAATGATGATGAATATGAACAATTTTGTAATGAATTTCAATATGAGGAGACCAAGGATCAAAAAAGATCTGAGATGGAAGTGCTGGCCGATTTGATGCTTGAGAAGCCTATGAATAGATTACTAGTTGGGGATGTGGGCTTTGGGAAAACTGAGATCGCCATAAGAGCCTCCTTTCAAGTAGCGAGGGCTGGAATGCAGGTTGCTGTACTTTGTCCCACAACAGTACTGGCTGCACAACATGAGAAAGTTTTTAAAGAAAGATTTAAAAATACTCCTTTTAAGATAGCTTCCTTGTCTAGATTAAGTAAGTATGATAATTCAAAAGTTATCGATGAGTTGGAGCAAGGCAAGATTGATATAGTAATTGGAACTCATAGACTTCTTTCAGCAGATGTTGTTTTTAAGAATTTGGGATTATTGGTTATAGATGAGGAACAAAAATTTGGTGTTAAACAAAAAGAAAGGATTAAAAGCATCTCCAATAATATCCATATTTTAAGCATGAGCGCTACTCCCATACCCAGAACATTAAGTATGGCCCTCTCTTCTATTCAGGAGATCTCTCTGATTTCTACCCCTCCTAGTAATAGATTGTCGATAAAGACTAAAGTAGAGCCTATGAACTGGTCCAAAGTAGTCAATGCAATTGATCTTGAAGTACAAAGAGGAGGACAGGTATATTATCTGCACAACAGGGTTGAGACGATTGAGTCTGTATATTCGAGATTACAAGCATTAATGCCAAAGGTAAGGTTTGTAATTGCTCATGGTCAGCTTGATGTTAATACTTTATCTAAAAGGATCGCCGATTTCTATAATCACCAATATGATGTTCTCATCTGTACAACGATCATAGAAAATGGCATAGATATGCCTAATGTTAATACCATAATCATTGAACAGGCTCAAAATTTCGGATTAGGTCAACTCTATCAATTAAGAGGGCGTGTTGGTCGAAGTAGTAGACAGGCATACGCCTATCTTTTCTTTAAGGGTGATTTGGATTTTAAGCCACAAAAAGAACTTGAAGATCCTGTTAAAGCAGTTGAACAAAAATATGTAAAAAGGCTTAAAGCGATTCTAGAGACCAGTGAATTGGGATCTGGATTTAAGCTGGCCAGCAAAGACCTTGAAATAAGAGGTGCGGGAAATCTATTGGGGAAGGCACAACATGGACATATCAAGTACATGGGATATGGTCTTTATATGCAACTATTAGCTGAAGAGATCGAAAGACAAAAAACTAATGTCAAAGAAGCCATATTTAACAATTGAAGTAAAAGTTAAGCCTAGATCAAAGATCTCTTCCATAGAGAAATTACAGAATTCGAGCTATTACGCTAATATTCATTCTCTAGCTGAAAAGGGCAAAGCCAATTTAGAACTATTGCAATTAGTAGCAACGTATTTTAAAGTTAATCAATCTCAGGTTAAAATAATAAAAGGATTTAGCAGTAAGAATAAAATAATTGGCATCTATGAGTAAATACTTAAATTGGGGAGAAACAACCCTTCAGCAGGCATCAGAGACCGATATTTCCATACAATATGATAAAGGATATCTATTTACTAGGAAGAATAAAGGTAATATGTATCGTTCCCGATCCCTTCGTATTAATTTAGCCGAGTTTTCATTAAATAGTGAAAATAGAAGGATATTGAAGAAGCTGCCTGAATTGGAGCTTTATTCAGAGAAACTTCCACTTATTAATTATGATTGGCATATTCATAAACTAGGTAAGGAATTCTATTTAAATAAATTCAAAGATATTACCTTTAGTGCTGCTAAAATTAAACAGTTATTGACTGCTGAAGATAAATCCAATTTCAATAATTTATTTAGATTTTCGCTACATTCTGAGAGTATTGGATATGCCATTACTTATTTTAATAATACCCTGCTCCATTATGCCTATCCTTTCTACGACTTTATAAAATATCCTAATAATCTGGGTATGGCCATGATGCTTAAATCAATAATATTCGCTCAGGAAAAGAAATTGCATTATGTTTATCTTGGAACTATTTCTAGAGTATCTGATGTCTACAAATTACAATTCAACGGATTGGAATGGTTCGATGGCCAGAGCTGGGATAAAGAAATTGATAAAGCTAAATCAATATTAAAGCAATAGTTAAGAACCTCCAGCTATACTTTCCCTATAATTTTTTAATGGTTGCCATTATGAATATGCAACAATTACTAGTATTAGGCAGGGCTACCAAACCTGCTGAGATATTAGAAAGCAAAGAAGGTAAAAAGTATGCTAGATTTTCTCTGGCAGTTAATGATTACTCCAGAACTAATGAGGAGGCAAAGCCCTGTTTCTATAATGTCTTAATATTTAACAAAAGCATTGAAAAAGTAGAAAAGATCGACAAAGGGGATTTAATA
>Ga0172375_10008798_pt1 | contig 13483 bp, 7 predicted proteins | sample LakKiv1m_FD_114537 | JGI IMG/M metagenome (GOLD analysis project Ga0172375, IMG submission 114537) | Freshwater microbial communities from Kabuno Bay, South-Kivu, Congo - kab_092012_11.1m | ecosystem: Environmental > Aquatic > Freshwater > Lake | place: Democratic Republic of the Congo...
AGAGCCCTGACAGTCCAATGTCCCCTGTCTTGTCATCCCGTTCCAGGTAACCGGACAGGAGGAGTTCCCGAACGGCCCCTGGGCTGATTGGGTGTCCCCGCAGAATGCACTGATATTCCCCGTCCCCAACCTCCTTCACCTTGATCCTGACGCCCTCCTCGGCGTGGGCTTCGAGGTCGAGAACGATAGCTTGTTCATACAAAGTCAGGCTGGACTGGAGACCCAAACGGTTTCGCATATCCATATTGTCCGGATCATCCCCGTCCGTGGCGTTGACGAGGGCAATGATGGCCTTCTTCATGTACCGGGAGGCGACACGGTCTATGCGCCCTTTCTTGTTGAGCTTCTCGGTCACGTTCCCATCCTTGAGGAACTCGTCTTCCAGGCCGGGCACAAGGTACTGGGACCGAAGAGTAGCCGGTTCGTGGCCGACCGCTTCGGCGGTCTCCTCGAGGGCCTGCTGGAACTCATCCTTGAGGACCTTCTCCCGTTCCTTCTTGTCGTCCGGGAGTTTCCCGCCCTTCGACCGGATCGCCTTGAGGCGGGTCTGCATCTCGGTGTTAGCGTGGTAGCCCCTCAGATCCTTTGCAGAGACATCGAAAGGTTCCAGGTAATCATTCACATCAGAGGCATCACAATCTACAACTTCGTCCTCAGGTCCCTTGCCTTTGACAGCCTCCCGAAGTGCTTTGACCGAAACCAGAGTGTCGATCACCTTCTCGTGTTTTACACCTGATTTTCCGACGTAACGAATCGTGACTTTCCCGTCCCCGAAAGTCAGATGTTTTTTCTTCCATCCTGTGATACCGTAATGGCCCTTGTCAGCAGATTCTGGATTTCCTACACGTTCATAGGATGCGTCAAGAAGCCCCACCGCCAGGGCCACATTCCGGAGGTGATCGTCGTCGGACTTGAGATCCTTCCGTACTTGAGCCCGGAGATCATCGATGTTATGCCGAAGCTTCTCAACATGTTCGGCCTTTTCCCGGTTCCGGAGGGCCACTTGGCGTTCTGAGTAGACATACACCGTCCGCTCATCTCCGTCTTTCGTCTTGATGGTCTTCTTGTCCTGGTACTTGGCGGTCTTGCCCTGGAATAGTCCCTTGGGCATCGGCACCTGGGATCGCATCTTTGCCACCCCTTTGGGCGAGGGCAGCCCATAGATTGATCCCTCTTCAGTGATAGCAGAGAGAGACGGGGCAGATTGTTCCTTGCCTTGTTCATCCCGCCATACGGTTCGGGTTCGGGGATTGATAATGACCCAACCCCGGGCGGTTCCACGAGGATATGTCTGGAACGAGATGTAGTCCCCCGGTTTGAGAAGGACACCAGTCCGGTCTTTGAGCGGGGCATGTGAAAGAGATCCCTCTTTATTGTAGCTTTTACCCCGTTCTATGAATGCTTTTTCAATCTTCCCAGGCCCGAACCATGCTTTGACGAAATCTTCAACCCCATCAGCACTGAACTCACCACATGAGTACACATCCACAGAAATGAAATTCTTGGGCCTCAAAGTATGAATCTGGATCCCACTCTCGATAAGGGGCACCCATCCGCTAAGACCAGTTTTATCCGGATAGGTCTTTTCATCACTATGAAAAATGAAAGGCGGCGATTGTTGCTTCATATGCAGATGTGTCACCAGAGCCTCCAAAAATTGGGAACAGAGATCAAGATCGTCGCAGACTCCCGGCCGGCAATCATACAGATCCAAGGTCATGAGATAGCCAAAGGGTTTGCCGGATGCTTCATCTTTGGCATTCCGGAGTAGATGGCGGGCCGCTATCCGATTCACCCTGGCTAATCTTTGCATCTGTCCCTCGTGCTCGGACACCCATCGGTTGTACCAAGCCCCAACCAAAAAAAAGATGGCATCATTAGAGTCCTCTCGGGAAACCACCCCTCTAAACTCCGTCTCCGCCAGAACGGCCTCGTCATGAGCCGCCATGTAAGGCCAATGGCAATTGGTCATGAGCCAAGTTTCAACCAACTCGTGATAGAGAGTGGCCGCTTGGTCTTTTGGAGTGGGAAGATTCTCGACCCAGATGTCGCCAGATGGGATGTAACCATACCTGGCAGGATTTCCGCCTTGAGTGAAATACACGTCATAAGCGTATCTGACAGCCGCCCCATCTACTTCACAAAGACGATAACCGTCAATGCTTCCGAAGAAGGTGTAGAAGGGGACCTGACCTGCTGGCGCTTCGTCACAGAGGATGGGATCCGCATAATCACGTCTGCATTTGGACAGGGCAGCCAAACGTTGTTTGTTGGGAAGCGCATGTTTGAGGAACTCGATGTTGAACCAAGTGTCCACGACCCCAACAATTTCATCCCGGTTGCGGACTTCTACGGGAGACATCCGGGCCTGGTTTTCTTCCAATCCGGCCCATGCACGAGCACCATCAAATGACCAACCCCGGGACATAAGGAAACGTTCGATGATGGCCTGGTAAACGGAACAAGCCATATCCTTGGGGTCGGAAAGATCGTCTACCCAGATTTCATCCTCGGGGACATAGTCTTGACGGATTGATTGCCCGCCATCTGTGAATTCAATGTCGATTTCGTCCCGGATCAGACACCCATCCACCACCCACAAAGTGAGTCCTGAGACTTCACCGAGTTCTTGCTTGTACAAACCGGGAGTCGGATTCATCGAATCCTCGCAATACGTACCGGGCCGTAGACCTTTTCGAACCAGTCCAGGTGTCCGTCCGGTTCCGCCTTATCAATCTCTTTAGGGGTCCTTCCCAGGATAGCGAACACCACGGCATAAATGATCTCCCCGAGGGGAAGAGTTGCTGATGCCAGGAACTTGGGGTTACCCGTCAACCACACGAGGATGGTAGGCAAACAGAAGTGTTCGAACAACTCAAATAGAGCAGCCGCAATACCCAGTTTCCAACCGTGTTTCTTAACGGCTGCAATGATGGCTTTGACCGTGTTGACAGGATTGATGGCGTGCCAGGATTTTTTCAGCAGATGGACAATGACCTCTTCCGTGATCCGGTGCTTGGCGTCGTTTAGAAAATCCCGGATGATTTGTTGTCGGATAAAGGGCGGGAGTTCATTTGTAGAGGAGACATCCTCCGGATGGGTCTTGCCCCACATGTACCCGTCCCGGCTAGGACCTCCTTCGGGCATCGGCCTGTTCTGGACAGCCAACTTCGCCCCTTCTATGAATTTGTCCACGTCTGAATCGACTTCATGTTCAACGAGAAAACGGACAAGATGCGGAGCCAGGTCTTTGATGATGGCGTCCACAGCATCATCAATCGGGCCCTGGACGAAATCCTGGTGATGCTGCCAGATGACCTTGAAAGGCTGGGCCATCCAATAGAGCCATTCCCGGAGAGACTTGGCTTCGAGATGGCGAGCTGTGATTCGGTCTATCGAAGCTTGTCTGGATGCGTAACGGTACGTCACTTTGTCGATGGAATTCATGGGTCCTTCTCCAGGAGGTGGGTCATGTTGAATCTTGAACAACTGCATGGTCTTAGGTTGTTTCCGTCCCTGGGGAGTGGGTGTCACAGTCACTGTCGGGTTCCCTTTCTCATCCTTGCCGAAATCAGATATGACCCCATGATGGTTCTTCCAGCGCCCAAATAGGACAGGATCTTCCAGGTTGAAATAGGCGCCCTGGAGATATCGAGCCACAACACGAGCTTTCTGACCCCGAACAAAATCCGCAAAGGCCCGAATCACGGCTGCCCCGCCAGTGACTCGGGCATCCCACGATGCTTTGGCGGGAACCTCTAAGAGAATGACAGGGGAGATGCCTACATTGAAATACATCCAGTCCTCGAAAGCATCGTCATTGGAATTCAGGATAATTCCGCCTTCGATCTTGTCCCCGAAACTGTCCTTCTCGTCATCCCTGGCCTCGGGGAAAAACTGTTTGGCCACGTCCCGAACCCGATATGCCACCGCCCCCGGGTTTTTCCCACCTTCGGAGTCGTATACATAGAATCGAGTGTCTTCTCGAGCTTCGTGGATGCTCAATGCCCCATCCCGACCGAGATCAGCCAGGAGCTCCTTATTGTCTTTGATGATGTCCCCTTCAGGAGTGGGGATTCCACGATCCTTCCCTTTTCGCCAACCTCGATTGGGATCCTTCCCCTCGGCTTCTTCTCGGGTTCCCCGTTCCCTTCCAATGGGGTTCAAAAGAGGGATGAAAGACACCGCCACTGATTTGGGTGGATCCCGAAGAACTTTGAGACAAGCATCAACCCCACTGGGTTCATCCCCGTGAGTGCCTGAAATAACCAAGACTCGGGGTTGGTCTTTGGGTCTCCCAGTCGGATACACCACAATGATGGGATAGTCTTCGACATCCCCCAAACTCTGTACTTCATAGCCTGCGGTATGGGCCTCAGCAATGAACGCCACCAGAAGTTCTGGCACCCCGGCCAAAGCAGCGACCTTGCCGGTATGTCCCATGCGGGTGAGGATCTGACGTTCGAACTCCTTCGGATCCCGCATCAGCGCGGGATCATCCAACAACATCTGCCGGATGGTGTCGGTCAATCGCTTGATACCGGCACCTTGCAGACCGAGGACTTCAATCAACCGAGGCATATCCACGATCTTGCCGGGTTGCTTGAGGTAGGCCATGTAATCCTGCGCCCCATCCCCGTTGGAGAAGCCCACCAGGTTCTCCCGCAATTGCGACTTCTGAGCGGCCGTCAGGAAAGAAAGAGCAGACCCCACCGGCATGTGAAGGTCCATGAGATCGAACAAGAACTGGGCGTCGGCATTTTTTTCAGCCCAGTTACCAAGAGCGTCCCGGAATGGCCGATCTGTGGTTACAATCTCACGAATGACATCCAACACGCCGAGCTTGTCCATCTCGAGGAGGGCTTGTTTACCGATCCTCTTATCGTAGAACAAATTGATGATCATGTTTGAAAGGTGGTTGGGCGGAATGTTTTTGATCTTCTGGGCATTGCGTCGAATGGCGGCTTCGAGATCGGGAGGGACCCTGAATCCGTATCTCAACGCGAATTTCGTGATCCGGATGATTCTGGATGGGTCATCCGACAGAGTCTTGTCGGGGTCGGAGGGGCATCGCATGATGCCATCTCGAAGGTCTTTCAGACCACACCCGGTCAGATCGATGATTTCCGCATGATCCGGACCATGGGAAACATCCAGGAGACGCCACATGAGGGTGTTGAAAGAGAGTTCTCTCCTATACACGTCCTCTTTGATCCCTGAGGGCTGCACTTCGGTCGGTTTATATCCCCCTTGCCCGTAAGACTCCTGACGGGCGTTGGCAATCTCGATGACCTCACCATTGAGGTCCTGACCGTCGAGAATCCATGGCCCGTGAACGGTCAAAATCGCGACCCCGTATTGATTGATGGTCATATTGGTTTGAGTCGGGATCGCTTTCTGGAGTTCCTTAGCAAACCAGGCTGAGTCTTTGCCCTTCAGGGAGACGGAGTCGATTACCACGTCCAAATCTTTGATGGCGTGTCCCAGGGCAAAATCTCGGACAGCCCCGCCTACAATGTAAACGTCTCTTGCCACCCCCAAATGGCGTGCCACAGATGATAGGAACTTCATGAGTGCAATGGACTTGGCGTGGACGGACCCGGCTGTTTTGGGCCTGGTCAGGGCCTGACCAAACTGCACTGTCCGCAGTTTCGACAATCCCCATACCTCGATGCTGTCGAAGGACCAACCCCCTGAGGGAATCGTTCCTTGATACTCGGTGGTCAGGTCGGGGATATACTGAAGAGTCGCGTGGGGGCGATACACCAACGGGAACGAATCGTCCACATTGAATCCGGCTTCATGGAGGGTGTCCCTCAGTTTCCAACGAAATGCAGCCAGATCCCGATCAAACCGGACTTGCATGACCGCCACTCGGCGTCCTTTGTCCGGCTGAATGAAATACTCGGGTCCGTACAAAGATCCCCTAACAGGTCCTTTGAAATCGGCAAAAGTCCTGTTCAGGACATCAAGGAATCGTTCCTCCTGGTCCTTATCCACTTTGCCAACATAGAGGAAAGTGCAATGGGGGACTGAACGATCTTCGACCCCAAGATCAGGGAATTGAGCCGCGAGTTCGTCCGGAAGAGGAATGAAAAGCCCCACCCCCATTCCGTCACCATTCTTTTTCCCGTCTTCAGCACTGGCCTTCTTTTGGCGGGCCTTGAGGAGATTCTCCGCCCTCCAGATTGCCTCGGACACAGTATCCTTGACCGTGGCCTCCCATGCATTCCGACCCTTTTCCGAAGGATCGGGGAAACCTCCCGACTCTGATGTATAGGACACACCCAATTGAATCCCACTGTTGCGATATTCCCGATGGGCTTGTTCCAACTTGCGTTGCTGTTCTTTGTCCAAAGTCAAAATGAACTGAACGGGTTGCCCGCTAAGTTGGGCAGTCTCTTCCACCCATTCGTTAAGTTTGCTTCGACCTTCTGCCACAGGGTTAGCGCAGAATTCGAACACGGCTTTCAGTTCTTCGGGTTTGGCATGCCGCCCCCAAGCAGCCAAGTATTCCCGGTCCACGGACTCGAGATTGGCTTGCATCTGATCTGCCGGGCTATCCCCGTTATACCATCCTTCCCCCGGATCTGTACCTGGCACGGCGTTCATCAACCAGCCCTTGTTTACTGGGGGTTTGATCATTCGACCTGTTATGGGGGAGATAGCCCACCACCCGGCCCGGATCAATCGCCGGGCTACAACACGGGCCTGGTACTGACATGCAAGTCGATTGATTTGGCTCACAGGCACCCTCCTAGAAAGAGGGTTCCTATTGAAAAACAACCGGGAGATTAGAAACGGCTACCGCCTTCCTCTTGTTTCGGAATGAACTTAAGACCCATACTTCCGAGAAGGCGTTCTTTGGCATCGGATTCTTCGACTGCGGCCGAGCCGGCGGCACTGTAAAGTGACCGCTGGAATTCGTTATACATGGCGTCATTCTGAGTCAACACATCCCGCTTGAGCTTGTCCAATGTGGCAACGGGATCGATGTTGAGAAGATCCAGGATTGTATCAATGTCCAAAGACCCCTTCTGGTAAAGATTGAGAAGGGCTTCGAAGGTCTCTTGGTTGTCCCGCAAAGCCAGACGAGTAAAGGAAAGTCTAGGAACAAGGACTTGGATCACACCGTCTTCATCTTCTTCAACGAATCCCATTCTGCGGCACATGGGCTTGAAAAAATACTCCTCAACCATCTCCTGAAACACTTCGCGGAGGAGAAGGAATCGAACATTGATGACTTCAAGGTGGATACGATCACCGGAATACGAGGACTCCCCCGAAAGGAGAGATTCCGTCATTCCAAGACCAGCATACAAATGTTTGTCAGTGTGTTCCCAAACCCAGGACCAATCGGGGAGGCGTTGTTCGGCTCCCATCTCCTCCCAACTGACTTGGAAGTTAGCAATGATTGAATAGTCGGGATCGGCAAGGGCCATGTCCACTTCTTCCCGGAGTCTCTCGACTTGCTCATCATTGAGGTCTTCCCCATAGATGAGCCGGTAAGGGGTCATATGCCGAGAAGCAATCGATGAGAGTGCTTGCCTGACCTTTTCACGGAGCAAAAGTGCCCGGAGGCATCGCTGAAGAATGGATTGCCCCCGAGGCTCATACTGGGACCTCTTCCGAGCGAGGACATACACGTATGAGCCTGCGTCGGGGTCAGTGTTCAACGGAACATTCCGGCCTTCTCGGACTGCGTCCACGATATCGGCCGGCATGGATTCCACGACCCGGATTGCTTGGAGATCCCCGGAATCGGCCCGCTGGATGATCGCTTTGGTCTTGGAATCGGGCACCAGTTCGACCAACACTTCACTGGCAAAAGGAAATGCTTCGATGTGAACATTCTCAGGGGGAAGACACCGAATCGCAGACCAACCAAAGTAGTTCTTGCGCAGCCAGGCGGCTTCTCGTTCGTCCGCATCGGGATATTCTTCCCAACGTTCGACTGCTTCACCTTCCACGGTGATTTCCCGAATCTGCTGTTCCCGAATATCTCGGGGCATCTCGGGAGAGGTGTCTTCACAGAAAATGATGGCTTCACCCAGAAGATGATACTCATGCGAGATCTGCATCAAGCGTTGCAAGAGGTGAATTTTGTTGACCCACCTTTCACAGAACCGCATGGATCTTTCAGCCAATTCCCGATTCTTGGCCTTGGGCATCGCCAATCGCACTTTGGACAACGGCAGGTCCACCAGCAGATCGATGGCCTGCCCGACATAGGGCTCGTGCTCGTAACATGTCCGGTAGGTATTGCGCCGTTCATCTACACTTTGGGGCAGTTCGAGAAAATCGGGGGAGAGCTCCCAAGAGAAGAAGTTGCCCCCGGAACCCTGGATGAAACTCCCGCTGGCCGGGAATGCCGTTTTCATCCGCATCGATGAAGTCACGATTTTGCTCGGTTTGCCGATCTTGACTCCCTTTCGGGAAGGAAGATCCTTTACCTTCACAGTGTCTTCTGGATGATTATTCCGTGCCATCGTCTAACTCATATTGCGAGGAGTGTGGGCCCGCTTTCTTCTGCTTCGAACGATCTTTTCGTTCCTGACGTTCACGCCCCGCCCGCAAAGACCGGGCAGCATCCCTGACGGTATCCGGATCCCGAAGATCGAAATCCGGAGAAACCTTTTCTACTCGCTCCAGCAAAGCTATCGTTTGACGCAACAATTGAAAAGTGTCATCTGACTTGCGGGCAGCCCTGTGAAGGTTCCCTTCATTCATTCCTTGTAACATATCTTCCAACTGGCGAGATCCCACCAAAGGATCCTCCGATGCTTGCCTCAATTCTTGTACTTGCCGGTTGACCCTGCGTGAAAAACCAAAACAGGCATCTCGTGCGAGTAACAATTCCCTTATGGCCCTAGCCACATGGGTATGAACGATTTGATCTATGTTTGAACGGGCCATCAGGCCGAACCCCAAGACATTTTTTTAGTCAAACGGTCCTTTTTGTATGCCCACTTGAGGATGTTTTTCAGCAGTTGGATATCTTGAGGGGAACCCCTAAAAATGCGTTCCCACGAACCCCCAGCTTTCCTGAACATCCCGATCATGAAATCGAACTCTTTGGGCACCTCTTCTACTTTACCGCCGAGGACGGAAGAGACGAGTTTCCGCATGAAGCGATAATCTGCCCTGACAGGGGACACAGGAGTGGTTTCAGCTGCCATGTGTCAGAACCTCCCAGCAGTAAAATGACCTCCACGATGATATCGGGCGGGCATCCGGGCAGGGTCACTCCCAGGGCGCCGGGCCCGAACCATCGCCTTCCTTTGCATCGATTCTGCTTGCCTGGCTTTGGCTACCGCAAACTCGGACGGCCCACCCCGATAGGTTCCACTCACAGTCTTGGTTTTGCTCATTCCCTGGCTTGCCAACCAAACCATACGAACCAAGGCATCCGACATGTCGTCGGACTTGTCTTCCAAATTGGGCTTGTGAACATCGATGAGATACTTGGAATGTGCATCAGCTTCAAGATCCAACAACTCCATGATGTAATCACAATGCGCCCGGTCATCGGGAATGGGATAATCGTATAAAACTATGCGACGATCCCACATCAAACTCTTGAAATTCTGGAAGATATCCGACAGTTCAGGCCGGGAGAACTTGTGCCCCCTCAACTGGCGAAGGCCACGTTTGGCCAAGGCATCTTCAAGGGGGATACTGCCCCACTGGTCGAAAATCCCTTCCTGAATGTAGAACCTTCTGGATAAATCGTAGATCCAATTGGCCACATCATCGAAATCGAGTCGTTCCTTGTCCCGATAACGACCCTCCCCGGCATGGATGCGGTCTATGTAATCCAACAGAACAACTCGTTCCCCATCCCGAACATCGTGATGACCGATTGCAATGGCTGTCCAGTCGTTGACCAGTCCGACATCGATTCCAATGAAATGCGGACGCCGAGCCGGAGCCGACAGAACCGGACGGAGCCCAGGCTCCACACAGGCTTGAAGATCAACTTCACGTTCAAGCCATCCCCGAGTACGGGAAGAAAACTGACCGCCGAACTCGACAAGGAAACTGGCAGAATCTTTGTAGTATTCGGATTCCAACTCCGAAATGGGAATGGTAGGATTCACTTCCCAAGTCGGGGCCTGAATGGCAAGCATGTTCTTGGCAGCCTTGCCACCTTTCATAGCCAATTGAAACAACTTATAGAACTGACCACTCTTTCCAAGAGGCGATGAAATAGAGATCACTCTGGATTCCACAACACCGTCTTCCCCATTGGGGCCGGGGAGGGGCATTTTTGTGATTGGATCCTTGGCTGAGAATGTCGATTTGGACGGGGTGACGGCCTTGTAAACTTCTTCTGCTGAAGACTGCCCGTTGTCCGTAAAGTGGGCCATTTCGTCCAAGATAACGACGATGTTACCGGCACCACGAAGCCCTTTGGCGATACAGGACCGGAATGTGACCTTAAGGGTCGCTTTGGCCCCCCCGGGGTCATCCACGTATCGACCAAACTTCTCGATGTCATGCGGGGTCTGGAAACGGGCAAAACTCTGTGTGTTATTCGCGGTGTACGGAAGGAAAAACCCACAAGATTTGTAATGTCCCGAAACTTCCTGGTAAAGCAACCCCGCCTGATCTTTGTCGGTAGCTACCGAGATGATCTGGATAGTGTTGGTCGGGATCAATCCGTAGTAGTCCTGAGGACATCCTTTGAGGATGAGCTTGTATGTCTCGTAAGCCGCGATAGCTGCGGCCAAAAATGTGTTGTGATTAACAAACCCACTGGCGACGAAAGATTCTCCCTCCGGAACATTGAGGTCGTAAACAGGGGCTTCGGAATCCTCAATACGCACAATGTCATCACAGAAATAGCAGGGATCGGGACCGTCATTTTTCCAACTGATGGGGGCCTTGAAATCGGGATCAATCAACTCTGCAAACCGGGCACCCGATTTGCGCCCGATGATCTCAACCGTCCATTTCCCAGAATAAAGGTATGTCTTGGATATAATCCCCAGGTTGAGCAATAGAACTTGGATTTCTTGAGCCATGCGCTGATGTTTGGTCTCGAATAGCCGCCCCCCGAAACAGGCCCTGATGAATCGGCACACCGTCAGTCGAGAAGACTTCAATATGTCTTGGGGAACATTTTTCATTGAACGGATGACGTTGGTGCCGGGGATGTCAGTTTCTTCGGAACCCCACAGATCAGTCCCCCGATGCAGGATTGCTACGTCCCCAGGTTGGATCTCGGTCAAGTATCGCCATTGAATAGAATCATCCGGGGATAGAACCCGGATGCGATGGTTGAGAGTGCCTCCCAACTGATATCCACAACGAGTAGTGATCTTGCGGATGGCTTTGATGCCACCGTTGTAGAAATATTTGGATTTGGACTTGACGCCCCCCTCTTGAGCCACCCCTATTTCTAGGGGTTGAACTTCAGGACCAGAAGGATCACCCAGTTTGTCAATCCGAAAAATTCCTTTGTCAGTGAGAACAAGGGAATCCCCAAGGACACATTTTCCACTGCGCCTCCCAATACTCAGTACGAGTTCCCGTCGTTCCTCCCCGGGAGTGACATCGGGAATATTGCACCGCCCATCGTCATAGAGGTACCGGAGGTAGGACTTCTCGGTAAAAGTCCTCATCCGCTGACCTTTCCAATCACGGATCTCGAAAGTCTCCGTATCGTCCAGGGGTATACCGTAATGGGCCTTGAGAATAACCCGTTGAACCGGCCGAAGGGTCATTGACAAGCCCCAAGGGGCCTCACAGAATTCGATAATGTCAGCTAACTGTTGGGGTATGGAAAACCCACTATCTCCTTGTCCAACATCCAGGATTATGTTCCCAAGACCCATGTGCTATCCCGCGTTCTTCATCCGATTTCGCAACTCATTTGCCCAATCGTCACTGTCCATAGCTGCGGCGACTTTCGAGAAGATGGTCTTGATCATCTCATCCCGGAGCCCCAGTGCTTCCATGGCTTCCTTGTATGTCTGAGCAATGAATCGAACCAATGCCTGGCCGGCGGGAGTTTTGGGATTGATATCCTTGACCCCGGCTTGTTCCCGCCGTTTGAGCCACGTCTCAATGAAAGCTTTGAGTGCATTCACCCTGCGAAGAGAAAAACCACTGGTGTCGGCCCCAACCCGCTCTGCTTCGACTCGTTCGAATTTGAGAGAAGCCGCTTCTTCCCCCAATGCCAGCATGACCTGACGAATCACTTCAGGGGAATCCAGATCTTGCTTCACGGCACAAAGAACCGGATCCTTCTCCAAAGCAATATGCTTATGCTTCACCAGTTCTTTGACCGCCGGGGTCACCGGAGCAATAGTCGGGGCTTTCTTTGGCCGCCCCGGTTTCACCCGCATGACAATGGGGTCGCCGTTCTTGGCAAATTGAATGTCATCCGTAACGGATATGTCTGCGATTGCCTTGTACTTCTGTTCTCCCTTCTCGGTTATGACCAGGACCCTATCGACTCCGGGAGGGATCTTGGCAATCGTCTGCTCGTATTTGATTCGGTCGTCTGTTGCACGCATCTAAAGCCCTCACGTCAGGGTGGGACTGACGACGCTCGGGCTTCCCTTGGCCATAAGACCAGTATCAGGGGTCAACACAAAATTCTCAACCGCGCCATAATGCAAAGCCCTGAGTTCCACGTCGTCCGTTGAACTCCCCTCGTACTGTACGGACACAACTGCCAACAATGCCGAAGCAGCAAAACCGGGAAGAGTGTTGATGACCGCTGCCAAAGCTACTGCCGTGTCCGCGGCGGCAGCTCCGACCATGAAATCCACATTGACAAGAAGATGATATTCGCCAAGAACCAACTCGGCCCTGGATGCAAAGTTGTTATCCGCGACTTCGATGGTTCCTATCTGGGGACTGACCACACCTCCCACCAGGCCCAACTGTCCCGGGGTGGTCTTGGTGGCCCCAGCAGACAGGATAGTCCCGACGGTCACCGTTTGCCGGAGGGGGGCCGGATGGTCAAAGACCTTGGAAGAGGATGGATCAGTGGCATAGGGGTAAATTCCCACCAGAGTTCGAAAAGCCGCTCCCTGACCCCTAATCGTCGCCATGGATCACCTCACAAATCCGTTCCCCCGAACAGAACTTCCCCGAGTTGTTCGGGAGTGGCTTCTTCATTCAAACTCAGATCATTCAATGGGTTCTGCAATCCGAATTCGTTGGGATCAAACAGAGATGCCGTTACTTCGGCATCATTGGCATCAGCCATGTGCAGCATCTTGGTTTGATATGCCTTGGGATCTTCAACCGGGGGCTTGCTTGCCAATCGCTTGTTATAAATCAAACAACGATTTTCGGGATCTCGGTTTGTGCAAGAAGCACAACGCGGCATCTCCAGAACGTACTTCAATGTGTTGGCCCGATGCCTCGTTCCACCTTTTTCGCACCCCTCAATACCTTTCGGAGTGGCATAGGCAGCAGCATCGACATACAAATGGCCCGCCAAACCCTCATGAGCTTCTCGAAC
>Ga0172375_10008799_pt1 | contig 13483 bp, 10 predicted proteins | sample LakKiv1m_FD_114537 | JGI IMG/M metagenome (GOLD analysis project Ga0172375, IMG submission 114537) | Freshwater microbial communities from Kabuno Bay, South-Kivu, Congo - kab_092012_11.1m | ecosystem: Environmental > Aquatic > Freshwater > Lake | place: Democratic Republic of the Congo...
CAATCAATCTTAGATATGAGAATGGACCAAAGCCAACTGCTAACAGCAGAAGATGTTGTCAACAAGTACCCAGAAAGTGTCCTAAGGGAAATAATAAAACACAATTCAGATGAAAGGTTTGCTTCAAAGATTGCTAAAGAGATATGTCAAGCAAGATTGGTCAAACAAATCAAAACAACATCCCAATTAGCAAGAATTGTAGAGGCAAGTATTCCAAAAAGATTTTGGCCTAAAAACATTCATCCTGCGACAAGGACGTTTCAAGCGATCAGGATGGAGGTGAATCAAGAGCTACAGAGGCTAGAAGAATTTTTACCAAAAGCAATTGAGATTATGTTTCCAGGATCAAGAATCGCTATCATCACATTTCATTCAAGAGAAGATTATATAGTAGCAAATTATTTCAAAAAAGAAGCAGCCCCGTGTCAGTGTCCTCCAGACTTTCCAAAGTGTGTCTGTGGACAGAAAGCGAAACTTAAAATCATTAACAGAAAAGTTATTCAAGCGACTCAAGCAGAAATTGATTACAACCCCAGAAGCAGAAGCGCCAGACTAAGAGTCGCCGAAAAAATATAAAAGCAAAAGTAGCCTTAAGGGAGGGTGAAAACAAAAACCAAAGGAGGAGAGGGAAAGATGAGGGATCGAACCAAGAGAAGAAAATTTAATCGTAGCTACCGACCGCAATTTCGGTTTGGTAGGTTTGGTATTATTGGTATGATATTACTGCTGATATTAGTCGGCGGGCTCCTTTATCTTTCCCAATCTAACAAAATGGCTGTTAGGGGTTATGATATTGCAAAACTAGAAAGTGAAAAGCAACAGCTAATAGAAGAAAAAGAGCGTTTAGAGATAGAGTCGTCAAGGTTACAGTCAATACAAGAAATAGAAAAGGGCCTCAAAGACTCTGGCATGGTTCCAGTTAAAAAAATTAACTATATCACCGCTCCAGCCACTATCGCTTTAAAGTAGAACCGGGATAGGGTATAATTAGCCAGTTCGGCTGAGGTGATTATTTATGAGAAGTTATCATAATGCAGTTATTCAAAAGCAAAGAGTTCCACTTGTTTTAATTATTTTTGTACTACTTTTCTTTCTTATTGTTGGCCGACTGGTCCATCTACAAATTGTGCGTCATGGCTATTATAGTAAGATCGCCTCTGTACAGCACTGGATAAAGGATACAATCCCTGCCAAAAGAGGGAAGATTTTTGTCAAGGACTCTCTGGGCAACACTCCTTATCTTCTGGCCACCAACCAAACACTCAGTCTAGTTTTTGCAGAGCCGCCAAAGGTGGAAAATAAGGAAGAAGCAGTTAATTTTTTGGCAGAAACACTCGGCATGGACAAAAAAGATATTGATGATAAATTGTCTCAAAAAAGCCAGTATGTAGCGATAAAACACAGATTAACCAAAGAAGAAGCAGATAAAATAGTCAACAAAAAGCTTAAAGGCATTGCACTTTCAGATGAGCATTGGCGATTCTATCCAGAGGGGAGCTTGGCATCATCTCTTTTGGGTTTTGTTAACGCTGAACAAAAAGGAAATTATGGTTTAGAAGAATATTTTAATGATGAGCTAAGCGGAACGCCAGGAACTTTAAAGCAGGAGGCGGATGACAAGGGAATCAAAATTGCTTTTGGCAATAATGTATCAAAGGCTCCTGTAAATGGTGATGATATTTATTTGACTATAGATCGGTATATTCAAGGAGAGGCAGAAAAACAGTTAAACGAGTCAGTGAAAAAATTTGGGGCCGCTGGCGGCCAAGTCATTGTAATGGAACCGACCACGGGTGCAATCTTGGCCCTGGCGAATAATCCTGTTTTTGATCCAAACAAGTATGATAAAGTTAAGCAAAACAACTATGGAGTCTTTAAAAACAAAGCCGTGGTAGACACCTATGAGCCGGGATCAGTTTTTAAGGTTATAACCTTGGCGGCTGGCTTGGATGCAAAAAAGATAGAGCCGGAAACAAAGTATGAAGATACTGGTACTATAAATCTAAACGGATATAGTATTATGAACTCTGACAAAAAAGCCCATGGTATGTGTACCATGACTTTTGTTTTGGAGAGCTCTCTTAATACAGGATCGACTTGGGTACAACAAAAAATGGGTAAGGACCTTTTTTATGACTATGTTCGTAAGTTCGGATTCGGGGAATTATCCGGGATTGATCTACCTGGTGAGGTTTCTGGACGGGTCTATGAACCAAAAGAGCTTAATGATCACGGTTACGCAACAATGAGTTTTGGTCAAAGCATTTCCTCAACTCCGCTCCAAATGTTGAACAGTTTTGCTGTGATTGCAAATGGTGGGAAAATGATGAAACCATATGTAGTAGAGAGAGTTACAGATAATAAGGAAAAAAACGACCAAACCAAGCCGAAGGAAGCCAGAAGAGTAATTTCCGAAAAAGCGGCTCAAGATATGACCAAAATGATGATTTCTGTTGTCGAAAAGGGTCATGGCTATCAAGCTAAGGTCGCTGGCTATAAAGTTGCAGGGAAAACAGGGACGGCTCAGGTGCCTAAAAAAGAGGGCGGGGGGTATGATGCGAGTAAAAATATTGGTACATTTATTGGTTTTGCACCTGCCGATGAACCAAAATTTGTTGTTTTGGCAAAAATAGATGAGCCTCAAGGAATTCCTTGGGCAGAGAGCTCTGCGACCCCAATTGTCGGGAAAATGCTAGATTATCTGCTAAAATACTATCAGATACCACCAACGGAAAAAATTGAATAAATGAAAACGATTTTAAAAAAAATAATTATTTTTAAATTCCGAGTATTAACTTTTTTATATTTAAAGAAAAATAGAGTTAATGTTATTGCAATTACGGGCAGTGCTGGCAAGACAACAGTCAAGGAAGTGATTAGGCAAAGCATAAAGAGCTCTGAAGTATATATACCTATAGAAAACTATAATACAGAAATTGGACTACCCTTATCTGTATTTCAGGAAAAAGTACCGGATGATATTAACAACTACAAAAGTTGGTTTAGAATACTTTGCCGGATGACAGGAAAGCTGATTTTTAAAAAAGCTCATTACAGTCGCATTATACTAGAGATGGGTGCAGACCACCCAGGAGATATAAAATATCTAACTTCTTTTGTCAGGCCCCAGATTGCAATTATCACATCGGTTTTACCTGTCCATACAGAGAATTTCACCAATATTGCTCAAATAGCGGATGAAAAAAGCCAAATTTTAAGACATTTAAAAAATAAAGATCTGGCAATATTGAATTTTGATAATGAGTATATAAGAAAGATGGCGCCAAAGACAAAAAGTAAAATATTCTGGATTGGGAAGAACAAAAAGTCTAATTTGTATTGGGAAAACACGAAACTGTCTTTGGATGGCTTGTCGGTTGATCTTCTCTGGAAGGGGGATAAATACCCCGTTAATCTTAAAATTATTGCACCGCAACTTCTGACATCAATATTCTCGGCAGTGGCAGCTTGTCTATATTTAGGCTATGATATTAGGGATTTAATCAAAAAAATAGAGAATTTTGAAGCTCAAAAGGGGAGAATGAAGCCAATCAAGGGCTTAGAGGGATCTTTGATTATTGATGATAGCTATAACGCAAACCCAGAGTCCACAATTGCCGCTCTTGAGGCTTTGGATCAGCTCTCTGGCCGAAAGATAGCAGTCTTGGGAAATATGAATGAGCTAGGGGAATATGAGGAGGAGGGACATAGAAAAGTTGGTAGAAAAGCGGGTTTAGTAGTTCAGATATTGATTACTATTGGGGACAAAGCTAAAAAATATATTGTCCCAGAGGCCGAAAAAGTATTAAGCTCAAACAATATCCACTGCTTCGAATCACCGTTTGAGGCGGGGGCGGCTCTAAAGAAGATGATTAATAAGGGCAAGGGCGACATTATACTAGTCAAAGGATCACAAAATAAAGTATTTGCCGAGGAGGTGACTAAGATTATTATGGCGGAACCTCAAAAAGCATCGGAGCTTCTGGTCCGTCAAGAAAGCTTCTGGTATAAAAAAAAGAATAAATGTTTTAAGAGAAAGGACTAAAAAATGACAGACTCATCTATTTTTATTAACGAGCAGATTGTTACACCGATGTTGATCGAGTTATTTGCTTTTGCTTTTGTTGGCTTTTTGCTGGCGATGGCCTTCACTCCGATATTTACCCATTTTGCCTATAAATATCAGTGGTGGAAAAAAATACGAGACACTGCCTGGATTGGTGGGGAGAAAGAAAAAGCTCCAGTATATCATAAATTACATGCCTTGAAACATAAAAGACATATTCCAACCATGGCAGGAGTTATTATCTGGGGAACGGTCGCTTTGCTAACGGTATTATTTAACCTAGATCGGGCACAAACTTGGCTACCACTATTTACTCTTGTCGCTGTTGGTTTTTTAGGCCTTGCCGACGACTACATTAATATTAGATCAACGGGAGGCCTCGCAGGAATGAGATCAAGGATTAAGATGGCTTGGTTATTAATCTTTGCCTCAATTGGTGCGTGGTGGTTTTACTCAAAACTTGGTTGGGACATTATTCACATACCAGCTTGGGGAGATTTGACGATAGGTTGGCTCTATATTCCTTTATTTATATTTGTTTTTGTGGCCACAGCGAATGCGGTTAATATCACTGACGGTTTAGATGGTTTGTCGGGAGGTTTGCTATCAACCGCTTTTGTCGCATATGCTATTATTGCCTTCTTTCAAGGTAACTATGGGTTGTCCATTTTTTGTGGGACAATTGCGGGGGCAACCTTAGCCTACACTTGGTTTAATATCTTCCCGGCAAGGTTTTTTATGGGGGACACTGGTGCAGTTGCTTTGGGGGCGACACTAGGTGTCGTCGCCTTACTAACGAACACTGTTTTGGTTTTACCCGTGGTTGGCCTAGTCTTTGTTCTTGAAACCCTGTCGGTTATTATTCAGCTATCATCAAAAAAGTTAAGACATGGTAAAAAAGTCTTTCTTTCGGCTCCAGTTCACCATCATTTAGAGGCAAAGGGGTGGCCAGAAACCAAGGTGACCATGAGATTTTGGGTCATTGGGGCAATGATGGCCGTAGTCGGAGTCGCGATAGCATTAGTCGGAAGGGGAACACTATAGATGTCCTTGTCTCGGAGTGCAAGAAAACAAAACATAAAGAATAATCGGGGTAACCCAGACCTTATCTTGGCGATTACTTTAGCCTTACTCGTCATTGTTGGTTTAATCGTTATATCTTCCGCCTCAGTAGTTCTGAGTCAGAACGAGACGGGCGACCCAAACTATTATTTTTTTAATCAACTAAAAAGCGTTGGTATCGGGCTGATATTATTTATAGTTGGGTATAAGGCCAATTACCACGTATGGAAGAAAATAGCACCCTTATTGTTGCTAATAAGTCTGATCGGCCTAGTCCTGGTCTATGTGCCCGGAATCGGGGTAATGCGAAATGGGGCGAATCGCTGGATTGATCTTGGTCTCCAGTTTCAACCTTCCGAGCTTGCAAAGCTCTCTTTAGTTTTTTATCTAGCTTCTTGGTTCGAAAACAAGGGTAGCAAGGTCAGGGGATTTGCTACAAGTACGCTCCCGTTTCTAATGATTCTAGCTTTGGTGGGTGGTTTGGTTGTATTCGAGCCAGATATGGGGACGACGGTCATTCTTTCATTAATTGGGGGTGGTATTTACTTTATTGCTGGGGCAAGATGGTCGCATGTCGTTGGAATGTTTGCTGCCTTTGTTGTATTTGTTATTTATTTGATTAAAAGTGCTCCTTATAGAATGTCGAGATTCATGGTATTTTTGAACCCAGAAGCGCACAGTACCGGCCAAGGATACCAAATAAACCAAGCTCTTCTGGGCATTGGTTCGGGTGGGATTTTGGGATTGGGCTTTGGTAAATCAAGACAGAAGTTTAATTACTTGCCGGAGTCAGCTACGGATTCTATCTACGCGATTATTGGTGAAGAAGCAGGGTTGATAGGAGCAACAGGAGTTATTTTGTTGTTTGGGATATTTGCTGTCAGAGGCTTTAAAATAGCGCGCGAAACACCAGATATTTTTGCTCGTCTAGTTGCAGCGGGCATAACTATTTGGATTGCGGGGCAAGCCTTTATTAATATTTTAGCTATTTTATCTCTAATGCCATTAACAGGGGTCCCTTTACCGTTTATTAGTTACGGCGGTTCATCTATAATAATGTTATTATTAGCTAGTGGTATCCTTCTAAATATTAGTTGCCACACTCAGAAAGGGGGGAATAATGCGAATAATCGTTTCGGGAGGTGGAACTGGTGGTCATATATCACCGGTTCTGGCCGTAATTAAAGAGCTTCAGCAGAGAGATTCATCAATTGAGATTCTCTACATAGGCTCCACAGATGGACTTGAAAGTAAAATTATACCTCAAACTGGAATCAATTTCCGGTCTATTCCTTGTGGTAAGTTCAGGCGATATCATCATAATCAAATATTGAATTTTATTGATCCAACAACCATATTTAAAAACGCTAAGGACGTGTTTAAATATATGTCTGGCACCCAGGAAGCAAAGGAAATAATAAAAGAATACGATCCAGATGTGGTTTTTACCAAAGGCGGCTATGTAAGTTTACCAGTGGGGAAAGGAGCGATAGCGTTAGGTTATCCTTTGGTTATACATGAATCAGATAGTGTTCTTGGGATGTCGAATAGGATGTTAGCCAAAAGTGCCGATAAGGTTTGTGTTGCTTATCCAATAGATGCATATGCTGGTAACAATATTGATAATTTTGTCTATACGGGCAATCCTATTAGAGATGATATAAAGGATGGCTCTAAGGGTAGGGCAATTAAGGAATTTAGCTTAGACAAGAACGTCCCTGTCGTTATGGTAATCGGCGGTAGCCAAGGATCATATATTATTAATAAGATGATTGCTGATTCGTGGCCAAAACTATTGTCGAAATATCAGGTTATCCATGTTTCGGGGGAGAGAGACTATGATTGGCTCTATTATAAATCTCAAAAATTGGATTCAACCTTAAGAAAAAACTACCATCTTTACAATTTCTTGTCCGGAGACTTAAAAGATGCTTACTCCGCTAGCGATATTGTTATTTCTAGGGCAGGGAATAATGTCATAGCTGAGCTAGCAGCGCTATCCAAGCCAACGATTCTAATCCCTTTATCGTCCTCGGCCAACAATCATCAAATGGTAAATGCTCAAATATTGTCTCAGGCTGGAGCTGCTCTGTTGATGTTCCAAGAGCACCTAACACCAGCTAAGCTAATAAGGCAGCTAGAGCTACTTTTTGAAAGCGATAAAGAGCTAGAAACACTAGCTAATCATATTAGTAGTTTTGCAAAAAAAGACGCCGCAAAATTAGTGGCCGAAGAAATTTATAATCTTGCTACAGAACTCAGAAAAGAAGATGAAAAACAGCCAAAATAGAACAGATCGCATCCGGATGAATAGGGGCTATCGACAGCCATCAATTTATTCAAGAACAAAAGAGCAAGAAGCCCCATCACGAAATAGGAAAAAGTTTTTCTGGGTTTTGTTTCTAGCGGTTATACTCTGTATCTTAGGATATTTAATCTTTTTTTCATCTATTTTTGAAATAAGAAAAACCAGTATTAACCAAACAAAATATATCAATCGGGCAACCTTAGAAAAACAAATTACTGATTTTCAAGAGAAGTCATTTCTAAATAGAAATCTTTTAATACTGTCAAAAAGGAAGATGGACAAGGAACTAGAGCAATTTCCGGGTGTTGAAAGTGTAGAGATTAGCAAAAAATATTTCCATAATCTAGAAATAGTAATAAAAGAGAGAATACCAATTTTTGTCTGGCAAGTCCAGGACCAAAAGTATCTTGTCGATCGGACGGGATTGATTTGGGGAGAATATGAAGACAAATTCAGCGATAAGTTAGTTGTAATTGACCAAAAAATGGTGCCAATTGAGATCGGCGAAAAACCAGTTCCAGCAAATTTTAGTCGTTTTATCGAGGAACTAGGAAATGATTTTACAGCTCAAACGAATGCGAAAATTACCAGAATTGAGGTAGCCGACACGACTAACGAGATAAAAGTATTTTCGGATTCAACCTGGTATGTATATTTTGATACAACCAAAACTGCTCATAATCAGCTAATTAATCTGGGAAGAATTCTAGCCGAATTCCAAAGAAATCCAAAGAAAAAGGGCTTGGAATATATTGATCTACGTCTGGACAACAAAATATTCTATAAATAGGGCTGAGGACAAGCTAGCGGTTCTCGTAGGACTAAAACAATTTTGTTGCTAAGATTAGTCTAATAGCCTAGAATTTAGTAATAGTATTAATATATTAAGGAGCAAACATGGAAGAGCAACAAATCCAGATTAGAGCAGACGATACTACTATAAAGGGAGTTTATGCTAATGTGATGTCAGTTAATCATACAAAGGAGGAATTTGTATTGGAGTTTCTGAATATATTCCCTCCACAAGGGAGTTTGGTATCAAGGGTTTTTACTAGCCCTGGTCACATGAAGAGAATCCAAAAAGCGCTAGAAGAAAATATCAAAAATTACGAAAAACAATTCGGGAAAATAGAGGAGGCAGAAGCCCCAGACTCTAGAATTGGATTCAAGACAGGGGAGTAAGCTCTCAGCTGCTTCATGTTAAATAAATTAAATTAAAAAAATTAATATAAAACGCGGTATCTAAAAAGGGGATAGACTCCCCCTTTTTAATATATAAAAAAATCCAAATTGGGTGATTTCGTTAGCCCTCATTGGTGACGATGCTATTTGGGAGAAAGCTAAAGCAGGTAAATAGAAGGAGAGCGCAAATATCAGTATTAAATAAACTAATCAATTAAATGCTATTATTGTAGCCAGAACAGAGACTTGGACCCAGCCGTTAAATGATAATTATTTAATAAATATACTGTCTATAAAAAAGCAAGCAAGACCATGTTCTCATAGTTGCCCTGCTTCTAATAAAAGGCTATGGAAAGGCAATAATAACTATTTTAGGCTCAACAATAATGGACATTCATCCGCTGTATCTAATTTAGCTGAAAGGACGCAGAAGAGTTATTGTGCGACACACTCTCTTTCCTCTAGAGTAGGGGCGACAACCAATCAATCAGTTTTATCTTGTTGTGTGGTGGAGAGACCTACCCTAGAGGAGCGTATAGCATTAGCCCTCTTAGTTATATGAGAGGCGTATTGCTATGACATTTCTTGCTTCTTTAATTAAAATTTAATAACCTCTCCTGGCTGTATTTCTTTACCAGTATCTGGCTTTTTAATTATAATTTTTTCATTAGGATGGATTGCGGATAGGCTTCTAAATTCCTCGGGTGTAATTTCTTTGCTAGTAACTCCCCTGTCGTAGGTTTTACTAGTTGGAGTCGGATTTGATAAAATCTGTTTTACAGAATCTCCTTCGCCATGGTCAGTAGTACCATCTGGTGTGGCAACTTTTCTTAATATCTTTTTTAAAGATTCTTTATTAATATTTGGACGAGCTCGTCTATCGTCATGCTTCCCCTTTTCTTTCAAAGGGGAATAAGTCTGGGCATTATTAGCTATTTTATCTTTGGGTCGGAAATCATTTGAAGCGGGGGCTTGTCTCTTGATAACAGGCTCTATCTTTTTTGTTTCTACGGTTGGTTGATTTTTAATAGCTTCAGATAGAGCTTTTTTTAAGTCATTATTTGGAATAAATTTATTTTTAATAGGTTCTTGTTTGGTTCGGATGGATTCTCCCCTACTGGACTTTTCCTCACTATGGCGAGATGATCTTTCGTCCTTGATTTGGTTTTTAATCGGGTTGTCTTTTTCATTAGCATTAACCCCCGCAATCACAGAGTCGACATTATACCAATTACGAATATCTGTCTCGATCGATTCTTTTGATGATGCGTATTTTTCTCTAGAAATGGCCTTTATCGCAGAGGACATATCATTTGATATAGAAGGTGACTCTAGGGTCATTGCGCTAAAGGGAATGGAAGTAATGCCATCAATGAGCATATTTAAATAAATGTGTCTTGTGTCAAGATTAATCAAATCGTTTTGCATAAACACGGGCGTAAATTCCTTTTCTAGATAGGCTCCGTCGGTCGCCCCAACTCTAAATGATATAAGGGTGCCCACATTGCCAAAAACGGCGTCACGGACGGTCTCGTCCATCTGAGCGATGTATTGGTTGGCAACAGTTAGGGATAGTTTATATTTTCTGGCTTCTGACAAAATAACAGCGAACGATTCGGTAGCGAAGGTTTGAAACTCATCAACATAAAGATAGAAGTCTTTTCTCTCATTCTCTGGGATATAAGCTCTGCTCATAGCTGCTAGTTGGAGCTTGGTAATAAGCATTGAGCCTAGTAGCTCTGAATTAGCCTCCCCTATTTTTCCAGTTGATAGGTCAACCAGTAAGATTTTTTGATCATTCATAACCTTTGCAAAATCTATTTTGCTGTGAGGTTGACCAACAATATTTCGGATTATGGGTGAAGCGGTAAATTGACCAACTTTATTTAATATAGGAGCGATTGTCTCTGTCTCCATTTTATCGTTATATGAAGCGAACTCTTTTAGCCAAAACATTTGGACGACAGGGTCACTGACTTGACCGACAATTTTTTTCCTATAGTTTTTGTCAGTTAGCATTCTGACTATGCCTAGCATGGTTGAGCCTTCAACCTCAACCAAAGCCGAAACAGTGTGTTTCAAGACATATTCTAGCCGTGGTCCCCAGGAATAACCAAATAACTTTTTTAAGACCGAAACAAAGCCGTTGACCACCTCTTCTCGAAATTCTGGGTCAGCTTCTAGTGGATTGAAAGCGATAGGAAAATCTCGATCAGCTGGGTTAAAATATATAACATCGTCGAGTCTTTCTTTGGGTATGAACTTTAGAACTCGGTCAATTAATTCTCCATGAGGATCTACAATTCCTACGCCCTCCCCTCTTTGTATATCATTTATGGCCAAGCTCTCGATTAGCCTGGACTTCCCTGTTCCACTTTTACCGATGATGTACATATGGCGAGCTCGATCGTCTCGCTTGATGCCAAAGGGCTTAAAGCTTCCTCGGTGCGTTGTTGTGGCTAGAACTGTGATATCTGGATCTACGTTAGCTAAATCATTTATGTATGGCAAGTGAGCTGGCGGTTCTCCTTTTTTCGAAGAAGTCCAAACGATATTTGGGGTTTCGACCGAAACATGGGGCAGATGAAACAGGCTGGCCAATTCCTCAATGTTTAGAACATAACTGGTATTATCTATTAGCCTGGCTCGATATGCGTTTAAAAAATCAACTCCGGTATATATCTTATCGCCTTGAAAGCCATTTAAATTAGTACTGTTAAATTGCTTAAAGGCTCCGACAACGGCCTGGATTCTCTCCTTCGCCTTCGTAGTTGAGTCTGCAAGATAGACAACGCGAAGTTTGACAATAAAGCCAAGCTTATTAGCTTTCTCCTCGATAGCTGTAAGCTCGGTTTCTTCGGAATGTGATAATTTAGGCTTATCGTCTTTTTTCTCCTTTTTCTCGTCTTTTCCCGAGCCTGTGTTTAAAAAATGGGTTGTTAGCTCCTTAAAAACTCCTCCAGCTAAATTTTTAAACTCATTTATAATAATCGAGACACCGCTTGAGGGAGATGCTCCAGTCGACTTCTTGGCCTGTATATAACTCAATCCCCGATTGCGCCAGTTATCGTCAACGGGTTTGGCTAGCATTTGGATCCAGACCTTTTCACTATCACCGTCCAACTTTGAAAGCATTCCGGTAATACCAGCCAAAGGGTCAACGTCGAAATTCTGGAAAGTTTTTATTGGATAAATTTCATTTTTAACCAGCGACAATTCTGTCCCAGCCAAATGTTCATCGATGTTGTCTTCATCAACATCAAGATCGGTTGTATAGTCGTCAACCACCGCAATTTCTGCCGTCGGATATTGAGCATAAACCTGACCTTCGACAAAATCGCGCAAATGCTTTGGCACCCAAACAAAAAATTCAATAGCATTTGTCGTTGCTACTATTTCGAAGCTTAGGTGCTCCTGGACAACATCGCCTTTTTGTCGATCTTTTTTTGGTTGAAGGATACCGTGAAGTGAGGCAAACATCATTTCGGCGGCTACTGGGCCCTTATCATTATTCTTTGGTATTTTGATAGAAAGAATGTCATGTTCTACTTTCTCAACATAACGTGCTTTTTTTATATTTAAATAGGTAAAATACAAAATAACTGGGATTATTACCCACCAAGTCCAAATAATAACCGTCCAGGCACCTCTTAAAATTGCCAATAATACTTCTTGGATTATATCCATCTACCCTCGCTATTTTTTCTTTATAGTATAAGTTGCTCTTGCAACTCTAGTAAACCGTGTTTTTTGTAGATTCAGTAAAATTGTGGTTTCTTTTACCAGCCGTTTTTTTAGAACCTCTTGGATAATTTGATCTTTATGTAAAGGCTTTTCTGCTTTTATTAGTATTTCTTCGATAACATCTTCGACTGCTCCGTCTTGATATCCCCATTCACGTAATGCATAGATGCCCCGACCAATTAAAACAAAGCGCCTATCTCTGATTAGCTCATTGTGGACAGCTTGTTTTGTTACTTTCTTTTTATTTTTTTCTAACGACTCAATGTGTTTTGCTATATCACTAAAGTGTAGGGGTTTTTCATGTTTACGAAGAATGTAATAGGTTTTGTCTCGAATACTCTTGGGGTTTATCTCTCGCCAGTGTGAAAGCCCAAGATGCCCCTCGTCTGTCCTGATGATATTTTTTGCTAATGATATTGAAGCAACTAGTTCTTTATCGTCAAGCTTGCTAAATTCAGCTGTTTGTTTTAGCTTTTTTAAAAAATCTCTTTCCTCAACGGGTTTTTTTTCTTCGAATAAAATATCAGTGCCAAGTATGACTAATTTCTCTATATCTTTTGTATTTAAGCTAGCAGAAACGCCACTTTTTAAAATTGGAGTTTCGTTAATCAAAGTTAAATTAGGGCTTAAAATTATAAAAAACGTAAGTTGGTTTTTTAATCGAGAGCCTATATTCCCCTCTCCCAATATAAGGGTTGTTAGCTCATCGCTTAGGACTGCTCCGCCAATTTTATTAAGTTGTTCTCTAATAATGTTTATAGCTTTTTGAGTTCTTTTTTCATTCTTGGCATAATCACTTATTTTTTTTAGGGCAGATTTCTCTATTTGTCTGATACGTTCACGAGTTACTTTTAAGCCGCGCCCAATCTCCTCTAAGGTTTTTGGCTTATCTCCGTTTAATCCATATCTAGCGACTAGAACTTCTCGGTCTCTCTCTTTTTTTACTTTTGGACAAGCTAAAAGATGGGAGAGCTCTTCCTCAATATCAAAAGCACGAAGCTTTTTGGCTTCCTCGACTTCTAGTATTCTATCGAAAATTGATACTTCGTCTGGCATTTAACCTTTCTTATAACTAAAAACTCTTGTTTAATTATATAACAAGTTAAAATAGGTGTCAATAC
>Ga0172375_10008800_pt1 | contig 13482 bp, 17 predicted proteins | sample LakKiv1m_FD_114537 | JGI IMG/M metagenome (GOLD analysis project Ga0172375, IMG submission 114537) | Freshwater microbial communities from Kabuno Bay, South-Kivu, Congo - kab_092012_11.1m | ecosystem: Environmental > Aquatic > Freshwater > Lake | place: Democratic Republic of the Congo...
ACACGAAACGAAAATGACGGACATTGATTTAATCGTGCATTGTGCGGCCTACACCGATGTTACAAAAGCCGAGATTGAGAAAGACCTCTGCTACAGGACTAACGTAATCGGGACTAGGAATATGGCATCTCTTAAAATCCCGATGCTTTATATTTCAACCGAGTATGTATTCAATGGAACGAAAGGAAACTACAATGAAAAAGACTACCCGAACCCAGTCAACTTCTACGGACTCACTAAACTTTTGGGAGAATATGAGAGTCATGCTACTTCGAGCGTTGTTGCAAGGTGTTTATTCAAGCCTGACCCCTTCAAGCACAGTAATGTTTGTGCAGACCAGTACACCTCAGGAGACTATATCGGGGTCATCGTACAAGAAATTGTTAAGGCAATTAAAAACTTTAAACAACTTCCTAGAACGGTTCATATCGGAGGAGAAAGGAAGAACCTCTTTGAGCTTGCTTGGAGAACCAGAAAAGACATAACTCCGATAACGACAAACGACATTAAATCCGTTAAACTTCCGAAAGACACATCACTTGACTGCACATTATGGAGAAACCTATGCAAGTAGACTTCGCTAAAGCAATTTGGGGAGATGAAGAGATTCTCGCAGTAGACGATATTCTAAAAAACAAGAAATGGCTCGCATCTGGTGAACAAACCAAGTTATTTGAAGAGGAGTTTGCAAAATATGTTGGAGTCAATTACGCTGTATGTGTCAATAGTGGCAGTAGTGCTAATCTTCTCGCAATATCTGTTATTTTTCAAGAAAAAGGGAAGAGAATCATTGCAAGCGGTTGTGGATTCCCTGCTACTCTTTCTCCTTTGCTTCATTGTGGGTTCAATCCTATCCTATGTGATTACGAACTTAATACGCACAATGCTGACGTTCACGAAATAATCGCACTACTTGAGACTGAAAAGGACATCGGAGCTGTAATCCTCGCTCATACCCTAGGGAACCCTGTCGACCTTGATGATATTAGGAGAATCTGCAAAAACAAGGGAATCTATCTAATCGAGGACTGCTGTGAGGCCGTTGGAAGTAAAATATACGGAGAGTCGGTCGGGAAGTTTGCAGACATCTCAACTTTCTCGTTCTATCCAGCCCACCAGATCACGGCGGGAGGCGGAGGAGGTATGCTTTGCACCAATAACAAAGAGTTCTACCTAAAAGCGAAGTCTTTACGGGATTGGGGGAAAATATGGGATTGGGACACAAAAAGTGGCGATATTAAGACAAACTTCACCACTTCGGTGGACGGAATCCCTTATTACGCAGGATACACCTACGAGACTCTTGGCTTTAACTTTAAACTTCCAGAGATTTGCTGTGCGTTTGGAAGGGTTCAGCTTACCAAACTTGACGAGTTTGCAAGGCTTAGGCTCCTAAACTACGACTATATGAGATATCTCCTCAACGATGTCGAGGAAATCTTAAAGGTTGAGACTCCGGAACCGCTGTACGCTTTCCCTGCGTGGTTCGGGTTTCCCCTAACTCTAAAAGATGGACTTAGCCGAAACTCGCTAGTAATGCACCTTGAATCAAACGGGATTAGGACTCGTCCGTTCTTTGCGGGAAACATTACTCGCCACAAACCGTTCTACCAACTAAAAAAAGAGCTTCCGATTGCAGATAAACTGATGAGGGACTCCTGCTTCATTGGAACGCATCCTGACATTAAAAAGGAAGACCTCGAACAAACGGCAAAGGTGATAAAAGAATGGATAACCTCTCAATAGTCGTTCTAAACTACAACGGGAAAGATGTCCTTCAGGAGCTTTTAATAAGCATCCTAATCCAGAAGCATACTGGTGACGAGGTGTTGATAATTGATAACCAGTCAACGGACGGCTCTGAGGAAATAGGAAAGAAATACGGAACGGTTGTTTTGGAGAATAACAAGAACCAGTTTGTCGGAGGCTTAAACAAAGCCTTTGAGTACGCAAAGAACGAAAAGGTTCTGTTTCTCTCAAATGACCTGATCCTGAAACACGGGTTTCTTGATAATATGAGAAAAGAGATTACTTCCGATAGGGTGGTTCAGCCAGTGTTCTACACTTCGGAAGGAATCCAGAACGCAGGGGCAGATTTTTACTATCCGATGCTTGGAATGGCGAGAAAGGCGATTTACTCAATCCTTTCACACACTCCAGTTTTCGCCACGACAGCTTTTGGAATGACAAAAACAACTTTCAAGAATATCGGGAAGTTTGACGAAAATCTTGCCCCTGCTTTTCTGGAAGATATCGACTACTCTTTTAGAGCGAAAAAGTTAGGGGTTGACATCTTTGTGGTCGGAAACGCTTGGTGCTATCACCATACAAGCCACACATTTGGAAAGAAATACGGAAAGACAAAGATTTCTGGGTTCTGCGAAAGAAACAGAATCTATCTTATTCGGAAACACTATAAAGGAGTAGATAAGTTCCTACGCCTCATAACAATGAAAGGACTTCAACTATGCAAGTCACTCTTGGTGACCTAGCGGATAAGTTAACGATTGCGATTCGGAAGCGGAGGATTCAGCCAAACTCCGTTTCGGATAAAGAACTTGAGGATATCGTTCGGTCGATATTTATGGAATGGCATTTAAGCCTCGACCATCGAACCGAGACTAGGTTTATCTGCGATTTAATCTCGCTTGCGGATATCAACTATCAGATTTGGCATTTAGAAAGCGATATTCGCTCGGAAGAGAACAACGACTTAGACGATGTGTTTGTCGGAAAAAGAGCGAAAAGAATCCGTGATTTGAACAAGCAGAGAGTAGGAATCAGAGACAGAATAAACGAATATACTAAACAGTATAAGATTGTGAACGTTTAGCCATGAACACTCGATCGCCAGTATCGAAGAAGCCGTTGGATGTAGTAGCCAATAGATGGGTTCAGGAATACGAACTTGGAAAGATCACGGTCGCTGATAACCCTGTCATTTTGAATCTTCCGTCTACGCCGAAGAAGCCTAGGAAGATTTCTAAAACAGGAAAAGATTCCAATAAAGATGTGTTTGCTTTCGGAGATTCTTCCGCAAAGAGCCATCCCTATGCCCGCAGTAACCCAACAAAGAATATGGATAGGGATTATTACGAGGGCTCTATTCACATCCAAGTTGATAAAAAGCATCGAAATGTAGTTTCTGCATCCATTGTAGTATACCCTTTTGAAATTATAAAAAGTTGCAGGTTTAAGAGGGGTATTAAATTTGTGATAGGCGATAGCCTTCGGGACAAAAAATACTGTATAACCATACAGCCATACTCTCCAGCTAAGGTCAGTCTCTTCCCCCAGAATCCCCATCCACTCGTCAAATAGACCGATCTTTCCGAACGCAGACCGTTTAATCATGCAGTTTGCGGACTTCCCTGCTAGGATAGTGTCAACCTTATCGAACTGTCCGTAGTCTATGAGCCTATCTCCTCTTGAATAAAGAAACCCGTTCCACGATAGGAAACTTCCAGCCTCGTCAAATAACGCCCGATTAACGAAGTTCTTGCACTTTCCAAAGACCATCCCGACCTTATCAAGCGAGCATACCTTGTAAAGCTCTCTTAGGCAGTATTTATCTATTTCAACATCGTCGTCAAAGAAGGCGATGTAATCGTAGGACGCAAACCTTACCCCGATGTTTCTCTTCTCGGCAGGCTCCCCTGGGCGGTAAACCGTCCTGCACCCATCAAACTCAAGATCCGGAACGGATGTAACAACAATAACCTCAAATAATGGATAGTCCGATTTCTTAACTGATTCAATCGCCTTGTAAACCAAGTCCCCCTGATGATGACATATTACGACCGATATCCCGTTATTCATCTTTTATGTACTCCCTTAGTCCGGTTAGGTAGAAAAAGTTTGTTCTGATTTCATCGGCATCGTAGCCGAGTCCGTAACGGTCAATTAGAATGTTTAGACCAGTCCCCTGAACGAAAACGAAACAGGCTCTCTTTTCCGAGTAGTTCTCGTTTTTTATGAATTTTTTGTGTATTCTCTGTGCGTGAGAGCGGGCGTTATTCAACACCTCGACAAGAATCGAAAGGCCGAGAGTATTCATTAAAAGAAATTGGTTTATGTCGCTTCCCTCTGCCAGAGGTTTTTTATCTTCGTCTTTTTCCATTTAAGTTCTTTCCTTGAATATGCAAATTCAATTCCGAATGATTCCGCTTTCTCATAATCGTCAAAATGCTCAAAGTAATCGTGAACTCCCTGAATATAATCGTACTCCTTTGCAAATTTAGCGATAGCAAAGCCACCCGTATAGGGAAGAACCTTGAAATCGTTTATGTATCCCGTAAAATGAGGAAACGGAAGCCCAGATATGATTCGGTCTTTAACAAGTGATTTGATCTCATTCACGAATTTTGACTCGAACCAATAAGAGGGCTTCCTCCATTGCTCACTGAAAGGGAACACTGGAAACAAATCCCTGTTCGCCATTAGACTGAATCCCTGAACCAATAACGCTATTCTCCAATCAATCGCCAAGTTCGATAGGCCGTTGACCATAAGCCAGACTAACGCAAACTGAAACAGGAAACACGCTCTCGCAGGATTCCTCGAAAATGGAAGGTTCACGCCAAACATCATAACGATTGATAAGGCTAATATAACCCACATTGAGGAATGTGCAAAAAATGCACAAGGTATGGCTAGTATTCCGCAGTATGTAACTACCTCTGGATACCCGACTCCAGATATCGACCTGTTCGGAATCGTGCCTGTAATAGCGTTTAAAAGAGAAAAAATCGAGGCTTTCCCCGCTTTGGAGCGTGTGTGTACACAAGTGCGTATACTTCTTAATAAGTATATACAGAATGGACACACCTGAATCGCCCCGATAATGACCCCTAATGCACAAATCGGGTTATTCCAAAGTGCTAAAGGAACCATAAAAATAAGAAGTGGATAGTACCCAGCCAAGAGACACATTCCAAGTCCTACTGCTCCAACCCACCCTTGAATAAACATTGCCGGAATCCACGCAATTGTAAAGGCAATTGTAGGGTTGTTCGGCTTAATATTGTAAGCCCCGTAACTGTACGAAATCGCCCCTATAAGTGCATAACCGTCTACATACCATTGCCTAAACATAATGAACGCAAGAACGGATGAAAGAATGTAATGGGCGATTATACCGTAGTGCATAACGCAGAAAGCGTAATCCAAGGACATCTTTTTTGATATTTTATGAGTTATCCAATGGAATGGATAGAACATACACAGAAACGGAATTCCAAGAGGATAGAAATAGTAGTTCGTATCGAAGAACTTATAGTCTCGCCACTGCGGGAAGTAAGTTGAGGCAAGCTCCGATGTGCAATTCAAAAAAGGGTTTAAAATCAATTTTTTGAAGAAGATTATATTGAATAAAACCAATATCGCTATCGCTTCTGCCATCGAAAGAATATGTCCTTGTATTCTGACCAAACGTCACATTTTTCACAAATCCCGTCATAGAACCCTTTTAGCTGTCTTGCTCTGAACGGCTCAAGCCTTTTCCACACCTCTGCGATTGACTCTGTTTTTATGTCCCCGACAACAGCCTTTTTTTGAGGGTCTGCACAGCAAATCGTCATTAGTCCGTCTGCGGTTATCGCAGGAGCAAGCCACAGATGGTAGCACGGGTATCTCCCCCGAATAGAACGGCTCAAATCCATCTTCGTGCCTCCGTAGTTGTGGAAGTCTCTTTGCTCTGTATTCATTCCGTTCCATTTTTTTGGGCCTCCTCCGATGACTCTGACCGTGAATTTTCCAGATTTTTTAAGTAATCCAAGCACCCGATTGCTGATTCTAGCCTCTTCATTATGCGACCATTGAATCCTGTCAACTCCCCTTCGTAATAGCTTAGTTGCATATCTTTCCAACAACGTGCCATTTGTCGTGAGGAGTACAGTATGGTTTCGATTTCTTCTTTTAATGTAAGATATTGAATCAAATATTTTCGGATATAGGAGTGGTTCCCCGAATAGATGTAGCGAGAAAGAGCGTCCGCCATACTTCGAAGCCTCATCAACGATCTTTTTGAATAATCCAAAATCCATGTCTCGGACACCGTTTGGACGAGGGCAGAAACTACAGCGTCTGTTGCATCTTTCCGTGGTTTCAATGAATAGATGTCTTGGAAATTCTTTGTCAATCCATCCTTGTGCGAGAATCTTGTAGAACGGATTCGGGATTTTTTTAATGATTTTGGCATATTGGGTTACCATAAATGGTTAAGTGCGGTTTTAATAAAATGTTTAAAATCGTGAATTTTGTAAATCTGCATTAGCTTCCATATCCCGTAAGGGCGAAGATACCATCTCTTATAGCAGTATTTTTGAAACTCCTTTATTCGATTTGCAGGGAGATGCCCGTATCCAACCACTGCTGAATAGTTCTGGTCGAAGGACTCGTAATCGTCTTCGCTAACTTTCAGGTTTCCCATCTTTCGGCAAATGTTGAAAAATTCAGTCCCGTGATAGGGGGTCGCTAACGCAAAGTTTGCGACATCTAAAGGAAGGCTCAAAGACAAATCAAGAGTCTCTTTCATCCTCTCAAGCCTGTCTCCGAGCATCCCAAGCATGAAGTAGCCCCAAACCTTAATCCCCGCCTGCTTCGCCATTAAAACTGCGTACTTTGAATCGTCTAAAGTAATCCCTTTCTTGTTGATGTCTAAAACCTCTTGGTTCCCAGACTCAATCCCGTACATAATCATCCAACAGCCAGCCTTCTTCATTGCTTTGAGAAGGTTAATATCAACCGTATCAACTCTTGAGTTACAGCACCACCTAACCCCTAACGGTTCAAGACGCTCGCATAGGTCGTACATCTGGTCGTGGTTAAGAGTCCCTGTATCCGAGTGGAAGACTATGTTCTTTAGGTTGTACTTCTTTATTTCTTCGACAATCCGCTCTGGCTTTCGGTAGATGACTCCGTTTTTTGCTCCGTTCCAAGTGACGGTTTGTCGGCAGTAAATACATTTGTTTGAACACCCCCTAGATAGTAGGACGAAGGAAAATCTTCCAATGAGGGGCAGTCCATACTTGGGAAGGAGGTCGTGTCTCGTACAATCAAGATAGTTTGCTTTGACCTTTTTTCGTTCAATAAGCCACTTAATCCTTTGTTCAGGTTTTCCAGAGATGAAATAATCGCAGGAAGGAAATCTAGCTCTAAACTTCTCGCTTCCTTCAGAGAAGTAGCTTCCAACCGTGATAGTCTTGGCTCCAATCGCTTTAGCGTAGAAAGCTGTTTGCATATCGCTTGTAAGTATGGAGCTAATAGAGTTGAAGATGACCCAGTCCGGCTTTTCTTTTTGAAGTTCTTTTTTGAGCCACGCATAGTCTTTTCCCTCCTGTATACAATCAATGATTCGTACATTGCAGTTTTCAAGGTTTCCGGCAATTAGAGCAAGAGACATCTGATGCCACGGTGTGTTTTCGTTTGAGAGCCTTCCAGACCTATTTAAATCACGGATATAGCAACGCCCGTCTGGAGAGGGCGGATTGATTAGGATGACCTTAGTACGGTTTTTAAGAAAGCCTTCAGCATAAGCAAGAACCGCATTGGAGAACTTACTAATGACATCATCCGTAATAAGAGAATCGGATTTAGGTAAAATGCTAGAAACGCCTTCCTTGACGCACTCAGGAGATCTTTTCTCGTTAACCCTGTCGGTATGAAGTTTATCAGAAATGTGTTGCTTGCGTCCCATGATTTGTTTACCTCTCCGTATATTTCAGCTCTTTGATAGTCTTCTGTACCAGGGAGTGGAGTGAAGAAGGTATGTTGGAAGAAATCAAGCCGACTACGTCTGATATATCTGAGCGATTCTTTAAGAGTTTCGTTAGTTTCCCCGACATATCCGAAGATGAAGTTCCCTTTCGCTTTGATGCCCGCTTGCTTCGTCCATTTGACGGCTCTTTCCGCTTTTTCAAGGGTTATCCCCTTTCCCATTAGGTTTAGAATCTTTTGGCTTCCCGACTCTATTCCGTATTCGATCAGCCAGCATCCTGAACTTTTCATCATTCTCAAAGTGTCTAAATCCACCGTGTCCACTCTTGAACAGCACGACCAAGTTATCCCCTTTACCTTTCTGCAAAATTCCCTTAACCTTTCCTTGTTCCCGACAAACAAGTCATCATAAAATAAGAAGTCATCAAAGCCATAGTCTTTCTTTACCCTTTCAATAATATCGAGAATATAATCAGCAGAGTGATAACGAATTCTGTTACCGAAAATCTGCCGAGAACAGAAGTGGCATTTTCCAAAACATCCTCTGGAGGTAACCAATCCAATGCTTCTAAACTTTTTACTCCCCATAACAGACAGGCGATACTTCCCCCAAGAGCAAATATCAAAAGCGGGATAAGGGAGTGAGTCAAGATTATCTTCGATTGGCCTCCCCCCAAGAAAAGAATTGAACTGCAACTCACCCTCCCCAGTAAATACCCGATAAAAAACTCCTGTTCTTTCCATATCTTCTCTACAAGCTGTCGCATGAACGCCTCCCAGTAGTATCGGGATTTTGTGTTTCTTTAATCTCGTTGCCAACTGAATCGTAGAGTTTGCATTTATCGTCATTGCGGTCATCGCTATCAGGTCTGGCTTCTGTGCCAATATAGTCGATTCGGATGTCTCTTGTACTTCCCCATCCAGCATACTTATAGAGTTTCCAGCCCTCCTCGCCACGGATGCTAAGTACAATATTGCCAGAGGCGGTGAAGAGGACTTTACGTCTGACAAATCCCATTCCTTGTACTTCTGGTTGAAGGTTGTCGGGGCGTTTACAAATAATATTTTCATTTAACATTTTTCCAAGTTCTTCTTTCTACGATGCTTCGTATGTTTTCACCTGTTACATTAAATTCATTTCCTATTTCGTAATAGCTTCTTTCGCCTTTTGAATATATGTCCCTAATTAAACTAACTTCGCTTTCGGTTAATTTTGCCCTTCCGCTTCTTTCTCCAAATGCATTTCTTCCCTTTTTCACAGAATCATCTGAATTATCTTTATAACTTCCTAAAAATAAATGTTTAGGATTTACGCATAATTTATTATCGCATTTGTGACAAACCAGAAAATCAAATGGTATTTCCCCTTTAAAAAACTCGTAAGAAAATCTATGAGAGTAAATATTTTTTCCTGAAAACCAAAATCTTCCGTATCCAGAACTGAATTTTCCGCCAGTCCAATTCCAACAATTACAGTATTTTGATGAATATTTAAATAATTCTTCACAACTATCCTTTGAAACATATTTAAAAAATCTCCAAAAATCATCTTTTAAACCTTTTTTGCTGTAACCTGTATCGCCCATGACATTCTCCTTAAGATTGGAGTCAACGATAAAATATCGTCAACTCGATTACATATTTTAAAAGCAGTATTCCCGAAAGGAATATAATCTGCTATAGGTATTATATCAGGAAATCCAAACAAAGGATAGCTTAAAAATCCTTGATATTTTACCTTTTCAATCTTAAAGTATTTTTGTACTAATTTAGGCAAATCGCTAAAGGCAGTATGATACTCACTGAATCGTCCTCCGTGTTGAGTTAGCTTCCTTATGAATGTCGCAAGCCATGACTTGTTCGTTTCCCACAATAGTAAGTTCCCACCACTCTTTAGGACACGCCTAAACTCAACTAACGCCTGTTCTGGGTTCGGAAGGTGATGAAGAACTGAACGGCAAAATACTGTATCAAACATATCGGGATTGAAGTCAAGAGCCTCTGCGTTTCCGTGAACTGCAAGCCCTGGATTATACTTCAGCATCTCTCTCGATGCGTCAACCCCGATAATGTCTTTAGTTGGGTAAAGTCGTGGAAGTATTCCAGTTCCACATCCGACATCAAGGATTTTTCCTTTCAAAAGAGTTCCATTTTGAGTCATTCGATCAATGATGTACTTATGGTATTTTAAACCAGTCCCAACATATCTCTGTTCTTCGTAATACTTAGCGGAGTTGTCTTGGACTTCAAGCTCTTGGGTCATGCCAATCAATCTCCTTTATTAGCCGTTCTAGCTTCTTTTTCGCCCCTTTGAGGCCGACATGACGCTTCCATTGGTAAAATCTGTTATTGAGTCGAGGATGCTGTTCATCCAAGTCATGAGGATGTATCCAGAATACACCCGATTTTTGAATAGCCCATTTAAGATACCATAAGGGTAATAGCCGAAAGAAAAACCCTCCCGATGGCGGGAACGGGATTCCTTCTTGGTTGAAGTACGGCGAGCGGTCAGCTTTTTCGTCATGGTAATGGTGGACTCCGTGTGAGAAGAGAGGATAGTGATATTGAGTCCAATCGAACCCAGGATTATCTTTTATCCAATCTTCGAGAACAAATATCTTGGTTAAAATCTTATATTTATCAAGAGTATCAAGAAGCCACTTAACATCAGATTGATGACCTTTATTTAAAAGGTGGAGAGCATGATTCCAATTCTCTAAATGGATTTCAAAAACAGGTTTCTTCTTATCCAACCTCTTATCCTCCGTGTCCTTAACGCAAATCCTATTTTAATAATATAAAAAAGGGTCCTAATTCCATCTTCAATTATTCTAACATGGCTTTTCCCAGAAACTCTTTCTCGGACTTGTATTGGAAACCACTCAACTTTATACTCATCACACATATAAGATATCGTTATAGATGTTGTAAATGAGAACTTTTTGCAAAGTATCGGGAAATAACCAATAGCAGTTTCTTTTTTAAATATTCTCATTCCACTATTTAAGTCCTGCATATATATTCCAGTAAACAACGATGCTATGAAATTTAAACATTTTCTTCCAAACATTCTTATAAATTTCTCGTATTTAAGCCTTCTTGCTCCAATTACCATGTCTACGTCTAACATTTTCCAAACCTTATATAATTTAACAACGTCTTCAACTTGATGTTGCATATCCCCGTCAATCGTCATTACGATTGGACGAGTAGCGTTCCTAATCCCTGTCATTAGGGCGGCACCGTACCCGTAATTGCATCCGTGTTTAATTGCGTCAGGGAACGGCTCCTTTGACCCGTCATCAACAATAATGACTTCTGCACCCATTTCAGATAACACGCTCTTTAGTGCATTAAGTTGAACGGGGTCTTCCTGATATACTGGGATACATATTGACAAATCACTAAAAATCATCGAAAGATCATCCATCCGATTACTCCAACGGCTATCCAGCCAGCAAGTTGAGCCAGAGCATTACAAGCAACGCTCCAGCAGTGAAGCCAAGTAGCACTTTTAATAAGGTGACGAATTGTTCCATCATCGAGTTTAGCTCCTTGCCTTTCGAGTTCTTTTAGAATATCATTAACATCGTCAATGATCGGCTTAATCGTGTTCTGAATGAATAGAGCGTAGGGTTTAAGGTCAATCATCTTCAAGAGCTAACGCATCATTCTCTCGAATGACAAGAAGCGTGTCCTCCCCGAACTTCATCTTTGCCCCTGCAAACTGCCCATAGTAAATCTTCTGCCCCTCACGGTACTTGTATCGGCAGGTGTTCCCCCACGAAACAATATGCCCCTCTCCGACAACCTTCTTTAATGCCCCTTCGTACTTCTCTGGAAGAACCAGTTTCCCAGTCTTTAGGGCATCCCTAACCTCAGGAGCGAGGTCATTAACATATTCGTGCGGTTTAGGCTTTAGTAGAATTGAATCGTTTAATGGCCTCAGAGGCATATAGATATCCTTTCACTATCTTTTTGTAGATTGAATGTTCTAAGCTCGGTTTAATCCACCTATGTGAAAACTTACAGTAATTACTGTACCTTCTTACAGCTTCCCCCTTTTTCCAAAGATTAAGCCTGTTTGGAGATGGATTATGAAATAACCTAACATTTGGGTCAAACCATAACTTGTATCCTAACGCCCTAATCTTGAAGCAAAGGTCAGTCTCAGACCAATCTCCGACCCCTGAATAGCCTTCGTCAAAGCCTCCCGCCTCTTCAAAGACTGAACGCCTGAAAGTCATATTGCAAGCCTCAAGATAGTCGACCGTCCCACCGTATCCAATGTCGGAACACCCCAGTAATGAGATTGCTCCAGCATTAGAGATTTGCCCAGGCTGTTCTACTCCCCTTAGGAAAAGTGCCCTGTAGAGCTTCTCGTATTTTAGGATGTCTCGGTTGTTTCGATACTCTGGACGGATAATAGAAGGGCCAGTTACTCCCCCTATCTTCGGAACACTTTTGAAGTTTTGGACTATGAACCTTAACCACTTTGGGTGGACGATAACATCATCGTCAATGAAAGCAAGATAATCACCGCTTGCTTTTCTTGCACCAAGGTTTCGGCAGTTCGCTAAAGAGCCTTCCTCCGTAACGAGGAGAATCTCAAACTCCTTGTAAGTGTTTGCTCTGATTGAGGAAACACACTTATCTAGACTTTCTTTCCTCCCCAATGAAGGGATGATAATACTGACTTTATCAGCCATTTGATTGTTAGTCCTCCGTACATTAAAGTGAACCCAAGCATTACGATTGGATGCCAGAACCAAGCAATATCTCGTTTCTTTATGAAGCCATACACGCTTACCGCAAGAGGCTGTAAGATAGTAAGAGAACACCCAACGAAAAAAGCAATGGCTTTAAAATCTCTCCAGGACACAGCTCTCCAGCGTCTTTCAGAAATCTTTTGACAAAATAGAGTATCCGCATAGAAGAACCTCCTCGCTAGAAACTTGATTAGGTTGTTGTCGGTTGTCTTGTGCCATAAGAATCTATTGTTCATTCGCCCGTAGAAGTAGAACCCTTTCTTTCTCAAGTCCTCACAGACATCCATTGGGTAGAAGTGGTCGATATCTGCCTCTAACAGATGCTCACGATTGAAGAAGAACCCGTTATCTCCAAAGGATGGAACACTGCTTAAATACCTTCTGATTGATAAAACCTCTTCATTGTCAAAATAGAAGTATGGTTTTCTATCGGACTTCCCTAAATAAAGCATTACAGGGTCATTGCACCCAATCAAGGAAAAGTACCTGTTCAGAGAGAAATCACCAGTTAAGTGGGCATAATGCTTGGAATATACCCCTGTTAAATAGGGATTACCCGCAAACGCCTGATAAACACTTGAGAACAGGTTTGGATTGACTATTTCATTGTCCGTGCAAAACATCACGACAATCTCGCCCTTTGCCATTCTAATGGCTTTCCCTTTGGCTTCCTCTGAGTTTCCGTCAGTAACGACAATAGTCTCAATCTCGCCCTGCGGGAAGTCCTGCTTTCTAATTGAAGCTAAAAGCCTTTTAAGGTTTGGGTCTTCGGAGTCTTTTGCGGGGATGCAACAGCTAAATATCATTTAGGGGGAGGCTCATTCTGAATGTTCAATAACATACTGTTTGCCTGAGCCATCTTTAACTTACAAGTCTCCATAAGCTGAACATTGTTCGTGTTTATTGCATTGTTCATCTCTTTATTGATGATTTGGATTTCGTTATGAATTTGCGAGACTCTCTCAAGTTTCGCCATCTCCTCTTTCCATTTCTTCTC
>Ga0172375_10008802_pt1 | contig 13477 bp, 11 predicted proteins | sample LakKiv1m_FD_114537 | JGI IMG/M metagenome (GOLD analysis project Ga0172375, IMG submission 114537) | Freshwater microbial communities from Kabuno Bay, South-Kivu, Congo - kab_092012_11.1m | ecosystem: Environmental > Aquatic > Freshwater > Lake | place: Democratic Republic of the Congo...
ACCGATGGCGATTGATGGACATTCCCTCGAAGGACAGCTTGAATACCAGAAGCGGTTGAACAGCATCACCAATCGGATTCATGCGGCCCGCGACACCAACGCCATTCTCTTAGAACTCCACAGCGACCTATTGGGATTTTTCAGTGCGGAACGGCTCACCATCTATGTGGTCGACCGGGTCAAGAAGGAGATTTACTCCAAGGTGATGACCGGGCAGGAAGTGGCTGAAATCCGGGTCGGCATCAACAGCAACAGCCTGGCGGGATTTTGTGCCGTCTCCGGCAGACTCTTCAATATGCACGACGTGTACAATGAGGAGGAACTCAAGCGCATCGATCCCAGGCTTACATTCGACAGGAGTTGGGATCAGAAGACCGGTTATCGAACCAAGCAGGTCCTCGTGGCTCCCGTCACGTATGATAACCGGTTTCTCCTGGGAGTGATTCAGCTTATCAACAAGAAGGATGGTTCGCCATTTAGCCCATCTGATGAATCCTCGGTGCTTGATATCGCAAAGGTCCTCGGAATTGCCTTTTACAAGAACCAAAAGACCGTCCAGAAGGCCCGGTTTACCAAGTTTGATCATCTCATCAGCAACAACATCCTCACCGAGAAGGACCTGAACAAGGCCTTTTCCCGCGCAAGAACCTCCAAGAACAGCATTGAAGCGGTTTTGATGTCCGAGTTTGGCGTTTCCAAAGACGACATCGGCAGATCGCTGGCCAAATATTTTCAGACACGCTTCATTCCCTTCCAGGAGAATCTCACCGTTCCAGGGGAACTCCTGAAAAACTTTAAGGCAAGTTTCCTTAAGAGCAACGTCTTTGTCCCCTTTTCAGAATCAGACGGGAAGGTCACGGTGGTCATGGAAAGTCCCAATTACCTGCCCGCGAGGGACATCATCAAACGGATCATCAAGGCCAGGGAAATCGAGTACTGCGTATCCACGAGGGAAGATATCCTTCAGATGATCGGGCTGTTTTTTGGCGTAGACCAAAAAAACCTGCCGGCCGGTTCAGGGAGTATTGACGATATCCTTGGCCAGTTGGAATCGATCGAGGACGACGAAGAGGAAGAGGGCGGCGGCGTGGCCGAGCATGACAGCGCCATAGTTCAACTGGTCAACAAAATGATTATTGATGCATACAAGCGAAAAGCCTCGGATATTCATATCGAGCCCCGACAAGGGAAGAAAAACGCCGTGATCCGATATCGCATCGACGGGGCCTGTCAGGTATACCAGACCATTCCCCACACCTATAAGAAGGCCATTGTATCCCGGGTCAAGATCATGTCCGACCTGGATATTTCCGAACGACGGAAGCCCCAGGATGGTAAGATCAAATTCAGTAAATTCGCACCATTGGACATCGAACTTCGAGTGGCGACCATCCCGACGACGGGGCAGAACGAGGACGTGGTCATGCGGATCCTAACGGCCGGCGAACCGATTCCCCTCACCGCCATGGGGATGAGCGAAAGGACCTACAATACCCTGCTCAGCATGATTGCCAAACCCTACGGGATCGTGCTGGTCGTGGGTCCCACCGGAAGCGGGAAGACCACCACCCTTCACGCGGCACTGGCCTATATCAATAAACCCGAAACCAAGATCTGGACCGCCGAGGACCCGGTCGAGATCACCCAAGAGGGGCTCCGTCAGGTCCAGGTAGCTCCCAAAATCGGTTTCAATTTTGCCACGGCCATGAGGGCGTTTCTGAGGGCTGACCCCGATGTCATCATGGTGGGTGAAATGCGGGACAAGGAGACCGTCTCCACGGGAATCGAGGCCTCCCTCACGGGTCATCTGGTCTTCAGCACCCTCCATACCAACAGCGCGCCCGAAACCATCACACGACTGCTCGACATGGGGATGGACCCCTTTAATTTTGCAGATGCCCTCATCGGCGTCTTGGCGCAACGCCTCGTGAGGACCCTCTGCCAGGATTGCAAGGAAAAATACCATCCGACGCGAGAAGAATATGATGGGTTGGTCCGCGCCTATGATGGCGATTTCGAGGCCATTGGCTTTCCATATGACGACGAGTTTGCGCTTTACAGGGCCGTGGGATGCGCCAGGTGCAACAACACGGGATACCGAGGCCGAACCGGCATTCATGAACTCCTGGAGGGGACGGACACCATGAAATCCCTGATCCAGGGAAAGGCCAGGATGGAGGACCTGCGCGGACAGGCGATCAGGGACGGCATGGCCACGCTCATGCAGGACGGCATTCGAAAGGTCTGTCTCGGCATCACCGACCTCGCCCAGGTCAGAAGGGTCTGCATCAAATGAGGCGCAAGCCTTCTAACTTGTGCCTCATGCCCTGCACCTTGGGCCTTGGACGCTAACTCTGCAACTTCTCCCCAAGAAACGAAGATGGCAGTTATGTTGAACAAGGTTTCAGTGCTCGGTTTTGCACACCCAAAGCCACAAAGCACACAAGGAAAGGCAGTTGTCCAAGAAAAAACCTTTGTGTCCTTTGTGGTCTCTGTGTGATGAATTTTGGGTTTCGGGCATTGGTCCGCCTTAGGGATAGATTCCCGGGTGCAGCAGTCCGGCGGTCTCCTCCAGCCCGAACATGATGTTCATGTTCTGGACTGCACTCCCCGCCTGTCCCTTCACCAGGTTGTCGATCAGGCTCACCACGATGAGCCGGCGGGTTCGTTCATCCACATTCAAAGATAGATTGCAGAAGTTGCTGCCACGGACATGGGTGCTGATCTGCGGTACCTCAGGGCCGAACACCCTCACGAATGTCTCCCCTTTGTAGAAGGAGCGATAAGCCTCTTCCACCTCTTTCAGGGTCTGGCCCTCCCGGAGATCGGCATAAAGGGTGGTCAGGATGCCGCGACACAGGGGCACCACGTGGGGCGTAAAGGTGATTCGAACCTCTTCACCGGCGATGAGCCCCAGCTCCCTCTCGACCTCATACAAATGCTGGTGACCGGAGATCCGGTAGGCGTTCATCGCATCGTATCGGGCAGGATAGTGAAATGTGGCATTCGGGGTCTTCCCCGCGCCGGAGACCCCGGTCTTGGCATCGCAGATAATGGATCCCGGCTCTATAATCCCTGATTTAACCGCCGGCGCCAGTCCGAGAATGCAGCTCACTGCAAAACAGCCCGGATTCCCCACCAGCTCCGATCGGGCAATCTCCTGTCGGTGCAGCTCGGCCAGGCCATATACCGACCGTGCGAGAAGATGAGGAGAAGCATGGTTCGGGTCCTTCCCGATCCTGGCGGCATATCCTCGGTAGGTCTCCAGATCGTTGAAGCGAAAATCACCGCTGTAATCGATTACCTTGACGCCTCGTTCCAGCCATGCCGCCGCCCCCTTCTGGCCCACGCCGTCCGGAGTTGAAAAAAAGACCGCATCAAAGTCCGTTGGGCATGCGGGATCGTCCGGCGCGATCAAAGGCAGATCACAGAATCCGATCAGGTGCGGATAAAGCGCACTGATCGGTTTCCCCACGTCCTGTTTGTCGATGAGCGCCCGAATCTCCACGTTCGGGTGTGCTTGAAGGAGTTCCACCGCGCCGCACCCGCCGTAGCCCCCTGCCCCGATAATCCCTACCTTGATTCTATGCATAGGACCTCCATTCCTCACACAGTCACAACCGATGATCACTGCAAGCCATCTGCATCACTCGGTCTGCCCTTCTCTCCCCCATCCTCGCGACGCATGCAGGCTCAACAACGGGTCAGACATTGAAGCGAAACGTGATGATATCCCCATCCTTGACCTCATAGGCCTTTCCCTCCAGACGCACCAGGCCAGCCTTCTTGGCCTCGTTAAACCCGCCGTGATGCTTCAGATCGTCAAAGGCCACAACCTCGGCCCGAATAAATCCCTGTTGAATATCGGAATGCACCGACCCGGCGGCCTCTACCGCCGGCGTGCCGGCAGGGATGGGCCACGCCCTCACCTCATCCGGTCCGACGGTAAAAAACGAGATGCGCTTGAGGATATGAAAGGAGTGGTGAATAACGCGATCCAATGCGGATTCCTGAATGTGATAGGCCTCCAAGAACTCCGTTGCCTCTTCCGGAGAGAGGGAGGCGATCTCTTTTTCAAGGCTTCCACGCACCACAAAAAGATCCACCCCTTCCGGCCTGTTTTCCCACGAGGGAATGGACTCATCTTCGTCGTCGTTGTTCACCAGGATCAGCATCGGTTTGGCGGAAAGGAAAGTGAATCCCTTGAGGGAGGGGGCCGAGGCGAGGGCCGGATCACTGCGAAGGGGCAGTCCCTGCTCCAGAAGCTGACGGCATGACTGGACCAGGGAAGCCTCTTCTCCTTCGGGCATTTTTCCCCGCTTTCTGTCCAGTTCGATCCGCTCCACCCTCTTTTCAGCAACCACCAGATCGTTCAGGATCATCTCTTCTTCAAGTCTGCGGAAATCCTGCTCGAGGGCGGGAGGAGTCCCGAGGGTCCCTTCAAAATTACGAACCACGTGGAGCAGGGCATCGCAGGTGCGTATCTGGTTCCAGGCCGCCCCATCAGAGCCCGCCCCGCCGGGAGACCCCGTTTCAGGAGGAAGCAGATATTCGATCTTGGCATAGGTGGTCTTTTTGGGCTGATACAGTCGAGACAAAAAGTCGATCCGTTCGTCATACACGGTGACCGCCGCAATGCGAAGGTCCTTCCGGGAACTCTGATCCCCTTCCGCTCCCCTCGCTCCCGTCAATGCAGCGAAGATGGTGGATTTCCCTGCCTGGGGAAGTCCGATGATGCCGATTTTCATACCGATCCTCTGATCATCTTAAAATCTACCTCTGGGGCGCCGCAGCAGGACATAGATCGCTCCAGTCCCGCCATCATAGGGCCGTGCCGTTGAAAAGGCCAGTACAATCCGTCTCACCGGTCCCCGGTTCAGCCAAAGAGGGAGCCGTTCCTTGAGAACCGGAATATGGTCCTCGGAATTGAGGCCCTTTCCATGCACCACGAGCACACACCTCAGTCCGAGCCGATAGCTTCGCAGAAGGAATTCCGTCACCTTGAGTTCGGCATCCTGTCGCGTGCATCCGTGAAGATCCACGTGGTCCTGAACAGGAAAAAGCCCCTGCTTCAGCTTCTGCATCAGCTTTCGATCGAATCCCCTGACACACCCCTCAATAAATTCGTCGCTGAAGGCAATATCCAGCTCAGCCGTTCCGCTGACCAGGTCCGACAGGTGGGCCATGACCTCCAGGTCTCCAGCGTTGGGCGGGTGAATCGGCCTCGTTTCCTGGTCCGGAGGCCTTTCCATGCGCCTCCCACTCTCTTTCAGCGGCGTGACATCGCACATGGCCTCCCTGAAAAAGGTTAGATCGTCCGCCTCAGGCGGCACTCCGGGAGGGTCTGCCTTCCTGTCGGCCTCGAATCCCTCTTCCTGGAGATTTTTGAGATTCTCCAGGGTCTTCAAGGCCGGGTTAAAGATCTTTGCTCCCGGCTGAGAGAGCTGACCCAAGCGAGACGAACCCTTTTTCCTTTCTCTTTTCCTGCGAGCCATGTCCCTTACCGGAGTGTCGGCCCAGGAAATGCCGCCACTGTACGAATTGACTTGAAATCAAGCGCTCTGAGTGACTATAACATAAATCTCGTGGTTTGACAGCGGGTGCCTTTCTTTTTCAGGAGAAGAAATGACAAAAATAGACGATTATCAAGAGGCTGTTGAGCTGGCAAGGCGGGATCTCAGGGGAAAAAACCCGAAACGCATGGCCGACCTGAGCGGTGCAGCCTTTGACGCGAATTCCACGGGTAAGGAGACACTGCATCTCGATTTCATCGGCAGACCGGTCGGGATCGAATGGCCTGATATCCATATCTCTGACCTCGGTTCCGGTCATGAGATACCGATTCAGGAGCAGATTCTTCTCCTCCACTACCTGATGGGGGCTAAAGGCGCCATCCCAACGGGCGAGTGGATCGCCTACCAGGAGATCCCCGACGGGAAATTTTATCTCGACGCCTTTACTCGAAGGGCCAAGAACCCGATGGTACAGGTATTTGGCAACCAACCGGAACTTCTGGGCAAGCTGGCGACCCAGCGGTTTGGGGCCATTTCGCTGGACCAGGGGGATATGTCGGTCGAGATTCGGGCCCTCCCCCTGATTCCCGTCGTCCTGATCCTCTGGCGGGGCGACGATGAGTTTCCGCCGGAAGGAACTATTTTGTTTGACCGAAACATCACGGAAATCCTTTCAGCGGAGGATATCGCCTGGCTTTCCGGCATGATTGTCTACCCGCTCATCGCCATGGCCAAAAACCCCAGATAGATCGAATGCGGCCGGGAATCGCCTGAGGGGACCGGCGCCCAACACTCGAAAGACGTTTTTTGGGAGGTGAATCATGTCTACAGAAAGGCCCCGGGTGGCTGTGATCATGGGAAGCGCCTCTGACGCAGAGGTGATGGAAGGGTGCGTGGAGCTCCTCAACGAGCTGGAGCTGCCGCACGAGGTCAAGATCCTCTCAGCGCACCGGACCCCCGATCTGACGCGCACATACGCTGTTTCAGCCCCCGACCGCGGAATCGAGGTGATCATCGCGGCCGCTGGTTGGGCAGCCCATCTGGCAGGCGCCATGGCGGCCCACACCACCCTGCCGGTGATCGGCGTCCCTATCGATTCCTCTCCCTTCAAAGGATTGGACGCCCTCCTGTCCACCGTTCAGATGCCACCGGGGATTCCAGTCGCCACGGTGGCGGTGGGGAGCGGCGGGGCAAAAAATGCCGCCCTGCTTGCTGCCCAGATCCTGGCTCTCAAATACCCGGAGGTAGCAGAAAAGGTCAGAGAACATCGCAGAAGACTGACCGACCAGGCCTCAAGAAAGGTCGATGCCTGGCAATCTTCAACCACTTGAGGTATAAGGAGCATCTCTCTGAACTCGCTCGTCTGCCGGGAGCCGGTCATCCACCAGGCCAGGCGCATTCTTCTCCAGGGGGGGCTCGTGGCCTGCCCTACCGAATCATTCTACGCCCTCGCCGTGGACGCCCGCAATGAGGCCGCCATTGAGAGGTTGTTTTCCCTAAAAAGCAGAGATCCGGGACGTCCGGTTCTGATCCTGATTCCGTCCCTGAAATCCTTGAGCCGGTATGTGACCCGGATTCCCCCGCATGCCCTTCCTCTAATACGCCGGTTCTGGCCTGGAGGGTTGACCCTGATCTTCCCGGCATCTAAGCAGATATCCCCCCTTCTTACCGGCGGCACGGGCACCATCGGCATTCGGCTGTCCAGCCACCCCCTTCCCACCGCCCTCGCGAATGCCATTGAAGGGCCGATCACCGGAACCAGCGCCAACCCCTCCGGCGCGCCTCCCTCCTGTCGTGCCAGAGAGGTTTTGGCCTATTTCGGTAAACGAATCGATCTCTTTATCGATGATGGACAAACGGGCGGGGGGGCCGGCTCCACTGTCCTCGACGTCACCGTGGACCCGCCTCATATCGTGAGACACGGCATGATCGCCTGTGACGTATTGGAGGATGTCATTGGGGCTGTTAGGGGCTGAGGCGAACAAACCCACATCAGGAACAAAGGAGCGATTCAGGATGAACGGAATGGGCGGCATCGAACCGCACAATCGCTGAAGAGGCCTTGGATGCACCCTGACCCGTGCTATCAGTCCACAGGTCATTGACCCGAGGCCCTCATGAAAAGGCCCCGCAGATCTGCGGAAGATCTGCGGGGCCGCAAGTGCGTCATGAAGATTCCCAGCCGACAAAAACACCCTGCGGGCGGATATGGCCGGCGGGTATCTCTTTATGAATTACGCGCACATCTCCTTGACTTTCTTCAGCGGGCGAATCTTGACCGATCGGCGGGCCGGTTTGGCCTTGAAAACGGTTGCTTCCTTGGTAAAGGGGTTGATGCCTTTGCGGGCCTTTGTTGCGGGTTTGTTCTTGACGTCGATCTTGAATAGACCCGGGAACGTGAACTGCCCCGGTCCCCGTTTCTTGATGTGACGCTCAATCAACAGGGCGAGCTCCTCGAATACCCCTGCCACCTGCTTCTTGCTCAGCTCTGTTTTCGCTGCAATCTCGCTGAGAATCTCGGTCTTGGTCATTGCCTTGTTCAACACCGTGGTCTTGGTTGTGGTTCCTTTCTTGCCCGCTTGTTTGGCAGCCATGGAATGCTCCTTTCCTTGAAGATTGAAGGTTGGATACTCTCTTCCAAGCCGTGAAACCGCTCAGAAGGCGCTCAGCCACGTATTTCTTCATTAAAACCGTTTATCTTGTTTCTATTATTGCCTTTTCTACATCTTGTCAATCGTTTTATCATACTCCTATGCTTTTAAATCCCTTCTCGCCAGAAGGGCCGCCCCTAATGCGCCGATGATCTGGGGCTCGGAATGAACATGAATTGGCTGGCCGAGTTTTTCCTCCAGCAGACTCACCACGCCGGTGTTCTTGGCCACGCCGCCCGTCATGGTCACTGCCCCCTGAACGCCGATCCCCCTCACCATGCTCCATACCCGGTTCACGATGGCACGGTGAAGCCCTCGAATGATCTCCTCCTTGGGGTGATTCCGCGCCACGAGGGATACCACTTCACTCTCTGCGAATACCGTGCAGACACTGCTGATGGCTGTTTCTCCCGCCGCACTCAACGACAGCGGCCCCATGTCGTCCAGGGATACCCGAAGCTTATTGGCCATCACCTCGAGGAAACGCCCCGTGCCCGCCGCACACTTGTCATTCATGGCGAAATCCAGCACTTTGCCCTCTTCGCCGATACGGATCACTTTTGAATCCTGGCCCCCGATGTCGATGACGACCCCGGTATCCGGAAACAGATGAAAGGCGCCTACCGCATGGCACGAAATCTCAGTTACCCGCTTGTCGGCAAAGGGAATCGAGACGCGGCCATAGCCGGTTGCCACGGTTCGCCGAATCTGCCCCTTCCCTATCCCTGATGCGGCCAACGCCTTTTCCATGGCTTCGAGCGCCGCCTCTGTGCTGTTGGCGCCTGTCTGAACAATGGCGTAGCCCGCTGTTTCTCCATCCAGGGTCAGGATAAGGACCTCTGTGCTGAGAGATCCGATATCAATTCCTGCCACACAATCCTGATTCTTGAAATAGCCTTCGGCCTTTAATTGATTTTCTGTCATCATATCACGAAAAATTGGTCATTGATGGTCACGCGCTGTCTTCGGCGGCTCGCCCTCTGTCGCCCGTCTCCCATCCTCCGCCCTCGGCTCCATGCTCCCCACTCCTTGCCCCCATGCGGCATACGTTCTCCGTTTGGGGGAGCTCACCCTTCCAGGGTCTCGAAAAAGGCCTCCAAGCGCGTCCGTGTCTGTTCCTCCGAATAGGCCCGGAAGTCAGTGATATCCGCATCCACAATCACCGAGGGGATCCCCATACGATCCATCAGCAGCCGCTTGAGATCATACTGTCCCACCGAATAGGGTTTGCAGCTCTTGGCGGAATGGATCACCAGCCCATCCACATCGTATTCCTTCACAAGCCTCTGCATGAGCCGCAGCCGATGATTCAGGTTGTTGTTGAGCACCACGAGGCTGTAGGTCTTGGCAATGGATTCCAGCGGCCTTGTCTCATCCATCAGGGCATTCGTTTCGGCCCAGGCATTGGTATAGGTGGCCGTCACGAAATTCATCCCCCGTGCTGCAAACAGGTTTGAAAAATCCCGAACCTTATACCAGATGGCAATATTGTCCCACATCAACCGTTTCCGCTCATTCAGGATGGCACCGACACCCTGCTCGATCCGCTCTTTCAGTTCCTTCAGGAGGGCCTGATAATACTCCAGGGCAACCGGAAGTCCTCGGAGGGAGACGATCGGCGCCAGATGAATGAAGGCATCAAAAATAGTCATGGGCGCGGGATGGTGTTTCATGGTGGCGAGGACTTCGCCCCAGGCAGACGATGAATCCCGGGAGATACGGACCATCTCCTCAAACTTTCTGCTGTCAAAGCGGCGGCCTGATATCTCCTCCAGGGTGGGGGTCATCTCCTCCAGTTGCTGCACCATGTACGCGACATCGGCGTCCGAGATCTCTTCGAAATTGTACGGGGTGTCAAAAAGGATGAGCGGAATTTTCAGTTCATGGGCCAGGACCCGGTACCAGTAGACCACCGTCTGGCAGATATTGTTGGAGGCGAACAGGAGATCGGGCCGGGGAAGTCTGCCCGCCGGCGTCTTGCCTGAAAGAAAATGACCCAGATCGATGCGGGCATAGGAGCAGAGATCCTGATGGTAGCCGTGGGCCTCCGCCTCCCCACACAGATCAGGCCCCAGCCTCTGAGCCCCGCAGAGGGCCCCATGATTTTCAGGATAGATGGTGTAGAACCCAAAGGGTCTCAGCATCTCCACGGGGGCGCCGCTGGTTACCCAGGCCACCGGTTTGGCCCCTTCCGCGTACCGGGACAGAAAATAGTGCCGGGTCATGATCTCCTTCAGGCGGCCGGCACATCTGAGCCCCGGACCAAAGGCCGGGTTGGACCCCCTGTGTCCCCTTTTCTTCCCGTACGCAGAAGCACGCATGAGGACGGGGGCCCCCACGTCCTTCATAAAATGGTAACGGGCCTGCCGGGCGAGTGACATGGCGACACCTCTCATCGATGGATGCCCAATACCGGGTATTGGTTGCTGGAGACAGGGTGTGCGAGACGGATGGGCATGCCTACCTGCTCTCTGCTCTCTGCGGTTTCTTCTCTGGGCCTTGGGCCTCCTGTGGCCGACCGAGCATCTCTACAAACGCCTCGATTCGCGTGGTCAATTGGCCGCTCAATCCCGCGTTTAGATCCACATCCACCGTCAGGACAGCAGCTCCCGCCTCTTTGATCGCTCGTGCCATGACAGGCACATCGAACCATTCTGGTTCGCAGAATTTCGCCAGGTAGAAAATGACCCCCTTGGCCCCGCTGGCCTTGATTTTTTCCAGAAGGTAATCCACCCGCTCTGTAAGGGGTGAGTCCTTCGTGGTGCAGGGGGGCATGGCAAAATAGCGGTCCACAAGCACCTCATATGGGTCCTGTCCTACGGTGGAATGGAGCGGGATCCTTCGCCCGCAGCATAACAGGTCATCGTCCACGACCCGCACCCCGAGTTCATCCAAAAGGCTCAGGATCTCCGCAGGATTTGGCAGGATGCCGCTGAGGATCACGCCGGGGCCTTCTCTTGACGCGCCTCTATATGACCCAAGAAAATTCTCGACGAGCGGGATGAAATCATCCGGATGGAGATACTCACCCTGACGAATCATCCGGTAAAATTCCGCATTGGAGGCGAGGAGCGTTCCCTCACGCCTCGCCTTGTAAATATCCCTCAGAACAGATCCCAACCGATCCCCCTGGATCACCCGCCGTCCAAACTCCGTTTCGTGCAGCGGGCCGAAATCCTTTTCCAGCCTTGATACAAGGGACCGGAGCTGTTCCAGATAATAGCCGCGGGAGGATTCCCGATAGGGGGCCTTTGGGTGATAGAAGAAGTAACAGGGTTTATTCAGGCCGATATAGTCATGGACAATGGAGGCCATATTCTGAATGGAGTCGCAGGTGTGTGGGAACAGCAGCCCATCCAGCATCGTGCCTGTGCCCTTGAGGATCAGCTCCAGCCCCAATTTGACGACAGAGCAGATATATGGCTGCAAGTGTGCATTGGCGTTGGATACTTCAAGGGGAGGGTCCCAGATCTCTGCAGGCACCCCATTAAAGGCCCACAGGATCTCCCTGGGATAATGTGCGGGAAAAACACCGATGAGACGCCGTCCCATCCGTTTTTGTGCGTCCAGATACTCTCGTCTGGTCATCCGGTGCTCCATGGAGGAATCTTGGGGTTGCCGCGCTAAGTGAACAAATGCTGCGCCAATCTATAAAGAATATGCGGAGTGGTGTCAAGCCAATATGCGCTTGACATGCAAGGCCGTTTTCCATATTTTCGCCAATTCAGAGATCCATGATCACCCCGACGCTACAAATCTCAACCGAGGCGGCGTGGTGATCTGAGGAAAAGGCACAGGCGGTGACGCGCGGGCTTCATTCAGTTAGCCGGAACGATAAAGGATCTTTTGAATGTCGCCATTAATCTTTGGTATATCGAGCCCCGGCATTCAGCAGGCGACGCACAAGAGGAAAAGGAGAGACCGATATGGCGAATATGGAGGCCGTCTTCAAACAGATCGACGGGAGTGAAAATGAGATCATCCGTGTTCAGCGCGAGTTGACTGCCCGGGTCGCGCTGGGGCCCGATAACGGCGGTTCGGGTGAACACGAAAAGACTCAATATATCAAAGGGCTTTTTGAAGCCCTTGGCCCGGAGACCCTGCAAGAGATCGACGCCCCTGATGAGAGGGCCCATGCGGGCTATCGCCCCAATCTGATCGCCCGATGGAAGGGAGCAAGAGCAACGCCTGTGGTGTGGGTTCTGAGTCATTCAGACATTGTCCCGGCGGGGGACCTGTCCCTCTGGAACAGCAACCCCTACGACCTTGTCGTGGATGGGGGCCGAATCATCGGACGGGGCGTTGAAGACAACCAGCATGGATTGGTCAGCTCGTATCTGGCCCTGAAGGCGTTCCTCGATACGGGCCAGGTTCCAGAAAGACCGGTCGGCCTGATTGTTGTTGCCGACGAGGAGACCGGAAGCCACTACGGATTGGCGCATATCCTGCAATATCAACGAGAGCTTTTCAGCCCTCAGGACCTCATCGTCGTGCCTGACAGCGGCAATGAAGAAGGCACCATGATTGAGGTGGCAGAAAAGTCGATGCTCTGGCTTAAATTCACGGTCACGGGCCGCCAGTGTCATGCAAGCACGCCTCAAAAGGGCGTCAACTCGCTCTATGGGGCCGCAAGGGCGATTGTCGCCTTGAAAACATTAGAGGATCGGTTCGATCTTTCAGATCCACTTTTCAGTCCGCCCCGATCCACCTTCGAGCCCACAAAAAAGGAACAGAACGTGTCCAACGTCAATACGATACCCGGAAAAGACGTCTTTTATTACGATTGCAGGATTCTTCCCCCCTATCCGGTTGATTCCGTCATCACCACCGCCCAGGAGATTGCGGGAATGATCGCCGGCCAGACGGGTCTGCACATCCATGTGGAGACCGTTCACCGTCAGGACGCGGCCTCCCCCACGCCTGCCGACGCCCCGGTCGTTTTGGAACTGGCGAGGGCGATTCAGGCGGTCACCGGACGTCAGGGAAAACCGCTGGGTATCGGCGGCGGAACGGTGGCCGCCTTTTTCCGCGAGGTCGGCCTGCCGGCGGCGGTCTGGTCGACCTGTCAGGACACGGCCCATCAGCCGAATGAATCATGCCGCATTGTGGATCTTATGACAGACGCGAAGATCTTCGCCTGTCTGTACAACGGCAACGGCTCTTAACCAAAATCCCTTGGCCTTCCCAATTGCACGGTAATTTTGTTCTAACCGAATGATGTTCTGGTGGTGGAGTTTTTGGTCATATGTAGATAGTCGAAGACGGCGCGTAGGTTCTGTGTGAGCTGGCGCATTTTCTGGGATACACTGCGAG
>Ga0172375_10008804_pt1 | contig 13477 bp, 13 predicted proteins | sample LakKiv1m_FD_114537 | JGI IMG/M metagenome (GOLD analysis project Ga0172375, IMG submission 114537) | Freshwater microbial communities from Kabuno Bay, South-Kivu, Congo - kab_092012_11.1m | ecosystem: Environmental > Aquatic > Freshwater > Lake | place: Democratic Republic of the Congo...
AGCCGCATTTGGGGCACACACGGTGAGACGGGTGCGGAACACACTTTTCGGTTCCGAGCGGACAGTGGGAATCCACCATCGCCTGCATTGCCGAAATTTTGTCATGCGTACGACGTTTACGCGTACGCGTGTTTGAATGCCTTCTTTTGGGATTGCCCATTTTCTTCCTCTACTCCGCAATATATCGATCCGGTTTACCGGTTGGTCAAAACCGTCGGATCCGTTCGCGCGTGCTCTAGACTTTATTTCCCGTGGAGCCGCTCCCGCGGCTGCAGGCGCACGTTTGTCTGTTCAAATTGGCCCCGCACTGGGGGCACAAACCACGGCAATCTTCCCGACACAAAATCCGGATCGGATGCTCGAGAATAATCTCTTCGCGGATCTCCGAGTCCAGCGTGACGGAATCTAGACCTTTGATATCATAATGAAGGGTCATGTCTTTTTCAATCAGTTTATTAAACTCCTCCAGACAGGACGAGCAGGAAAAAACAGCCTCTCCCTCGATATGGATCCGAACGGTCAAATCCTCGTCGCTTTTCCAGGCTTCCGCCTCCAGACGCAGGGGCTGGGGAAATCGCATGACGCCGATATTCAAATCGTAATCTTCGGGCCTCAGAGACTCCTCGAACAGCATGTTCTGGTTTTCTTTTAATTGATGGATGACGATTTTCATGGTCCGACCGCTTAGGGATGGTGCATTTTTTTACGGACCGCCCTCAGGACGAAATCCGGCACAAACGAACTGATATCCCCGTCCAGAAGCGCAATCTCTTTGATTAACCGGCTCGAGATATACACATGCGATTCGTGCGGCATCAAAAACAACGTCTCGATGTCCCCGGCTAGCTTGCGATTGGTCAGCGCCATCTGGAATTCGTATTCGAAATCCGAAATCATCCGCACTCCGCGAATCATGACCCGAACTTTTTTTCTGCGGGCAAAATCCACGACCAGGCCGCTGAACCCCTCGACCTGCACCCGATCGCCCAGAGGTCGGGTTGCTTGCTTCAAAAAGCGCACTCTCTCGGCAACGGAAAACAGGGGTTTTTTCCCCGCATTCTCGTTGGCCACGGCGATGATCACTTTATCGAATATCTCAAGCGCCCGATGAATCAGATCGATGTGCCCATTTGTCACGGGATCGAAGGTACCGGGATAAATCGCTTTGGGGTGGTCAGACTTCATAGGTTGTCTCTTTTTGGCGGCGCGGCTTTTTGAAGCCCACGCGTCGTTTTGAGCGCATTATAGAGAAACTCAGACAGTCGATCAAGAGATTTTCTGGATGTGCTATAATTTTTCGCAATGAAATCGCGACGTCGTCTGTTGAAGAGCGGCGTAACTGCCGCGTGCGTGCTCGGTTGCCTTCTCATCGCCTATGGCTACTGGGGCCTTTGCCCCGGCAGACTGAATGCCTGGGCCTGTGAAACGGCCGGCAAATGGTGCCAAAAAAAAATCAGCTTTAAAAAAGCGCTTTACATTCCCTTTGAAGGCCTTGTTTTATCCAAGCTTCGTGTCGATGAGTTGGACGGCACCCCCCTCTTTTCCGCTCAGGAAGCCTCTTTACGCATTCGTTGGCTACCCCTCCTGAGAGAAAATAAAATCGTCATCGCGCGCGTCGGACTGCAATCTCCCGTGTATGATGGCCTAGTCTACCCGAACAAACCTTCTCAGGCGGCGACCCCCGCAAAAACGGTTTATTCGGGCGCCTTTACTCCTCCGAGCGTCGAGCAGGCCGGCCCTCTCAATCTCCGGACCATTGAATACGGCCCCGAGGCGATGCTCCCCGAAAATGTTTATCTCGAGCAAATCGTCATATCCGACGGCCTGGTCGTCGTTCGTGACCGATCCACAAAGGCGGTCTTGGAAGTCGTTCACGCCATTCAAATGCGCTTGGGCTTCAAAAATCCCCCGAATCTGCTGTTCGGTGGTTCGTTTAAAGTGGGAAAAGACAACGAAGCGGCCATCGCTTTCAACGGACGTTGGGATCTCGAACAAGAGCGCTACGATTTTCTTCTTTCGATCCGGGCGACTCAAGTACCCCCTTGGTTTTCGGAGCATCCGATCGGCAGCCGCATCCATCTGAGGCGAGGGCGGACAGCGGCCACCGTGAGATTGCGTAACGTCGATCAAAGCCGCAGCCTCTTCAACGCCGAGGCGGAGCTCGAAGATGCGCTCATCACGGCCGGATCGGCGACCGCCGCCGGAAAAATTCGCGTCGAGGCCAAAGGTCTTTACGATTTTGACGCGCAACGTTTCGATCGGTACATCGGACAGGCAAAAATTACCGATGCCACGCTCGGAAATTTTTCAAAAAATGTATCGCGCCTCGATCGGGTCAACGGGACGATTTCTTTTCAACCCGATCTCCTCAGGGTTGAAGCCTTGAGCGGGATTTTCAAGGAGGCCTCCTTCGAGGCGGAGGGCGAAATCCGCTCGTTTTCATCTCCCACCCTCAAAGGATCCGTACGATTTTCTCTGGGCATCCCGCAACTCATCGCGCTTCTCGGCGACGAGCAAAAAAAATTGATCTCCGATTATGAATTGACCGGCAGATGCCGGGCCCTCACGCGCATCACCGGTCCTCTCGACGGCCCGTACCAGACGGAATCCTTCCTGACCATCGAGGAGGGCTCCCTGGCCGCCCGTCAAGGTCAATGGGCCCTCCGGGATCTTGAATGCGAATTGCGCATCAACGAAAAAGGTCTCACTATCTCCCACGCTTCCTTCCTCTGCGCCAACCGCCCTTATCGTTTAGACGCCTTTCTCCCCAAAGTCGAAGAAGCCTTGGGGCATGCCACCCTCAAGACCGGCCCTCTTACCCTTTCCGCCGATTTCCGCAAAGAGGAAGACAGCCTCACTCTCAAGAAAGGTCGACTTGAATGCCCCGGCGGCACGGCGCAATTCACAGGCAAAGTCACGCATCTGAAGGAGCCTTGGCTGGATTTACAAGGACAGCTTGAAACGAATCTTAAAACCCTCTCCAAAACACTGCTTCATTTCGGAATTTCTTGCGAAAAGGCGGGTCTGACCGGATCCTTACGCGGCGCCTTCGCATTAATCGGACCAGCCCGCAACCCGCTTAAATGGGAGCTCAAGATTGACGCTTCCGGCAGTCCCGTTCGATTTCTCAATAAACTGCTCTTGGAGGCTTTTGAAATTCAAATCCGCATGAAAAATCATATTCTCGGCGTTCCGTATATCCACGCGCGCGCGTATCAGGGAAACGTGGGCGCCAATCTTTCGCTCGATCTGGCTCGGCCGTTCATTCCTTTTAACGGACGCCTTTACGCGCATCAGATCGACCTCCAGGATTTGTCGCGTGATTTTTTCCCGCATAGAGACCTTGTCGGAAGGGCCGTCTTCTCATCGCTTTTTGAAGGGCGTTGGAGCGATCCTCAAAGCATTACGGGCAAAGGGGCCATTGAAGTGCGCGACGGGAGTCTGTGGACAACCTCGCTTTTCAAGGCCATGGGGCAACTCCCTTTCGTTCGCGTTGAAGGGCTGGATCAGGTCACCTTCAAGCGCCTGGGGGCCACCTTCGATATCCGTCAGCAAAGGTTTTGGAGCGACGATCTAACGCTTCAAAGCGAAACCGTCGATTTGTCTCTGGACGGCTGGTTGGGATGGGATCAAACGATGGATTTCGTAATGGATATTCGGTATTCGGAGAATGTTTTTCTCGGAGCGTTCGATAGCGGCGGCCTGGCTCCGTTCATGATTCAAGAGGCTGCCCGCCTCATCTCTCAGTATCGCATCCGCGGCACCCTTTCAAATCCGCGATATGAAAAGATGTTAATCTCTCCGGGCCGGACGATCGGAAAAAAAATCGGGAAGGCTCTTCAGCGGCTGGCTTGAACCGATTTGCGTCGCTTGAGGTACTCGAGCAAGAGGCGCTTCGCCGCCTGAAGCGCTTTCCCGCGGTGGCTGATCCGATTTTTGGTGCGCGGCGATAACTCCGCAAAAGTCTTCGAAAAACCCCGGGGAATAAAAAGCGGGTCATAGCCAAACCCCCCACCCCCCGCAACCTCGAGCGCAATCTTACCGTGACATTCTCCTTTGACGGACCCGACTCGCCGGCCCGCGTTATAGAGCACCATCGAACAAACAAAACGGGCCGTTCGTTGTGAGGGGCTTTTGTGAGACAGGAGCCCGAGGAGCTTGCGATTGTTGTCATCATAGGTACACCCCTCCCCGGCGAACCGAGCCGAATACACTCCCGGCCGACCGTTTAACGCATCGACCATCAAGCCCGAATCATCCGCTAGGGTGAGACGACCCCACTTCCTCGAGTAATAACTCGCTTTCTTGGCCGCATTACTCTCGAACGTCCGGCCATTTTCCACGGGTTCGGGAATCTCGGGAAAATCGGCGAGACTTAAAACACGAACGGGCGCTCCCTTGAGGAGTGCCGCGATTTCCTGCCGTTTGTGAGGATTTCCGGTTCCAAGTACCAATTCGATCCCGTCATGCCGGTTCATGCCACGCCCCAGATCGTATGCATCTGCGGGACCACTCGCACGTGTTTCAGCCTAGAAGCCGCGCGGGGGAGCCATTTTTCAACGAGCTTCTTCATGACGCGTCGGTTGATGCGTCCGTTTCGCTCCGTCACGGGTTGCAACACGAGCGAGATGTTCGTCGATTGCGATCGGATAATCTCGATCAAGTTTTGGATTTCTTCGTCGCGCGCACGGACGGTCACGACGATTTTGACGAACGTATTCTTCAGACGCGCGATTTTCAGGAATCGGCGATGCTCGGGCAACCAAGAACGATTTCCGAGGCTTGAGGGCAATTTCAGGTCCATGGCGATAAAATCACAGTAGCGAACCACCTTGGAAAGCTGGTCGGGCAGCGTCCCGTTTGTTTCGAGATAAATCTTGAATCGTTTCTTACGTAGCGAGGGCAATAAAGAACGCAGGAAACGCTCCTGCATCAGCGGCTCGCCTCCCGTAAGAGACAGAGAGTGATGAGGCCCCGCCTTTCTTTCGAGATCGACGATTTTCTCAATCGCTCGGGCGACCGTCATCCCCTTTGCCCATTTTTCTTTTTTTTGTTCGTCGCAGTAATCGCAGCTCAAATTGCATCCGGAAAACCGCAAAAAAATCTGAGGGACTCCCGCATAAAGACCCTCTCCCTGGATCGATGAGAAAATTTCGGTGATTTGCGCCTTCTCGGGAGTCTTCATGGAAAAAACGTAGCCGAACAGCCCGGCATTTCCCACACGGTGACTGCCGAAATTTTTGCGTTTTTAGAAGGAAACGTTTTGATGAGCCCTTGATAAATCCATTTTGCCACGTTTTCGGCGGAGGGATTGTGCCCGCGCATAAAGGGAGCTTTTTGATTCAACGTTCCTCCCTCGATTTGCGATAAAACGCGGCGCAAAGAGCGCTTTAAAACCTCAAAATCGGCGACGACACCGATTTCATCCAGACGTTTGGCGCTCGCGCGAACCGAGACCTTCCAGGTGTGCGCGTGCCGGCGCTCACAAACCCCATCGTACAATTTTAAGAAATGCGCGGCCTTGAATCGCGCCTCGACTGCAATCTCAAACATGCGACCCTCTGGAGTAAACCGCCGCGGATGAGCCGTTCGGAACTTTCGCGACGGACTGAATCGACGTCCCGAGAAAACGCTCGCCCAAGGCGCGAAAATGTTCGGGTTCATCCGATACGTAAAAGCGCATGCTCCCTTTACGTCTGAATCGATTCAGATGCGCGGCACACTTGAGCAAGTGGCGCGCACAACGAGCCGTCTCCTCGGCGGAGTTGACCAGACGTACAGCACGACCGATCGTTTCCTGAATCACGTCCTTCAGAAGCGGATAGTGCGTGCACCCTAGAATGAGCGTATCGATACCGAAATGCCTAAGGGGATCCAAATACACCTTCGCAACCTTTCGGATGATCGGACCCTTCGTCCACCCTTCCTCGACGAAGGGAACAAAAAGCGGACAGGCTTCGCTGTACGCACGGATATCGGGTTTTAACTGTCTCAGCGAGTGTTCATAAGCCCCACTCCCTATCGTCGATTTCGTTCCGATCACGCCGATGCGTCGGTTGCGCGAAACCCGAATCGCCTCTTTCGCTCCCGGCTCAATCACGCCGATCACCGGCATCGGGAAGCAACGTTTGAGCGCCTCCAGGCTGAGAGACGAAGCCGTGTTGCAAGCGACGATCACCAGTTTCACGCCGAATCCTTGGAGAAAGCGCGTGTTTTCGATGGAAAAACGGGTGATGGTTTCTTTGGATTTTGTGCCGTAAGGAACCCGAGCCGTATCCCCGAAATAAATGAGATCTTCGCACGGCAGTTGTTCGCGGACCGCTTTTAAAACCGTGAGTCCGCCGATCCCCGAGTCAAAAATGCCGATCGGTGCGGAGGATTGCGCAATGGAAAGAGACGGATTGGTCTTAGCGCGTGAACCCATCGCTGGCCTCGAATTGATCTTTGTACTTTAAAACACCTTTCGCGATCGCCTCCGCGAGATCTTTTGCGTAGGTTGCGTCCTTCAGCCTTAAATCGTCTTGAGGGTTGCTGATATATCCGATTTCAACGAGCACTGCGGGCAGCTCGGTCCACTTGAGTACGAAGAAATTGGCCGTTCGAATTCTCCGGCACGCGGTCCATACCGAGTCGCTTACGCTGGTCGTGATTTTTTGAGCGACGCGGATCGATTCTTTCCGGTTTTCCGCTTCTCGCAGGTCCCAAACGATCGTTTTGAGATCTTTTCCGGGTTTTTCGACCCGTCCGTTTTCAAAGTTGAGGGACGAATTTTCGGCTCGCTCAACGGCCAGTGCCAAATCATCCGTTGCTTCCGAGAGCGTATACACCTCAAAGCCGTTCAGAGAGCGCGTGAGTGAGGCGTTGGCGTGAATGCTGACAAATAGATCCGCGCCGGAGGCGTTTGCCATACGTGCGCGATCAGAAAGCGAAACAAAAACATCCGTGCCGCGCGTCAGCACGACTTCAATTCCATTGGCCCTGAGTGCGTCGGCGACACGCCTGGCCATCGCCAGCGTCAGTTCTTTTTCTTTCGTTCCGCGAATACTCACCGCGCCAAGGTCTTTACCACCGTGCCCCGCGTCCAAAACGACTTTTTTAAACCGATAGACGGGCACTGTGGGCGATTCACCGACAACCTCCGCCGAAGCCGGTCGCGCGCGCGTCAAGGCGATGAAGCTCGCAGTCGCTTCGTCGGGGATTATCCAAGAATCCCGCAACCGTTTGGGTTTTTTTTGAAATTTCTTCAGTTGGCCGTTGTAGAGAAAAAAATCGCACCCGGGATGAAGGGACATTGTCCCAAACGGACCGCTCAGCACGACATTTTTGGACACCGCATCGGAGTCGAGTCGAAAATGATTTTGAGCGCAAAAGGTTTTGAGCTCGAGCGGAGCCGCATCCGCCTGGGGTACGCCGATCCACAGCGCGACTCCTAGACAGAGCATCAAGAAGCAAGTCGATCGATTCTTCACGGTCCTCATGAGAATGAGATTTTATACTACTTCGAGGATTTTTTCCTGCCTTTTCGCTTCCGTCGGTGCCCAAACCGGAATCAGAATCCTAGACCCCCTCGAAAATAAGGTATAATGCTGCCATGCAATACGACCCCTTTCAAAAACGTGCCATCGCCGCGATCGACGCCGAAAAATCGGTCCTCGTTTCCGCCCCGACGGGATCCGGAAAAACAGCAATCGCCGAATACGCCATCGAAAAGGCGCTCTCGAGGAACGAGCGGGTCATTTACACGGCTCCCATCAAAGCGCTCAGCAATCAAAAATACCGCGATTTCAATAAGCGGTATCCCGATCAGGCGGGACTCTTGACCGGCGACGTCAGTCTGAACGCCCACGCCCCGATCCTTATCATGACGACGGAAATCTACCGCAATCAACTTTTCGAGGACCCGGAGCGCCTCCGGGACGTTTCATGGGTTATTTTCGACGAAGTCCATTATCTCGACGATCTCGAGCGCGGAACCGTGTGGGAAGAGGCCATCATGTTCTCGCCGCCTCACGCCAGACTCTTGGCGCTATCGGCCACGGCGCCCAATATCGAGGAATTGGCGGCCTGGATTCGCACCATTCTGAACCACGATATCGAAGTGGTCGTCGAAACGCACCGGCCGGTACCCCTTGCGCATCATTTCCAATGCCAGGGTCAGATCTTCGAGGATGCCTTGCTTCTCAAGAAGCAAGGCTATCTCGATCGCGATCGGTGGCCTTCGACTTTTCACGATTTCTCGAGACGGCGACACGGACGCGGGCACCCGATGCAGCAATTGAGAGCCCGACCCAACCGAACCGATGACCTAATACGCCATCTACAGCAGAAGGACCGCCTCCCCTGTCTCTATTTTGCCTTCGGTCGAAAACGCACCGAGGAGCTGGCTTGGGAGCACGAGCGCTTTGATTTTCTCGATGAAAATGAAAAAAAGGAAGTCGAAGACCTTTACGTGGGCCTGTGCCGACAACTCGACTTGACGCATGAGCCTTCCGCCGTCGAAATGAAAAAACTCGTCCGCCACGGCATCGCCTTCCATCACGCCGGTATGTTGCCCACTCTGAAAGAGGTCATCGAACAGCTTTTCACTTCGAAGCTCATTAAGCTGATCTTCACGACCGAAACATTCGCTCTGGGGATCAATATGCCCGCAAAATCCGTCGTGTTCGACGAATTGCGCAAATTTTACGGAACCCATTTCGCGTTCCTGCGTACGCGGGACTATTATCAAATGGCCGGGCGCGCGGGCCGTCGCGGCATGGATACGGAAGGCTTCGTCATTTCGCGCATCAACCCGCATCTGATCCCCCATTCGACGATTCTGCGCATCCTTTTTGGAAAGCCCGAGCCGATCGAGAGCCAATTCAATTCCTGTTATGCGACTCTCTTGAATTTGTACAGCCAGCTCGGGGATCGGCTGCTCGATGTCTACCCCCGATCGCTGCACTATTTTCAATCCAATAAAAAAAATCGGCAGCGCGCAACGGATGCGCTACGAAATAAAATAGCGCTTCTCTCGGATCTGGGTTATTTGCGGAACGGAAAATTGACTCAAAAAGGCGAATTCGCTTCCTGGATGTATGGATACGAACTCCTGCTTTCCGAGATGATGGAAAACCGGAGTCTGGAAGCGTTCGGGGAAACGGGGCTTTCGGTGCTTTTGGCCGCCCTCGTCTTTGAGCCCCGACGCAACGCGACCCCTCCCAAGCTTTCGGGTCAGCTCTCGGCCATCGAAAGACAGGCCTTGCGCACGATGCGTTTTGTTCACGGGAAAGAGCAGCGGCACCGAATTTATCCCTACACCAAACCGCCGCATTTTCATCTGGCCGGAGCTCTCGAGGCGTGGATCCGCGGGATGGAATTCAAAGATTTAGGCCGCTTCACGGATATCGACGAGGGCGAAATCATTCGCTACTTCAGAATGACCCTGCAACTGCTTCGACAAATCCGGCAGGCACCCCAAGTTCCGCCCGCGCTCCGAGCTGTCTCGGCCGGAGCCGTTCAAAAAATAAACCGGGATCTCGTCGACGCGGAAAAACAGCTTCGAAAGATTTAAGCTTTTTTCAGGCGTTCCAGAAGCGCTTCGCGCTCGGATAAAATTTCTTTCGGCATGCGATCGCCGATTTTATCGAAGAATTCTTTTTGGCTTTGAACTTCCTCGAGCCACTGCGCCTTGTCCACATTCAAAAGACCTTTGAGCGCATCCGCCGACAAATCCAACCCGTCAATCGGCAACGCATCGGGCGTTGGAACATGGCCGATCGGGCATTGCACGGCCTTGCTCTTCCCTTCGGTCCGGTCGAGGATCCACGTCAAAACTCGCAGATTTTCGCCGAATCCGGGCCACGCATATTGACCTTTTTCATCCGTGCGGAACCAGTTCACGTGAAATATCTTCGGCGGCTGTTTCATTTTTTTGCCCATCTCGAGCCAATGCTTGAAATAATCGCCCATGTGATATCCGCAAAACGGCAACATCGCCATCGGATCGCGGCGGACGACTCCCACCGCACCGGTCGCAGCGGACGTCGTCTCGGAAGCCATCGTCGCGCCAACGTAAGTGCCGTGTTGCCAACTAAGCGATTCGTACACCAGTGGTGCCACTTTCGCGCGGCGACCGCCAAACACAATCGCCGAGATCGGAACGCCGGCGGGATTTTCCCACTCGGGAGAAATGCTCGGGCACTGAGACGCGGGGGCCGTAAAACGGCTGTTGGGATGAGCTCCTTTGGTGCCGGAAGCAGGGGTCCAGGGATTTCCTTCCCAATCGATCCCCTCGGCGGGCGCTTTTCCCAAGCCCTCCCACCACACGGTGCCGTCTTTTTTGAGCAGTACGTTCGTGAAAATCGTGTTTCGCTGAACCGTGGCCAACGCGTTGGGATTCGATTTTTCGTTCGCCCCCGGTGCAACACCAAAGAATCCCGCTTCGGGATTGGCCGCGTAAAGACGTCCGTCCGTGCCAACGCGCAACCACGCGATATCGTCACCCACGGTCCAAACCTTGTACCCGCCGAGAGACTTTGGGGGGACAAGCATCGCCAAATTCGTTTTTCCGCACTGGCTGGGAAAGGCCGCCGCCAGATAACGGACGCGCCCATCCGGGCTTTGAACGCCCAGAATCAACATGTGTTCGGCCATCCATCCTTGACGAGAGCCCAGGTAGCTGCCGATACGCAACGCCAAACATTTTTTCCCGAGCAGAACGTTTCCGCCATACCCGGAACCCACGCTCCAAATCGTATTGTCTTCGGGGTAATGGCATATAAACCGCCGGTCGATATCGAGTTCCGCCTTACTGTGCAGACAGCGCGTCCACTCCTCGCTTTGGCCCAATTCGCGAAGCGCCACATCACCCATGCGCGTCATGATTCGCATATTCAGAACGACGTAAATGCTGTCCGTCACCTGAATGCCGATCTTGGCCATCGGAGATCCCCGGACGCCCATGATGAAAGGCATGACATACATCGTGCGCCCTTTCATGGATCCGTCAAAAATAGCGCTAAGCTTCCGGTAGGATTCGACAGGGTCCATCCAATTGTTCGTGGGGCCGGCATCCTCTTTTTTACGCGTACAAATAAAGGTCAGATGCTCCGTGCGTGCGACGTCGTTCTTGGCCGTACGGTGATAGAGACAGCCCGGCATCGCGTCCTGGTTGAGGAGCGCGACCTCTTTATCCGCGACCGCCTGGCGTGTCAGCACGTCTTTTTCTTCGACGCTTCCGTCGCACCATAGGACCTGATTCGGTTTGCACAAGCGCGCCATTTCTTCAACCCAGTTGACGACGCTGCTGTTTTCGATTTTCTTTTCCCGGCCTAACGCATCAATTGTTTTCATGGGATTCTCCAAAAAAGTTTTTATATTTTACATTAACTTTTTCTTTATGGCAAACTTAATGACAATGAAAGCACGACTCATCACCCTCATTTTGATCGTTTTTAGCGCAGGCATCCTTTTTTCTTCGGATGTGACCTGCGCCGAGGCTTCCGTCTCTCACAAAGACGGTGACAGCGCCCTCAGAGCCCTTGAGCTCAATCGCCTGATCCGCGCCTCTTGCAAAGACGAGGTGATTTCGCTGCGCCAAGGGCTTCCGGCGTCGAAATCCTATCCCGATACTCTATCCAAGCTCAAGCGGGCGCATCTCAAATGGCGTGCCCTTCGCCAGGATACTGAGCGCCTCTGGGACTCCCTTTCCGCATCCCAACAGGCCGCCGAATTTTTGAAGGATACGATTTCGGCAAGCAAATGGAGATCGGTCAACGTCAAGCCCAAGGTCGACCTACCCGAACGCCTTCACCTCAAAGGAACGGGCGCGAATACCGCCCCCCTTCATGAAAAAGCATTACGATTGGTCGAAGAAGGCCTTTACGAAGAAGCCGTGGGTATCTACGAAGACATCATCCTCAAAGATCCGAATGACGACCAGGCCTATCTCATCCTCGGGCACGTCTATATGCTTCTAGACCGTTTTCGGGATGCCGAGGAATCGTTCATGAATTCGGTGCACATCGACCAACGCAACAGCGCGGACATCATTCCGTTTTACGACAATCTCGTACTTCAAAATCCGCGTGATGACGGGGCCTTCGCCAGACTCGGCTATGCCTGCGTGATCGTCGGAGACCTTCCGAAGGCCGTTGACGCCTTTCGGACCGCGCTGGACCTGAACCCCGACAATCCCGCCGCCCTCGCCGGACTCAAAAACATCCAGAGCCAAAACACGTCCGGTTACGTATAATCCCGAACGGAAGAGCGTAACGCCTTTTTTTCGGAATGTCTCGTTTTGTCGGCGAGCATTTTTTGTTTCGCGCGTTTCGAGCGTTTACGTTTTTGACGGCGAATCTTTTCGACTTCTTGGCGAATGCGACTGGCGCGACCCAAACGAACGGCCTCGATCTTGTCGACGAGAGCGCGTTTTGCCAAAAATCGGTTGAGAGCCTGAGAGCGTTCTTTTTGAGATCGCGCCTCGAGTCCCGTCGGGACATGGCGGATCACGACGCAGGTCGCGACTTTATTCACGTTTTGACCGCCGGCCCCGGATGCCCTCACGAACGTTTCGTCAAACTCCCATTCACGAAGACCGAGAGCCGCCATTTTGTTTTGAAGAAGCCGAATTTTTGACGGCGAAACCGGATACTGCATGGTCGCCAGATCAGACTGGGACAAAAAAACGACTGCGGTAAAACCTCATCTCTTCAATCGAAGCCCGTATATCGTCCAACACGCGATGCGCTTTGAACTTTTTGGGCCGGCCCTTGAACGCTTCTTCGGGATACCATCGCTCGACGAGTTCTTTGACAGAACTCACATCCACCACGCGATAGTGAAGATAGCGCTCCACCTCTGGCATATATTTTACCAAAAAACGGCGATCTTGCCAGACGGTATTTCCGCACAACGGAGCCGTTTGGGCTTTGCAGTGTGATTTGATGAATCGCAACGTTTCTCGTTCGGCTTGTTTCAGCGACACCGTCGAGCGGCGGCAAGCGGCAGTGAGGCCCGATTTTCCATGGTGATGCCGGCTCCAAGCTTCCATGCCGTCTAGCACCCGATCCGGATGATGGATGGCGAAAACAGGGCCTTCCTCGATGACTTCCAACTGACTGTCGGTGACAATCGTCCCGATTTCGAGAATCGTGCACTTTTTTGGATCGAGCCCCGTCATCTCCAGATCAATCCAAACCAATCTGTTTTTTTTTGACGCCATTGCTTCCTTTCTTAGGTTTTGTCCGCGATTTTATCCGACGTTTTTTGAATAAGCTGCATGAGCTCTACCGGAATCGCGAGCACGACCGTGTTGGATGCGGTCGGCCCCAAACCGTCGATGGTTTGTAGCGTGCGCAGTTGCATCGCGCCTGGACTCTCGCGCATCGTGCGAGCGGCGTCGGACAGATTGAGCGCGGCCATCTTATCCCCCTCCGCCTTCGTGATCGTGGCTCGCTTTTCGCGTTCCGCCGAGGCCTGACGAGACATCATCTTC
>Ga0172375_10008805_pt1 | contig 13476 bp, 15 predicted proteins | sample LakKiv1m_FD_114537 | JGI IMG/M metagenome (GOLD analysis project Ga0172375, IMG submission 114537) | Freshwater microbial communities from Kabuno Bay, South-Kivu, Congo - kab_092012_11.1m | ecosystem: Environmental > Aquatic > Freshwater > Lake | place: Democratic Republic of the Congo...
GTCATGTAGAGGTCCATGCCGTCGGGCGTGGCCCAGTTGGGCACCTTGGTCGGGATCTTGTCGAGCCCGCTGTACTTGCGGTGCCAGAGCCCGTTGTCCAGCGGCGTGTCCTCGTACACCAACGCCCCGTTCTGGTAGAACTGGGAGCGCTTGGCGCAGAAGTCGTTGACCAGCTTCTGGCCGCCGACCTCGCGGGTGGACACGCACTCGGTCAGCTCGCAGGCGCCGGCCTTGTCCTTGATCAGGAACTCGTGCGTCTCGCGGCCGAGCAGCTGGCCGTCCGCGCCCTTCATGGGCTTGGACAGCGTGGCCTTGTCGGCGGCGGTGCCCGTGAAGACCACCGTGAAGCCCTGGTACTTGGCCTTGAACAGGGCCTCGGCCTTGGGCACGGTGCAGGTCTCGGGGATGGGCGCGGAGGTCACCACGACCGGCTGGGCCGGCGGGGTTTCCTCCTTCTGGGAGCAGGCGCACACGGTCAGGAGCACCAGGAACAGGAGCGTGTTGGCGAGCGTCTTCATGATCGCAGACCTCCAGCAGTAAATCGCCAGGAACCGCCTAGGCACCAGAACTAAATATAATACCTAATTTAGGCCAAAATGTCAAGCTAAACAGTTAATTCATGTAAAATAAAATAAAAAATGAGGGGGCTCCCCTCACCTGATATGTATCGAAGACTAAAGGTCAATCATATTGTTTAAAATATATTTCCACTCCTGTTCCATTTCAACAGTATCATTCAACATACTCTCGATAATCACAGGACGGTCGGTTCCTTCAACAAAATTGATCATCTCATCCTGCTTTGTTTTGTGGAGTGGTTCGTGTAAGGTTACAAATCCACTCAGGTGGAAATAACGTATCCGATCATTAAGTTCTTTCCAAAACGATGTTACTAACTCCATATTGCCACCGTTGGAATAACAATGATTAATATCCAAAACCATACCGAAATTATACTCATCTAAAATTTGTTTTATTTCTTCAACTGAACGATATTTCAACTTCCGACTATCCATGTTTTCCAAACAAACAGGTAAGCCCGAGTCTGCCAATATCTGGAAAATTTCAGTACTCATTTTGTCAGGATGGAAATTTATAAAATCAAAATTAAATTTATTTTGAATAACGACTAACTCTTCAATAATTTTTGCATTAACCTCTGAAGGTGCGTGTAAAAAACGATTCTGGAAAGAGCTAAAAAAATTTTCAGGCAGCAGCATTAATTCGGCTCTAGCCGTGGAACTCCGCCCGACACTCACTTCTATCGCCTTAGCACCTAATTCAATTTGCCTATCCAAAATCGAACGATTGATAAATCTTTCTTCGTTGATAAAATCGGCTGTGGAGAAACCCATTTTCATACTAAGGGACTATTTTAACTACGTCTGAATATTCTTTTTGCAATTTTTCCAACATCTCCGGTTTCAGCTGTATGTCTGACAAGGCCACCTTGGCAATATAACCAAGCATGGTTTGCCTGGAGCTGTTCTTAACTTTAAGATCTTTATATTGCTTTAAATATTCAACAAATTCTTTTTCATAACCAGCGCCTTTGAACTCAATTTGCCATATGGGCGGTTCCACGACATCCACCTTATTAATCAAAGTATCACTCGACAAAGCCTTTAGAAGTTCTTCGCGTCCCAAGGCTGGTAATTCAACTTCTACTTTTATAATTTTATCAAAATCATCCACCGGGAATTCCTTTAACTCCGAAAAATCCTGCAAAAATTTGTTGATCAATTCTTCTGTTGTCGCCAAGTTTTCCCCTTTAAACGAATCCTTAAAGTAAATGTAACCTTGGGTGAATTCTTCTGTAGATGCAGGTGGTTGCTCAATTTGAGTCGCATTATTTTGTTCCCCGCCAGCCTTCTTATTTAGAGTATTCTCCAATTCTTCATTCACAACCGCAGAAATATTCTTAGGCAAGTCATAATTTTCATATGCGGAAAGGTCAAACTTGGGCGGTTTGGATAAGTCCTTACCATGCAAACGATTCCAAACAAATAAAGATAATCCAGAGGCTAAAATCAAAATGGCTAAAAAAGTAAATATTGTTTCCTTGGTTTTCATATTAGTATTTGATATTAGCTGTGTCCGTAGTAACAACCTCAATCCAAGTTGATCCAGCGTTAAAGGTTATTTCCACCCCACTCTTATCATAAAATTTAGTTCGTTCTTTTAAATTGGCACGTTGCCACAGCCCCTCAATGACCTGACCATTTTGGAAAACGATCGCTTGGCCCGTCCCAGTGGTCCGGGTGTCGCGTCGGCCATAGGTATCGATAATAGAACTTTCTGTATACATAACAATGATATTTGCTGCCCTGATATCCGTCCCATCAACATCAGAATGAATCTTCCCGCTTTGGTAACGAACATAATTTTTTTGCGTCACATCATATTCCCAACGCACCAAAAAATCCTCTGTCTTAAAATCAACCTCCAAGCCCTTTACACTTCCATCTGCTTCTGGCTTAGGTCGAAATTTCCAACTGTCAAAATCACTCTTGATCTCCCACTTTTTCACTTCGATGGCTTTTTTCACTAAATCACTTGAGGTAAAAACATTATGCGGCGCCGACCTATAATTATCGCGGTAAAAATATTGTCCATTATAAAATTCATTCAAATCATAATCAAAAGTTTTGTTCAAATTATCAATGGCTGCATTACTCCCGCCCACATGTGCATACGGACCATTGAACTCTTTGGCCCAATCAATATAAAAAGGACGAGCAGAACGTACTGGCCCGATCTTTGGGACATTCTCATCTAAAGAAAATATCGCTAAAAACCTGGTAATGGGACTTTCGACTATCGTTTCATAAACCAAACTGGCCTGGCTTAAACCAGCTGGGGGTCTAGCACCCACATGATTATCAATCATTACAGCATAAACTCCTGCTTCCTCACCAGCAATACATTTTCCATCTATTTTTCTAATTTTTTCACAGGGTTTTAGTTCCTCTAGAGCAGTATTTGTTGAAGGTCCTGAGGTTGGGATGACAACTGTCTTTTCATTTTGCATGATAACTACAATAGCGCCTAACAAAAAAACGGCTAATGCTACCAACAGCACCACAAAACTAATTCTCTGTTTTTTGATTTTTAGCATAAACAAAAAGTGCCCTTAATACTTTATCAATATAGGGCACTTTTTACTTGAAAGCAAATTATTTATTCTTTCTTCCCGCCTTCTGCGCCTTCAGCTGGAATTTCTTTCTTACCAATAACTTCTGGTTCTTTCATAGCAGCTGGAGCAGCGCTTGTTTCTTCTTCCTCTGGTTCAGAAATAACAGCAACAGCTTCTTCTAAATCAGTTAAAATTTCCACGCCTTCTGGTACTTTAAGATCCTTAACCAAAATTTTATCTTCAAAAGTCTTTAATGTTGTTAAATCAACTTCAATTTCAGAAATCATATCCTTTGGTAAACAACGGACTTCAATAGTATCAATGTTTTTAACCAAGATACCACCTAATTCCTTGACTGCTGGTGCAGTACCCACGAAAACCAATTCAGGTTCAATATCCAATTTTTCACCTTTCTTAATTTGGTAAAAATCAACATGTGAAATTCGATGACTAACTGGTTCAAAAACAACGTCCTTAATCAAGACTTCTCGTGCTTCTTTTTCTCCCTCAAGCGATAAGTTAATCAATGAATTTTCTCCAGCTTCACTATAAATCTTTTCCAGCTTTACCAAGTCTAAAGCCACATTAACATTCTCTTTAACTTCAGGACCGTAAACAACACCCGGCACAATCCCCTGGGCTCTTAATGATTGGACATTCTTTTTAAGTTCTTTTCGAATAATACCTTGAAAATCGTAAATCATATACAAAATTTTAGTTTATTGTTTCGAAAGCGATTATAACAAAAGACGTAATTTTAGTCAACCTTCGATTCTTTAGCGCCGGACAGCTACGCTCTGGGCTAAACCTATCATAGCAAGACAGATTAGGAGGAAGCTACCCCCATAACTCAAAAAAGGCAAGGAAATGCCTGTAACAGGCATGACCCCCATATTCATTCCGATATTAATAAACATGTGCAAAAAAATAATTATCATAATTCCTAGAACAAGGAAGAGACCGAAGTCATCGTGGGCTCGTCTGGCAATTATCACTAAACGGTAAAATATAACTGAAAATAATCCTAAGACTAAAATTACACCAAAAAGGCCCAATTCCTCCGCAATGACAGCAAAGATAAAGTCTGTTTGGCTTTCAGGGATAAATTTTAACTGACTCTGTGACCCAAAGCCCAGCCCTCGGCCCCAAAACCAGCCAGAACCAATTCCAATGATTGACTGGGAAACATTATAGCCACTTCCCAATGGATCTGATGTCGGATTCAAGAAAGTCTCTATACGCCCCTTTTGATAATCAGCTAAAAAGAAAAACCAGGCAAAGCAAGCTATCATGGCGAAAAGGAGAATCAAAGAAATCCAATAACGCTTTGGAATTCCAGTTATAATCAATAGAATAAACCAAACGCCCATTAAAATAGCAGCTGAACCTAAATCCGGCTGGAGCAAGACCGGAATCATAAAAATAAACGCCAGAAAAAAACTATAAATTATATGCTTCCCCACTCGGAATTGTTGCAAACGATTACTGAAAAACTTAGCCAGCATAATAATAAGAACAACTTTAGCCAGCTCGGCCGGCTGGATTCCCAAACCCAAAAAATTAAACCAACCACGCGTTCCACGTATAGTTGATCCGAAAAACAAAACGGCCACTAATAATATTAACGTAAGGACATACAATAACCGGCTAGAAACTCTCCACCCAGCATAATTGATAGAGGCTAGAATGAACATTAAGGAAAAGCCAATCACACCAAATAGAATTTGTTTCCCAAAGTTTCCACTCCCCTCCTTGCCCAAATCAATACTATAAACTGCCGCTAAACCAAGACAGAACAATAAAAAAACAGCCACAATCAAAATCCAATCGAGCCGTCGGAAATTATTAATGATGTTTCTCAACATAAAAAAAGATAGAGACTAGCTCTATCTTAAATTATTTTACCGAAATTGTATAGCTACTTTTTCTCGCCCGATCCGACATCAAATCCCTTGAATACACCCGGGTCTAAAATATTAATATCAGGGATAATCGTAATTTGAGTTGAAGCCGGAATATTTTGGAATAAATTTATACTTTCAGTCCGTTTTTCATTAGACCCGAGGGCGGCCAAATTAGTTTCAGCAACAGCCACCAAATCACCGCCTCGCTCGAGTAGGATGACAAAGCGTGGTTCCCAAAAGCTATAAGCTGATTTATTAAAAATATCAAATGAAATATTCGTGACACTTTCTGGTGTTGCTTCAGTGACCTTAGCCACAGAACTCACCTTGGCATTCTTAACCTCAAAATCAATCATGCTTTTTTGCATAGTATCGAAGTCAACAACTTTCTTCCAATTCACCTTTTCGAGAACCAAACGTACCGCTAAACTGGTAGATGTAGATGGATAATTAAAATGTAAAAGATACTTGGTCTGTCCGGGTAAAACATAATCCGTTTCCATGTCAGTCTTGGCCCCACCTTCAGTATAATAATATTGCAATGAATCAACAGCCCACTGTGTGTTAGGGTTAATAATCTCGGTCATAAAATCAACACTACCCTTATTCCCTCGTAAAACACGCGTTTCGCTGACAACCAAATCTTTAGGCTTATTCGCCTCAGCCAGCAATTGTAGGTTTAATTTTTCCTGAGCCATTTTTTCTGCAATCTTTTCAGTGTCGCTAGTACTTTTAAGATAATAGGTAGTTATCAAAGTTATTCCATAAATCAGCAACCCCACAGAAACTGCGGCTAAAACGAGGATACCCAATTTACGCAAAAACACTCGATGTGTTATATACCAGTAACTGTACTTCAATTCTTTTTCACTCAGGTTGTTATAAATATTAGTCATATTTTTATTTCTATTTTATCGATCAAATTATAACATAATTTGCAAATTTTGCCCAAAATCTTATACCCAAAAACCCTTCTCTTTCCTGTTTTTTTGTGCTAGAATAGACTTGTATTAAATATCATTTTTCTATGCCGAAAAAAACGCTAACATCAGAACCGAAAAGTAAACCAACAAAAGCCAAAGACCCAAATGCTTACGGTGCCGAACAAATAACCGTACTTGAAGGTTTAGCTCCAGTCAGAAAACGCCCGGGTATGTATATTGGTAACACAGCCGGAGAAGGTTTACATCACCTCCTCTGGGAAGTTGTCGATAACTCTATCGATGAAGCCATGGCTGGGCACTGTACTGAAGTCGTAGTAAAAGTATTGCCGGATAATATCATACAGGTGTGTGACAATGGACGTGGCATTCCAGTGGAAATTCACAAAACCACAAAAGTCTCCGCTCTAGAAACGGTTCTAACAAAGCTGCATGCCGGAGGTAAATTTGGTGAGGGTGGGTATAAAGTCTCTGGTGGTTTGCACGGCGTGGGTGTTTCAGTGGTTAATGCCCTTTCAAGTTGGCTCCGGGCCGATGTCCGCCGTGATGGGAAAATGTACATGCAGGAATATAAATGCGGTGTTCCGGTTAAAAAGGTAAAAGAAATCGGCAAGATTACACTTCCTAAAAAAGCTGATCCCTTTAAACCAGAAGGCTCTTATCGCACCGGCACAGATATAACCTTCAAACCAGACACTGAAATTTTTACTGTTTTAGAATACCACTGGGATAAAATCCTGACTCGCTTACGACAACAAGCATATCTTACCAAGGGCATTCGCTTAATTGCACTTGATTTACGTAATGGAAACAAACCCAAACAATATGGTTTCTACTTTGAAGGTGGAGTCGCCTCATATGTCCGTCATCTGAACAGAAATCAAAAAATGATTCACAACAACATTTTCTACGTTGATAAAAATATCAATGACATTAATGTAGAAGTCGGCATCAAGTATGTTGAAGAATATGACGAAACTCTTCTTGCTTTTACCAACAACATCATCAACCCTGAAGGTGGTATGCATGTGGCTGGATTTAGAACCGCACTCACACGTACTTTAAATAGTTATGGCCGAAAGAGTGGGCTTATCAAAGAGAAAGAAGAAAATTTAAGTGGTGATGATGTCCGAGAAGGGTTAACTGCTGTTATCAGTATTAAAGTAGCGAATCCTCAATTCGAAGGCCAAACAAAAGCCAAATTAGGCAATGCTGAAGTAAAACCAGCAGTTGATGCGGCTTTGTCAGATGCTTTAGCAATTTACCTAGAAGAACATCCTAAAGACGCTGAATCAATAATCTGTAAATCTCTTTTAGCTGCTCGCGCCCGCATGGCTTCCAAAGCGGCCCGTGAAACTGTTTTAAGAAAAGGTGTACTAGACAGTCTAAGTCTACCAGGTAAATTAGCGGATTGTTCATCCAGGGAAGCTGAAAAGTGCGAACTCTATATTGTTGAGGGAGACTCTGCTGGTGGTTCAGCTAAACAAGGTCGCAATCGCGAATTCCAAGCGATTCTACCTCTACGCGGAAAAATCATTAACGTTGAAAAGGCTCGCGTGGATAAAATGTTAGCCAACAATGAAGTTAAATCTTTAATCATTGCTTTGGGGACAAACTTTGCTGAACAATTCGAACTTGAAAAATTACGCTACAATAAAATCATCATCATGACCGATGCTGACGTAGATGGATCACATATCAGCACCTTATTATTAACATTCTTCTACCGTCACTTCCCTACCATCATTCAAAATGGTCATCTTTATTTGGCTCAACCGCCTCTTTATCGAGTCCAACGCGGCAAAGAAATAAAATATTTGTACAGCGACACCGAGTTGGACACTTTCACTAAGACTAACAAGATGACTGCTGTCCCGGTTGTTCAAGAAGAAACTGATGAAAATCCAGAAGCAACAGTCGAAACTACCGTCAAAGGATTTAACATCCAACGCTATAAAGGTTTGGGGGAAATGAATCCAGAGCAACTTTGGGAAACGACTATGGACCCAGCCAACCGTGTACTGAAACAAATTACAGTCGAAGACGCCGAACAGGCTGATGAAATTTTTGATATTCTTATGGGTTCAGATGTTATTCCACGTAAACGTTTCATTCAGGCTCATGCTAAGAACGTAAAGAATCTTGATATATAGTTTTTAGGCTTATTTTAGCTAATTATACTACAATCTTGCCAAATTGACGGATTTGTATTATAATTTTGTTATAAATAGGCCAACAGGCCTTTTTAAAATACTTTTTAAACCAATATGAGTCTTAAAGATTTACGTCTAGTTCAGTACCTTATTTCCTCTAAAACAGAATTAAAGAAGGTAACCTGGCCAACCAGAAAAGAAACAACCAAACACACCTTGATTGTTATCGGCATTAGTTTATTTGTGGCATTCTTTTTAGGCATGCTAGATGTCGGTTTTTCTAAACTTCTTTCTTACTTCGTCAAATAAATAATTAGATATGCCAAAACAAGTTGCGAACCGTGGACGTCGCTGGTATGTTATTCATACCTATTCTGGATACGAAGAAAATGTATCCGAAAATTTAAAGCAACGTATCGAATCAATGGATATGGAAGACAAAATCTATAACATTTTGATTCCCACGGAGAAAAAAATAAAAATTAAAAACGGTAAACGTAAAGTTGTAACCGAAAAAATTTTTCCAGGCTATGTCTTTGTCGAAATGATAGTGACCGATGATTCTTGGTACGTAGTCCGAAACACGCCAAACGTTACTGGTTTTATTGGAACAGGCACAGTGCCAACACCAATCTCTGAAAAAGAAATAAAAGACTTACAGAAACGCATGGGTGTCGAGGAACCAAAGTACTCTATTGATGTTACTGTTGATGCCCCAGTTAAGATCGTTGATGGTCCATTCAAAAATTTCGAAGGCAAGATTGCCGCTATTGATGAAGAGCGCGGTAAAGTCAAAGTTCTTGTCTCGATGTTTGGCCGAGAAACTCCCATTGAACTAGATTATTTACAAGTTACCAAATTATAAAATAACTTAAGTTGCCTAGATTTTACGGACAATCTAACCATTGTCGTAGATACCCAGGCGCTTGTTAAAAAGTATGGCTAAAAAGATCAAAGCCTTGATCAAACTGCAAATTGCAGGTGGCAAGGCTACCCCAGCCCCACCAGTTGGTCCAGCTCTTGGACAACACGGTGTCGCTATTCAAGATTTCGTCAACCGCTTTAATGAAGCAACAAAAGACAAGGGCGGTGACATTGTTCCAGTTATCATCACTGTTTACGAAGATCGAAGTTTCGACTTCATTATGAAGACTCCCCCAGCTTCTGAAATGATTAAAAAAGCAGCTGGAATCAAATCTGGAGCCAAAAATCCGTTAACAGAAAAAGTCGGCAGCATTACCAAGGAACAGTTGCGTCAAATTGCTGAGACTAAACTCCCAGATTTAAACACCACCAACGTCGACCAAGCTATGAAGAGTATTGCTGGTACGGCGCGTCAAATGGGGGTAGAAATCAAAGGTTAAAAAATTATTATTCATAATGTTGTGGGAGCCCTTCGTAGCTTTAGCGAAGAAGGACGTTACCACCACGACTTATATCTCTCCTCTTTGAGGATGGATTAAGGGTCGTGTACCCTTATTTTTATATGGCACAATCAAAACGCATTAAAAAACAATCAGCAAAAATCGAGCTTAACAAACTTTATCCAATTGCTGATGCTGTGACTTTGGCTAGAACTTTAGCCAGCAAGAAATTCGATGAAACCGTTGAAGTTCATCTTCGCTTGGGCATCGACCCGAAAAAAGGTGACCAGCAAGTTCGTAGTACTGTTGTCTTGCCTTATAGCTTTGGCAAATCAAAAATAATCGCTGCTTTTGTAACTGAAGATAAAGCCAAGGAAGCCAAAGACGCTGGAGCTGACTTTGTTTATACTGAAGCTAATATTCCAGAGCTTCAAAAGTCAGGAAAGATTGAATTCGAAATCGCTGTTGCTGTTCCAAATATCATGAAGAATCTTGCTCCTTTGGCCAGAACTCTAGGAACTAAAGGCTTAATGCCCTCTCCTAAGAATGAAACTATCACAACAAACCTAGCTAAGACTATTGGCGAATTGAAGAAAGGTAAAATTGCCTTTAAGAATGATGACACCGCTAATATTCATCAGGCTATTGGTAAATTAAGCCTAGAGGATAAGCAATTAGTCGAAAACTACACTACCTTCATCGATACTGTTAAAAAGCTAAAACCAGAGACCTCAAAGGGCGTATTTATCAAGAATGCGACTCTTTGCACAACTATGGGGCCAGGTATAAAACTTGAGGTAAAATAAGATTTTCCAACAAAATCCGGTCGCTAAAAGATGGCCGGATTTTGTTATGCACTTAATAGGGTATTTTTCACAAATCTTGTCAAGAAAAGCGCTTTCCTCCACTGCTTTTATCTGCTAAAATAAGAGGGATGTAAATCGCCTCACTATGACACAGTTTGACGAACTTTATCGGGCTGGAATTCTTAAAATAATGAATGAAGGCTTCGACGAATACAACGAGCGCACCGGCCACCACACCAAGATTATTCCGGGCTTAACTTTTGAATTAGATAAGGGCTTTCCTCTTTTAACTTTAAGAAAAATTCCGATAAAGCTTTTTGTAGCCGAACAAATTTGGTTTATCATGGGCAGCAAGAACCCGGATGACTTTGTAAATAAGTTTACCAAAATCTGGCAAGATTTTACGGAGCAAGACGGAACCATCCCCGCTGCCTATGGGTATCGCTGGCGCCACGCGTTTGGTCGCGATCAGCTCGGCCTCTTGGTTGAACATTTAAAAGGTGCGCCTGGATCACGCCACGGAGTGGTCATCACCTGGGACCCCAGAGAAGACGGCCTTGGTAATCCAGCCGCAAAGAAAAACGTCCCCTGCCCTTTTACTTGGACCGCTAATGTCATAGCTAATAAACTTCACATCCACAGTGTCGTACGGTCAAATGATATGATGCTGGGCTGTCCACATGATGTAGCCGGCTTTTATCTGCTCCTCTGTATTTTAGCGGCTAAACTCGGAGTTAAACCAGGCAAATTAACACATACAATTTCAAACGCGCACATTTACGATATTCACTATAAACAAGCGTGGGAATTAGTTGAACGCACTAACGATCACCCCCCGATTCATTTTGAGGCACAAGAAAATTATTATGACCGCGCAGAAAGTGGCGACGAGTTGTTAGTTACTGAAATTACTAAACTGCTTGAAAATTCCTATAAACCGCTGGGACCAATCAATGGCTTAAAAATTGTTTTATAATCAAAAATAAAAAAATATGAAAGTAACCCTCATGATGGTTATGACCGCCGATGGCTTTATCGCCAAACACGCCAACCAAACATCAACCGATTGGACTTCTTCTGCAGATAAAAAAATTTTTATCGAACGGACCAAACAAGCTGGCGTAATTATTATGGGACTAACCACTTATAAAACCATCAACAAACCACTTCCTGGCAGATTGAATGTAATCTTAACCAAGGAACCTGAACTAGAAACAAACATTCCCAATCAACTTGAATATACGAATACTCAGCCAGCGGAATTACTAAAGCAACTTGAAGCTCGAGGTTACCAAGAAGTTATTTTAGGTGGAGGAGCAACGATCAATTCCCTATTTTTAAAGGCAGGGCTTGTTAACGAATTACAAATCACCATCGAGCCACAACTTTTTGGTGGTGGATTAACAATGTTTAGAGACTTGGATCTTAACTACAAACTTGAACTCCTAGAAGTTAAAGAGCTTGGACAAAACGTCGTTAACTTACGTTATAAAGTAAATACATAATCCTATGGTACTTACCAAAAAAGAACTTCAAAACTTAATTAGTGGTGGGTCTATCGTTTTTTCTCCTGAGCTAGATGAATATCAATTACAACCAAATTCCATTGATCTGCGCGTTGGCTGGAGTTTTTATATCCCAGACACCTGGAAGTACAACGACAAAGGTCGTTTAGCTGTGATCGCAGACTATTTAGATTATCAAAATGTTGAAGAATATTTTAAATTAATAAAACTTAAACCTGGCCAATATTTTGAGATATTACCAAAAGAAACTATTATCATCTCCACTTTAGAAAAAATAACTTTGAATTCCGGGCGTTTAGCTGGCAACCTTTTCCCACGCAGCTCAGCGCTCCGTCGTGGTTTACAAATAAATACCGGGGTTGTTGATTGTAGATATAGCGGACAGCTTACTATCCCCGTAGTCAACAACAGCAACCATATTATTCGCATTTATCCGGGGGAGAGAATCTGCCAACTACAATTATTTGAGTTGGCCAGCGAGTTAAGTGAAGAAGAAGCCCAATCACACGGAAAACAAACCGCGAAATATATCGGATCAACCCCATACGGGTTAGAAGCCAAGGTTGATGCGAACGAAGAAGTAGATCTAATCAAGGCTGGGAAAATTGAAGAACTCAAAAATCAATTCAAATTAAAATTTTAACATGAGCAATCCCATTCCCTATCCATATCTTCCCGAAGGACGGACCATTCTCTACGTGCCGATTGATAATCCTTTTATGAGTGAAGCCAAAAAGGCCCAAGAAACTCTTTCAACTGATTTCAAAAATCCTATCGGAGCGGTCTTAGTCAAAGACGGAAAAATTATTGCCCGCGGTTCCAATAAATCACGCTTGAGCAAACCGTCACTAATAAAATTACACGCTAAGTATTGCATCCGCAGACTGCTGAAAGTGCCGAGCGGTAAAGGATACTGGCTCTGTCCAGGTTGTGCCACCAGCAAACAACATTCCGAATCAAATCTTATGGCCGAAGCGCGTAAGAATAACATTAATACTGAGGGAGCCGATGTCTATCTTTATGGTCACTGGTGGTGTTGCGAACCATGCTGGAACGAAATGATTAAAGGTAAGGTACGCAATGTATATTTAGTTGATAAAGCTTGGGAATTATTTAAAAGATAATATGCAAAAATTGATTATTGGTTTTGTGGGTGAAATTGCCAGTGGCAAGGGAACCGCCTGTGAATATTTCATTCAAAAATATAATGCTGGATATTACCGTTTTTCAACGATCATGCGTGATATTTTAGATCGGCTGCACCTTCCACAAGCACGGGAAAACATGCAGACCCTTTCAACTATTCTACGCCAAAACTTTGGGGAAGATCTTTTTGCCAAGGTTATGGCCGAGGATGTTAATTCAGACAAGAATGATATTGTGTGCGTTGACGGAATTCGACGAGTGGCTGACATAAAATTCTTAAGAACACTACCCAACTTTCATTTAATTCACCTTTATGCCGACGAACTTAATCGTTACAATCGAATAATCGCTCGCAGCGAAAACACCGACGACAAAAACAAAACCTTCGAGGAATTTCAAAAAGACCAACTAGCAGAAACCGAACAAACGATTCCGCAAGTAGTCGCTGAAGCTGAAACTAAAATAGATAATAATGGAACCAGAGAAGAGTTAGATGCCCA
>Ga0172375_10008806_pt1 | contig 13476 bp, 13 predicted proteins | sample LakKiv1m_FD_114537 | JGI IMG/M metagenome (GOLD analysis project Ga0172375, IMG submission 114537) | Freshwater microbial communities from Kabuno Bay, South-Kivu, Congo - kab_092012_11.1m | ecosystem: Environmental > Aquatic > Freshwater > Lake | place: Democratic Republic of the Congo...
GGAGATTTTTTAACAATCTTTAATTTTGATGCTGAACATAAAGGTTATATTCAAGAAGTGCAAGAGCAAGGGCTGTATTAAGACTTTATTTATCTAATTTATCTTCAAGACTCTTTAATTGCTCGAGTTCTTTAGAACCAATAATTACTAAATCATTAAATTCTTTTGATAATCTTTCATCTTGGCTTAGATTTGTTGATTGACCTTGAGCGTTTGTGGCAGGCGTTGCTTTTACTCTGGGAATAAGCAAAGCAGCAGTAACACCTAAATCAATCACAAGTGCAGTAGAAAGAGCACCAATAATATATTTTGTACGATTCTTTTTCCAATATTCCTTTAGCTGTTGATATGACATTTTTTTTACTTTTACTTTAGTTCTGTTTCTCGAAATTAGTTCTTCTCATGAACTCTTTTATGAATTTTTCGCTGGCTTGAGTATCTACAATGCGTTTAACTTTGAAAGCTTCAACATCTCCAATCTTTACTTTATCAGCTTTAACACTATTTGCTGTCTTTAGATGAATATCTTGGCCTAATAGAGCCTCGCCAGAAGATGCGTCAGCCATTTTCTTAGCAGTTATAATTGTTTTTTCTATGCTTACAAACCTTAAAATATTATTTTCTACTTTTATTATTAGCTGTCCGCAGTTTACTCCAATACCATAAGTAAGCTCGTCTCTAAACTTGCGATTATGTCCTTCTAAAAATTTTTCTATATCTTTAGCTACGTTTATTGCAGTAGATTCATTATTCTTATTCTTGGTTAATAATTCTGAGAATAATACTAGTATGTAGTCCCCAGAGATATAAGAAGCTCCTTTTTTATCATAAGCATATTCTAATGCTTTAGCAATATTTTCTTTAGCCATTCCGACTAACTTTCCACTTTTTATTTTTATTGCAATAACACTCACCTGCTGTTTTTGACCCTGCAAACTAGAAACCTGTTCTGCTTGAGTTATACTGCCATTTATATTAATTTTTTCAATATTTTGATTTGTTTTTATATTCTTTACATTAACTATATTAATTTTCTTATAACTATCTCTTTGTTGAAATTGTGTTTGCTCTAGCTTTTCTCTTTTTGGTAAAACAAACTGCATACTGGCGCGTTTTTCTTTCAAGCTTATGCGATTAATTTTTTCATGGAAAGGTCCAAGGAATCTTGTCCCTTGGTATTTTCTGAACCAAGAGTATAAAAAACCAAGAACAACAACAAGGACAAATAACCAAACAGCAGGATATTCTGTGATAAAATTATTAATTCTAGCTCCTGCTTCCTGAACACTTATTACATCTCCAGTTATTGACATCCCGGGAGCAGAAAGAATTTCAGAATTATCATCTTTTATCTTAACATCATAGGTTCCATCGGGTGCAGAAATGTCATATTCTTCAGTTTCATTAAGTCCAAGAACAACTTCTTTCATTACTGTTTCATTTCCTATTTGAAATTGCATTATTCTGTTATAGGGCATGTTCCCAATATTTGTTAATACTAAAGTTTGATTCTGTAATTCTGCATTAAGCTTGTATAACTCAAGAACATTAATATCTTTTTCAGCTATAATCTCATCTTTTTGAGCTATTATTTTTAAATTTCCGGGAGCAGTATTTGTTTTTGTTTGTAATATAAAATTCTGATTTGAATTTATTATTCCTTGATATAATACTCCCTCAAAACTATCCTTAACTTGCAATAATATCGGATAATTCATTTCATCTCCAGCTAAATCATATAAGAAAGGAATTAATGTGAGATTATTTCCTGGAATTAGAGAAGTTGATTCAATTGCCAAATTAATTTTAGCTGGTTTTTGAATTATTCCAATATTTAGAGATTGTTCTCCTTGATTCAAAATATTACCCTGGCTATCTTTATCATAAACTAAAATCTTTAGACTATAATTGCCTGCGTGAGTTGTTTCTGGAATAGTAAAGTTAATACTGAAAATTCCATTACTTATAGTATCACTAGCTTTGATTTCATCTCCCAAATAAATATCAATAAAACCCTGAGAGGGAGTTCCAAGATTAACTCCATTTTCTTTTACTGCCTGACCTTTTATGAGCATAACTTTTCCTGCTTCATAATCTTGTTGAGAAGTTGATAAGGTTACTCTAATTTGATTACTAATTACAAAACTTGCACTCTGTCCACTATCTGAGCCGTAAAGTGCAGATAAGAAACAACTGCCAGTAAGATTTCCTATATACGCGGGAGTAAGACTCCTCTTTAGAGTAATTGTTTTTGAATCAGGAACATTATGATAAAGATTTTTCTCAACACCATTACAAAAAAGATTTATATCAAGATAACCTGGATTAATCGCTGTTATCTGAACTTGACTTGAAAGTTCACTTCCAAAATTATATAGACTGCTGGGTTGTGAAAAGACTATTTCAGCGGATACTGTTGAAATTAAAGACATAATAAGTACTAAACCAAATAGAATTGATGCTAGTAATGTTAATCTTTTATTTCTCATTTTAAAATTTGTATTCAGCAATAACTCCAACCAGTCTAGGATTTTCGTCTATGTCTCCTCTTTGCTGTGATTTATAGTCAAAGACATCTCTTGGTGGAAAATATTCTATATTTGGATTATTGCTTATGCAACCGGATAAGCTTAGTAGTGAGAATACTAATCCACACATCAAAGTAGTCTTAACAATATTTTTTAGCCCCATTTTTACTCTAAAAAATAGAGAAACCTATATTTAAATGTTTTTAGCTTCTTAATAATACAAATCATTCATTGAAAACCTTTAAATATAATCCTAGTTTACATTATTTATGACAAAAAAAGCAGGTAAAGAGCAGTTCAAAGTTACCCCCTGGTCTGCATCAGGTATAATTGATTATGATAAATTAACAAGAGAATTTGGTATTTCTAAGATTGATGAAAAGTTATTAGAACGTATTAAGAAAAATGCAGGAGAACTACATTTTATGTTGAAAAGAGGGATTTTCTTTGCCCATAGAGATATGAACTGGCTTTTAGACGAATATGAAAAAGGTAATAAATTTTTTCTTTATACAGGCCGAGGACCATCGGGTAGAGTTCATTTAGGTCATTTATTCCCTTGGATTTTTACTAAATGGCTTCAGGATAAATTCGGAGTTGAATTATGGTTTCAAATGACTGATGATGAGAAGTTTTTATTCAAAGAAAAACTAAGTTTAGAAGAGACAAATAAACTTGCTTATGAAAATGCGTTAGATGTTATAGCTATGGGTTTTGATCCCAAAAAAACTAAAATTTTGATAGATACTGATAATGCAGGAATTATGTACAAAGAAGCAATAAAAGTATCTAAAAAGATAACTTTTTCAATGGTAAAATCAAGTTTTGGATTTAATGAGAGTAATAACCTTGGAGAAATTTTTTATACTAGTATGCAAGCAGTTCCAGCATTTTTACCTTCTGTTTTAAGGGATAAAGAAATTCCTTGTTTGATTCCACATGCAGTGGACCAAGATCCTCATTTTAGATTAACTAGGGATATTTTACCTAAATTAGGGCACTATAAGCCTGCTTCAATACAATGTTTGTTTTTACCTCCATTAGTTGGCATAACTGGAAAAATGGGAACTAGCGAAGAAGAATTAGGTACAATTTATACAACCGACTCTCCAGAAGACGTAAAAAGAAAAATCAACAAATATGCTTTTTCTGGCGGACAAGCAACTGTTGAAGAACATAGAAAGTTAGGTGGAAATCCTGATGTTGATGTTAGTTTTCAGTATCTTAGAATGTTTTTTGAGCCAGATGATGCTAAGTTAGCTAAAATAGAAAAAGATTACAGGTCAGGAAAAATGTTGACCGGAGAATTAAAACAAATACTCATTGAAAAAATAAATGCTTTCCTAAAAGAGCACCAAAAGAAAAGAGAAGAAGCTAAGAAGCACCTAGACAAGTTTTTGTTTAAAGAATAATTCTAATAATAACTCAGTTATAGATAAACCTTTAAACTTGAGTATATTTTATTTATTATGAAAATAAGAAGTCTAATCAGTATCATTGGTTTATCTTTAGCCCTGGCTACAGGATATGAAGGGAGTATAACCTCGGCTTATGCTAGAGATCCTGTTTTAAGGACAAGACCCACAAAAGAATACAAAAAACCTCTTACAAGAGATGAAAAAGAAAAAAGAGACATGGATGCCTATGATTCGCTTGAAAAAACAAATATGGTTGCTAGGTTTGGTGATAGACCTGATGCAATGGTAGACTTTTTCTGCAGAGAATATTCGCATGTTGCTAAGATGAAGTCTTGGAAACAGATGAATGATAATGCGACAAAAATGGTTCCTGGCAAATCCTATGATTTTCGTGTAGGTGCAAAGTTTCCTTATGGACGCCCGATTCTAAAACCTTCTACTCCAACAAATAATCCTGCAAAATCCAATGATGTTACTAAGATTCTTAACTCTGATGGGCTTAATGATGCAGAGATTGATGCACTTCTTAAAAAAGCTCTATAATTTTCTTATTTAATTTTGGTTTGTTTTAATTATAAAATGATAAATTTATCGTCGATAAGTTTTTAAAGTTGGCATAACTACAGGTTTTATGGAAAAACGAGGATTTAGAGTATTAGTTAGTGGTTTAGTTTTAGCCGCAGGTTTAGCTTTTTTTGCACCAAATGATTCTTATGCAGGCAATTGTAGATCTTTTGGTACTTGTAATAAAACACAAATACCAAATCCAAAAGTAGTTCATCAACAAAGAGATGCAAAAAAATTAGATGCTTATATGGCTCTTCCAGGAACAAATTATGTTGCTCAAGCAGGCGATACTCTTACATCTGTAAATTCTAGAATATGTCAGGGATTTGGTTCTGCAATACTAGAACAAGGTTATAAAAAACTCAACCAAGAATCTCTTGATTCAGGAAGATTAATCGCAGGACATACTTATCAACTTAAGTCTAGTTTGGGTTCTAGTAGTACTCATTTAACTACCACTCATACTCGCTCTAAAAAGTAGGGTTAGACTTTCTAAAACTTTATAAATAACTAACCATTCCTACTTTTATGAAAATACTATCATTACACTGCGATTACATTAAGTTTAAGCCAGTCAAGCCGGCCTTGAAAGGAGCTAAGCTTGAGAAAGCAGAAGAAAAAGAAGTTAGAGTAGAAGAACCATTAGTTATACTTACAGCAGTGGAAAAACAAGATGAAAGCAATAAAGATATTCTTAAAGAGTATGTAGAAAATGTTTTAGACTTAATGGATAAAACAAAAGCTAAGCGAATTGTATTATATCCTTATGCTCATTTATCTCCAAGCCTCTCAAGTCCTGATTTTGCAAAAAATCTTATGGTTGAAGCTGAGTCAGAACTGAAAAAAAAGAAAACTGAGGTTTTCAGAGCTCCTTTTGGTTTTTATAAAGAGTTTGAACTAAAATGCAAAGGACATCCTCTAGCCGAGTTAAGTAGAAACATTGGCCAAGTTGAACAGACTCAAAGTGTTGGAAAAGTTCAGGTTACAAAATCCATGACTAGTGGAAATGAAGTTTATGATTACAAAAAGCTTCTTCACGAAATTTCAAAAAATAAACTTAACCGCGATAAACTTGAAGATAATGACCACAGAATTTTAGGGCAGAAACTTGACTTGTTTAGTTTTTCAGAAGTTGCTCCAGGCATGGTTTTCTGGCATAATAATGGTCTCATTATCTATAATCAATTACAAGAGTACTGGAGAGAAGAGCATAGAAAAGCAGGTTATCAAGAAATATCAACACCTCAAATACTTGATAGAAAATTATGGCAGATTTCAGGACACTGGGAAAAATACAAAGAAAACATATTTTTAACAAAATATGAAGACAAAGAACTTGCAGTTAAACCAATGAACTGTCCGGGTGGCATGCTTGTTTTCAAATCTTCTCAAAAATCATACAAAGACTTACCTTTGAGAGTTGGAGAGTTAGGAATAGTTCATCGCCAGGAATTGTCAGGAGTTTTAGCTGGATTATTTAGAGTTATAAAATTTACTCAGGATGATGCTCATATTTTCTGTACAGAAGAACAACTTGAAAACGAGATAAAAGGAGTTATAGAGCTAATAATAAAAATCTACAAGAAACTAGGAGTAACTCTTGATCATGTCGAGTTATCAACAAGACCTGAAAGAAGAATCGGGGAAGAGAAAACTTGGGATAAAGCAGAAAAAATACTAGAAGATGTACTTAAGAAAACAAAATTAAAATATAAAGTTAATCCGGGTGACGGAGCTTTCTATGGACCTAAGATAGATTTCCATATAATTGATTCTTTAAACAGACCCTGGCAATGTGGAACAATACAGCTAGACTTTGCAATGCCTGAAAGATTTGAACTTGAATATGTTGATAGTGATGGTTCAAAGAAAAGACCAGTTATGTTACATAGAACTGTTCTGGGTTCACTTGAGAGATTTATAGGAGTTTTACTAGAGCAAACTAACGGCAGACTTCCAACCTGGTTATCTCCCATTCAGGTAAAAGTTATGAGTTTTACAGACAAAAATATCAAAGAAGTAGAAAAATTGTTTGAAGAGCTAAAAGAAGCAGGAATACGTTGCGAGATTGATATTAATGCTGCTCCTGTTCAAGGCAGAGTTAGAGATGCAGAGGTTCAAAAGATTCCTTATATCATTATGATTGGCGATAAGGAAGAAAAAGCAAAAACACTTGCAGTAAGAAAAGACGGTAAAGTTAAGTTTGGAGTTAAGAAAGAAGATTTTATTTCTGATTTATTGAAAGAAATAAAAGAGAGAAAGTAAAAAAGTTAAGAAATTCTAATTCTATACTCTAGCTTCATAAATGTTTTAAACTATTTTTTGCTAGATAATTCATGAAAAAAATAGTTACTATTGGTGGCGGAACAGGACACTATACGGTTCTTAGGGGTTTGAAAAATTATGACCTAGATATCTCGGCAATTGTAAACATAGTTGATAATGGCGGTTCTTCAGGCGAGTTAAGAGTGGATTTTGGTATTTTACCTCCCGGCGATATAAGAAACTGCTTACTGGCCTTGTCAGATGAATCAAGAATAAAAGATTTAATGGATTTGTTTGACTATAGATTTCCAGAAACAAAGTCAGGAAAACTAACAAATCATAATCTAGGAAATCTAATCATAACTGCTCTTATACAAAAATACGGAGATATTGGAAAAGCAACAAAAGCAGCTTCAAATATACTTAATATTTCTGGACGAGTATTACCTGTTTCAATAAATAATTCAAATTTATATGCAAAAACGCATTCTGATAAGATACTCATAGGTGAAAGCCAGGTAGGTTATCCTCGCACCGAGAAGATAAAAGAAATATGGCTCGAGCCAAAAGCATTTATTTATAGTGATTCAGGAAAAGCACTGAGAGAAGCAGATTTAATTATTATTTGTCCTGGAGATTTATACTCAAGTATCTTGCCAAATTTCTTGATAAGCGGTTTTAAAGAAGCTATAGCCGAGAGCAAGGCAAAATTAGTTTATTTATGCAATCTTGTAACAAAACAGGGAACGCATAATTTTAAGTCAAGTGATTTTGTAAGAGAAATTGAAAAATATCTTGGCAAAAAAATTGATATTGTTATCTGCAACTCAAAAAAGCCTGAGAAGCAGGTAGTTGATAAATATCTCAAGGAGGATAGCTTTTTTGTTGAGCCAGACATTTCTGGAGAAAATATAATCAAAGAAGATATTCTTAATGAGTATCAGTCAGGAGACTATATTTTAGCAAGACATAATTCTGAAAAAACTGCCAGAATTATAATGAGTCTTTTAAAATAATAATCTATAAATACTAAATTTTACTTATCATTAATGTAATATAACAAGATAAAATGGAAATACCATCAATATTTGAATTAAGCGAGAAACTTAAGAAATCTGAAGTATTTCAGAAGTTTAAGTCCGAGTATCCAGATGCTTTCTTCTGTGCGGGCTTTTTTATTCTTAATTTTAAGAATGATACCGGTGATTATTCACTAGATTATAGAAATGATAAACAAATCTTTAGTTTTAAGATTCCCATGGGTGAGAGTAAGAATATAGTAATGGAAGCAAGTGATATTTTTGAAAAACAAACACCTCTTGCTGAGATTACCTGTGACACACAAGTAGACCTAGAAGACCTTCGAGAGATTGTAGAAGAAAATCTTGCTAAGAATAATATTAAAAATAGATTAGAAGAAATAATTGCAGTATTGCAAATGATTGATAATAATAAAATTTGGAATATGACCTGTATGTGTGAAGGTTTTACAATTATTTCTTGCCAGGTACATTCTGAAACGGCAGGAGTTCTTAAGTTTGAAAAGAAAAATCTTTTGGACTTTGTTAAGAAAGGCAAATAAGAAGTAAAAATAGTGAAGAAGAGAAAAAAGAGAACATGCAAGGAAGAATCTACATTGAAGACGATCCATTTGAAGAAATTCTGAGGAGTGCATATGAGGCTCTTAGGGTTGAATGTATAGGTAAATTATTTGGTAGAGCAGAAAAAGATTTTAATTGGGTTATTGAGCAAGCACATGCTTCTCAATTAGCCTATAGGCTTCCTGCATCTGTTGATTTATATGATTCAAGAGATGAATGGAGCTTTCAAGGTAATTATATTGGCGATTATCATTCTCATGTTTGTTTAAGAGGGACATACGAAGGTATTAGATTACCTATGCTGCCTAAGCCAAATTTCAGTCAAGCAGACCTTAAGGATGTAAAAGCAGGCACAACTCAAATAGAGTTAGTTATAGCTATAAAAAAAGTAAAAAATTTAGGTAGAATAAATAATAATCCTAGATTAATATCAGGTTATATTCTTGATAAAAAAAATCTCTGTAGATTTGATATTGCTGCCTGCTATTATAATTCAGTAATAAGACGAGCAGAACTAGAAATTTCTGATAAGATGAGAAGGTTGATAAGATAATTCTTTTATCTCCACATGCGCTTGGAGTTTCTCATTTGCATCTTACTGTTTTGCCTATGGGCTCCACCGCCTCTTCTAAGACCATAACCTCCACCTGAACCGCCATGAGAACTAGGCCTAGAACTTCTTCCAAATCTTCCTCCACTTGAGCCTCCTCGTCTTCTATCATTTCTTCTACTATCTCTGCCACCAAAACCCCTACTGTCTCGGTCATAACCTCTGGGTCTATCAAGAATAAGATTTACTCTTTGAATATCAGGTAATTCTCTTCTTTCAATTTCTACACCTAGAGTTCTCAGTAATCTGCCGAACTGGTCATAATCCCTTGAGGCTAGAATTGTAATGGCAATTCCATCAGCTCCTGCTCTTGCTGTTCTTCCAATTCTATGAACATAATTATTAAGTTCATTTGGAACGTCATAATTGTAAACATGCGAAACTCCTTTTATGTCTAAACCTCTAGCAGCTACGTCTGTACAAACTAAAACATTAACATCTTTTGAATGGAAAAGTTTCATTGTTTTATTTCTTTTATCCTGAGATAAACCACCATGAACTGCTTTTGCATTAATTCCTTGACTTTGCAAGTTTTTTACAACAAAGTCAGTATTTCTTTGAGTATTACAGAAAACCATAATCAACCCCTTATGCTCTTGTTTTAAAAGATAGGCTAGTAAAGAAAACTTTAAACTATCAGGAACATCATAGTACGCTTGCTTAAGTTTTGTAGGGTCTACTTGAGATTCTGCATTTACTTCAATAGGACTTGACATATATTTTCTAGCTAATCTAGCAATTTCAGGAGGTATGGTAGCAGAAAAAAGCATTGTTTGTCTGAATTTATTGCACGCAGCAACTATTCTTTCAACATCTTCTATAAAACCCATGTCTAGCATTCTATCGGTTTCATCAAGTACAAGAATTTTTATTGCTTTAAGTTTTAAGCTTCCTCTTTCTAAATGGTCTAATATTCTTCCAGGTGTTCCAACAACAACATCTGCTTCTTGAATAGCTTCAAATTGTGGATTTATTGAAACTCCGCCATAAACAGCAGTTATTCCTAAACCCTTATATTTTGAAAATTTCCTTAGTTCTCTAGAGACTTGTTCAGCTAGTTCGCGAGTAGGAACTAATACTAGGGCTTGAACTAATTGTTCAGCATTACATTTTTCTACTATTCCTGCTCCGAAAGCCAGAGTTTTTCCGCTTCCTGTTGCAGCTCCGCCGATAATATCTTTTCCTTCAAGTACTAGTGGAATTGTTTTTTCTTGAATTTCAGTAGGTTTTGAAAAGCCCTGCTCAATTAATACTCTTAAAAGTCCTTCTTTTATTCCTAATTTCTTGAAATTTTCTATTTTCTGCTCAGCGCTAAGTTCAACTTCTGTATTTTCTTCAGTTTCTTCAGCTTCTAATTCTTGTATTTTTTCTTCAGTTTCCATTTTATAGTTTTTATTTACTAGTTTTATTTTAATTAAGTACCTGCTTAATGCCAGACTTTATATCTTATGTTAAAGTCTTATATGTGGGCTTTGTAATATCAATGCATAGCATTGTAAGAAAACATATGGTTTCTTATTTCATGATTATTTTTTTCTATTACCTAATCATTAAAAAATAGGGGTTTATAAGGCTTTAGTATGCGTTGTATAATTAGAATTAAAAGATTTTATTGCAGCGGAGAAAATGGTTTCTTTTCAGATCTAAATGTGCTCTTAAGCTGTTCGCTGCTATAGCCGCCAGGAACAACTCCGGTATTAGCATAAATGTATAATGCCGTATTAAAAACATCGTCGGCAATATTAAAGAATACTACAACTGCAACAAAGTAGGCTACAAGTAGTAAAGCTAAAATCATAACTAATACAACGCTTCCGAAACTTATAGCTGCAACGATTATTAATGGGATAAAGATTAGGATTGCAGGAAGAATTATTAAAAATTCTGCTGCTCCAAAACCAAGATATTTTACTAGGCTTTCACCCCAAGTTTTTTTAAGAGTTAGTACTGATTCCTTTATAGCTGCAAATGGGCCCAAGTCTTTGTAAACTATGCCCTGAATAACAAATATAGTTGAAATAGTCCACAATGCACCAAGTATCCAAGTGAATATTGAACCAAGAATTCTGCCTATTCCTTTTGCTTTTTTAAACATATTTTCTAATATTTTTATAATTAAACCAACGGTCGCACTAACAATCGCCCAGAGAAAGATTTTATGTATTCTCTTGAACGAAAAACTTATACTATCACCAAATGTAGCATCTTTATTATTAAATCTCATGCTAGCAGTATAAACTACGCAGACTGAGAAAAAGGTGCTGATAATTGCTAAGACTAGATATAGTATAAAAAGAAGAAAGTAGCCCATGACCGCTATATTTATTCCACCAACAACAGAGATAAGCCCAATTATTATTGCAAATACTGCAAATAAAACAAGAAAAACTAATGAAACTATTACTGACAGAACAGGAAACATAAATATTTCCTTATCTTTTTGCATAACATTCCATGTAGTCTTTGTTAAATCCCAGCTTCTAGAAAATACACCCATGTTATGCTTAGTATTCTAGTATTTTTAAAGATTTCTTTTTAGGCTCTACTTTTTCACATAAACTATAAGATTTTTTTTAGAATGTTTTTCTTCAGTTTGATATTCAATCTTTAATATTTTAAAACCTGCTTCTTTGAGCAGATTTTCTAGTTCTTCATCGTCGTAAAAATAATAATATCTTTCATATTCTTTTCCCCTGCCTTTCCAGCTGGTATAACCTTCTTTTTCTTCCAAGTTTTTGAAAGTTTTATTTTTTTCTTTTTTCCAGACACTTATCATTGCCTCTGCATTTGGTTTGAGGACTCTAAAAAGCTCTTCAAGAGCTTTTTTTCTTGCTTCACTAGGTTCCATGCAATGTAGGGTTGAGATAAAAATCGCAGCATCAAAAAAATTATCTTTAAAGTTTAATTTAGTAGTATCCTGAAGAATTATATTAGCATTTATTCCAAGTTTTTCAGCATTTGCTCTGGCAAACTTCAGCATTTCTTCTGAAAAGTCAACAGCATAAAGTTCTTGGCTGGGATTTTTTAAGAAGTTTCTTCCACTTCCACATCCCAAATCAAGAATTTTTCCTTTTTTATCTTTTAAAAATTCTTCAACTTCCTTAGGGGTTTTGTTTCTAAATACATGCCAGTCTTGTGCTATATTATTCCAAACTTCTTTCTGCTCCATAACTAAAAGAATTCTAGTAGGTTTATAAGATTATTCTTAATCACCACTAAATTTTATTAAACTAAATACTTTATTACCTTTATCTTCTAATCTTTTTCTGCCACCAAGATCTTCAAGTTCAACTATGAATGCAGTTTCGATAACCTTACCACCAATTTTTTCAATAAGGCTAGTTGCTGCTCCCATGGTTCCGGAAGTAGCCAATAAATCATCAACAACTAGAATTTTTTGGCCAGGCTTTACAGAGTCTTTGTGGATTTCAATAGCATCTGTTCCATATTCTAAGGCATATTCTTGCCTGACTGTCTCACTAGGCAACTTGCCTGGTTTTCTTATGAGAATAACTCCTTTACCGAGTTTATTTGCTAGAGCAGAAGCAACAATAAAACCCCTAGACTCTATACCTGCAATTAAATCTATTTCTTTATCCTTATATCTTTTTTCAAATAATTCTATAGTTTTTGAAAATCCCTGAGCATCTTGAAGTAAAGTTGTAATATCTCTAAACATTATTCCGGGCTTTGGCCAGTTTGGAACTGTTCTAATCTTACTTTTTATAAAATCTTCATCCTGACTATTCATCTTTTCTACAATTCTTACTAAAAGTTTTTTCATTTTTTCTGCATTATCTGAAAAAACTTTAAAGACATCTTCCCAGCTAACTGGTTTTTCTTCTGTCTTCCAACAATCATAATCGGTTGACATTGCAATAGCCGAGTATTCTAACTCCGCTTCTCTTGCAAGAATCGCTTCAGGAGCTATTGACATGTTTATCACATCAGCACCCCATTGCCTAAACATATTTGACTCGGCTCTTGTTGAAAATCTAGGCCCTTCTATGGTTACAACTGTTCCAAATGGATGGAACTTTATTCCAAGCTCTTGACAGCATTCAATAATTTTTTTTCTCATCTGCTCAGAAAAAGGATCGGCTAGTGAAACATGTATGGGTTTTTCTTTAAAACTATCATAAAAAGTTTCAAGTCTTTGTTTTGTAAAGTCTATGAATTGATCTAGAATAACAAAATCTCCTCTTCCTATCTCTTCTCTCAACGAGCCTACTGCGGTTGTTGCAATAATATGAGAACAACCAAGTTTTTTTAGGGCAAATATATTTGCTCGATTATTAACATGACTAGGAGTTATTTCATGCTTCTTTCCATGTCTAGAGAGTATGCAAACATCCATACCCGCTAGTTTTCCGCAAACAATAGAAGAACTTGGTTTACCATAAGGAGTTTCAACATCTTTCTCCTGATAATTCCCGAGTAGCTTAGGATCTTCTAAACCAGAACCTCCTATAATGCCTATCTTCATA
>Ga0172375_10008808_pt1 | contig 13474 bp, 16 predicted proteins | sample LakKiv1m_FD_114537 | JGI IMG/M metagenome (GOLD analysis project Ga0172375, IMG submission 114537) | Freshwater microbial communities from Kabuno Bay, South-Kivu, Congo - kab_092012_11.1m | ecosystem: Environmental > Aquatic > Freshwater > Lake | place: Democratic Republic of the Congo...
CTTATGGACGGATTGCCTTGCCGCCTAATATCCCAAATCGTTTAGCCGTTTAGACGGCAGCGAGTTAAAATACAATAAGCAAATTATAAACACAGATATAGCACAGGTCAACGCTTTGCGGCTCGTCCCATGCGATCTTCACGGGATACCTGCGTGTGGGCATGGAATCTGCCTGGGAGCAGTATAAACCCAAAACCACGCGTGCGCAAAATGCGGTTCATTTGTATTTGCCGTGATGTAGTAGGGGCGGGGTTACCCCGCCCCTACGGTTTACAATTCACAAATTGCCTGTATTTGGGGGTATGTCACGGCAATTCCCAGAGAGCCTTAAATCTTTGCGAACTTCGCGCTCTTCGCGGTCCAAAAACGAACCACACCAAAACCCTACTCGATCCAGTCCAAAAATTTGTGCCACATCCCCGCAAACGGCAGGAACCACGGGCGGCCGTCGTACAGCCCCAGCGGCGCGCCGGGGAAATCGAACGCCGCAAACGGGTGCTCCCTGATATTTCCCTTCATCATCGCTTCGGCAACCGTCTTCCCCAGGTGGGTCGCCATGGCTGTGCCGTGACCCGCATACCCCAGCGCGTGGAAAATCCCGTCCTCTTCGCCCGTGTGCGTCATCATGTCGAACGCGAAATCGAGCGTGCCGCCCCAGGCAAATTCCACCGCCGCATCCTTCAACTGCGGGTACACCGCCGCCATCTCGCGGCACAAAATCTCCGCGCTGCGCGCAATCGTATTTTCGTTCTCGGGGAGGAAAGCCGCCCGTCCGCCGAAAACCATGCGGTTGTCCCACAGCCGAAAATAATTCAAATAATGTTTGTAATCGAAAATCATCCTGTTCTTCGGGCTGAGTTCGTGCGCGAGTTCATCCGAAAGTTTTTCCGTCGCGATGATGAACGACCCGATGGGGATGATTCTTTTCTGCAATTTCCCTGTGACATTTCCCGTATAACCGGCTGTCGCCGCCAAAATGGATTGGGCCACCACCGTGCCCCTTTCCGTTTCGACCACAAAACGCTTCTCCCCCCGCCTCAGCCTGCGGACGCGCGCCCGGGCACAGGTGGACGCCCCGGCCCTTTCCGCGGCCCCCGCCAGCCCCGCGGCAAACTGGGCGGGATTCAAGCCCGCGCTGGTTTCGTCCACGAGCGCGCCGTGATACAAGTCCGTGCCGATTTCTTCGCGTTGATTCTCCCTGGAAACCAGGCGGACTTTGTGGTTGAATTCCTTTTCCATGAACTCGACCTCTTCCTTGAGCGCCTCGAAGTGTTTGGGCTTGTTCGCCGCCAGCAAATGACCCGTGCGCGCAAACCCGCACTCGATCTTTTCCTCGTTGACGATTTGCTCGACCGTATCGATCGAATCGAGCGACGCCTGGAACAGCCGCCTTGCCAGGTCCCGCCCATGGCGTTTGATGACGGTTTGCAGGGGTAATTTCAACCCGGTCAACACCATGCCGCCGTTGCGCGAACTTGCGCCCCAGCCCATCGTCTCCGCTTCGAGCACGGCCACCTTCAAGCCCTGCTTCGCCAGCGTCCGCGCCGCGCTCAGGCCGGTGTACCCGCCGCCGATGATGGCAATGTCCACCCTGTCCGGTATCGGCGTGAGATTTTTGTCGTCGGGCATTTCCGTCGTTGTGTGCCAGTAGATTTGTTGTTTCATTTCTCTTCCTTTCGGAGTTTGCCCCGGCAATGCCGCCGGCGGGTTGGCGAATTACGAAATTATCTCTTCCCAGTTCAATTCCCCAAAAACCTTTTGCAGTCTGTGACCATCGTCCACGACGATGTGTTTCAAGTTGGTAAACAACCTCTCCGCCAACGCGCGGACAGGTTCGAGCGGGACGATGTCATCCTCCGTCCCGTGGACAATGACCGTTGGAACGGAGACAGGCTCGAGGTCCAAATGGGAAGCGAAATGTTCGCGCAGCAGGGCGGGCGCGAGCAGGATCAACTTCCGCACCTGGGTTGGGTGTTTGCAGGTGAAGACAGTCCCCATCAACCCGCCAAACGATGAGCCGATGATCGTCCAGCCTGTTTTATCGGCAAGGATGGGGATGAGTTGCGTCATGCGTTCGTCGAGCGAGCCTGTGAAATCGGGCGTGACCATGCCCGGGAATTTCGCGGCGAACTGGCGCGCCTTGCCGCTTTGGCTGCTGCTTTCCAGCCCGTGCAGGTAGATGATTCTGGAATTGTCAATCATGTTTCTTTCCGTCCTTTCGCATGGCTGAGGCCTGGATGGAAATCCCGGCGGCGAGCAGGACGATGAACGCCGGCACATTTGCCGCTTCATTGAGAGCGAACGCCTGCACGAGAAGCGCCGCGCCCGCGAACGCGGACAGGCCGATCAGCGCCCAATCGAATACGACGCTGACGAGGATGATGCCGATCACGCCGCCGATGAGATAGATGATCCAGTTGCCGTCCATTCCGAGCGAGCCTGCGAGCGCGTTGAAAATGGCCCCGCCGAGGAAGAATCCTGCCAGCCCGATCGCGAACGATTTCAGGAATCCCGCAAGAACTGCGAACGCGATCCCAACCGCCAGGCCGGCGGCGAGCGTCGACCATTCGGGGGCGTCCTGGAAATTTGAAGCAAACTGTACGCCCGCAAAAAAACCGCCCGCGGCGACGAACAGCCGGAACAATTTGCGGCCCGATACCAGCAAGCCGGCGCCGAGAATGATGTTGATAACGGATAACATACCAGCCTCCAGTTTTTATGTCATTGCCCCGCCGCGCTTTGGCGGGGTTGCGGGCGTAATTCAGGATCGTTTCTGTTTCGTTTTCTTCCCGCTCTTCGTTGACTTTTTGCGCGTCGTTTTTGGTTTCGGCGGTTTTTCGATTGACGCGGGTTCGGGTTCCGGGAGAAAATCGTCCGCTTCTTCTTCGATTTTGGGCGGCGCGGGACGGGAAGCGGGGCGGGCGCGCAGGGCTTCGCGCAATTCGTTTTGCAGATCCAGGGGAAAGGACGATGACATGCGCCGCAGGGCGATGACCGTCATCGGGTTTTCGGAATCGGCGATGACCTGTTTGATCAGGAAGGTGGTTTCGGTGGGCGAGGCGCGGTAGAGCGCAATGATGAGTTCTTCGAGATCGAGTTGCAGGGTCGCGGGCGCGGCCATGATGACGGGTTCGACGATGTCGAGAATGGTGGGGAAGTTCTCGAAGGTGGCGTCCGCGATCATGGGCAGGAGCGCCTGGAGGCCGTTCGACCACGTCCGGGTGCGGGCCGGATGCAGGTATTCGCGGATGAGCGTGAAGAATTGGCCGGGCGTCTCTTTGCGCATACGCGAGAGGCTCGTGGACAGCAACGCGGCGCGCACGCTCGGGTCGCGGATTTGCTGGGTCCAGGCGGTGAGGCGGGCGAGCAGGCGTTCCTCCTGCGGCGGGATCCGTCCAAGCAGGAAGGCGGCCAGCAGGCGCGTTTCGAGCGCGCCCTCGTCCCAGAGCACGTCCGCCAGTTCGAGCGCGTAATGCGGATTGGCCTCCGCAACCGCGCGCAGTTCATTTTCGATTTGGCGCAGAACGACAGGGGGGGTGCGATATGTTTTGAGGTTCGAGCCGGGCGCGACGTTTTCCTTCGTCCGCAGGGTGTAGTTGACGTAGAAATCCAGCACATCGCGCAGGTGCTTCATGAACTCGTCGGTCAGGAAGAAGAAGTCTGCGAGACGATTGGCTTGTTTGCGGAGGCGGGCGAGGTCTATGGCGGGCATGTTATCCGCGAATACGAATTCTATTTTCTTCTACTATCCAAAGTTTCCCCTCTAATTCTTCCTTGCCGATTGCGCCAATAATTTTTTGGATAATTTTCAGTACGTGCAATTTATCCTGTCGCGAAAGCCTTAATACAATCAAGCCTGGAAAATCAACTGGTGGGTGGGTTCGAATATCTGAAAAGCCCAGGTCGAGGGTCAATAAGACCCGCCCTTCCTTTTGGCATATTTTGGAAATGGTTTTGTCGTCCGCGCCTGTGATATTTTCAGAGTGCACGGTGTCAGATTCATATCCCGCTTGTTGCAATAAACTTGCGGATTCCACGGGAAGATTTTCGTCAATTTTGAAACGCATGGTTTACGCGGGCAGTGCAATGAGTTCTTCGCGCGCTAATTCGGCCGCATAAGCAATTGCGGCTTGAATTGATTTTGGGTCGAGCGAAGGATAACTTTTCAGTATCTCTTCCGCCCGTAACCCTGCGGCCAAATTATCGAGAACGACCGCAACGGGAATGCGCGTCCCTTTGATGCAGGCTTTTCCGTGGTGAATTGCCGGGTCGGTGGTGATGTATTGTTTCCAATCCATTGGAACCTCCGCTGTTATTATAAACGGATTAGTGTTGCGTGTTCCGTCACAACTTTACGGAACACGCAACATTTTAATATGCCTTGGCGAAATAGATTTTCTTCTCCGCCTTTTCGCCGCAGACGATACACTTGCCAGCCTCGGCAGGCTGGCCTTCGAGAGGCATGTTGCGGGTGGTGGCTTTGGTGTCTTCCTTCACTTTGGCTTCGCACTCTTTTGATTCGCACCAGTAGGAAAGCGCCCAGCCATTCTCCAGCACTTTTTTCATTTCATCGTAATCCTTGGGATCGTGGATGTTCGCATCGCGGAATTCGGTGGCCTTTGCCAGCATGGAATCCTGTATTTCGGTCAGAAGCAGGCTGACGGTCGACTCGAGATTCGTTTGCGGGGCGAAGGATTTGCCTTCCCTGCCGGGTTTGTCGCGGCGGGCAAGCGCGGCCGATCCTTTTTCCACGTCCCTGGGGCCGATCTCCACGCACAGGGGGACGCCGCGCATTTCCCAGTCGTTGAATTTGAATCCCGAACTGACGTTTTCGCGGTCGTCCATTTTGACGCGGATTCCCGCGGCTTTGAGTTCCTTGAAGACGCGGTCGGCCGCTTCCATGACCCTGCCCTTTTCGGCGTCGTTCCTGTAAATGGGAACGATGACCGCCTGGATGGGCGCGAGGCGCGGAGGCAGGACGAGTCCCTGGTCGTCGCCGTGGGTCATGATGATCGCGCCGATCATGCGGGTCGAGAGACCCCACGAAGTGGTCTCGCAGAATTGGAGCGTGTTGTTCTGGTCAACGAATTGGATCTCGAAGGCCTTTGCAAAATTTTGCCCGAAGTAATGTGATGTGGCGGATTGCAGCGCGCGCTTGTCCTGCATCATGCCTTCGATGGAAGTGGTGACCTGCGCGCCCGCGAATTTTTCGGTCTCGCTCTTGCGGCCTTTGATGACAGGCAGGGCGGCTTCGGTGATGGCGAAGTCCGCGTAGACATCGAGGATGCGGTACATTTCCTCGAGCGCCTCCTCTTTTGTGGCGTGTGCAGTGTGACCTTCCTGCCAGTAGAATTCGGCGGTGCGCAGGAAGAGTTTGGTGCGGAGTTCCCAGCGCATGACCGAACCCCACTGGTTGATGAGCACGGGCAGGTCGCGCCAGGACTTGATCCACCTGGAATACATATAGCCGATGATGGTCTCGGACGTGGGACGCACGACCAGGGGCTCTTCCAGTTTTTCGCCGCCGCCATGTGTGACCACCGCCAGTTCGGGCGAGAAGCCTTCCACGTGTTCCTTTTCCTTTTCGAAAAACGACATGGGGATCAACGTGGGGAACGCCGCATTAACGTGCCCTGTTTCCTTGAAGCGCCTGTCGAGCGCGGCGGTGATGTTTTCCCAAAGTGTCCAGCCGTAGGGACGCACGACCATGCAGCCGCGTACGGGGGCGTAGTCCGCGAGTTCGGCTTTCAGCACGAGTTGGTTGTACCACTCGGCAAAGTTTTCCGCTCTTGTAGTTAATTTTTCTTCAGCCATTTTTTCCTCTTTGTATTAATGTCATTGCGAGGAGCGTTTGTTGCGACGAAGCAATCTCCATATTGTTGGGGAAAGTCTTTTCGATTGGTTTCTTCGGATTGACAGGAGATTGCTTCGCGAAGTACGCTCGCAATGACATGTTATAGCATTTCCACGGCAGTATTCACATCTTTTGCCAGCAGGATCAACTCACGCTGAGTCGCGGGCATGTATGTGTTGAACGAGGTGAAGAACTGGTCAAAGACGGACTGCCAGCCGTCCCCGACCAGTATCAACGGTCTGCGGGGCGCGGCCTCCACAATCATGAGATTCCACATCAGGGAGATTTCCGTCAACGTGCCGGGGCCGCCGGGCAGGGCGATCGCCGCATCGCATTCATCGATGAGAACCTGCAACCGCTCCATCAAGGTTTTCTTTCGTCTTTCCTCGGTCAGCCATTTGTTCGGCGCAACCGAGCGCCAATCTTCGATGTCCGTGCAGGTCACGCCGATGACGCGCCCGCCCGCTTCACTCGCGCCGCGCGAGACCGCTTCCATCGTGCCGATGTAGCCGCCGTTCAGGACAGTGTGTCCGCGCTGCGCCAGCATTTCTCCAAGCAGGCGGGCCTCCTCGTAGGCAGGTGTTCCTTCCCTGGGTTGTGAACCGCCGAAGACCGATACTTTCATCGCTCATTTCCTGTAATCTGTCAAAAGTCGAAGGTCAAAGGTCGGCCGACTTTCGACTTTCAACCTTCGACTCATCTGCAAATAAAAACGGCTCGCCAGTCTGGGAGCCGCTCGTTGACACGGTGAACTGAACCTTATCCAGACCAGGCAGGTTTGAGGGCGCGGGGGGACGGCAACGGGTTCAATTTCATGGCGCAGATTATACACGAAAAGTTGACCTGCAAGTGAAGTAAAATCAGTATATGACAAAGGAAGTGCGCCGCCTCAACCTTGACCTAAACCTGCTTCCGTACCCGAAACAGGATCTCATCCGGCGGATTGCCGCCCAATCTGCCGCGTTGGGAATGCCGTGTTACCTCGTGGGCGGATTTGTGCGTGACATGCTTTTGGGCAGGCCCGTCAATGATTTTGATTTTGTCGTGAAAGGCGATGCGACGAAATTGGGGAAGGCGTTGGTCAGGGAGTTGGGTGGAAAACTCACCGCGCACGCGAAATTCAAAACTGCGACATGGTTTTTCGGCGAGGGCGAATTTCTCGATCTTATCACCGCCCGCTCGGAAAGATACGAACACGCCGGGGCGCTGCCCACGATAACCCCATCCACCATCGAAGACGACCTGCTTCGCCGCGATTTTACGATCAACGCCATGGCCGTCCGTTTGGACGGCGGGCATTTTGGTGAGTTGCTCGATCCGTTGGACGGGCAAAAGGATTTGAGAAACAAACTGATCCGCGTCCTGCACCCGCGCTCGTTTGTGGATGATCCCACGCGTATGCTGCGCGCCATACGTTACGAGAAGCGTTATGGATTTCAGATCGAGCCTGAAACGCTCAAGTTGTTCGACGGCCAGGCGCGCGCTGTGTTGTCCCAACTCAGCGGCAAACGCCTGCGTCACGAATTTGATTTGATGTTCGACGAGGAAAATGTCACGGCCATGCTGGCGCGGACGGCGGAGCTGGGGTTGCCGGCCTCCATTCATCCGGCCCTGCCCTGGGATGAAAGGATTCAGGCTCGCATTTCGCGTTCCCTGAATTCGCCTGCAAGCCGAAGCAATTTGTGGGTGGTCTGGCTGATGAATCTTTTGCCCCTCGAAATCAAATCCCTGGGGAAACGCCTGCATTTTACGGCGGAGACCCTGGAATGCGTCCTGGCGGCTTCGTCCGTTTTTCATGAACTGGATTCATTTTCCAGCATGAAACCCAGTCAATGTGTGGAACGGCTTGAAGGCCTGCCCGATGACGCGGTTCGCGCTGTTGCCGGTTCCATCTCAGAGGTGAAACCGCGCGGGATGCTTGAAAAATATCTTTCCCGGTGGAAGGATGTCAAGTCCAATATCACAGGCGACGACCTGAAAACCCGTGGAATTCCCCCGGGCCCGAAATACAGGCAGGTTCTTGCCCGCATCCGCGCGGCGTGGGTGGATGGGGAGGTGCAAACACCGGAACAGGAAGGGCAACTGCTCGAATCCCTGCTGAATGAAAAAGGAGAGGCTCGATGAGCCTCTCCTTTTTATTATTTTCCTGATTTTCCTGCCCTTGCGCGTGCAGACAGGTCAACGAGCAGGGGGCGGAGTTTCTCCGGCGCGGCCGTGTCGCTTGTGCGGATGGCGTGCTTCTGTTTGTCCGTGGTCACTGTGATGACGTAGAGGAATGAATCGGGTACGGCGGGTTTGGCGGGATTCCCTGGAAGGTTGAAGAAATCCGATTCGTCGAGAAGCAGGTTGAGGGTCCGCGCTTGATCCGGGGGCAGGTCGTCCAGAACGAGGGTCAGATTCACTTTGCGTCCCATGAATCCGCCGGTGCGGACAAATTCGATCTTTGTCATTTCGAAAGCCCAAGTGCGCGCAGGACGGCGTTGAAACATCCCTCGCCCTGTTGTGGAGGGGCTTCGCCGGGTTCGCTGGTGATGTTGATGCCGACTGCGCTCCACCCGGTTTTGACCGCCTGCTGTTCGAGACTGCCTCCGCCGTATAACTCACCGGCGGCGATGTAGGTCAGGTCTGCCGCGTTCTGGAAATTGGATTTGCTGTTCAGTTTCTTGGTGAGCGTCAGGTACCAGATTTGACCGGCTTTTTCCCAGGAGTATCCGCCCATCTCTTTCGCCATCACATAAAAGGCGTAATTCGGGATGCCTGAATTGATGTGAACGCCGCCATTATCGTCGAGTGTCGTGACGTAGTCCTTCATGTGCGCGGGCTGCGGGTCCTTGCCGATGTGGGGATCGTTGTACGCGGTCCCGGGAGCCTTCATCGAACGGATGCCAATGCCGTTGATGTTCGAGGTGAATATGCCTTCGCCGATGACCCAGTCCGCCTGGTCTGCGGTTTGGCTGCGCTGGTATTGTTTGATGAGCGACCCGAAAATATCGGAAATCGCTTCGTTCAAGGCGCCGGGCTGGTTTTGATATTCAAGGTTCGCTTCGTATTGCGTCACGCCGTGGGTGAGTTCGTGGCCGATGATGTCAAGGGCGATCGTGAAGCGGTTGAACAACCGTTCGGCGGGCGGCAGGTCTTCGTCGCCATCGCCATAGACCATTTGCTGGCCGTCCCAGAAGGCATTGTCGTATCCCTTGTCGTAGTGGACGGTGGATTTGATATCCATGCCGCTGCCGTCTATCGAGTTGCGCGCATAAACTTTTGAATATAGGTCGTATGTGACGCCGGAGCCGTCGTAGGCCTCGTTTACAGCCGCGTCCGCGGCTGGCGGCTGGCCCTCCGTGCGCGCCTTTGTGCCGGGTAATTGCGTACCCTGCCCGGCGTCGTAGACGATGCGGTTTTTTCCGCCCACCACCTCCATGGCAAGCCTGGCGCTCGATGATATGACGCGCCTGCGCTGGCGGATATGGTCGGACGCGGCCAGGGTCCGCAGGGCAAGTTGCTTTTGGGCGTCGGTGCCGCGCTGTGAGATTTCCCTCAACATGTGCGGCGGGACAATGCAAAATACGGGATGACGATGGGACACGGTGCCTCCTTGTGGGTTGGTCGCCAATAATCGGTATTTCACGAGATGTGAAGCGGTTACCGCGTTTTTGCGATCTTCTGATAATTAGAGTATACGTTTCCGATTGGCAATTTGCAACTGGGAAATTGGCGGGTTCGGGTGTTTTCCCATTTCCGGGGCGGCTGGCGATTTTTCATGAAAATATCATCTTGTCATTCGACCCCGGCACGCATATAATGTTCCCAGGTGATCACATGTCAGAAAAGGTGGATATTCAAAAATTACCATATCGCTTGAGGGAGCCATTTCTCACCTCGCCGGAAATGGCCTTATATCGCGTGCTGCGTGAAATGGTCGGGGCGCGTTACACCATCTGTCCCAAGGTGGCGTTGAATGATGTCTTTTTTATAGTCCGCCCGAATGAAAATGTGCACTTCTTTAACAAGTTTTTCCGCAAGCACGTGGACTTTCTGTTGTGCGATCCGCAGGGCATGGTCCCGGCCTTTGGGGTGGAAATGGTCAAGCCGGTCTCCAAAAATGAAACGCGCGCCAGCGATCAATTCATGGAGGAATTATTTACGAATGCCGGCCTGCCCCTGGTGCACATCCCTTCCAGCGATCATTATGACACGGCCGACATTGTCCCGCTATTTCAACTTGCGATGACCAGGATTGGCGGTTCCGTTTCCCTGCGGACGGACCGGTCATCGGACCCGGTTCCACAATGCCCCGTTTGTGGGAAGATGATGGTTCTGCGAATCCATCGCGAAGGCGCGGACGCCGGGAAAAAATATTATGGCTGCATGGACAACCCCCGTTGTCCGGGACTGGTGCCCCTGGATTAGGGAACCGGGCCCGCCCGTTTCCGGCGGGAAGAACCCAAACACAAGTCGGGGACATGGGATGGCGCGCTAAAAATGACGGGCCAGTTCCGACGCATATTGTTTTCCGGCGCTGTCTGCATTTGCCTTCAACCAATCGCCCAGGCTCGTCCTGCAGCGGGGCGGCCCGCTGGAAACCAGCAGGTTCGCCATTAAGCCGTCCACTTCCTCGGGCGTCAGCATCACATCCTTCAGGAATAGACTCATGGATTGGGATGCCAGTAATGCCAGGCGCGGTGGGAGGGGGATCAATGGTTTTTGCTTTCCAATCGTTTTCCCGATCAATTCGACCATCCCTTTGAAGGTGAATTCGTCCGGCCCGACAGCGTCCCATGTGTAATGATCCTTTCGGTAAACTGCGTCGACTGCGAGTTCGGCGAGATCGTCCACGTAAACAGGGGATAGTTTGTATGAGCCGTCTCCGGGCAGGCCAAAGAAGGGGATGCGGCGCAGCAGCCACGCAATATTGTTGATCAAAATATCCTCCCTGCCGAATAATACTGTCGGGCGCAGGATCGCATGACTCAACCCGGAATCGATCACCGCTTTTTCGTTCGCGGCTTTTCCCCGGAAATAAGGCAGATGTGAATCGGCGGAGGGGTTGGTGATGCTGATGTGTACAATGCGCTTCACACCGGCTTTGACCGCCGCATTGACGAGCGTGCGCGTATTTTCCACGGCGCGCGGCTGGGTGTTTCCGTCTTTGTCGAAACGAATCCAGTAGGTGTTGACCAGCACAGCCGCACCCTGCAGACTCTCGACCAGCCCGCTTTCGTTCGTAAAATCAAGTGGAAATGCGTTTACCCTGCCTTCGAATGGATCCGGGCGGTTCGGGTGATTGGTCAGCGTGATGACCTCTTCACCGCGCGCCAGCAACCGCCTTGTAATATATTTTCCCGAATAAGAGAATGCTCCGGTCACCGCAATTTTCATTTTGTCTCTGCTTTGGGTGTTCGCGGCGCAAACAGGGAAAAGAAGGCAATCACCATTCCCGAGGCAATGAGCGCGGCCAGGAATCCGCCCATGTTTCCACTAAGTTTTTGAGTGATCTCGAAAAACAACTGCTCGGCATTGGAAGCCTCCGGGCGATAGGCAAGCGCAAAGAGCATCGGAAGCCCGACCAGCAGGGTGTTGGAAAAGGCCGCCCAGAATTGGGCGCGTTCCTCCGTTCCGCACAGGTCAACCAGTATTTTCTTCAGGAACGGGCGCAGGTATGCGACGATCAGCAGGCACGCCGCAAGCGTGATGGTAACTTCCAGAAAATAAGAACCGCTTGCACTCATAAACATCTCCTTATTTCAATATGGATAAAACCTTCTTGACGGTGGATAAACCCAAACTGTCCAGCCTGGCGACGGCGCGTGTCAGGCTGTCGAGCGCGTTGAAAAAATCCTGCAGGGCACGCACGCGTTCGAGGATGAATTTCTTTTCCGCTTCATCGCCGGACACCGAACCTGATTCCAGTTTTTCGAGAGTCTCCCGCACCGAACGGACCGCGCTGTCGAATTCCGAGTTTTGACGCTCCTGCAAGATCGAACGAATGGACCTGTAGAAATCCGTCTCGGCCTCGTAGTAATCCCTGCGGTCCGCCAGTTTCGATGACCGGCGGACAAGTCCCATGCGCGCCAGGGCGCGGATCTCCGTGCTGATCGCGCCTTTGGTCAGCCCGGTCTGCTGGACGATTTCATCCAGCGGGAGGGGGGAGGGGGAAAGATAAAGCACGGCAAAAATCGCGCCCATGCCTTTGGGAAATCCCCAGAACCGGCTGATCTGGCTGAGTCCCTCGGTAAAGTCCTGTTTGAGTTGGGTGAGTTTGGTTGTCATATTATATTTTAGAACGTTTAGTAAATACTAAACATAATATATACTAAAATGCGCCGCCCGTCAAGGGCGAAAAAACCGCCCGCAGGCGGCTGATTCCACAGGAGGTTTGGTTTTCCCCGCAGCGCCCGGCGCGCGGAGTTATGTTGGATTGACGGGAGGGACGTAAAACATGCGGAACAACTCCGCGCCGGATTTGCCCCCGGCTGTTTCCTTGTAATCCCGGATGGGGACGCGCAGGATGATTTTCTCGGTGTCGCTTTTCGTGAAACTGAATTCAACGAAGCCCGGTTGGGGGCCGGGAATTTCCTCGGGAGGGATTTGTTCGATCACGGCCATAACCTGGGTTATCCAATTTCCGAAGGCCTCCTCGTTATGCAAGTCGTCCGCCTGAATCCGGACGTAAAAGTCGGTCTCCATTGCGCCAAAGGTGGAACGACCATCGGCGTGGATACAGTCTTCGCCAAATGCAGAAGCCCTTCCGCTTGCCGCGGCCTGGATGGTGCGTACGGCTGTGTCGAATTCCCCGGTAAGTTCCGGCAGGTCGTGGTTTGCCCAAACAAAATAACAGCCTTCATCGGCAGGTGCGGGTGGCGGCGTGTCCGTGCGCGGTGCATTAGTTTGGGTTTCCTGTCCGGGCGGAACGGGCGCTGTTTGATCGACCTTTGGCGGGAGATTGTTTTCAATGATCAGGTATCCTGCCAGGGCGGGCAGGGCCAGGAGAATCAGCAGGTTTCTTTTACGCTTCATGTATCGCTATCCTTTGAAATAAGCCTTTCCATAAGCGCGATTTTACCTTTTTTGTATCCAAATACCCGATTTTCATATGTTTACGCAAGGATGTTCATCACTTGGCTTTCTTCACGGTCAAGGATATAACACATCCATGTCACGTTTATTGGATATCCCTGTCGGCGGGCGGGCGCGCCTGTTGGAAATACAAGGGAAAGGACTGCGCGCCAAATTGATGCAATATGGCCTGCATCAGGGCGATTGTATTCGCGTTTTGCGTGCCGCGCCGATTGGGGGGCCCCTGCTTGTCGAAATCAACGGCCGCGAGATTGCGCTTGGACGCGGTGTGGCCGGCAAAATCCTTGTGGAGGCCGAATGCGAGTCGCTTTGATCGGCCAGCCGAATTGCGGCAAAAGCACTTTATTCAACCAGGTGGCGGGATATAAAGCGGAGACCGGCAATTTTAGCGGAACGACCGTAACCTTTACGGAAAGCCGTGTGCGCGTGGCGGGCCAGGTCATCGATCTTGTGGATTTGCCGGGCTCATACACCCTCGAAAGCGGAAGCCCTGCGGAATTGGAGGCGGCGCGCTACCTGGATTCGCGCGACGTGGATTTCATC
>Ga0172375_10008809_pt1 | contig 13474 bp, 28 predicted proteins | sample LakKiv1m_FD_114537 | JGI IMG/M metagenome (GOLD analysis project Ga0172375, IMG submission 114537) | Freshwater microbial communities from Kabuno Bay, South-Kivu, Congo - kab_092012_11.1m | ecosystem: Environmental > Aquatic > Freshwater > Lake | place: Democratic Republic of the Congo...
AGTTGGAGGCTGGGTCGGTGGCGACACCGTTCGAGTTTGAGGACATCTCAACGACGATTGAGAAATGTCAAAGGTACTACGAAACAAGTTACGATTGGGAAGCAGGTGCGTATCCACAAGATAACCAAGGCTCGTATGCCATTGTTTCTACGGGTGCGTTTGGTGGCGCAGATGATGACTTGCTTGTTTATTTCTGGTGGAAAACCCGCAAGCGAGCCAGACCAAGCATCTCGTTCTACGCTCCCATAGCGAATCCAGCGACATCAAAGATTAGGCGTGGTTCCAACGGCGTTGTTTACGATGGTACAGTCGGTGCAGTCGGCGCAGGCAATACATACATTGCGGTTACTTCGGGCGTGGCAGGTGTGAACTATCAGTTCGGTTGGATTGCGAGCAGTGAACTATGACCTACAAACTGTTTCTGAAGCACGAAGAACCGATTGTGGTGTTGATGCGTGACAATGTTCCTGCGCTGTGGATACCCACTGACCCAGCCAACACTGATTATCAGGCGTATCTTGCTTGGGTAGCGGAAGGTAACACCGCAGAAGAATGGCAACCCGAAAGCGAATAAGCCTAAATCACGGAATAAGTGATACGAGACGAAAGCGAAACACAATGATTGAGTGCGTGAAGTGGCTGATCTCGCTCGCACTCGTCACGCTGACTGCCTGCGAAACGACACGCACTAACAGCGACAAAGGCGTGACGAGACCGACCTACTGTATGCCTGTCGATAGATGCTGACGATGAGACAGCGATACACGGCAGAAGAACTACACGCACGAATGGTCGCCACCGTTGGCGTATTGCTGGGTGTCGTGTTCGCAGTCACCGTCATCGGCTTTGTGTACGGTTTGCTGTTCGTCAGTCAGCCTATGGAACAGTCACCGAACGACAAAGAATTCATCAGCCTGATGGCTACGATTGTTACATTCCTATCTGGCACGCTGGCTGGGATTGTCGCTAGTAACGGTATGAAAGATAAGGCAACACAGAAAGATGACATATCAGATGAATGAGCGAATGAAAAACGCAATCCAATCGTATGCGCGTTCTATTGTCGGTGCTGTTGTGGCTGTTGTTGCGACAGGTAATTACGCACCAGAAGATTTATTGAAGGCGGCTGTTGCGGCATTGTTGCCACCTGTGTTGCGGTGGCTCAATCCGAAGGATGCCGCGTTTGGTCGCGGTGCTGATAAAGCGTGAACGGTTCGCGCCCGTACACGGGTACGAATGACGGGATAAGTAAGGGGAAGCGTGAAGGCACGGAAGAATTCGTGCGGCAGATGGCGTTCTTGTCTGATGGCGGTTTTTGGCACAACGGTACTTTTATCGTCAGGAAAATGAAGGGGAAGGAAAGCCTTTCGGTTCATGCGACGGGTCGCGCAATGGATGTTTCTTACCGCAATATGCGTGACGGTAAGCGCGGCAAACCGAACGGGCGAAAGATTGCTTCTGATTGGTGCGACATTCTCAGCAAGAATGCTGATGTGTTGCAGGTGGAAATGATTATTGATTACGCATTCGGCAAATTCGGTAGGGCGTGGCGTTGCGACAGAAACGCTTGGCAGACCTACGATAAGCCAACGGTGACGGGTGGGGGCAATCCGTCAAGTGATTGGTTGCATATTGAGATTTCGCCGCGTGTGGCGGATAATGCCGAAAAAGTGATGCGCAAATTTCGTAAAGTGTTCATGGGTGAAAATGACGGTGAATGATGGATGCAAGCGCGGCGGCAATTCTTGTTGGTGTTATCACAGCCATCGGTGGGATTATCGTCGCCGTTATTCAGGTGATTGGTTTGCGTTCAGAAAACAAGGCTGACCACGCGGTTGTTCAATCACAGTTGGCGAACATTTTGAATTCTGTGTTTCGGGTTGATACAAAAGTGGATGGTGTTACGGATAGATTAGATAAGCACATTCAAGAACACAGCGAAGGGGCATTTGGTGGGGTCGCTCAACGACGAAGTTCAGAATGAGATATTGCAAACAATAAAAAAGAAGAAGGGCGTGTTGCAGGAAATAGCCGATGCGCTTTCTGGTGATGACCGTAAAGATTTCATAGAAGCGTTGCACGATAAAACGATTTCGTCGCAAGCGTTGGCTGTGGTTTTGAAGCGTCGCGGTTTCATCGTTTCCAATTCGTTGATTTTGTCCTATCGGCGTGGGGGGTTGGCTTATGAAGTTGGGTGACGAAGTGCAGGCTGAAACGCAGGAAGAAATTTCTATTGTCAAGTTGCGGCGTGAACGGGATTTGATGCGGCGCGAAAATGAAAGATTGATGAAGGCGATTGATGAAGCCAACAAAATTATCAGCATCATTGAGATAGCGAACAACGCTGAGATTGAACCGCCACATTGGTTGTCACCTGTCAAGCCGCGTGCATCTGCGGCGATGCTGGTGGCGATGCTTTCGGATACGCATTTTGACGAAGTGGTAAATCCTGATGAGATGGAAGGCTTGAATGCGTATGACCGCACGATTGCAAGGATGCGATTGGAACGGTGGGGGAAGAATGTGGTGAAGATGGCGCGTCATTATTTGGCGGGTGTCAAGTATGACGGGATTGTTCTGGTGTTGGGTGGCGATATTTTCTCTGGTGATATTCACGAAGAATTGAAGGATACGAACGAAGCAACGATGTTGGAAAGTTGTTTGTATTGGTCGGAACAGATTGCTGGTGCGATTGGTTTGTTGGCTGACGAATTCAGGAAGGTGCAGGTGGTCAGCGTCGTTGGTAATCATGGGCGTACTACACGCAAGCCGCGAATGAAGCAAAGGGTGGTGACGAACTTTGATTGGTTGTTGGCGAAGATGGTTGAACGATATTTCGCTTCCGATAATCGGGTGTCGTTTCTCATTCCTACTTCGGCGGATGCGTTCTTGAAGATTTATGAACATGGGCATTTGATTACGCATGGCGACCAAGTTCACGGTGGCGGCGGTATCGGCGGTATCTATCCGCCGATTATGCGGATGCGTGCCAAGAAAGAACACAAGTATTTGCAGACGGGTCAGAATTTTCGCACGCTTTGGATGGGGCATTGGCACACCTACCTAAGCACGCCGCATCTAATCATCAATGGTTCGCTGAAAGGTTGGGATGAATTCGCCGCAATCATGGGCTTCGGTTTTGAACCGCCGCAACAAGCGTTGGCAATCGTGACCCCCGAACGGAATATCACGGTGCAAGCACCGATTTTTTGTCAGGACAGAAAGCGCGAAGGTTGGTGATGTTGTGTCAATGCGTAGTTCGTCATTGGATAACAACTTGCGAAAGTGGGGAAGATGATGACGATTGAACATTCACGGGTGTTTATTGTTTGGCATGATGCGCACGCAATCAATGAAGGTGGTTGGTGCGATGTGAAAGATATTGATGATGAGCCGTGCATCGTGCAAACCGTTGGTTGGTTGTTGGCTGACGCGAAAGACGGTCATGTTGTTGTTGCTCAATCAATAACCGATGAAGGCGGATTGGATAGTGTTCTTGCAATTCCTGTCGGAATGGTTCAGAAAATTATTGTGTTAGGTTTTTGACGCACGATGTTCCCCCCTTCGGCATCGTTGCGGGTGCGGGTGTCGCACGCGGAATTTTGCGTGCGCACCTGCATTCCGCAGATTTCCGTTTTTAGTTTTTTGTAAATTTTTTGATGGCGTGATTGTTGGGGTCGGTGTCAAGATTTTTTGAACATCGTTGTTTTCGGGCTGTTTTGGGGCTGTTTTGGATTTGCGTGCTAGGTGGCATCGTGTATAATCAATATGTCGGGATAAAGGAACACCCGATAAAGGAACAACGACAATGACCACCATCCAAGAAGCAACCACACAGGTTGCGGAAGCGATTGAAAAGTACGGTGCGCCCGCGTGGGTCGCATTCGTGCCGATGCGCGTTCGCAGACTTGTGCCAGCAGAAATCAAAACCGCGATGATTGCAACAGCGAAAGTCAGCGCAGGTTGGGAAACAAAACAAGATGGGCGCAACCGCATCATCGCATGGTGCGGCAACAACATCTTCGCGGAAGTCACCGTGAAGGAACTTGCCGCAATCGGTGAATGTTCAGAAGCGACGGTGCGCACGCTCATCAATGACAGGCGCGATATCTTCCGCAAGGCAGAAGGTCGCAAATACGAAATCCGCGATGCGCACGCAGACAGGCAGAACAAAAAGTAATCAACCACATCATCGGAAAGGAACGACGATGACTACGAAACAAGCAAGATGGAAATGCCCGCAATGTGCAGATGGGTTGCTTGCACCAACCCGACCCCGAAAGGATGATGTGCGCCGATACTGTCTGCCATGCTCATCCGCGAAAGGTCGGTTGGTGGAACGCATCGCACCTGCACTTGAAGCGCGACGCGAACTGCGTGCCGCAAGCACACGCGAGAAGGTACGCCAGAAGCGTCAGGTTGCACGCAGACGCGCCGAACCAGCGAAGTTGCAGGAACGGTGCGACGCAATCCGTGAACGCATCATCCGCAAGGAAGCGGAACGCATCTGGAAACTGATGGCTGAATGGCACAAGGGCAAACCGTTGCCGCGTATCAACATCGTGCGCGGGCGTAATTGGGGAAGTCAATACGGCTATGCGCGACCATCGTGGGGGCAGATACAGGTGAATGTGGATGCACGCCAAGATGAACTGCGAAGCAAACGGGTTTGGCAGGTGCTTGCACATGAATTGGCGCACATCGCCTGCCCGCCGATAAGCACAGGTGGAAAGAACCGCGACACACATCACCGCATCTTCTACTACTGCCTGCGGCACGCATGGCAGAAGCGATGGAAATGCGAAATCAGTTTCGGTGCGGTAACGCATTGGGGATACAGCGTGGACTACATCATTCAAGGACAAGCCAGCAAGCACATCACCTTCACGCTTCCAAACCCTGTAACACCCCCGACCCAAGATGTAATCAACAACAACACAGAAGGGAACAAGCAATGAAAAAGACATACATCACTTGGCGCATCAAACACGCCACCGAAGAAAAATGGTTGCATCCAGATACCCGCGATGGCATCGCGGTATGGGGCGACTACACCAGCGCAAAGCGATACAAGAAAGCCGATGCGCTCGCGCTGGCAACATTCTTCGGCGGCATCGCGTTCAAAGGTTCGCAATGGTAATGGAACTGATTATCAAACCGACTGACCGAACCGAATGGTTGGCACAACGCAAACGAACACCCGAAGGATTGGTGTCGTTCGGCGGAAGCGATGCACCGATATTGATGGGCGCATCACAGTTCCGCACACGCGGCGATTTGTTCGTTGAGAAAGCAACGATGCAGGTCAATGAGCAACCAGCAACCAGCGCGATGACTACGGGCAACTATGCAGAACCAATGTTGCTTCAATATGCATCGGACAGGCTTGCAACGCAGTTCATCACACCACAGACCTTGTATCGTGATGGGCAATGGCTCATCACCGCAGATGGTGTGGATAATGAAACTGCACCTGCGGCTTGCGTTGAATGCAAAACAACTTCGCGTTATGCCATCCGCGATATTGACGATGTGCCACCGATGTATTTGTGGCAGATGTGGGCGCAACAAATGGTGTTAGGTTGCCCCGTGTTTCTGTCGGTGTTAGACCGCGATTTGAAACTGTCGCTGATTGAATGTCCGACCAACATGGATGCGTTCGGCGCGTTGCGTTTGGAAGCGGAAGTATTCGGTGAATGGGTTTTGCGTGGCGAACCGATGCCAGAAGATATTGATAATTTTTCCGCCGAACAGATTGCAACACTTTTCAAGGTTCAGCCACGAACCGTTGAATTGGGTGGCGATGCTTTGATGTGGATTGAAGCGTTGAATGACGCACGCAAGATGGGTGCTGATGCAGAAGCACTTGAAAAGGATGCCAAAGACCATCTTGCGCGAATGTTGTTGGATGCCGAAGTTGGCACAATCAATGGCGAAGTTGCTGTGACTTGGAAACAGCAGAAGGGTCGCGCAACAGTAGATGTTGCACGAATGCGGGCAAGTCATCCTGACTTGGTTGCACAATATGAAAAAGATGGTTCACCATTCAGGGTGTTCCGCACAACGAAGGGAAAGAAGAAATGACATTTGAACTTGACGGGTATCTAACCGTTGCAGAACGGATAGCACAGTTGAAAGCGAAGTATCCCGAAGCGGTACTGCGCCCATTCAATCCAGCAGAACCATTCACCATCAAAGAAATCGGTGGCAAAGAATTCATCGTGTATGTGGCGGCGTGCTACAAAACACCGAATGACCCGATGCCTGCCGTAGCGGTGGCGATTGAACCATGCGTGCCGAAATCAAACTTCACCCGCGACAGTATGGTTATGAACGCAGAAACTTCTGCGTGGGGTCGCGCAATCATGGCGGCACTTGCCTGCGATACCACAGGGAAGATTGCTTCGGCGGATGAAGTGCGTAATCGTCAGCACGATGACCAGCAGATTGCAACCGTCATCAAAGCATTCCCGAAAGCGAAGCAAGAAGTTTCCACAGGTGGCAACAATCGCGCTGGTTACATCACGCAGAAGCAAATCGGTTTGCTTGGCAAACTGACACGCGAACGCAACATGAACAACAGCGACCTTCTCGCATTCATCGCACCTTTGATTGGGCGTGATGTGAACGGCAAGTTGAGCGAACTTACCAGCAAGGAAGCATCATCTGTCATCAGCGCATTGATGAACAATGAACAAGCATCACCGCGACCTGTCGCACCAGCAGACGAAGAACCTTTCTGATGGCGATACAGGCATGGCGCGATGAAGCGCGATGTGTTGGAATGCCATCCGAAATCTTTTTCCCCGAAGCATTGAAGGAAAACAGGTTTGATGCCGCATTGAAAGTGTGTGCGTTGTGTCCTGTCACCGACCAATGCTTACGATTGGTAATCGGATTGGATGATGTGGATGATAAGTGGGGCGTGTTCGGTGGAACGACACCGAAACAGCGACGCTTGGTGAGATACGAAATGGATAGGGGTGTTCCCCTTGCCGATGCAATCAAGGTGGTGCAGAATGTCAAACGACGAACGAAAAGGTGAATGTGAAGGCAGGCAAGAAAACTGCAAGGTACATGGTTGCCCGCTTTTCGGCACGCTTGGAAAACCTGCGCGTGATGGCAAACGACGCATCAAACGATGCGGTGATGCTGTTGCGCGTGGGCGGCGGTCACGCAGGAAAGGTTTGAAGAAGCAACGCGATGCGCGTAAAGCGTTGGGTGTTGCACCGTCGCACAAGTTCGGTGATGCGAACGAAGAAAGATGGCAAGACCCGCTTTTTGCCAACGAAGTAAAGTCAGGCAAACAAATACAGCCTGCGGTGACAGCGTGGTTGCGGATTGAAAAACAGGTGCGCGGCAACCAAGTGGGTGTCGGTATGCTTCGCAAACCGTGTCGCGCTGTGCTGATGCCTGATGAATGGGGTAGTGAAGGGTTGGTGATGGTTCGCTTATCGGTGTGGCGTGATGTTGTTGCGCCTGCGCTCGCAGAGTATTACGGGCAGGTTCAATGATTTACCGATTGACCGATACAGAAATTGCGGCGGCGCATCAATGGGTTGCAGACAAGTTGCGCATCAAACAGGCGCACGATATTCGTGATAAGAAATTTGACCGCACCAATAGTTCGCAGGGGGTGTCATTGATTGGGATTATGGGTGAAATAGCAGGTTGCCGTGCATTGAACACCGAACCAAATCTGGCGGTGATGATTGGTGGTGACGATGGAACGGATTGTGATGCCTACGGTCTTTCTTGGCAAATCAAAACATCTTCGCTTCGTGCGCTCATCTTCAATGCAGAACAGGATTTCGTTGCAGATGCCGCTTTGCTGGTGCGTCATCTGGCTGACAAGTATTCGGTTGCCGATAATCCGACCTTTGAAATCATCGGTGGCGTATCACGCAAACGGTTTATGCGTGAACACTTTGAACATGATTACGGTTACGGGGCGCGGCTGGTGATGAATGCGGATGATTTGACACCGTTGGACAAGTTGCTTGGGGTGGTGGGCGGATGATTGTTCGCGGCGCACGCAAAACGACGAACTTCACCATCATCGGGAATGATGTGTTGCGCGATAAGCGGCTTTCCTATCGGGCGCGTGGCTTGTTGGCTTGCATCCTGTCTCGCCCCGATGATTGGCGTACTTCGGCTGACAGTCTCGCCCGCGAAGGTGCAGAAGGTCGGGCGGCGATACTTACGGCATTGAAGGAATTGGAAACGGCTGGATATCTGGTGCGCACCCGCATTCAGGATAAGCAAGGCTTGTGGCGCACGATTTCAACGGTCTATGACGAACCGCAATCTGGATGCGTAACCGAAGTGCAGTTTCCGAATGTCGGTTCACCGAACTTCGGTTTCCGCACTTCAATAGAAGAACTAGATACCAAGAAACTAGATGTTGCGTCAGAAGGATTTGAAACTTTCTGGATTGCTTATCCGCGCAAGATAGCGAAACGCGATGCGCAGAAGGCTTGGCAACAGGTCATGCGGGCGAGCGATGCGCCAACGCTGGAAACAATCATGGCGGCTGTTGAGCATTACAAGAAAACGCACAAGGACAAAAACTACATCGCTTATCCTGCGACTTGGCTTCGTGCGGGTCGGTGGGCAGACGAACAAGAAAACAACTACGATGGTAAGCACGAAGGGGAACGGGAACTGCCCCCGAATGTGGCACAGGCACAATCATTCGCGGCGGCGTATTTCCATACCCGTCGCAGTTTGGATGATTTGAAATCAGATATCGCGCACCGTGAACCTGAATATCAGGAAGCGGCATTGGCTTGGTTTGAAAAGATGAAAGCAGGATGACATGAAATTCCTTGCAGGTTTGTTTTTGGTTTCGGTGATTTCGTTCGGTGTTACCGTTGGTTCGTCATCGGGTGCTAGTGCGCCTGCGGTGATTTCAACAACGACGGTTAGCGATACCGTTTCGGTTGTTTCTGCGATACCAATTCAGGTGACTGCGCCGATTGCGGTTGATGTGGATGCGCGTTGCCCGCAATGGTGGTCGGTTGCTGTTGCGGCTGGTTGGGATGAAAAAGATTTGCGTGATTTGGATGCGGTGTTGTTTCGTGAAAGTAGGTGCGACGCATCGCAGGTGAATGACACCGACCCGAACACGGTGGATGGTGTGAAGGGTTCGGTTGGTTTGACGCAGATAAATGTTTTTTGGGTGCAAGGAACGAAGTGGTATCCGAATGGATACCTGCAAACTGTGAGCGTGGTTTCGGGTGTGCAGGATTTGTTTGAGCCGTTTCTGAATTTGCGTGCCGCGAAAGCGGTGTTTGATTACGGGGTTGCCGAAAATGGGTGTGGTTGGGCGGCGTGGGCGTGGAAGGGCTGTGATTGACCTGTGGCGTGCGTTCTAAGCGATGGCGCAAGGGGTGGGGTAGAGATACCACCCCCCACCTTTTTGAACGCTTATATCGCTTCCTATTGCGTGCTTTTGGGGGAAACCGCATGGAATAAGGGTTTTGGAAGAATTTTTGATTTTTTGTAAATAATGCTTGCAATCTGTCGGAACATATGCTTATACTGAATACATCGGGATACGGAAAGCCCGAAGAAAAGGAACAAAAGGAACAATGAACACCAACGAAGAAATCTACTACGAAAAGCAAAACAAGAAAGTTGCAGAAGCAACAGCACTTGCGCTCAATGCGTCAAACGGTATGCCATTGAACAAGACCGAACTACGCAAAGTCATCTGGTTGCAGAAATTGGCGGCGAAGATGGTTGCTTATCACATGACCCATGACACCTATTTGCTGAAACTGTGGGCGAACAAAGGAAGGCACGCAGGCAAGGCGATTGAACTGAATGTTCAACGGATGTTCTAACCACCCGTTATACTGAAATCATCGGGATTGGGAAATCCCGAAGTAACAAAAACCAACAACAAAAAAGGAACAAGGAACAATGAAAAAAGTAGATATCACCAAAGCAACAAGCAAGCATGACACTTGCGCAATCTTTGAAGTTCAGCGCGGCGATAGCGGAATGAAGCAATACGCCCGTCTGATGACCGAAGAAGAAAAGCAACAGCAAAATCCGACAGGGCGTGTTGTGTATCGCAGTTCATCCGCACCGAAAGTAACGATTGTGTATGTGGATGCAATCAGCAACGATGGCAAAACAGATGGTGCGCCATCTGCATACACCGAAATCGTGGCTACGAATTTCGTGGATGCACTACGCAAGATTTGGGTTGATGGCAACAAAGAAAAACAATATGCAACTGTGCCACTTGCCCGCATCAAGCGATGCGTGAACGAAACACAATCGTTCGCGGATTTCTTCAATGCCGAAGTGACCGCCATGAAGGATGCTGGCAAGCGAGCAAAGCAAGCCGAAGAAAACAGGAAGCAACTTGCCATCAATCATCAGCACCGCATCGCGGAACTGAATTTGCTTGTGAACGAATATGTTTACAAAACGCACGAAAGAAAGAGCGTGAGCGAAGCGCGGTCGTATGGGTTCGGTGCGTCATACGATGAAGTCACTATCAGCATTGACGCGCTGACCAAACTTGTTCGGCTTGCCGAAGAAGCACTCACGAACCAGAAGGTCGGTGCGTGAACATGGAAACCGTCGCCAATCAAATCAAAGAACTGCGCGCCGAATGGATGCGAATTGGTTACATCGTTCGCGGGCTGATGGAAGCACCCGTGCCACACAACCGCAAAGCGGCACGCGCAATCAGAATGGACATGATACGCAAGTATCACCAACGGCAGGATGCGATTGATGCGCAGATTGCCGAACTTCAAAAGGTCGGTGCGTGAACATGGCAAACAACCAAATTCTTGCAACGGCTAAACAGGTTTGCGTTTCACAAGATGTTGTGAATGTCAGAACCATTCAAGGCAACAAGTTTCGCGGCTATGTGGACAAGGTGCGAACTGACAGCATTTGCATCCTGTATTTCGGTAGGCGGCATTCATTTCGCGGATATCGGCGGGCGACACTACGCACGAAAGACATTGCTTCAATCAATGTTTCCAAAGCATTCAACTGAATACCGACCCAACAAGAAAGGCAACAACAATGGCAGTTCTGGTTTCAAACACAATCCGAATGATTTGCGACAAATGTGGTGCAGAGCATCACAGCGACGAACTTACGGTTGGTGCGGTCAGGCGCGAAGCAATGGATTTGGGTTGGGGCAACAGCCGCAACAAAGACATTTGCCCGAAGTGCCGCCTGCGCAAACCGAAGGGTTGGACAGATGAACGATGGGAACAAATCAAATGAACCCGCCGATAACGAAGCGTGATTTGTGCATCATGTTCAATCTCAATCCGAATGATGTTGATTATGTCGCCATCGGGTTTCATAAAGACGCTGGTGGCGAAAATGGTCGCCTGCATTGCGGATGGATAAATGATGAAGGTTTTGCTTCAACCCTGTGGGGTCAGATTGAACCACTTACGATTGAAGATGAAGGTGCGAAATGAAAGCCGCTTTTCTTGGTTTGGGTTTCTTCGGGTCGCTCGCATTTGCGCCGAACAGCGACAAGGTGATTGGAACTGATTGGGCGATACATCCATTCAGCGTGTTCTTTACGCTGATGATAACGATGCTCGCATGGTATCTATCCGACAGCGATTGGTTGTGAACACCCCCGCGATAACATCGGGCGCAGAAAGGAACACCGATACCGATGACTGAATGTGTGGTGGCAAGCGCAAGCACAGGCGCGTTCGTTCCTTCCCCGCGCCGCTTCGCCCGTGCAATTCGGGCGCACCACATCATTCATTGCGAAAGGCAACGCGAATGGAACACATCACACCAGAACACCTACGCAATGCGATTGAATTCCTACAAAGGGTGTTCGTGGGGTCAGCCGATGAACAACGGCTGGTGGAAACAATCAACGCATTACATCGGGAACTGAAAAGGAAACAGGATGCAAAACGAAAGCACGGCAACAACCGCACTTGATGGATTGAAGGCAGAGAAGGAAGCATGGCAATCGCGATGCGACGAACTGACCGTTGCGAATGAGCAACTGCGAGAGCAACGGGAAAACGCACGCGCATTGGCACAGGGATTAGAAGAAGCCTTGACCCAAGCGGAAGAAAAAATCAAACACCTTTCCGCGAGCGTGGACAGGCTCAGGTTGCACATTCAGCAAGGTGTGGAACTGTAATGTTTGCTTCCGTGCTTGTGCTTGTCGTGATTGCTTTGGCAGGTTTGTTGTTGGGTCTTGCGCTCAGGAATGTTTCAGAATGAAATGGGCGATGTATCTGGCAGGGATGCTTATAGGTGGATGCGTTGGTTTCTTCGTTTCACAAATCAAAGCGATGAAGCGACACAATCAGGAAGCGAAACGGACACAGGTTCTTATTCAGGAATTAGCGGGCTTGCGTGGCGAGATGCACGCAACACAACAAGAACGATGGCGATATTGATGCAAACAGATATCGGTGATGCGATACCCGAATTGCCGCGCACAATCCTTGAAGCGGATAGTGATGGATGCGTGCGTTGGATTGTTCGCGTGCAACCAGAACAGATGCACGGTCTGGAAGAACCAATGGATGTTTTGATTTGGTTGTGGGCTGATGGTTCTGTTCATCTCGCGTTCCGCCCCGCGTTTCATACGGATTGGTCTTGGTCGCCACCTGTGTTCCCTGACCGCGTATGAACCAACCAATGTCACGCGCAACTGATGTATTGGTGAACGCATCAATCATTATCAACAACGACAGGAATAACACTTACGGTCATGTCGTGGATGACTACACCAAAGTTCGCAACATCTTCCATGCGCTAACAGGAATAGAACTTGACTTGCATCAATGCTTACTGTTCATGGCATCAGTCAAACTTGCACGCATCCAAACCAATCTGCAACGCAACATCCTGCACAAAGACAGCCTGACCGACCTAATCGGATACTTGGCACTTCAAGCCGAAATCAAAGAACCACAATGACCACCATCATCTGCGAATGGTGCAAACAAATCGTGCGCCACGAACCGCGCCGCATATCAGGATGCAACTGCGACCCCGACGCGCCGCAATGGTGCTACATAGATATCAACGGCACACCAAAAGGATTAGGTTCAGCAAGATACATCATCATCAATGAAGGGGATAACAATGAAGAAGAACACCGCAATCCGTAGCAGACGCGACAAGTTCCGCCGCCTACCAGCCGAACCGCTATTCAGTCTGTTCAACGATGAACTATCCGATACGCAGATGGCGGTGGCGTTACGCTCATCGCGACGAAACATCATCAAGTGGCGCAAGCACGGCATCCCCTTTTATAGTGCCGATGAAGTAGCGTGCCAAATCGGTGTGCATCCTTCCTACATATGGGGAAACCAATGGTGGCAATCAACATAAACGAACTGACCCCACACCCGCGCAATGTGCGACAAGGCGATATCGGCGCAATCTGTGTCAGCCTAGAAACCTTCGGACAATACCGACCCATCATCTACCAGAAGAAAAC
>Ga0172375_10008810_pt1 | contig 13472 bp, 23 predicted proteins | sample LakKiv1m_FD_114537 | JGI IMG/M metagenome (GOLD analysis project Ga0172375, IMG submission 114537) | Freshwater microbial communities from Kabuno Bay, South-Kivu, Congo - kab_092012_11.1m | ecosystem: Environmental > Aquatic > Freshwater > Lake | place: Democratic Republic of the Congo...
ACCATTCGCAAGATAAAGTGAACTTAAAGTCTTGCCACTATAAGTTGGGCCATAAGATAAAATCTTAAGTGGCTTTAAGATTTTTTGGGCCGGTTGTAGAGTGATAGCCATATTAATCCTCCTCGATTAATTTGTTCTTTTTCAAAAACCGTTTGAGTTTTGCATAGTTATTTGCACTTCGTGCATGATAATACACAATTGAATTTGGTAAAATAATTTGAAAATGTTTTACAGGCAACAATAAACTTTTAATTTTGTCATATAATTTATGATCAAATGAAACCAAATCAACTGGATTACTTTTACGTGACCACTGCCACAATAAATAATAAGATTGATTTCCATTTCGAACTAATTGACTACGACCAAACATATGACGTGCATTTTGATAGCCGTGTTGTGTTTTATTAGATATCATAAATCATTCCTACTTTACGTATATAATGAACATACCTTTATTATTGTAATAACGGTATTTAGCTAAAGGAACAATGTTCGTAACTTCATGTTCTAAAAGTTCAGGATCATTAGGACGCCATCGACATTCTTTTAAACCGAAGACCATAACTGAACCTTCACAAATATCGCCAACTTTACAATCTAAATAATTACGAGAGTACTTTGGTAAATAAGGAACAAGTTGTTTATATTTAATATTTTTCATATTTAATCTCCATCAATATCTTTTAATATTTGTTTAATAAGACTTGGATCAATAGTTGAATCAAGTTTATTAATAGTATGAACATCAACATAAAATTCATGTAATTTAGGATTTTGTTTAAAGAATTCATAAGCACTCTCATACGCCATTCGTTCGGCTTCTTCATCATTATGACCAACACCATCAAATCTTGCAGTTAATATAATACGTTTATAAATTATATTTTGTTTTTTCATAATCCTCCTAAAGGGGGAGATAACTCCCCCTATTTTTTCATACGGATTTTAATTCCGTCTTTAGTGGTGGTCTCTTTCATTAACGTTTCAATATCACCACCAGTATTGGTAACATATTCTTTAACAGCACCAGTATCTAAAGATTTTCGATGTTGTGGTGATGTATACATTAAATCAAAATCAGGCGTTCGATAAAAATAATCTTTTTGTTTAATCATCTCTTCTTTAACTCGATCAAGAATTTCATTAGTTTGTTTTTCTAACTGTTCAACAACTTCATTATGAGCAACTAATTCTTTTTGAAGTTGTAATAATAATTTACTATCAGTATCACTAATAACTTTAGTTGTTTTAACATAAGTAAAAGCAGGAAGTCCTTGAAGATTTGTTTCAAGCAACGCTTTAACTTGATCATAATCGACTGCATAAACATCTTTAACATAAAGTTTACCGGCGGTGAAATGATATACTTTAAGTTTATTAAAGTAATAACTCATAATATCACCACTAGTAACTAAATAGTTATAAATACTTAGTTGCCAAGCTACTGTATCAAAATGAAGAGATGACGTTGTTTTAAAATCAGCAATAGTATGTTCATTATTTAAATCATATTGAAAATCAACAGTACCAGCAAGTTTATAAGCAGTATCATAATAACTTTGTTCTGATTTAGCTTTCGTTAAATCAATGTTGGATATACCAATATACTTATGAAACAAGTCTACTTCATCCATTAAACCAAGCATAGATTGATCGCCACCGATAAAAAGTTCTAATGCTTTATGAACGGACTTACCACGTGTAGCAGCCTTTTGTAAAACAGTAGCAGGTATTCCAGTATAATCAGCAGACAATCCATACTTTTTAAGTAATTGCGTTACACTAATATATTGTTGTCCATTATGTGTATATTCATGAGTCTCTTCATTAAATTGCATCTTCTTTAATCTCCTCTATTTCCAGTTCGCTATCACTGATATATTTCGGTTTGCTACTCGCGTAAATAGCAGCCACCATATCGGCGGCATCCTCTTTAGACTTAGCTTCAATAATTATTTTCCAATCAATTGCAAGATGACCTCGATATTTTGGCATATTAATTTCCTTCTAACATATCAATTAGTTCATAAGATAATCGCATTACACGATCAAGATGAGTTTCGTTACCATTCAACATATCTGTATAACCTTCATCAATGGCAACAAGTTCAGCTTTAATTTCTTCAAGACGAATTATTTGTTTTTCATTCATTTCCAATCCTCCTTATCGGACCAAGTTGTAGTTGTATATTCAACATCAGCAACAACGTCAACAGCACTCATACTATAATTCATAAGAGTTTTAATTTCTTCGACTTCTTGTTTAAGTTGTGCTTCAGGAATATCAGTACAAGTAAATCCAATTTCATCATGTACCGTAATTAAAAAATTCCAATGTGGTTTAATACGAATATAGTTAAATAATTCACGAAGTTTAAGTAATAATAAATCAGCGCCACTGCCTTGAACTAACCAATTTTGTAATTGATGTTTGTTTCTAGAATAATAACGACGAAGAAATAAATTAGGGATATAATCTGAAGACCAAGCACGATTACCAACCCATTTCTTAAAGGCAACAACACCTGGAAAAGCTTTCTTATAACCTTCAACCAAAGCAAGCGCCGTATCATAATCGACTTTTAAAGCTTCTTGGATTCTAGGAGCAGAAGCCCCATAATTTACTGCAAAATTTGTCATTTTTCCTAGCTTACGATAATGATCCCAGTCAGGATGTGTTTCATCAATACCAGGAAAAGCAAGTTTAGTTGTTAATCCATGAAGATCCACAGGTTTCCATTCAACATTTAAATCTTCTTCAAGATAAAATTTATCTCCCATCTTCACACATTTATAAGGTGAGAAAGCACGAGCCATATTAAGATCTGGATCACCACATACAATGTTAGTCCATTCACATTGAAGTCGAAGTTCCAATTGTGAATAATCAAAATAAAACATATACTTGTCCCCTTTAGGGACAATAAACCATGAACGAATATTAACTTCGTCACCTGTATTTAATTTAAGTGGCTCTTTTGGAAACTGTTGAAAGTCACCAGACAAACGTCCAGTAATTGTACCGGCTAAGTTATAATCAGTAAATACTTTATATTCTCCATTTATGTAAATAATTTTATTAAGTATGCCAGTAATATAAGTAGTCATATATTTATTCATATCAGAGATATAATCAGCAATTTTTGCCGACGCCGATAACTGTTGAATTTCATTACGAACATGTTTATCGGCAGATACAAGATTCATACCTGATTCATATTCATAAAGCTCTTTTAATTTAGCATGTTGACCTATCTTTATTTCTTGTCCATTACGAGGATCAATAATTTTACAGACAGATAATTCAGCTAATAATTTATTTCGATCAGCAAGGACACGATTTAAATCAACCGACATTCCTTTACGTTCCATAATAATAAGTGGCCATACGGCGGCACTAACACGTTTAAGTGTTGTGTCTTGTTTAATTAAAACTAATTTCTGATACCACAGTTTAAATAAACCATGAGTCAATTTGATATCAGTTAAAGCATAAGCCAATACATTAGAACAATCAGCATAAGTAGGTGCAGGAACGGCCTTTAAAAAGACACCACGCTCTTTAGCAAGATGTGGATACAAATGATAATATTTGTTCCAAGCATTATAAATTTGATTTAACTCTTTAGTCTCTTCTGTTTTAGTTAATGTCATATCCCATAAACCTTTAGAAATAAAATGATCTTTCATTTTTTGTTTATGAGTACTAGTTAAATGACTAAGTTCAAGTTTTAATTGTCGTTCTTCATCAGCTGAATTAATACCTAAATATCTAATAGCTAATTTCTTTAATCCAACAAGAAAAGTTTTATCGGCTTGTTCATCATGATTAATTACAAGCCGTGCCATAACAGCAGTATCAATATAATTCTTATCCACAAAGTAACTTTGTTTGAAACCAGCATTAATAAGCATATGAACATCAAACTTAATGTTATGACCCACAACCGTCGGAATGATTTGTAATAAATTTTCAAAATATTGACGCTCCTTAATATCTTTATTTGGATCAAATAAAGCTGTTTGAGTAAGATTAAGTTTATCATCAACTAATCCATATTGAATTAAAAATGGTTTATCGTTAATGATATTGAGGCCAGTGGTCTCAGTATCAATAATAATGTATTTGACCATACTGGCCTCCTTATCGTAGTTTCTGTAAGTTATTATATTGTGCTTTGAATTTATCCTGGCACAACTCAAATGCGTATTCATCATAAGATCCTTTTAATAACAATACAGAAATAATAACTTGTTTTTTCTGTCCTCGACGACACACGCGAGCATTGGTTTGAATCCATTTCTCTGTATCCCAAATAGGGCTAAACCAGAATAAATTCTCACAGTCACTATCTTGTAGATTAAGTCCATGCGCAGCGCTAAAAGGACTAAGGATACCGATTTTTATTTGATTATGATTCCAATCTTCAAAATCCTGTTTACTATTTAAAAATCGTGCACCAGGTAAAGTTAATAATTTTTCCTTATCAAAAATATAAGTATAAAGAATAAGAACCGGAGTTGTTATTGTGGCAAGTTTTATTTGTAATGTTTTAAATTTAAGATTATTTAAATGAAAGGTCATGTCTTTATGATAAACATCACCACTTGCTATTTGATTTATTTTATTAATTAATTGTGTTTTACTAAAAGCAGTCATTTGATCACCATTACTAAGTGTCATAATAAATTCGTGTTTAAAATGTTTTAACATTTCTTCTGTATCAAAATCAGGTTTAATAATAAGTTTCTTAATAATAGGTTCCGGAAATAATGGTTGTGCCGGTGCCGGAATACTAGTACATACATCTTTAATAAGGCTGAGGATCTTATCCGTAGCCGCTAATGAATATTGATATCGATTATAACCATTAGGTAACGCAATTGGTGTTGCATAATCTTCACGAAATTTAGTAATGGATTTACCAAGACGTTGACCGCCATCAATCAAATAAATAGTACTCCAAATATCTTCAATATTTTTTGGTGTTGGAGTAGCCGATAAGATCATTACGTTTTGTATCTTATAAGCCCATGTCTTAAGTAATTTAAAACGTAATGATTGAGAGTTTTTAAATAAACTTACTTCATCAATAATAAGTAATTCAAATCGATTAATAAGTTCACTGACATCATAATATAATTTAATTCCATTCTTAGTATATAACTTTCTTTTAACTGATGTTGATTGTTCAATATACCAATCAAGCATAGCAGTATTCATACCTAAGATATCATATGGTCTTTCAATAATTTCAAGACGTTCTTTCGGTGTTTGATTACCGGTAATAGATTCATATTTAATCTGATCAGAATACCATTTCTTAATTTCAGCAGGCCACGCTGATTCAATAATATGTTTAGTACTGATCAATAATGTACGTGGTTTACGTGGAGCAGTCATGATTTTATCTAAACAAAGTTTTGTTTTACCATAACCCGTATAAAGTAAATAGGCGTGTTTCATAACTATTTTTCAATCAGGTTATTATGTTTATATATTTTTTCTATTTTTTTAGTAAGATTAAATATTTCTTCTAATACTCTATCAGAATATGCATCTGTTGCATAGTTTGTTAAATTAATCCAATCAGTTATTTTAAATTGTAATAATTTTATTTGTTGTTTTATTTGTCTATCGTATTTCATAACCTGCCTCCTTTCTATTAGGGCTGTACGTCGTTATTTAAATTATAAGAATACTTATTACGAATAATTCGTTTCGCATTTACTAGTTCTTTTGAACGATTCCAATGGAACTACACCCTAATAATAAAAATACTCAAAGCTGTACGCTCTTAATACGCATTTAACTCAGTTGATCTTTGATTCACCAAAGGTGAGAAGATTCCAAGCACTTCAAGTATAATATCAAAATGGTAAATCAGGAAGTTCAACAACCTCTTCTTCAATGGTAGCTGTTTCAATTACAGGAAGAGTGCCAAAACGAATAGCATGTTGTTGTTTACCAGCATTCTTACCAGATTTACTGATATAATTATATACTGTAATTTTATAGGTATTACCGACAGCACTATTAGCAATTTCTAAAAGAGTTGTTTCATCTGATACTGGAATTGTAGCCAAGGCTTTAATCCAGTTAATAAGATTAGCATCAAGATCAGTCGTATCTTTAATAAAATAATTATAAAACATATTATATTTTTTCTTATTAACTTCAATTGTAATATATTGATATGTTTCTTCTTCGACGAATCCAAGAATCTTCGCTTTGTATTCTCCTTCTGGAAGTATCTCTTGTGAGATTCCTTCTGGTGTCTTGGCTATTGCCAAATCTTTCAATAGAATATCTTTTAGACTAGGTTTATTGCTCATATTTTTCTCCTTTCGAGCATCATATCACACCATGTTTAACACGGATGATAGCAATTAAATCTTTAATTTCATCAATAGATAAACCGTCAACAAACTTTTCAAGTCGTGATGTTTTTAATTGTACTGTCGGTACAAACAAAGGTGTTGCGGCTACAAGAGTTTGAAAATCTTGAACAGTTTTACTATACTTAATGAAATAATCATTAAGGTCTTCTTTATCTTGAAGACCAAGATCAACAACTTTAACTTTGCAAGCAAAGCGTTCCGTTAATGTAATAGCATCTTGAATAGCACCTTCACGACCAGCAGTATCACAGTCATAGACAATGACAACTTGTTTGTTCATGAAGTTAACACCACCGATAAGATAACTTTTAGCACCGCCGACTTTAGCTACGGCATTTTTAAAGCCCATAGATTTGGCGGTTAACATATCCTTCTCACCTTCACAAATAATTAATTTGTTATAGGTAATAGCGTCGTCATAAGGAGTTACCATACCACCAATCATCGATGAATCATATTTATATTTCATTGCACTGATATTATAGTTAGGTAGTGTTGGATTATTAAACCATGTATTAGAAATAGATACACCGTTCCAAAGATGGCGATACATTAATTTTCCAGTACTAGAACTGAAAAAATATTTTTGAATAACCTCATCATTAAGTCCAATCCTATGTAGATAATCTATTTGATAATCTACAAGTGGGCCATGATGATATATAAAACTTTGACTCTTCTCTAATGAATCACGAATTTTAGCAGCACGTTCAAGACTGACACTAAAATATTTAGCAATAAAACCAATCTCATCATGTGCTTTAGTTTGACAAGTAAAACAGTTGTATTCACCATTAGGACCTATGCCAGCACTGGCATGAGAATCATCATGGAAACAACAGTTAACTTGACCACGATCAACACCAAAAATTAATTCATATATTAACATATCATCGTTATTATTATACTCCTTTTATAGTTGAATTGAAGAAAGGCAGGTAGAAATTTTCGTTATATCTTCTTTATCATTAATACGAATACCGAGTAATCCTGGTTCAACATCACTATTAACAGAGATAACAAAAACATTTTTTAAAAGAGCCATGATATTATCACGCATCATTAAATCTGTTAAGTCTCCATCAGTGATAATAATATTTAACCACTTATCACTAAGTTGTTGAGTTATAACATCAGCAATGGCACTACTATTAGTGCCACCATTTAACTCAGCAAATAATGGATTACTTACATAGGCTGAAGGAACTTCCTTACATTTTTCCCAAGGTATATATGGAACTTCAATAATACTTATTTGACCAGAAGAATATAAATAATAAGTGACGTCAACAGGAATATCTTTCATTAATTGTTCACATACATAATGCATTAGTCCATGAACAGAACCAGAAGTACTACCACTAATATCACGATAAATTGCAACGTTCATATAAGTGTGTTTACGTTTTTTAAATAAGACTTGATCAATAAGACGATTAGGATTATAAAAATTAGGAAGAACAATTTTATTTTGAATTGTTGCTGTCTTACGATATTTATTAGTAAACAAACCATCAATAGTATATTGATCTGCTTGTAATCGTTGTGACATATCTAAGATTTCTTTATTAATTAAAGTATTCTCTTGTACTAATTCATCTTTAATTAAATCAGTAGCTGTCTTAATATGATAACGACTGACATATTCTATTTTAGGTTTACCTACTTGATGACTATGGTCTGAATGAGAACCATCATTATTTTTAACATCATCTTGATCATCAGAAACATTTTCTTTTTGTTGACCAGACTCTAAAGATGCATCATCACTTTTAGGTTCAAGATGTATTGTAGGTGTAGACAATGAAGGTAATGACTGATCATCAGGAAAAATCTTTTTGATTACACACCAATTATAAAATTCAACTAGTGTTTGAGCAAATCTAGTATCATTGCTAGGACGTATAGCAAGATTAGTTAATACACCATGACCAAATGGAATTACTTTATAATCACGTAATGTTAATAACTGTGTGATATAGGTTTTAAAAGTAACTTGATCCATATAAGCAAGTGCAGGTGTAGGAGCTTTATAGGTATACCAATAATTAAAGGCATACTCAATTCGTTTAATATCATAATCGGGTTTAAGTTTTAAAATACAAGACATTACATCCGATAGATATTTATGTTCAGTTAATAGACGTGATTCAATATAATAATCTTCAATCCAATTAAATAGATGTTGATACTTCTCATCCCATTTAAGAGGACCAGCATCAATCTTACACCACGTTTCAATAAATCTAAAATAACCTTCTGAATATAATAAATGTCCAAGCTCATGATAATAAATCACAAAGCGTGGTAAGTTTAATGCTGCAAAAGCATCTATTAATTGAGACGATAACACAATTGAATGTTGATCAAAATAATTATTACCTTTACCAGTATTATCAATACGAACAGTAATTGGATATTCGGGTGTGCTATAAAAATTATTAGTTATAAATTCCAAAATATTAGCAAATGCCCACTTCTTTTGTTCTTCGGGAGATAATGTTATAAACTTTTCTTGTGTCATAATTGATTTAACATTTGCTGAACTTGAAGAGTATCAATAACTTTGCTATCAATGTTCTTCATCATACATAATCCATAAAGGTGATTTTTAATAGCAATAATATTTTTAAGATTATAAAGCATTTTGATTTGTCGAGTCCCGAAGATACTTAATAAACCAAGAACTTTATAAATTTGATATAAGTTATTAATCCATTTAATATCCACTCCAGTCCATTTAGCAATGGTAGAAGTGGGCACTGGTTCAAACCAATGCAATGTACATCTTGATAAGATGGCATCAGGTACAATAGAAATACCTTTATCTTTATCATTAAGAGTAATAATAAATTTACAATTCATATTCTTTTGATATAACTTACCGTTGTATTCGAAATGAGTTGAAGTATCATCAAGGATTGGTTGCATAGTTTTCATTGCACCTGTCCCCATTGTATTCCATTCATCCATAATAATAAACGCTCGATCATTACCAGTTAAATATTGTAAAGCAAGAGACTCATCAAATACAGGTTTACCATCTATAAGACGAAAATCTTTCATAAACGTTTCAAGATTCATGTCTTCATTACACATTTTAAACAGCGGTGTAATATTACAATCTTTAGCAATTTGTAATGCTTGATAAGTCTTACCTGTATCAGGTTGTCCAATAAACATAGATACTCGTGGTAAACGAAGAAATAAATCTTTTGGAAGTTGATCTGCTTGTTGCCGTGGTAATAAGACCAATCGTTCAAATACTTCGGCAGTTTCTTCTGGTTCTGTTAATGGAATATGAAGTGTCTCTGTCAAGACATCAGTATAATAACGATGTCCATCAGCATTTACAACTTTAATTTCTTTATCGTCGAGAGCTTTTTTAATAGCAGCTATAACTTCATTAACTCTTTCTTTAGTCATATGATTTCAATTCCTTTGTTTTATTTTCATTCTCCTTTAATAATTTAAACTCACCTTTAGGAAAATATTTCATAAATGTTTTATTATTTTTTTCATATTGTATTTGGAATATCATCAAATTATTATCACTAACTTCCCAAGATAAGATAACACCGCATGCTTTCTTTTTTGGTATCCAAACCAAGTCGCCAATTTTATACATATAATTTATCATTATGCTATCCCCTTTATTCTTTGTTCATTTTTCATCACTCCATTTTAATGCTTGACCACATTTATGACAATAGTTACTTCTTGGAAATAAAATATCATCACATTTAGGACATTTATAAACCCAATGTTTTACACCAGCAGGTGTGCAATGTTCATAACTTTCTAGTCTTTCCATCGGCGTAGCTTTGTCGACTAGGGTTTCAAATAAATTAGCTATTTCGTTAAGTATATCAACGTCATCGGCGACTGTATCACCCCAAGAAAACTCAAATCGGTCATAAAATATAATAAGCGCTTCTTTCGGTGTCATTTCTCATCACTCCAATCTAATGCTTGACCACAATGATAACAATATATAACTAAATGAGAAACCGGAGAATTACATTTAGGACAATAGCCATAAACTTCAGTAAGTTTTTTTATTGGTTTCATTGGCATTAGTCTAGCTTTTAATTTTGTAAAGTCGATTAAATTGTTATCAATAACGTCGTAACAATAACAAAATTCATCAATCGCTACGCAATCGGTTTCATTATCAGTGTCAATGTTCCATTTGAGATTAGATATATTAAGACAAATTGTGTAATTTAATTTTTCTAACGCTTCTTTTGCTGTCATTTTTTTATGATCATCCTCTTGAAAGGGAGAGGATATACCCCTCCCCCGTATATATTATTTTTTATTTACCACCAAGAAGTATAAATAAATTGATATTCATCTGGATTATTTTTTAAATAATTTTCAATGGTGGTTTTAGCTTTGATTAAAGAATCAAAGTACCAAGGTGTATATTCAGTACTTCCGAAAAAGAATCCAGCTTGCGTAGGTAATAAATCATGAGCAACTTGTTCATCATATTCGACAGTTAGTTCTTCGAAATGATTGATTCTTTTTCCACCTGGTTCAATCGTATACCCATTACTAAACTTTTTAGTAATCGGTGTATCTAACTTAGCGGCAAGGATAGTATCAATTCGGTTTAAAAAATCTTCTAGTATTTTTCTAGAGATGCAATAAGGTCCAACATTCTCTTCTGTTTTATTAATGACGCGTCCATTTTCACAAAAATATTTATGAAACTGATTTTCTTTTCTCCAATAAATAATTTCTTGTCCGTTTTTAGTTTCTAACCAAGCATCTAATCCCATATTATTTTTCTCCTTGTAGATTAATGTTATGACGTAGGTCAATTACTTTTGGTGAAACAAAATAAAAAATTCTATTTAATTTAGATGCCATTAATGCATCTAATAAATCACTAACAGAAGTAGTAAAATTTTCCATTAGAAATTTACTAAACGTTTCGAGATGTACTTCTTTTACCATGAAATAAAGATTAACATTTTCACGAACCTTAACAATTACACAACGGTATTTAGAAACTGTTGCTTGTTGATTATAAGTACGAGTCATAATTATTTCTCTTTTGTACATTCAAGATAATATTCATATTCATCACAAACAACTTTTTTACCTGGTTCAAAATGTTCAGGATCGAAATGATCACAATAATTACATACATCTTCTTCACTATATTCGAAATTGTCTGGATCAAGAACATCATCATTTTCAAATGCCTCAGCAAGGATAATATCCTTTATAGTCGATGATGCTTGTTCATCCAGTTCAAAAACTATACGAGATGTATATGTAGTGTTAGGAATATAAGAAAATCCAGTACTAATGTCTGGATGTGTTTTAGCAAACTCTTTTATAAGTTGTGCTAACTCAAGTTCTGTTGCGATATTCATTATGGCTCCTGCTTATTTTCGTAATACAACAGTTCTTTAATCCATTCAAGTCCGGCCAAAAAACCTAGGATATATGGATTTATTAGATTCTGTTGTTTGAAATAGGAAATTTGAAAATCAATTTCTTTAATAACTTTTTCCAATTTAGTTATCATAACACAGCTCCATAAAATTTAATTTTACGATTATATTCTTCTTGTTCTTTTAATTTTTCATATGCGTGCCATTTAAGACATGATTCATGACAACCTACTTTACGAATAGGACAACCTTTACAGGGTGGACGAGGTGATGTTCCTTTATCTAAAGGAAAATTAAACTGTGCCATTAGATGTAACCTCCAATATTTCAGCATCAATAAGTTCTTGAATATAAGGCATAGATTCTTCTTCAGTTAAATTTCGAATTAATGTATGATGATGCGGTGCACCACTATATGAATAAACAATATAACCTTGTTCAATATGCTGATAACCATATCGAACTTTCCAAATGGTTACAGCAACACGGTCCTTTTCAAAAATTTTAATAGCTTGAAAATCACCGTCATCATTAACATCAATAGGTTGAGTTGTATCTATTAAATCATCTTCATAACCAAGAGCATCAAGTTCTTCAACATCCCAATGATTACTAGTAAAGCAAATCATGCTTGAGCCTCCGGAACTATTAGTTTTTCTCGTTGTATTATTTGCATTGCATGATACATCGAAGTAAGAATTTCAGCTTTACTTAAACCCATCGCTTCTCCAACTTTATACATTTCATGATATGATTCTTCAAATCCCATAGATTGTGCCATGGCAAGAACCTCGGCTTCAGTAACACGAATAATAGTACATTCACTACACATTGTTTTAGCAACTGTATCATTAAACGCTTCTTGATCTTGAGGATCTAAGAAGAAAACAAATGGCGGTTGATCCAAACGTTTGAATTCGATTGGATAATTTTCATCAACTATGGTAATGCATTTACCTTTAACCAAAGCTAAGGCATCTTTAATCTGTTCTTCAGTAATTGATTCTTTAGTTACAATAGCATTTTTAATGCTATCCCAATCTTGTTTATATTTTATCGCCAAAGTAATAAGAGCATCTCTACCTGTAATCATAATAATTCTCCTAAGAGTAGGCGCTACCTACTATTATTTTACAGGAGTGCGACTCCAATAACTACCACTATTAAACCAGAACTCATTTGTTGCAGGTTAAGCATAGTGTAGTGATCAATAAAAAAAACACCGGGCACGACCCGGTTGATTAGAGGGTACAATATAAGAGTGACTTATGGCGGTACGCTTATCCACACTCACTCTAGGTGATGTTGGGACTTACCTTAGTCTACAAACTAAGAGCGTTCCTTTTGAGTGTTGTAGCACTCGTCTCTTCTAGCTGAGACCTGCACCTGCCACTAATATAATTATACTTTGAATTGCATCGATGACAATAAGTTATCGATAGCTTTCTCTTGTGCTGGTGTTCCAGGTACAATCGGATTCTTAAAATTATAATCCAGATAAGTTCTCAATAGTCTATGTGACTGCGAGAACACTTCAATAATCGCTGGTTCAATTTCTTTGCCGACTTCGTCACGGTGTTCCGTAACTTTAAAGAAAAAATTCCATCCGAATGGTTCAGCCTTTGTGGCTTTAGGAGCACCGACTATCATTGTCAT
>Ga0172375_10008811_pt1 | contig 13471 bp, 13 predicted proteins | sample LakKiv1m_FD_114537 | JGI IMG/M metagenome (GOLD analysis project Ga0172375, IMG submission 114537) | Freshwater microbial communities from Kabuno Bay, South-Kivu, Congo - kab_092012_11.1m | ecosystem: Environmental > Aquatic > Freshwater > Lake | place: Democratic Republic of the Congo...
TGAAAGATGAAACAATACAAACATGTGTTTTTCGACCTCGACCGCACCTTGTGGGATTTTGAAAAAAATGCTCAGGAGGCTTACGCCGAAATTTATGAAAAATACGACCTAAAACACCGCGGGGTTTCAGGTATCGAAGCCTTCACACAGAGCTACCTTGCTCACAATGATGCTTTATGGGCGCTTTACAGGGATGGTAAAATAGAAAAGGAGTACCTCCGGTCGCGCAGATTTGAACTCACCTTGCTCGATTTTGGTATCGAAGATTATAACCTCTCCGAACAAATCGGTATGGGTTACATCACCATCAGCCCGCAAAAGACAAATCTTTTCCCCCACTCCATCGAAATTCTGGAATACCTATCCGGGAAATATCCGCTGCATATCATCACTAACGGGTTTGAAGAGGTTCAGTTTAAAAAACTGAATTACAGCAAACTCGATGTTTACTTTACCCATGTGATAACTTCTGAGGCAGCGGGTTGTAAAAAACCCGACACCGGAATTTTTGAATACGCTTTTCAGCAAACCGGGGCTCTTCCTCAGGATTCACTTATGATTGGTGATGATATTGAGGTTGACATTGTTGGCGCACAAAATGCAGGGATGGATGCCATTTTTTTCAATCCGTTGAAAATTATTCACAACGGAGAAGTGAAACAAGAGGTTTTCGATTTGATAGAATTAAAAGACCTTTTGTAGGTTATAAAATTCCAGTCTGATATTTTGAGGATGTGTTGAAATTAATTATTAAATATGAAGAAGATAGCGGCATATTTTTTCTTAATCAGCTTGTTTGTTGCAGGTTGTAATGTGTGGAAGGATAAAAAAGCAACTTTACCCTACCATGTACTTGAAAGCAAAAAGACAGTGGAAGACACCACTTTTTATAAAATTCTGAAGAATTATCCTGAGTTTATTGCTGATGATGAAAAATTGAAACCATCACTTGACAACCTTAATCAGGCTATTGTAAATTTTGTGGATACGCTTGAATTTTATTATTGGGGAACAGACATTGATGGAGCAAAGCAGATTAAAAACGAAACAGGCGCTGCCGGTTTTTTTGAGTTGCTAAATAAATTCACCATTCTTGATACCACAAACCGATTTATCAGCATACAATTTGAAACTTACAGCTATGCTCTTGGTGCACATGGATTTACAGGGATAAACACACTGAATTTTGACATAAAGAACAAAAAATTCCTTCAATTGACCGAAGTGATTGATTTTTCCAAACCCGAAAATCTAACATACCTCAACAATCTGCTGCAAAAATATTTTGAAAATCCCGACAGTTGTTTCAACACACAGCCTTCAGTAATGCCAGATTTTAAAAGATTTGGAATCAGCAGGGAGTTTTTGTACTGCTATTTTGAAGCCTACGAATTGGGCGCTTATTATTGTGGAGCAGCAACGTTGAAAGTACCTGTAAATGAATTAAAAAATGGCGGGCTATGGTTGTTGGAAAGGGACTGATTCCCGATGAAGAAGCAAATTGAGGATATCAAATATGATTTTTTGGATTCTCTACCTGACAAACTCACCAATTACTGTAAAATTCCCGGTTACTTTCTGACCTTTGGACACGAGGATTTTTGTATCTAAAGGAAGGAAAAGGTCAACACGGGAGCCGAATTTAATAAATCCCAACTCATGTCCCTGTGTAACCGTTTTGGCAGTTTTTGCATAACAACTGATGCGTTGAGCAACCGCACCCGCAATTTGCCTGACCAGGATTTTGGTTCCGTCGTCTTTTTCGATAACAACCGTAGTTCTTTCGTTCAGATCGGATGATTTAGGGTGCCATGCTACCAGGAATTTTCCTGAATGGTGTTTGTAAAAATCGACTTTTCCACTTACCGGGTACCAATTTTTATGCACATTCATGGGCGACATAAAAATTGAAACCTGCAATCTTTTATCTTTAAAATATTCATTTTCAGTAGCTTCTTCAATCACCACAACTTTTCCATCAGCCGGTGAATAGATAACATTGTTGTCCATCAACAACTCACGATAGGGGTTCCTGAAAAACCTGACTATAAAAACAAAAAAGAAGAATGAGGCTAAGTAGATGAAATAATGAACGGGCGTTTGTTCGGGAAGGTAATAATTGATAAAAAGCAGCGCTAAAAGCAGAACCACAAAAACGATGACAATGATTTTATACCCTTCTTTATGTACTCTCATTATTAAAATGTGTAAATCAGATTAACAAATAATAATCAAAAACAGCAGGTGCAGCAAACAAAACCGCATCGAAACGGTCTAATAAACCCCCATGTCCAGGCAATATTTTCCCGGAATCTTTAATATTCAGGCTTCGTTTCAACAATGATTCAACGAGGTCGCCAAAAGTACCGAAAATCACAATAATCAGCGCCTCCCCAGCCAAAATTACTAAATCATATTCGCGTGTTAATTCTGCAACAACCCATGCGGCCAGCATGCCAAACACCATACCGCCCACTGCACCTTCCCATGATTTTTTGGGTGAAATTCTTTCAAATAAGCGATGACGCCCCAAAAGCATCCCCGTTAGATATGCAAAGGTGTCGTAAGTCCACAAAATCACAAAAAAGCCAATCAGAATACCCGGGTGGTATTCTCCGGGAACAAAACCGGGATTGAGCAGAAAATTCAGTATTGAAAATGGAATTGCAATATAAAAAATCCCGGTTAGGGTAAAAGAAACGTTGATGAAAGGATGATCCTTCTTTCTGAATAATTCGATGATAAAAAGAATCAGAGGGAACAAAAAAACCAGCAGTAAATATTTAAGAGGAACGATCTGAAGGGAGGAAAGGAACGCAAAGATGAACAATAATCCAGCTATAGCAGTTCCCGGAATAATTTGAACATCAACCATTTTATCGTTTTTCATCAAAAGATAAAATTCGATAATGGTTGCTATGGTAATGATAAAAAACAGAATGGCAAACAAAATGTGGCTTACCAGGATAGAACCGATAATAGCCACCACGAAAAAGAAACCAGTAATGGTGCGGGAAATCAGATTATTCACTTTCCTTGTGTTCAGCTAATAATTGCTTTGCTTTTTCGAGATCCGTGTTTTGAACGTACAATTCGACTTCTCCCAAAAGGAATTCCGAATCCCGTTTGTTCATCACAATGGTTTCAATCTGGTTTTCTTTTAACATTCCACTAATGATTTCAGCAGTAAAATCATCACTCGTTGTTTTAAGCAGTACCCAATTTTCGTCCATAATGCTTCTTTTTAAATAATGATTTAATATTGAATGGCGTCCACCAAAAGCACATAAAGCTGTCTGGGGCCGTGAACACCCATTACCAGTGTTTTTTCAATATCAGCCGTCCTGCTCGGACCGGTGATAACAGAAATAGTAGATGGCAAACCATCAGGATATTTTTCTTTTAATAGTCTGAAAGCATCCTTCAGGTCATCAACCATTTGAGATGTGTTTGCAATTACGATGTGTACATCAGGAAACACGTGCATCCGGCGCCCTGAAAGGTTGTGTGAAGAAACCATAATGCTACCCAATCGTGCAATCAGAAATTCACAAAGTGTAATCCCAACAACCATTTTATCCAGATTTGCAGCATTTGTTTGCAACCCAATTTCATACTCTTCAAAAAGAGGGAAAAGTTCCTTTTCAAAGCAAAAAATCGTACCTGGGTCAAACTCATTCAGGATAAATTTTAGCTTTTCAGCGAGGTCGGACTCGTTTTCACAATACACAAATTTACCTGAAACTTTTGTAAATTCCTGTGCGAATGTAACTTCAGCCATTTCTTTCATAGGCTGATAAATGTTGGATTCAAACTCAACGTTTGGGAAGGGATTATCTGATTTTTCAATCAATGCATTCCTGATGTTTTTAAAAATTTTCTCCCTCGTTGTCGATTCGTCCATTTTGATGTTGTGTTAATAAAATGCTGATTATTTCATTATTCCGCTTGAGACCTACTTGTTTTATGTATGAAATAATCCTGACTTTTTTTTCGGGGTTCGTTCTTTTTCGGAAGCAGCCAATTTCTTTTCTTCGTTTTCGGCTTCCTGCTTTTCAATTTCCTCTTGTTTTTTAACTTCCCGATCCTTTAATCTTTTCTTCTCTTCCTCTTGTTCGATTTCAAACTCCAAATCGCGTTTAAAGGTACGCTTTCCAAAAATATTTTCAAGGTCCTCACGAAAAATTACTTCTTTGTCCAATAAAAACTGTGCGAGCTGATCAACTTTCTCTTTGTTTTTCTGGAGTAGCTTCAGTGCTTTTTGATATGCTGCCTCGACCATTTCATGAACTTCTTCATCAATAACCTGAGCAGTCCTTTCGCTATAAGGTTTTGTCAATGCATATTCCTGTTGCCCGCTTGAATCGTAGAAACTGATATTTCCAATTTTTTTATTCAGGCCAAAATAGGTAACCATTGCATAAGCCTGTTTGGTAACTTTTTCAAGGTCGTTGAGAGCACCGGTTGAAATACTTCCAAAATTTGTTTCTTCTGAAGCCCGGCCACCAAGGGCTGCCGTCATTTCGTCGAACAACTGCTCATAGGTGGTGATCTGTCTTTCCTCAGGAAGATACCAGGCTGCACCAAGCGCCTTTCCACGGGGAACAATGGTCACTTTTACTAGGGGTGAAGCATGCTCGAGCAACCAACTTACGGCAGCATGACCGGCTTCATGGTAAGCAATGGTTCGTTTTTCACCCCGTGAAATAATTTTATTCCGTTTTTCCAGGCCACCTACAATCCGGTCGATGGCATCCAAGAAGTCCTGGCGTTCAACAATATTTTTTTCTTTGCGTGCACTAATCAAAGCTGATTCATTACAAACGTTGGCGATATCCGCTCCCGAAAATCCGGGTGTTTGTTTTGCAAGAAACTCCACATCAACGGTTTCGTTGTACTTTATGGGTTGAAGATGAACCAGGAAAATGGCTTTGCGTTCTTCGAGGTCGGGCAATTCGACGTGGATCTGTCGGTCGAAACGGCCTGCACGAAGCAATGCACGGTCAAGAATATCAGCCCGGTTGGTTGCTGCAAGAATAATTACCCCCGCATTTGTACCGAAGCCGTCCATCTCGGTAAGCAACTGGTTCAGCGTATTTTCGCGTTCATCGTTGGCACCGGTGATTGCATTTTTTCCACGGGCACGGCCAATGGCATCAATTTCATCAATAAAAATGATGCATGGCGCCTTGTCTTTTGCCTGTCTGAAAAGGTCACGTACGCGCGAAGCACCCACTCCAACAAACATTTCAACAAAATCGGAACCTGAAATTGAGAAGAACGGGACATTTGCTTCGCCTGCTACTGATTTGGCCAATAGGGTTTTTCCGGTTCCCGGAGGGCCAACAAGCAACGCTCCCTTCGGAATTTTACCTCCCAAATCGGTGTATTTTTTTGGATTTTTCAAAAAATCAACAATTTCCATGATTTCTACCTTAGCTTCTTCGAGACCTGCAACATCTTTAAAGGTGATTTTAACATGGGTGTCTTTGTCAAAAAGGGTTGCCTTTGATTTCCCGATATTAAAAATTTGCCCGCCACCGGCACCACCACGACTCATCATTCTCATCAGGAAAAACCACAATCCAACCAAAAGCAACAATGGTAAAATCCAGCTTAGCACTTCACCAGTCCAGTTGCGTCTCACCTGATTCTGAATATAAACCGGATCTGGTTTATCCACCTGAACTTTTTCAACATCTTTTTCAAACGATTCCACCGAGCCGATTGTGTAACGATATTGAGGTGTTTTCCCAAAAAACTCACTATTAGATTCTTTGTTAATGTCCTTGTACCGGGATTTTGTGAGCCTATCAGCTTTTATGTAAATTTCTGCAAATTCACGATTTATTAAAACAATCTTTTCAACGTCTTCTTCGGCTAACATATCTTTCAGTTCGCCCCAGGTAGTCTCTTTTACTACGGTATCGCCTTTGTAAAAGTAGGCACCAATAAACACGGTTGCTATTACGATATAAATCCAGTAAAAATTAAACTTCCCCTTCGACCCGTTTTTCTTGTTCTGATTCATAAATCCTCTGTACGGGTCGCCTTTTTGATCTTTTTCCTTATTTTCAGGATTAATGTTTTTATTTTCTTCGGCCATTTTTTCTTTAAATAATATTCTTTTAATCTTCAATTTTTGTTGTTGGTGCGTCAGCCCATAAACCCTCCAGATTGTAAAAACGGCGGGGTTTTTCATTAAAAACGTGCACAACCACATCAACATAGTCAAGCAAAATCCATTCGGCATTTTGCAAACCCTCTTTGTGCCAGGGGCGTACACCAGCATTGATAATTACTGTTTTCTCAACTGATTCTGCAATTGCCTCAACCTGTGTTCGCGAATTTCCATGACAGATGATAAAATAGTCACAGATGGAATTGTTTATCTTACTCAAATCAATCTGAACAATCTGGTAACCTTTTACTTCACGAATACCATCAAGAATATATTCCCTGATTTCGTTTTTATCTCTTTTTAGCTTATTTTCAATCATTTAATAATTATGAAACTTTCGGCAAAAGTAACTATTTTTGAACACCTATTTTTACAAGCCATATTAAAAGCGCTTTATGTTAAATTCTGAAAAGCGCTGATCAAAAATGATGCCTCTGAAAGTTTCATCAGCCATCCGTAAAATTGTAACAGACTAATAAACCCTGACTATAAAAACATTGTTCACATGAAAACCATCTGTTTTGGCACCATAATAAGGCAGTTTGACGCAATTAACTCAACAAACGAGTTTGCCGAAAAATTACTTCTCAATGAAAAGCCTTGCGAAGGATCGGTAATTTTGGCCGGTTATCAGAAGGAAGGGCACGGTACGGGCGGAAACACCTGGTACAGCGAAGCTGGGAAAAATCTTTTGGCAAGTATCATTTTGTACCCTGAGTTTCTTCCACCGGCAAGTCAGTTTGAATTAAACAAAGTAATCTCTCTTGCTGTGTTGTACTGTGTGAAAGGATTTCTGCCAAATGCCCGGGTTACCATTAAATGGCCCAATGATATTTATGTTGGTTACCGGAAAATTGCGGGAATACTCATAAAAAATTCGATAACAGGAACCAAAACCGAAAATACAATTGTGGGGATTGGGTTAAATGTGAACCAGAATTCTTTCCCGTCTTCTCTGAATAATCCCATCTCTCTCAGCCAGGTAAGCGGTCAAACATTTGATGTCCTTTTGGTTTTGCAACAGTTGATGGAATTCCTGGAAATTCTTTATCAAAAATTAAAACTCGGAGAATTCGGCTTTATCAGTGACCAATATTTGAAAAATCTTTTAAATATGAATCGGAAATCCTGGTATCACAAAGACAATCTGGCTTTTGAAGGAATTATTAAAGGTGTATCGCAATTTGGCAGACTAATTATGGAAGTGGACAATGAACTGGTGGAATACGATTTTAAGGAAATCACGTTTTTATTTAAAAATTTTCAAAGCCAATGAAATTAAAAGATGTTTGTAAAATTATTGAGGATTTCGCCCCTTTGTCGTTGCAGGAATCCTATGATAATTCAGGTTTGCTGATGGGTGAGCCTGATTCGGAAGTTAAAAAAGCGTTAATCACTCTGGATGTTACAGAAGATGTCGTAAACGAGGCAATTTCAACGGATTGTGATTTAATTATTTCCCATCATCCACTCATTTTTAAAGGGATAAAAAAGTTTACAGGTAAAAATCCTGTTGAAAGAATTGTAAAATTTTGTTTGCAAAACAATTTGGCTATTTATGCTGCCCACACTAATTTAGATAATATTCATCAGGGTGTAAATGCAATTATCTGCGAAAAGCTCGGAATAAAGAATACCAGGATATTATCCATGAAATCGCAGATGCTGAGAAAACTCTCCGTTTTTTGTCCTGAAATCCAGGCTGAACAGGTTCGTGAGGCCATTTTCGATGCTGGCGCCGGGCACATCGGCAATTATGACAGTTGCAGTTTTAACATTCAGGGTCAGGGGTCGTTTCGAGGACTTGAAGGTGCCGATCCCTTTGTTGGTGAGGTGGGCCAGCTTCATTTTGAAAATGAAATTCGTATTGAGGTAATTTACCCGGTTTACCATGAAGCAAAAATTCTGAAGGCAATGTTAAATGCCCATCCCTACGAAGAGGTTGCCTTCGACATTTATCCACTTGAAAATGAATTTGCTTTGGCAGGTGCGGGTATGATTGGTGAACTGGAAACAGAAGAAGTTGGTTGGGAATTTCTGCAAAGAATTAAAAACATATTTGGCACCGGGTGCATCCGTCATACAAAAATTGGTAAGGAAAAGGTGAAAAAAGTGGCTGTTTGCGGGGGAAGTGGCATCTTTTTACTTGATGAAGCAATTAAGTCAGGTGCAGATATTTTTATTACCGGCGATGTAAAATACCATGAATTTTTTGATGCTGATGGTAAGATAATTATTGCCGATGTTGGCCATTTTGAAAGCGAGCAATTCACCAAAGAATTATTAATGAACCTTCTGAAGAAAAATATTTCTACCTTTGCCGTCCAAATTTCAAAAGTAAATACCAACCCGGTTTATTATCTTTAGTAATTAAATTAATTAAAATCAGGGTATTATAATTATGGAAAGTTCAAAAGAAAATATTGAAAAGAAGAACATGGCAAGCCCGGCTGGCACTGATGATCAGTCAGAAAACATCGAGGTTTCCATTGAAAAAAAACTGATTGCACTTTATTCGCTTCAACAGATTGATTCACAAGTTGATAAAATCAGGATTATCAGAGGTGAACTTCCATTAGAGGTTCAGGACCTTGAGGACGAAATAGCCGGATTACAAACCCGCCTTGACAAATTTGATGAAGAGGTGAAGATTTTCGAAAGGCAGGTTGCTGAAAAGAAACATGCCATAAAGGAAAGCAACAGTCTGATTAAGAGATATGAAGAACAGCAATTGAATGTCCGCAATAATCGGGAATATGATTCATTGAGCAAGGAAATGGAATTCCAGAATCTTGAAATTCAGTTATCAGAAAAACGGATTAAAGAATATTCCGTAGCGCTTGAAGCCAAAACTGAGCAGATAAAAGAATCGAAAACCAATTTAAAGGAGCGCGAATCGGATTTGAGAATCAAGAAATCGGAACTGAAAGATATTGTTGAAGAAACGCAGAAAGAGGAAAGTTCGCTGGTTCGCAAGTCACAGGAATTTCATGGCATGATTGAGGAACGTTTGCTAACTGCCTATAACCGCATTCGCCAGAATGCCAGAAATGGTTTAGCTGTTGTCCAGATCGAAAGAGACGCCTGTGGAGGATGTTTCAACAAAATTCCGCCACAACACCAATTAGACATCAGAATGCACAAGAAAATCATCGTTTGTGAATATTGTGGACGTATTCTGGTGGATGACGAAATCGCAACCTTTGTGCGGCAGGGAATTTAAAAAATTCACTTTTTTATAAAAAATAAAAGGCTGTCACGGTTATCGCGGCAGCCTTTTGTTTTTCTGACCAAGATAGATCAATCGAATCGGTAACCCAATGTAATGAGAAAATTATACACTTTTGATGTAATTTCAGCCGGATTAACTTGAATATTGTCTGTTCCGTACAAATAATCATCAAGTGTTGATTTTGAATAGGTTAATGCAGCATCAGCGAAGAAATCCCGGGATTTGAAACCCAATCCACCCGAAAATGAATTGAGTTTGCCATCGTTGATGCCTTTTTCAAACGGACTTCCATAGTTAGCATAGCCTGCACGGAGTTGCACCGGGCCAACATTCCATTCTGTTCCAACTCTGATATTTTGGGTATTATTGAAATATCGTTTGATTCTGTCGTTCGGTTCGGTAAAATCATCAGTTGGGCTCAGGCGTGCATCAGAGTAATTCAGGTATTCATAATCAGCGCTGATCAGACCCAATTTTCCAATGATGATAGCTGCGCTTCCAATCAATCGTTGCGGTGTTTGAATATCGTAATCAAACTCGCCATCCGGTGAATATGCCGTATAATAATCGCCATTTGTGTAGTAAGCCATCATATTTGTATAATAGCGGTCGTTGAGGTTGCTGTACCAGGTTGGTGTATGATAAGCAACGCCCACACGCAGCCAATCGGTTGCCCTGACAATGGTTCCTATTTTAAAATTAAACCCTGAACCATGGGTTTCCAGGCTTTCATAGGTTGTAAAGTGGTCAAGGTCTTTTTCAGTATTCAGGTTGTACTCGGTGTAGGTAGTATTGCGGTAAAACCTGATGAAAGGGAAACCAAATGTAAAACCAAAATAAAACCTGTCGCTGAGATTTGCCCCTCCCGAAAAAACCATTTCATTTATTGATCCCCACGATTCGGTTGATTTGCGCTGCAATGCCGATGAAAACCCGCCGATGTAACTGTAGGCGTTCACGTAGGTTGGAACTACCTGCCCAGGCACAGTGTCAATTAAATATGTGTCAAAGGCAAGGCGTGTGTCGTACGGATTCAGCATTCCAGGGTTTAAATTACCAGAATATTCCAGGTATGCATCAAGCAGGGAGTTTTGAGTATTTATGCCTTCGTAAATTTTGCGGTTGTTGAAGTCGGCCATTCTGTTAACTCCAAATCCAAACTGAAAGTTTTTGAATTCACTTCTGTCCAGACGATCGATGGGTTTTAGTGTCAAAATCAACCCAGCATTACCAACAGCAAAGTTATTCCTGCCATCATCCATGGTTTTTCCATTGTAAAAACTTTCGGAATTTCCGAAATAAATGTCAGGAGTAACCGATAGTTCGGAACGTTTATAGAGGGCAATTCCGGCCGGGTTGCTGCTTAATGTTGAAAAATCGGCTCCAAGTGCACCGAAAGCGCCATTTAACGCAGTGTAACGCGCAGTACCAATCTGTTTCAGGAGGGAATAACGCAGGGCGTCTTCTTCATTCTGTGCCGAAACAGTTATTAAAAGCATCGACAAAACACTTGCCACTAAAATGAATCTTTTCATTTTATCCTGTTTTTAATGTTAAACGAATGAGTGAAAAATCTTATCGGCCTCTTTTGCCACCACCACCTCCTGATGATGAACCGCTACTGCTGCTTCCTGAAGATTTGCTGCTACCACCACCTGAAGAAGGAGGCGAATAGCTCGATGACCTTGCAGGTGCACTGTAACTTCTTTGAGGTGAAGATGTTGATGATGGCGATGAATACGATCTGACCGGTTTTGATGAGTTGTTGTTTATTGTAGTTTTCGGTTGAGTTGAAAAGCTGCTGCTTGATTTTGATGGAGCCGCAGTACGCACATTGTTTTGTTGTGCAGGTGATGTACTGCTCCTTTCAACAGAACTTTCTCCTTGTGGAGTAGTTCTTACTGTTCTGGAACCAGGGATTGTATATTCGTTGCTCGAACGTGGCTTGTTGTAAACAGGTGAACTGTAATTTTTTGTTTGTCCCTGTCTTTCCAAAGTATTTGAAGCAGGTTTTGCATATTTTTTCTCTCGCGAAACCACGCTTGAGCTTCCTTCGTTTGTTGCTGCCGGTTTTGCTATTTTCTGTTGCTGTGTTGCAGGAGTCGTCCTTGCATTCCTGTCTTGAGTTACTGCAGATGATTGAGAATTAATTACAGGTTTCGACAATTTGTTGGCTTCAACATCTGGTGCGGGATTGTTACGGGTTTCGCGCAGAACAGCTTCATTTTTGGCATTGTTTTCTGATGGAACCACCGATGCCGGTTTGGCCAGCTTCTCAGCCCTTGGATCACGCGCAACAGAATTGGTGGAAGTATTGGCATTTTGTTTCTGGACTTCGGTTTGACGGGCAACTCTTTCACTGTTAGCAGGATCAGCAGTTTGCTGTGATAAACCACTTCCAAAAAGTGATCCCGGTTCAGTCCTGGTCTCTCTGCCTTGAACTGATGCATTTTTCTCAACGGCCACCTCATTTGAAATCCTCGATTCACGCTCACCAGTACTTCCTATCAGGCCGCTGCCTCTGGTTCCTCTGGGTCCATAATAATATCCATAACCAGAACCGCCTCCTTCGGGAAAGTAGCCACCACCATAATATCCATTATAATACCCGTCGTAGTAACCATGATTATAACCCATCCAATAACTTCCACCATAGTAAGGATAGTACCAGGGGTCGTACCAGGGATAATACCAAGGATCGTAATAACCGTAATAAGGATAGCCCCATCCGTAATTAAATCCTATCGAGAAATAGCTTGACGGCATTCCGTAACCAAATCCCATCGAAAATCCCGGACAAGCACCGTAACAGGCATTGGTGTAATAGGGGTCATAATATCCTAAATTACCGCAATCATCGTTAAATCTCTTAATGCGGGCAGCATATTCATAATCGTAATATTCGTCGGATTCATCCGAATAATAATATTCATTTGAAGATGACTCAGGCTGTGCCAAAGTATCCTGATAGTAGCCCGAACCCTGTGAATAGGTGTGGCTTCCAATAATTTCCGCCTCTGGTTGGGCAGTATTCTTAAACCTGTCTTCCGAAGCATTGTTTCCGTAAGAAACATCGGAGGTGGGAGTACCAACTCTTTTCTCAACGACAACCTGGTCTGAAGTGCCGGGTGAATAATAAACATCATCGTAAATGGATGCTGTTTGATAAGTTGAAGAGCATGAAGCCAACATCAACATTGCTATAATTGCTAACATCAGATTTTTCATTTTACTTACCTCCCAGGTTCTTATTAGTATTTCTAATTATTGTTCGATTGATATTTTGTTACTTTTGCGCTGTTAATTTTTCGTAAAAATAATTCCAATAATTATACCAAAGAAAAAGACATGGCAAAAGATTTTCCAACCCGTGAAGAAAATTATGCACAATGGTACAACGACCTTGTAATTAAAGCCGATCTGGCCGAAAATTCGGCTGTTCGCGGGTGCATGGTTATTAAACCTTACGGTTACGCAATATGGGAGAAAATGCAGGCACAGCTTGATAAGATGTTTAAAGAAACCGGTCACAGCAACGCGTATTTTCCACTTTTCATCCCAAAGTCATTTTTCAGCAAAGAAGCCAGTCATGTTGAGGGTTTTGCCAAAGAATGTGCCGTAGTTACACATTACAGACTCAAAAACTCACCCGATGGAAAAGGCATTGTAGTGGATGAAGACGCCAAACTTGAAGAAGAGCTGATTATCCGCCCCACTTCTGAAACCATAATCTGGGACACTTACCGTAACTGGATTCAATCGTACCGCGACCTGCCTCTTCTTATTAACCAGTGGGCAAATGTTGTTAGATGGGAAATGCGTACCCGCTTGTTCCTCAGAACCGCTGAATTCCTCTGGCAGGAAGGCCATACCGCCCATTCAACTATGGAAGAGGCCGTGGAGGAAACAATGAAAATTCTGAACATTTACGCCACTTTTGCCGAACAATGGATGGCCGTTCCGGTAATTAAAGGTATAAAATCAGCCAACGAACGCTTTGCCGGTGCTGTTGACACCTATTGTATAGAAGCTTTGATGCAGGATGGAAAAGCCTTGCA
>Ga0172375_10008813_pt1 | contig 13467 bp, 8 predicted proteins | sample LakKiv1m_FD_114537 | JGI IMG/M metagenome (GOLD analysis project Ga0172375, IMG submission 114537) | Freshwater microbial communities from Kabuno Bay, South-Kivu, Congo - kab_092012_11.1m | ecosystem: Environmental > Aquatic > Freshwater > Lake | place: Democratic Republic of the Congo...
AATAGTCTCGCTCCATAGATCTCCTGTTCTTTGTTTGTCTGAATACTTACAAAGTAACAGTTTTTCTTTGATCTGTGGAGCTTTTTTTAACTCCCTTTGTCGCACTTTAGTTTACAATCTTCATAAATTGGGGTCAGACCCCAGCTAGCTTTGAGTGGGGTCTGACCCCAAAGCTAAACTTGAGATTAGTTTTCGGTAAACAAGCTGCCTTTCTTTTGGATCATGAGCTAAACCTTCATACCAAGGATCATAAGTAACTATATCATTATCGCTGCCATACGCTCTAACGGAATAACTTGACCATTTGAAGGATTCGGGCCGCTTAACTAGTTTTGCCTTTACTGGATTCATTTCAATGTAACAAATACAGGTTAAAAAGTATCTTTCATTCTCAATAAAATAACTTTTGAACCTTCCATCCCACAAAGTCCCAGATCTATTTAACCTTCGATTTAAATACTGAACATATTTTATTCCAATAAACTTCATAAATTCACTGATAGAATCATTATTTCCAGGAGACATTAATAAATGAAAGTGATTATCCATTAGACAATAAGAGTAAATCTTGCACGGATATTTATCTAACCCCTTTCTTATTATATTTATGAAACATTTATAATCATCATTATTATAAAATATTTTACTTTTATTGTTTCCTCTTTGTATAACGTGGTAATACTGCCCTGGAACAAAAAATCTTGGTTTTCTAGCCATGTTTTCTCCTTTCTAACTAATAGACGCAGAAAGAAGTAAAATCTAACAAAAAAATTTTTAGATTGGGGTCAGACCCCATCCAAGCTTGAGTGGGGTCTGACCCCAAGAGGTTATTATTTGGCGATAGGGAGTTCGAGGATAAAACGAGTGCCGACTTTGTGAGCAGATTCAAAAGTTATGGTGCCTTTATGGATCTCGGTAATTATACGTTTAATTACGTAAAGGCCAAGGCCAGTACCCTTACGCGAAGAAGTTTTGGTGGTAAAAAATGGGGTGAATACTTTTTTTTGCGAATCTTCTTTCACTCCCATTCCATTATCCTGGATAATGATTTCAAGCATACTGTTCTCTTTTTCTTTGGCTGAAATAATGATTCTGCCACGATATCCTGCCTCATTAAGGGTAGATTTACGCTCAAAGATAGCATCGTTAGCATTATCAATAAAATTAAAGAATGCCTCTTCAAGTTGAGTAAGATTTCCTTTAATTTTAGGAATGTTTATGTAATCCCGAATAATATCTATATCCGAAAGCTTAACTTTAAATTGGACCATTTCCAAAGTGCCATCAACAACCTTATCGAGCTCAATAGGTTCAAACCCTTCTTCGCCTCTTCTTGAATATTTAAGCATACCTTTTACAACTTCTCCGCCTTGAGTGACATTGGTTTGGATACGCTCAAGCGCATGGTTAATTTCATTGATCATTTCCCGGATTTCAGGGGTACATTTTGAGGTATCGGTGAGCTTAATTGTATCAATAGAATCTCCGGCTATGAGAGACAAGGCATAAAAACGATTATTAATCTGATGTGATAGGCCGTCTGCCATGGTACCGATTGTAGCCATTTTTTCAGCTTGAGAAATCTGATCCTGCATTTCCTTGGCATCTTCGTAGAATTGGGCATTTTCAATGGCAAGTGCTGCCTGACTGGCGAGAATTTGAAATACATTAAGATCTTCGGGAGTATAAATCTGCCCAGACATCTTATCCCCCAAAACAAAGAAACCCATAAATTTGTTATCTAGGAAACTGGGGATAATTACTGAGGCTGTAAGTTGACGCAGGCTTTCTTCAATTTCTTTATATTTGTTATCATTAGTGTCTTCATGTAATCTTTTAATTTCTTCGGCAATAATAGGGTCTCTATTCTTTTTTATCCAGCGAACTAAAGGATCGCTATCTAGGATCTTTGGGATAGGGATCCTTCCTTTATCACGGCTTAAATGAAGACAGTATTCATCTGTTTCTCTATTGTGCAGATAAACAGCTATATAAGATATTTTTACGGTTTTAGTAACGATGTGAGCGATCAAGCTAAGGAGCTTATCCAGATTTCTTATTCGAGTCATACCGATAGAAGCCTGTTTTAAGGTGGATTGATATTTTCGCTGTTCCTTTAGCAGTCTATCTTCTGCTCTTTTTTCAAGAAAAATATAAATAAAAGGTCCAACAGTTGCTAAAATGGCCATTAATATTAACGGCCCCATCCACCAAAGAGATCCTAAAGTATCAATAAATAGATCCTTAAATCTACTAGCCATAGCAAAAGGGATGCCAAGAACTAAAGTATAGACTAAAACAAAAAGACCAGCGCGAGTAAAAGCAACTCGAACATCTAACAATCTGTATTTTAATATGGCATAGCTAGCAAAAATTGGATAAACAACCATAAAAATATTAAAAGGATATATTGGAATTCCATAAGCAGGCAAAAAATGCGAGGAGCCGGCTATAAAAGCAATAAATACAGGAAAAAGAAAATACTTAAGTTGATTCCGTTTCGTTCCTTTGGATTTCAAATATTCCTTAAACAAAACATAAAAAGCATAAAGAATAGCACTAAACCATAGGAATGTTGCTATTACATATCTAAAATCAGTTGCTCTAGCGAAAAAAATGGAGTTAAACATTAGCTCAGGTTTATATCCCATTTCACCAAGTAAATTTAAAATAATAAAAAATAAAATATCAGAAATATAATAGAATATTAAAATAACGGGACGTTTAACTGAGCACAAAACTAATATTGTATGTAAAAAACAAACCGATAGGAGCATGCCACCAATATGAGCAATTTTCCACCAAAGAATTGCATTTTCATAACTTAATCCTTTGATACCAATAAAAAACATTGCTAATCCCCAAATTGCATTTCCAAGATTAAACAATGTCCATAATCTATGAACTTTTTGTCGCCCAAAAACTGAAACAATAACAGCAAAGACAAAACAGGTTAAAAAAATTAAAAGACCAAAAATTGATAGTAGACTTAAATTCATAATTTTCTCGATCTTTGATTAATAACAACTTCAGCCGTCCTATAACCACTATTAATTACCGAAGCAATCCCACTGCTTTTATTTATCCAATGTCCAGTAAGAAACAAATTTTTAATTTTTGTTATTTCAGAAAAATCAGGATCACCAAATTGAGATATAGTATCTGACCAGCCGTAAGCTGATCCTTTATAATTTAAAGTCCATTTATATAATGTGCTAGGTGAAGAAGTAATCTGTAATTCAATAGACTTTTGTAATCCGGGTATAACTTTTTCAGCATTTTTAATTAATTCATTACTTAATTCTCCCGCTTCTCTAATTGGCTTATCTCTAAAAATTGAATTTATAAACAAAAATAAAGATTCTTTTTTATTTGTTTTTAAAAAACTGTTTCGGTCTTTTAAAGAGGGACTGCTCATAGCCAAATAATCAAATTGATCTTTCAATAAATTAGTATAAATTTTTTCTATATCGGTAAAATTTTTAATAATCAACCAGATATGAGATTTTAACTCTTCAATTTCAGTTAGATCCTTTGAAATTCCAAGATAAATTAAAAAAGCGGATAAAGAAAAATCTCCAGCTTCTATCTTATCTAAAATGTTTTTAGGAACAGAAGAAGAATCCAGAAGGTTAAAAAAAGTTTGGTGTATATCACAAGCAGATATAACAAATTTAGAAAATATATTGCCATTCTTAAGCCGAATTCCCTTAACTTGATTGTTTTCAACAAGGATTTTTTCAACTTTCATGGCACTATAGATATCTCCTCCTAAATTAACAAATTTAGTTGCTAGAGCATCAGGAAACTTCTGCATACCTCCTTCTGGGTAATAACCGCCGTCAAAAATAAATTCCCTATAGATTAAAATAGCGACAAAAGCAGATAAACTAGAAGGTGGCAAACCGGTATATCCTAATAAAGCTATAGACAAAATTGTTTTTAATTCATTGTCATTAAAAAAAGAATCCAATAAATCTTTGAGTGTGCAATTCCTATATTTAGTAAGAGATAATACGGAAGAGGAATTAATTAAATTGAAAAAAGTTTGAATATTATTTTTGAATCTTGGAAATGATTTACTAATCTCGTCGGCGCTTCTAATGTAATTTTTATAAAATGAAATTTTATAGTTAGGTGTAATAACAGTATCTGAAATTTCGTGACTAATTAATTTCAAGCTATTATCTAAATCAAAATCCGAAAATATCTTATTTAATATTCCGCCTTTCCTAAAACTACTTAAAGAATACACACAAGCATCAAAATCAAAACCCTGCCTACTAAAAGAGGTGCAATATCCCCCAACTTTTTGATTTTTTTCTACAATCAAAACCTTTAAACCTGCTTTTTCTAGATAACAACCACAGATTAACCCGCTAATCCCGCCGCCAATAATTATGGCGTCATATTTTTTTGTTTTTAAATCTAACATAATTTAAATTTTCCTTTAGTTAACTTATTTTTTAATAAAATATCCGATACTGAAAAGGCAGAAAACAAAGCTCCTGGAATACCGGCACCCGGGATAGTTTTAGCTCCAACTAAATAAAGATTCTTAATCGGCGTTTTATTTTTTAATCTGTTAATAAGCATCTGATCTGGAGATTGAGCAAAATCATAAATTGCTCCTTCGGTAGAATTCATCCATTTTTTAAAAGAAACAGGAGTTAAAACATTACTAAATTTTACCTCTCTTATACTCCATATTTTTTTTAGCTCTTGAATAACAAGATTAGCAATTTCTTTTTTTACATCTTCATATTCTCCTTTTGAGACATGCGAAACAAATTCTTTCCATAAACCAAAATTTGCAGGAATCCAACCAACATTAAAAATATAATTATTTTTTTCCTCTGTTGGTATGAAATCGGAAAGATTATTAATGCTTAGTATTAAGGTAGATTTTAATGGAGGTTTTATATTAGAATTTAATTTATTTCTAATTCTTTCTTCTAAATCAATATTTGAAGGTAAGATAATAGAACCTGAAGAAAGGAATTTCTTTTCAATATCTGCAATTCCCGAAATATGAATTTGTAAAATAGCTGAAGACATTTTAGCTTCTTCGATTTTTTTTGAAAAACTTGTGGGCAAATTATCCTTGCCTATTAAATTAATAAAGGTTTGTTTTGAATCAATATTAGAAAATATGTTTTTAGCACAAAAGATATTTCCGTTTTTATCCTGAACACCATACGCATTGCGCTTACTATTCAAAAGAATCTTGCGAACTTCAAGGTTATAAATAATTTTACCTCCATTTTTTTCGAAATTTAAAGCTAAAATTTTAGGAACTTTACCAATGCCGCCTTTAATAAAATAGCTCTTATCATTATGATAAGCCCCTAACATGCAGATCATGTATAAAGCCGAAACTTTTTCTTTTTCTAATCCTAAATAAGGCCAACCTATAGAAATAATTTCTTTCAATTCTGAAGATTGAAAGAATTTACTCAGTAATTTTTCAAAAGTGTAGTTCCTGTATTTAAAAAGCCGAGGAAATAAAAACGGATATAATAATAAAAGCGGCGCTGAAGGATTATAATAACTATTCAAAACTTCTTTTTCCCAAATCTCAAAGACTTCTTTAAAGAATTTATTCAAGTTATTTTTTTCACTAGGAAAATACGGAGATAATTCTTCAATAAAACGATTAACATCGGTGTAGTTATAAATAATCTTTTCATTTGTTATATTTATAAAAGTTTTTTCTAATTCTATTAATTCAAGCTCGTTACAGATTCCTAAATACTCAAACATCATTCTCATAAAAGAGCCTTTGTTTAATCCACAAAGAGAATGTGCTATATCTATAGGGTAACCATTTTTAAAATAAATTGTCGCAGCTCCTCCTGGGGCATAATTTTTTTCTAATATTAATACTTTGAACCCATTTTTTATCAAAATATTTCCAGCAGCCAGTCCACCAACGCCAGCACCAATTATTATTACATCATATTTGGTATCGTTTTCCATCATTTTTCCTTTTTATTGGTTTTTTATTCATTAAGAAAGAGAATATTGCCGGCAACCAGCCCCCCAATTCCGGCTCCGATAATTATAGCGTCGTAATTATTATTGTCCATATTTCCAGTATTTGGAGCAAGTTATGAGTTAATTTTTAAGCATTATTGTCGTATTATAGCATTATTTTGGAAAAAGTGGAAGTATTGAGTGAAATAAAGCAAAGTGTAATTTAAAATCCTTAGATTTACTGAAAACCAGGGACTTCAAAAAACCAAGGGACGCTTCTAGGTTTTTAGTTTTCTTGGCCTCCCACCTTTTGAATTTACCTCTTTCATGCCATAATATTGGCGCAATTTAGTTACGAAATCTTTTTTTCCAATAAATGGCTGCCCAACTAAATTATCTGAGTTAATTATATCACTCTTCACCACAAATTCGATATATTGCTTTCTCCTCTTTAAAGGATCCTCTGCTAAATCAAGAAAAGCGGGGCTATCACTAATTAAAGCATCTGAATATCCAAAAGCATAGTGCCTATAGCTACTAAAGGCGTATTTTTCCGATAGATTTACCATTTTTGCGCGCACAGGATTAAGCTCGATGTACTTGCCGCAATGCAGCAGATAACTGTCAGTTTCGATAATATTGCTCTTATACCTGCCCTGCCAAATATGGCCGCTATAATCATAGAGCTTTTTATAATAATTATAATACGAAAGATTAAGCTGCTTCATAAATCTTGAGAGGTTGCTCACACACAAAAGCCACACAATCAGATGGATATGATTATCCATGATGCAATAGTGAATGATGTTTATTTTGTTTTCATCTTTCAATTCATTCAGCAATGACCAATAATACAGCTTATCGCTGTCGCTGTTGAAAATATCTTGCCTGTTATTGCCTCTACACATGATATGCAGAGCGGAATCAATAGGAATAAACCTTTTAGTTCTTGGCATAAAAATCCCTCCTTCTGCTATAATTGACGCAAAAAGAGAAATAATCTAACATAAAAAGATTAAACTAATTGGCCTTAGGAACGCTCATTCGCCGAAATGTTAAAAACTCAGAAGCGTCCCCGGGTTTCAAAACTCAGAAGCGTCCCCGGGTTTCAGCTAAAAGATAATACACTTTACCGATTAGATTGGAAAGTGTCTGTTTAATTTTAATTAAATGTTTAATTTTTAAAGGAGTAGACTAAAAAATAGAAACGTCCCCCTTTTTTTCCCTTTTTTTGCTTTTTTTGTATTATTTATTCGATCAAAAGAGGAAATGAAAAATAGACAATAATACTTAATAAAATAGATACTATTAGATCAAATTCAGGTTTAAAGTGCGATTCTTTTCTAAAAACAATAATACTAATAAGGTTAACTATACCAATGCCAAAAGAAATATATCTTAACTCAATTAAATTACTTAAAGATTTTCCTTTAGAACAAAATAGATTTAGTAAAAACCAAATCAAAAATGGTATAAAAAATACTTTTACTTCATTTTTATACCATTTTATATTCTTGCGAGTTAATAAATAAGTAACTGCCACAATTATAATTCCAGGAGAAAGATAGTAAACAAAGAAAATAATTACACCGAGAAATGTTTGCATCATTAATAGTATATCTTTCCTTAGCTAATTATAGTGATCTATTCCAATGGGTGTTAATCCTAAGTTTTCAGGTGCATTGGCTCCTGCCCCGTATATTACGGTATTAACAGCGAAATTACTATTGCAATTATACCATTCGTATTTAGTTCCAACCCAGGCAGCAGAATATAGTTTAACCGAATTATTGAATCCTGATTTGCTAATTAATACAGTTTATTCAAGTACTTGTGAAGGATGATTTTTTAGATAATATTCTGTACCAGAAAGAGATCCTTCGCCATTTAATTCTATTAGACCAGTTGTTTCATCTGGGCCCATCTCAAAGTGTCCAGCCCGGCCTCTAATATATCTATGCCTAAAAGGACCTGGATTATCTGAAAGAGGAATAATCTAACACAAAAAGTTAAAACTAATTGGCTTTAGGAACGCTCATTCGCCGAAAAGTTAAAAACTCAGAAGCGTCCCCGGGTTTGTAGAGCGTGGAGAAAGTGGAGATTTTTTTCGGGTAGATGCGGGAGTTTTAGCAAAATTTCAAAGAGCAATGTTTCTTATTCTTCGTCTTCTTTACTTAATTTTTCGAATTCTGCCTTCTGTTCTGGTGTTATTAATTTTAGATTTGACATTTCTTCAATTGAATTATCATAAAAACCTGTTTTTCGCAACACAATATAAAATTCCTTACTTGCCTCTTCTCTTAGTTTAAATTGTTCTAATTGGTCACCGTGAATCTTTTCTTCAAATAGTTGATCTCTTTCTCTTTTAATGCTAAATTCTGCGCCACCAAGATCAGCCCTCATTTTTTGATAACTGGCGACGCTTCTTAATATTTTCAGACTTAAATCATAATGTTTTTTGCATAACGGAGGTGGATTAATCTGTGTTGCTACTCCGATTAAATGCGTAACCATCTTATATGTCTTTTTTGGATTCGAATCTTCCCATGCAGATTCTTTAGTTTTTTCCTCCGTAGCCGTAGCTTTCGCAACCAGTTGATTTATATTCTTAAAATAAGTAATTACTTTTTTCTGCTCAGGATCAAAAGTATTCTCATATTTCCAAACAAACCATTCGCCGTATGGACTGTTTTCTTCGCTCATTTTATCCTCACTAAATAAACTTTCAAATTTTGTAAAAGATACTAATATAATAAAAATTAAGAATAAATATTTCTTCATCATAGGAAATACATTTTATTGTGAAAAGTTATCGTTCCTTAAATTAAGCCTGTTGTTTGCCCAAGTCTGACAAGTATAAGAGTCCAATTTATAATAATGACTGCCGATATTGGCCTGGATATTTCCATAAACATTTGTAATATATTTTGCATCGCTGAGAACAGGGGTAAACTCTGTCCACGATTTATTCGTTAAACCAGCTATACCTGGAGCTTTTTTTCCGAGAAATACAACATTGAAATCATTCTTTGGATTGTGAATATAGTCAAAATCCCAAGCTCCATTAAACTCGTTATAATTATCCGTTATTCGTAATCCCCAATGCATTCCGGGCTCCCCTTCAACTACCTTACTTACAACGGGTATCGGTTTTCTAACAACTTCAAGACTCAGCTGACGCTCTACTTTAGCGGTTTTACCGACGGCTTCTCTATCCATTCCGTGGGCAATCTTTTGCATTCCACTAAGGTAGCTCCCTTCTATTAAACCGCCTACTGCCGCCCCTACACCAAATCCAATACCTCCTTGCTTCATTGCTTCGCCAAAACTTGCTCCACCTCCCAATGAGCTACCAAAACTGCCGCCAAAACCACCAACACCCATTTCAGTTGCGCCGATTAAAAACCCACCTCCAAATTTAAAAGCATTTTCACCAAGCATTCCTGCAACTTTTCCAGCCAAAGCTCCTCCTACAAATCCTCCTATTAAACCTCCGGCTAGTCCACCCCCAAATGTACCCCAATTTCCGGTACTTATTGTGCTCTGAAGGGAGCTAAAAAAGTTAAACGCCTGAAAACCAATCATCATATTGCCAGTAAATATGGTTGCCACAACCCCTACTATAGCCCCGACTATCTTACCCCACCACTTACTGAACCACGAGTGTCCCGACGGATCAACCAAATTGATAGGATTATTCCGGCAATAACTGTAGCGGTTAAGGCTCTGGGGGTCGTAAGGAGCTTGGACGATTGTATCAGCGGTAATGAATCTGCCTAATTGCGGGTCATAGTAACGGGCACCGTAGTAATACAATCCTGTTGAGGAATCCAGCTCTTTGCCGGTGAATTTGTGCTTGGGATTATACTCCCCAGTTTGTTTAAAGGTTGACCCATATGGAGTGAATTCAGTTAGGCCTGTAAGGTTGCCGTTCTTATCTGTAGTAACATTGCTCGAGCCTAAGTGATCGCTATGGAAGTAGGTGATTGCTTCGTCGCCTGCGGCTCCTCGCAATGACGAAGCGATACGATTACTCCCAGCATAAATATATTTAACTGATAACTGAGGGCTGACAGCTGATTGCTGAATCTCAAAGAGCGAGCCGATATAGGTTGTTGATAAGGTTACTTCGCCGCCTGCAGAGTCTCGCAATGACGTGCAAACTCTTCCGCCATCACCATCGTAAACGAATTCGGTCAAGGGCGCGGTATTAGTAATATTATAGCTTGCGGACTTAAGAGAGTAAAGATAATAAGCGGCTCCGGGTTTTAATGTCGTAAACTCTTTTTTTGAAGCAGAATATTCTTTATATACCTTGGCAGTTTTATCATAAAAACGCACCTTCGAATAATCGACTCCAAGCTTTAAAGGCGCCAAAGCCGTCTCAACCGGCGCTTCTTTAGCCCGGGGAGAGCAGATCAAGTTGTATCCTGTAACCAAAGCTAATGTTTGGGTCTTGGGTAGATTACCGGTTATAGTTAAATTCGCCCCGTTTGGATCAGACACAAAAACTTGATAACCTTTGCCGTATTGAAAAGAATCAAATTGATTATATTTGGTGTTGTTAACAAAATATTCGTATTTTTTGCTAGTGGTATTATATCTTGTAACCTGGCTGTATTTGCCCGATATCGACGATAAAACCGAAGTTATTTTTGGATCAGCAGGCGCAAAAGGCAAAGATACAAAATTCCAACCCTGGGTAAGAGATAAGTCAACGGATACACTCTGGCCTGACTTATTTTCAACCTTGGTCAATCTGTTTTCTAAATCATAGTTTAAAGATAATCCGCTGGAAGCAGTCAACCCCTTGCCTATCATATTTCCATTGGCATCATAATCGATTACAGTCGAGCCATATTGAGTTGCTGCATGAGGCAATTTGCCGTTTTTTCCATAAATCAGGTTTGTTGCCTCTTTATTCGTCATGTTGCCTATCGAGTCATATGCGTAATTAAACGCTCCGTAATTACCTTGAGCCTGAACAAGCCTGCCAATTTCGTCATAACTGAAACTTTGTGTTGCGGTATTTATGATATCGTTTATATTTTTAATGTTACCGCCAGGATCGAACCCGTAACTCAACTGCTGAATCGCTCCTTGAGATCCGGTAGTTACAATATTATTCAGCCTCAAATTATTTAAATCGTAAGTGTAATTAGTAGCCACTCCATTGCCATAAGTAATCTTATTGATCTGGCCCGTGGCAGAATATTCCATGGCACTAATATGGGTTACCGCGGCCGAAGAATTAGTAATATCCGTTACCTTAATTATTCCCTGCGGGCAATATTCATATTTGATTATCGAATTATCAGGATATTTTAAGGTGATCAGCCTGTCTAAGGCATCATAAGTACGTTCAACTGTAAAACTTCCCGATCCTGTAACAGTTTTGCTGCTCTTAATTTCCCTTCCAATGGTATCATAGTAAAATTCGGTAGAACCGGATTTATCGACGATATGAGACAATCTGCCGACACAATTAGATTTGCCGGAATTATCATAATTGTAAGCCGCTAATACCTCTGAAGCAGCCCCGGCGGATAATTTTCCTTTTTTCTGAGTTAACCGGTTGAGATTATCATAAGTAAATTCAAGAACCTGGCCTTTAGCATCGGTTTGAGTTTTTAAATTTCCTGCTTTATCATAGGCATATGTCCAGATACCCATATCCGGATCATCCATTTTAATTTTTCGGCCCAATGAGTCATAATAAATCTGGGTTATATTATTTTGGTTATCGGTCAGCTTAATAAGATTACCTTGAGTATCATATTCATATTTGGTAGTTGAATAAAGTTGATAAGTCGCCCCTGGATAGGCGGCTGCCCTGCCGTCGGCGCCTTTGTATTCCTCGACTTTGACCGTTTTCCCGTAAGCGTCAAAATATTTAGCGGTTTTGTGGCCATTGGCGTCAATCGAAGTTATCTTCCAAATGTCAAAAATCGTAGTTGAATATGAACTATCCGGATTGCGCGTTTCGATCAACCGGCCCATGGCGTCATATTTGAAAGTAATGTGCACGGTTGAATATGCGGGTACAGAAAACAAACTCGAAGAATTCACAAAATAAGGCAAGTATTTCTCGGTAACCTTGCCTCTTGAATCATACTTAGTAAGTTCAGAAATTATTTGCCGTGGTTGGCCGCTCCCTGAGTTCGCCTGCGCAGGAGACTTTGACTCGATCACGCGGCCCAGTCCGTCAAAAAAGCTGTAATACTCTAGATAATCTGGAGTTGCGGAATAGTCGGATTTTACCTTTTTAGTAGTTTTGATCGGTAACACTGATAAATCGTATTCATAAATAACCCCGGGGTATAAAGTGTTGTCATTAGGGCCAATAACCTTAACCAGCCTGCCAAATAAATCGTAAACATTAGTCGTTACTTTTCCATTCGCATCAGTCGTAGTCAGAACCTGGCCTGACGAATAATTATATGTTGAATAAATACTCTGATTCAGTGGATTAGTAACTTTATTTGGGTAAATATTAAGAGTAGTTTCATACTGAGTTGAAACAGTTCTGCCTAAAGCATCGGTTGAGCTTATCAGGTTCCCGAAATTGTCATAAGTATACTGAGCAGCAACTTGATCGGTTGTTAAAGCAGCCGGGTCATAAGCCCAAACCTCTTCTTTTGTAATAGAAGCTTTAGCAGGAATAGTATCTATAGAGGCGACATTATCATAATAAAACCATTTTTCAGAAACTTTAGCTTGATTGTTATCCAGTAAAAAGGTGTGTTTAGGGGCTGTGATAATCCAGTCAGCCGTATTATATACATACTCGGTAATTTGGGTTTTTTCGTCACCAGATACAGAAATATCTCCGTCGGAGATTACTTTAGAGGGATTGCCGTAGTCGTCATACTCGAATTTTACCCGGGTTTGTTTAAAGTTTGAGGTATTTCCGTCGCCTTTAAAAGCATAACTGTCGGTCTGGGCTAAATAAGCAAATTTGACATGAGGATAAATCTCATTAAAACTCCAGGTATTCTCAGAACGGGAATATATATTGCCGCTTGCATCTCTGGCCTCCTGTTTATAAGGCCTGCCCTTATAAATATCATCTTGTTTAAAATAACTTTCCGAGAAATTCCCTTCAGCGTCAATTGATTTAACATAACCGAAACCGCGGAATTCTCTATCCCGCCAGCCAAAAAATCCTTTTTTGTATTCGAAGGTGGAAGAATAACTGTTGCCCCTGCCATCGGAAACAGTTATTTTTTTGACTACGTTTACCGGGAAAGGCAGATGTTCCAGGCCATCTCCATCTTTATTATCGAATTTGGTTGAAGAAGCATATTCTACTTCAGTTGTGCCGCCCAAGCCGTTATCGATTTTTTTAAGAAGATTAGGTGATACTTTTTTTCCTAACCATACCTTAAATTTTGTATAATTCGTATCATCAACTCTGACTTTATCCGGCAAGCCATCACCGTTAATATCAAATAGCTCACTTTTTGTAACAGAATAAATTTGTCCGTACGT
>Ga0172375_10008814_pt1 | contig 13467 bp, 9 predicted proteins | sample LakKiv1m_FD_114537 | JGI IMG/M metagenome (GOLD analysis project Ga0172375, IMG submission 114537) | Freshwater microbial communities from Kabuno Bay, South-Kivu, Congo - kab_092012_11.1m | ecosystem: Environmental > Aquatic > Freshwater > Lake | place: Democratic Republic of the Congo...
ATTGTCCTACGCCAAACCCGTGGATATAGTCAGAACCCTGCGCTGCCTCTTCAACCTGGACTGTCCCGGTGTCGGTAGTAGAGGGGAGCAGGAGGTTTTTGTGGCGCAGGAGCAGGAATCGGGAGTCATGCGAGGGCTCGTCGGCGGGCAGATGGCCGGCGCCACAGCCATGACCGACTATTCCAGGCAGCTCCAGGACCAGGGGTTCACTCCGGAAAGCCCCGGGTACCGCGCCAGAATGCAGACTCAGGCGGGTGTACAGGCTCAGGTGCAGTCCGCGCAGGCCCAGGGGGCCGCTGCCACTGCGATCGCATCCGGCGCGGGGAAGCGTGCCGGCGTGACGGTCAAGACAGCGTTCGGCGAGGATCCCAGGCTTGCCAAGATCGTCGCTTACAGCACCCTGTGGGCAGACGAAGTCAACCGCATGATCTTCATTAAGGATACGCCCGACCGTATCGCACAGATGAAGAAGCTGATCTTCACCCTGGACGTGCCTGATCCCCAGGTGCTCATCGAGAGCCGCCTGGTGGTGGCCGACCGTGAATGGAGCCGTGGTCTGGGTATCCTCTGGGGTGGCACGCAAACCCAGTCCGGCACCCTGAGTAACAGCCGGAAGGCATTGTGGGGAGCCACGGGCGCAACGACGGGTCCTGTCAGCCCCATAACGGCCACGTCCCCTCCTGCTCCGGAAATCAGCATTCCTTCCCTGGGATATGTGGTCAATCTGCCGACTTCGGTCACCACGATCCTCGGTGCGGGCCTCTCCTTCGGCTTCCTGGCCGGCAACTACGCCACAGAGCTTGACCTGAGGCTCCAGATTGGTGAATCGGCCAACAAGACCAAGGTCATCGCCCGTCCGAAGGTCCAGGTGCTGAACCAGCAGAGCGCGATCATCAAGAGAGGTTTCAAGATTCCTTACCAGACCCAGTCTTTGGAAGGCACCCAGACTCAGTTTGTGGACGCAGACCTCTCTCTGCGAGTTACCCCCACAATCTACTCTGACGGCAGGATCAGAATGAGGGTTCAAGTCAAGGACGACGAGCCCACCGCGGTAGCAGGTATTGACGTCCCCGCCATCAGGCAGAGGCAGGCTGAGACGGTCCTGATGGTCAAGGACAGCGACACCGCGGTCATCGGCGGTATCCTGAGGGACTCCATGAGCAATTCCAGGGCCGGCTGGCCGGGACTCATGAATGTGCCGTTAATAGGCAACCTCTTCTCAAACAAGACGTCTTCGACCAACACCTCCGAGTTGCTGGTCTTCATAACCCCAACCATCATCAGACGTCCGCCGCCTGCCTCATAAGCAGCGGGCCAACGCCAACCATCATCCTCCTCTGCGCTTCCTCTCTCCGAATGGAGGGGGGAAGCATTTCTTTTTTGGGGAAACTTATTGTCACTCGGCCTGCTGCACCTGCGTCAGCAGGAATGATCCATCCGCTTGTTGCTCCACTTTCAGCCCGAACGCCTCGATGCAATCGCGCAGCGGCCTGCCAAAAAAGAAAACCATGTCGTCGTCGGCAATCCCGAGCCTCTCGGACACGAATTGCCTCACGTGATCATCGAACCGCAATAGGTCCAATATCTCTTCCACAGTGCGGCCTTTTGTCGCGGAGAGCCGCGCCATGGCGCGGTTCAATTCCTCGTGAGAGCACCGCTCCTCGTGGCGCTGGATTATCTCCCACAACGGGCCTGCGGCTTTGAGAAGATCCTTCCGGCTGAGAGGGTCTTCGGGGGCCGCTTCGACGGTCTCGGGGTTCCAGCATTCCTGAAGGACGCACTGTCGCGGCCTAGATTCGTATATGGAGCAGCTCTTGTCCCAGTTCTCAAAGAAGATGCACGTCTTTTCTCCGGGCTTCTCCCGGATCTTGATCAACTCGCGATCCACCGGTGAAGCGTGCTGGTCCTTGTTGGAGTAACCCCATTCTCCGCTCCTGATGGTGACAACGTGACCGGGCTTCAACACGTTTTTCGCGAAGAGATGAAAATCTTCCCTCAGGAGCGTGGGGCTCCCCGTTTTGCAGCAAGTTCCGCACCTGATGCAATGAGGACGCGTTGCGTAGGCAGCCTTGAGAAGCCTTTCCCTAACCTGTCTCCATATTTCTTCTTCGGAGCGGTCTTCCTTTCCGTCTCCCCGGGGAGCGAGGGCCTCCAGTTCCGGGAGGACCGAATCTATAAGCGCTTGCGGATCGGTGTTGGAGCCGACTTCCCAAAGTATGGTTCTGGCCTCTTCCTTGAGCGCGGTTACGAAGAACTGCCATTCAGACTTGTTGAACTCTTTATCCATTCTGTTTCCTTTAACCTCAGGCTCAAGAGGATGAATAGTCTAGCCCGCTGTAATTTAATGACAATCTTAGACAACATGGTCTAGACCATGGATTCGTCACGGTCAACATCTTGTTATCATATCTGATGTTGCCTGTCCAAACCGCGCCATCCCGGTTCGCGTTCCAACAATGAATCCGCAGTCTTCACGGCCACGTTTTTGGTCTCTTCCGGCGGCTGCTTGCGGTCAGTGCTTTCGATTTGCTAGAGTTTCGTACAGAAGTCAATATTGGCCCCGGAAGAAGCGTTGCCGGGAAATCATCGCGGCGAACATCGGAGATCACGTATGAAAGACGGGTACAACCCTGACGAACAAGACCGCCAAGATTCGCGAATCCGGACTCGCCCTTCCCGCATGAGCCTGCGCGCCGGAATGGCGCTCAGTTTTGGCGCGCTGTTCGCCATAATTGTCCTATTGGTAAGCTTGATCAGAACATTCGGGCTTCCCTGGACGTCCGATCAGGGAACATACGGGGATGCACAGGCACAGGTCTTGAAACAACTGAGCCTCGTTGCCAATCTCCAGAAGGAGCTGTTACTTCATTGGCTTGAAGAGCGAGAGACCGATGCAACAGTACTGTCTCAGAGGAGAGTTATCTGCTCGTCCGTGCCAAAGCTTCTTGATTTGGCACGCACATATGCCGATTCGGGAAAACCGAAAGATGGGCTCCATGCTGAATTAGTTAAGGAAAAGAACGGTGAAGCCATCGCTGAAGCGCTACGGAGCGTCATCAGAACACAGGAAATCTATCGAAAGATCCAGGTAGCCGACGCGGAGACAGGGATTGTCATAGCTTCCACTGCAGAGCACGAGCTTGGTATCGGCGTGTCTCACCAGCAGTTTTTTTCTGACGCCCTTAACGCGTTAGACAGAGCTTCGATCAGCGTCATGAAATCTCCTGGCACGGGCAAAGCCGATCTGGTTGTCTCGCGTGCGATCGTGGACAAATCGTCGGCCGAGGCCGGCGGAGAGACTCGAGTACTTGGCGTTGCGGCGATGTATGTTGACGAGACACGGTTCACAAAGCCCTTATTGTACCCCGGCGGCGCCATTGGAGACACTGAGGAAATTGTTTTGCTAACCCAAGATGGGAGAATCATAACGTCCCTTAAACATCCCTTACCAAACGGAACTCAGGCCAACCCTTTGGAATATAAAATTAAAACGCAATCAGCGACACTGGCGGCCCAGGGGAAAGAAGGTATTATAATTACTCGGGACTACCGCGACGTGCCGGTTCTGGCAGCCTATCGTCACTTTAAAAGCTCACCCAACACTGGGTGGGGACTGGTGTTGAAGGTAGACCAGGATGAAATACTTGGCCCGACTAGGAAGAGGCTCCTTCATGCCTCATCCATATCTCTGCTGGGGGTACTCGCAGCCGGTATAATGGCGGCTTTGATTGCTGGACGAATAGCTCGTCCAATTCAACTTCTCAGCCGTACCGCCCAAGAAGTGGAGGCCGGAAACTTTGATGCCAGAGCGGAGGTGGTCACTTCGGACGAGGTGGGGCAACTGGCCGCTACGTTCAATTCAATGATCGAACGTGTTCAGAACTGGCACGAGGATTTGGAGGCACAGGTCCGGAATCGAACCCTTCGGCTGGCTGAGTTGAACGAAGACCTCACCAGGGAAGTCGTAGAGAGAAAACATGGAGAGGAGAGAATTGCACGGCAAAACGCTTTCTTAAACACGGTCCTGGAATCCCTTGCTCATCCTTTCTACGTCATTGATGCCGCGGATTACACGATCAAGATGGCAAACTCGGCTGCCGGGTCAGGTCATATCCCCGGCGGTTCGACCTGCTATTCCCTCACGCATGGGAGAAGCGAGCCGTGTGCTAGTGAAAATCATCCCTGCCCGCTTGAAGAAGTTCGGAGAACCGGCCGACCTGTAATTGCCGAGCACGTGCATTATGACACAGACGGCGCCACTCGACACGTTGAGGTCCATGCTTATCCTATCTTGGATGCCGCTGGAAGAGTTGTTCAGGTGATCGAGTACTCTTTAGACATCACGGATCGCAAACGCAACCGGCAAGAGCGGGAGCGATTAATATCGGAACTGGAAGCTAAGAATGCCGAGTTGGAGCGCTTTACGTACACTGTCTCGCACGATCTGAAAAGCCCGTTGATAACCATAAAGGGTTTTTTGGGATATCTAGAGACAGATGCGGTCTCGGGCAATCTCGAACGCATCAAAGCAGACTCGGAACGGATTCAGGGAGCTGTGGAGAAGATGGGCCGATTGCTGGACGAACTTCTGGAGCTTTCTCGGATCGGTCGGATAATGAATGCTCCTCAGGAAGTCGCTCTCCACCAGCTCGTGCGGGAAGCGATAGATTCGTTAGCAGGCCGGATCACTGGCCGCGAGGTGACTCTGGACATCGCCGCGGACCTGCCAGTACTCTATGGTGATGCCGCCAGACTTCGTGAAGTTGTGGAAAACCTGCTTGACAATGCCGTAAAGTTCATGGGAGACCAACCACATCCCCACGTGGAAATCGGTGTTCGGCAGGATGGCAACGAGACGGTCGTCTACTTTAAGGACAACGGCGTCGGTATAGATCCCCGGTATCACGATAAGATATTCGGCCTTTTCGAGAGACTGATCCAAGATAACCAGGGAACAGGTATCGGACTGGCAATCGTCAAGCGCATCGTGGAAGCCCACGGGGGGCGAATCTGGGTGGAATCCGAGGGGATCGGACACGGCAGCGTTTTTGCATTCACGCTTCCCGGCGGGAATGAAGGCAAAATGGGACGTAGGTGAACACAATGGATGGAGAACCTTTGATCATATTGCTTGTTGAGGACAATCCCGACCATGCGGAGCTCATCCTGAGGAGTTTCGAGGAACATAGGGTGGCCAATAAGATCTTCCATGTCCAGGACGGTGAAGCCGCCTTGGATTACCTCTTTCGGAGGGGGTGTTACAGTGATCCGAAGTCGAGTCCGCGACCGCATGTGATCCTGTTGGACCTGCGGCTGCCCAAGATAGACGGACTGGAGGTCTTGAAAGAAATCAAGTCCACCGAAAAATTGCAGCAAATTCCCGTCGTGGCCCTCACGACTTCCGAGTCCGAACAGGACATGGCAGGCGCCTACAAGGGGCATGTCAACAGCTACCTGGTCAAACCAGTGGATTTTGACAAATTCAACAGACTAATGGATGATTTAGGGTTCTACTGGCTTGCCTGGAATCGCAAACCGCCTTTGGGATCTCGGGTAGATCGAGCCTGAAACCTCTGGAAGAAGACATGGAACCGGAAAATCCAGGACAGCAGCGCTCGATACTGGTGGTCGAGGACGAAGAGGCACATGCTGAGCTAATTCGCCGCGCATTTGATGAAGCGAACCGATCGAGATACGCGGTCACATTGGCCCGCACTCTGAGGGAAGCCCGGGACTATCTCGATGCCGAGGTTCCGGAGCTCATCATTGCCGATCTCTTGTTGCCGGACGGAAAAGGTACGGAACTCGTTGCACACCCCAGAATTGGCGGCCGAATCCCGCTGATCGTGATGACGAGCCATGGGAACGAGCAGACCGCGGTTGATGCGTTGAAAGGGGGGGCCTTTGATTATGTCGTCAAGTCTAATCTGGCTTTTCTTGATATGCCTCGCGCCGCCGATCAGGCTCTTCGAGAATGGGGGCACATCATTGAACGCAAGCGGGCCGAACAAGAGCTCAAAGAGCGAGAGGAGGAGCTGTTCGCGATCTATGAGAATGCGCCTCTCATCATGATGCTTGTGGACGAAGAGCGAAGGGTCCGTAAGGCGAATGTGGCAGCGGCCACGTTTGCGGATAGGGCCGCTACCGACCTCATCGGCCGACGAGGGGGCGAGGCGCTGCGCTGCGTTCATTCATCCGACGCTCCCGAAGGGTGCGGCTTCGGCCCTGCCTGTAAGCACTGCCCCGTCCGACGCACCATTATGGATACGCTGGAAACGGGTCAGAGCCATTATCAGGTCGAGGCAATCCTGCCGTTTTCAGTTGGAGGGAAAGAGCAGGAATTATGCTTTCTCCTTTCGTCCACGAAGCTGAATGTCAGGCAGCAACCGATGGTGCTGGTGAGTATTCTGGACATGACAGCTCGGAAACACGCGGAGAAGGCGCTTGGAGAGAGTGAGGAACGTTTCCGGGCCGTTTTTGAAAGCGCCGCGGATTGTATATTCATCACAGATCAATCCCTAAGATATACCCACGTCAATTCGGCCACGTGTCAACTGCTGGGACTTCCTCCATCCAAAATCGTGGGCAGGAGAGCTGAAGACCTCTATAACGAGGGAACGGCAAAACAATTGGCTGAACGGCAAGCCCGAGCCCTGGCCGGAGAATCAACGGAGACGGAGCATACCAGGAGCGTGCGGGGCATCCCTCTGACATTCCACGATACCCTCGTTCCCCTGAGAAACCAGGCAGAGGAAATCATTGGGGTATGCTGCATCTCTCGTGACGTCACGGAACGCAAGAAGCTCGTCGGGCAGTCTCGGATGACACCGGACCGGTACCCCTCGCAAGCCATGCGTATTGTCTTGAGCAAAGCGCGCGTTGCTGCGGAGACTGACAGTGTCGTTCTCCTACAGGGAGAAAGTGGGAGCGGCAAAGACTATATGGCGCGCTGGATTCACGACCGGTCCCGTCGAGCTAGCGGTCCCTTTTTCTCAATAAACTGCGCGGCATTACCGAAAGACCTTGCCGAGTCCGAGCTATTCGGACATGAGCGTGGAGCCTTTACCGGCGCAGTCGGATTGAAGAAAGGACTCCTGGAATTGGCCGAAGGCGGCACCATCCTCCTAAACGAAATCGGTGAACTTGACCTGGCATTGCAGGCTAAGCTTCTCGCTTTTCTTGACACCAGATCGTTCATGCGCGTAGGCGGTCAGAAGCATATTCGAGTCAATGCCAGGATCATCTCAGCTTCTCATCGAGATCTGAGCCACGAGGTCGCTGCCGGGAGGTTTCTCGAGGCACTCTTCTATCGCCTCAGCGTGTTTCCCATACCCGTTCCGGCGCTGCGAGAAAGGCCTGAAGACATGCCGATGCTCGTGGACGAAATCATGGCACGCATAGCCACCGAGCTGCAGCTTACCCACATCCCGGTCGTCAACCAAGGTCACATAACGCGTTTGAGTCTCTATACCTGGCCCGGAAACGTTAGAGAATTGAGGAATGTGCTGGAACGTTCGTTGATACTCTGGGACAATGGGGAATTCAATCTTGCGTTGCCTAATGCCGGAGGAAGTAACGGGGAGTGGTCATATACCGTTCGCTATGTTCCAGGCAAGTCTCTCAGGGAGATTACAGATGAGGTGGAAGCCTCCCTGTGCGGGCAGGTGCTCAGGCTCTGTGGCGACAACAAGAAGGAAACCGCTCGCCTCCTTGACGTGTCCCGCGACACTTTATACAGATATATCAGGAAACTAAAAAGAGACTCTAAAATCTAGACACGCGGACCGTGAGGTGTCCGATATCTCGACACACAGCACAACCGTAACGTGTTGCTATCACGCAACTTGGCGTTTCATGCGCCCATTTCAAACAGATCTCCTCTCACGAATGTCGGTGCCGTTGAGCCCCCTAAAGAGAAGGCACATCCCCTAACTCGCCTTAATATATGCATTTCCTGAACAATCACAGCTCGCAACGGCTGTGGCATGAAAAATGCTTAACACATTGCTATCCAGCGTCTGTCAGAGAGGGTGGACACACCCTCCTCGCGTGCAGGTGCTCTTTTCAATATAGCGCCGGGCGGGGGGGAAGCGATAGGTCCCGAGTAACCTGTCGTTAATCGGACAGAAAGACCTTTCCGAGACTTTTTAGGAGTTGTGGGTTGGCTCCGCACCTTCTGACAGGGGAAGGATACTCCCGAGCTCGAAGACAGAAATGGGGAGGTGTCCTGTCTCGCAGGCTTGGACGGACACATTCCGGAGAATCACCTTACACAAAGAGAGGGCCCTGGAGAAACTCTTCGCGATTTCACACTGACAGAAGTCCGCGCAACAAACACGCACAGTGGGAATCCAAACACGAGACTGAGGGAGGTGGTAATGCTTGAAAGGAAGATAGATGCCCTTATTGAAGCCGGCTGGCGCGTGCTTGAAAGCGATTTCGACGAGGAAGCTTTTTTGCATTGGCGGATGAGGGCTCATGAGTGTCTGGAAGCCCTGTTGGGACCGACTCATCCCTATGCCGAGCACTTCAAATACAACATGAGACAATCCATGGCAACTACCCTGCTCAGCGGAGTGGGCGTCCTAGCGGCGGTTACGTTGAGCGGCTTGAATGACGATTCCTTTGAGAAACGTATGGAGGCCGGCGATCCTGGCACAGTCGGCCGGACACGATCCTGTTCCGGCAAGGCCATTTCGCGCGCGTCAAATTAAGCCTGGATTTGGTCCAGGAACCAGGACAGTGAAAGAACTCGCTTCCGACCTTCGGATCATACTCCCGCACCAAGCTTTTGCAGGGGATGACCCTTCGGGAGGCTTGAAAATGCGGGACAGCGTAGATGCCCGGGCCACAGTACTCATTGTTCACGACACCGTTAGAGTCGCCCGGTTCTTTTGAAGGCTTTCTAAGAAATGGGTTCCACGTGCGAATCGTCACGAACTGCTACAGCGCCCTGGAAGCCATTAAGGCCAGTCCCCCAGATCTCATACTGTGTTCCCACACCTGCCTCAACAACGGGATCGGTGGACTGTTGGGCATTTTGATGAACGAGTTTGATCTGCTTCAGACACCTCTGATCGTGGTCACAGGTGATCGCCCCGAAGAAGATACTCAGATGCTGCAACTGTTAGTCGGAGCCGTGGATTATGTTCCCAGGTCAATCGATCCGCGTCTCCTCAGGTGGAAGGTGATGAACTGGACCTATCTTAAGCGGGAGATGGATCGGCTTCGGCGTCAGAGTCGCGCTGAACAGACCCAGGCCCCGTCCTGATACAAGCTTCTGTTGTACGGCACAGGTAAGCCAACAACCGCGCGGAGATGGATTTCGATTACGGCAGCTAGCCCTAAACGTGTGGGAAGGAGCACCAGAAATGACCGCGACAGGTATAACTGGATCATGGAAGGCAGGCGTTCACATGGTACCGGCATGTCGCTTCCACACGCGTCCCGGCTTATGGACAACAAGATTTCTGGGGAACCTCTTCTCGTGGTTCGTCCGCCGAGAGTCTTTTTCGAAAGCGCCGCTATCTAGCTCGCGAGCCAGTGGCGCTGGGTCGGACCCGTACCTCTCCGCTTTGGCAACAGCCGAAACTGTTGAGCAAAGCCTCCGATTGATGAACAAAGAAATAGATGAGATAGAAAGCCGCCTGCAGAAATTGGCTCTATTCTAGGCTGAAGGCTACGACCTTCCTGGGCGGCGACGCCGTGTTATCAGGTGGATGTGCCTTGATATGGGCCCGTATATATTGAAATCCTCCCACCGTCTCGAGTCTTCGTGGTAGATCTCGCGGTCGCTCATGCCCCCCTCAGGCTGGCAAAGCGGCTCAGTGGCTGATCTAGATCTGAGGGCGGACCGCAAATGGTCTCGACGCGCCACCCAAAGAACATGGCTTCACGTCATGGCTTCCAACTTGGTCTTCCTAGCGGGCCGGGTCCTCGCCCATTTGCGGATGAGCATCTCCTGCATCCGCCCCAGCGCTGATTTCCAGGTCAAGAATCCGCCGGTTCGTCCCATTCTGCTCAAACATCTGCAAGGAAGCCCCCCTTTTGTCAAGGCTCCTCGCGTCGGGCCGGCTTGCGTTCGGTGGCCGTGATTGACTGGCGGCCCACTATGTATGAGAATGCGCCGGGGAGGGGTCTGTTGAAAAAATCCCTACATGATGCAGGAGTCGTTATCATACAAACGGTGCAGGGCACACCCCAACCGTTGTGATCGAGATTGACAATGAAAGTGCGCTATTTCGAACTCTCCCGGTTGAACCCGGAAGAGAGAAGGAACTTGTACCGCCGGACCGGCATAGATTTCTCCGAACTTGTGGAGCAAGTCGCACCGCTTGTGGAGGATGTACGGCGCCGCGGGGACAACGCGGTCCGCGACTGGACGCTGCGCTTTGACGGAGCGGACTTGGCTGATTTCCGCGTTCCTGCGGATGAAATGGACAAGGCTCTCGCAGGTCTGCACCCTGCTCTGCGGGAAGCTATGGAGATTTCCATAGCCAATATCAGGAAATTTCACGAACGCCAGATGCAACCCCCAGTCTGGGAAATGGAAATCATTCCCGGCATAACAGCCGGGGAGAAGATTCTTCCCATTGATTCGGTCGGTCTGTATGTGCCCAGGGGAAAGGGCTCGTTCCCTTCCATGATGATGATGGCCGGCGTCCCGGCCAAGGTTGCCGGTGTGGGCCGCATCGTTACCGTAACCCCGCCGGATCGCGGAGGCAAGCCGGATCAGGCGACTTTAGCGGCGGCCCGCCTCATAGGCCTGGACGAGATCTACGCGATCGGCGGAGTTCAGGCGGTCGCAGCACTCGCGTTCGGAACAGAGACCATTCCGAAGGTTGACAAGATAGTGGGACCAGGATCGGGTTACGTCCTGGCAGCCAAACGCATCCTTGCCACCACTGTTGATACCGGACTTCCCGCGGGGCCTAGTGAAGCCATTGTCCTCGCTGACGACTCGATTGATCCCGTCACCGCGGTGACCGACCTGCTCATCGAGGCTGAGCACGGCCCTGATTCGTCCGCGTACCTGGTTACGACTGCCCCCACTATGGCAAGAGCCGCGCTGGATCTTATCCCCGCTCTGGTTGCGAGGCTCCCGGAGGAGCGCGCTTCTTTCTGCCGGTCGGTGTTCAGCTCAAACGGAGGTGTCCTGCTGGCCGCAGATCTGGACGACGCGATTGATTTCATAGATAATTTCGCTCCGGAGCATCTTCAGATCCTTACCAGAGACCCCCGCGATGTCCTGGACAAGGTAAGATTTGCCGGTGAAGCACTCCTGGGGCCCTTCACTCCCGGGACCCTGGCAAACTACTCCATCGGCCCCAATGCGATTCTTCCCACCTCGGGATTTGCCCGAACCGTGTCGGCTCTTTCAGTCAGTGACTTCACCAGGCGTATGTCGTACTCTCTGGTCACGGAAGAGGGATTCAAAGCTCTCGCTCCCAAGACTCTGGCGTTGGCCAGGTACGAGGGCTTCCCCGCGCACGCCGCGGCGCTGACCCACAGGCTCGACAAGGACAAATGAGCGTAGGCCGGATTGGATAAGGAATCTCGACTGTTCAGCAGGCGCTTCACGGAAAAGCGTACCGAAAAAGAGACGGATATGATCAGCAATGACAAGGAAGTAATCATCGTTACAAACAGCAGATTCCAGGGTAAGACCGCGCTGGTCACCGGCGCGGGTCAGGGAATCGGGGAGGCCGCCGCCCTTCGGCTCGCACTCGAGGGTGCGGCGGTCGGCGTGTTGGACCGCAACCATGAGACCGCTGAGGCTGTCGCGGCAAGGATAATGGATCTTGGCGGCCATGCCGTGGGCCTTGCTGCGGACGTCGCGGACACGGCCGCTATTGCACGCTCGGTCCGGAGACTTGTTTCGGAGTTCGGGGACGTGGACGTGCTGGTAAACAACGCGGGGTTCGACCGTCCCGGAGGATTCCTGAAGTTAGTCCCGGAGGATTTCTCGGCCGTATGGGGGGTGCATCTCCTGGGGGCGGTCAATTGCTGCCGTGCATGTGCGGATGCCATGATAGAAAAAGGCGACGGCAGGATAGTAAACGTGTCTTCAATTTACGCCAAGGTAGGATCCAAGGGCGAATCCGCGTACTGCGCGGCTAAGGCCGGACTGCTGGGGCTAACCAAGTCCCTCGCAAAGGAATGGGGAAGAAAAGGTGTCCGAGTCAACGCTGTTCTGCCTGGGCTGACCGAGACACCCACCATCCGGGAGTTCATGAGCCCCAAAGTCAAAGAAGCGATACTTGCGGACACACCTATGGGCAGAGCGGCAGATCCTTCGGAAATAGCTGCCGCCATAGCGTTTCTGGCGTCGGATGACGCGAGCTTTGTTACGGGCGCCGCCCTGGAGGTCACCGGCGGTTGGAACCTTTGACAATACTTCGCCTTCCTTTTCTTGGTTCGTGATTCCTGGTAATTGAAATCGGGTTAGGTGCAGCGATCAATTCGATTTATGACAGCATTCTTGGCAGCAATCCGGAGGCCGGCGTATGCGAACTTTTGCCAGCGTAGTATTTAGGTTGTTTCTGACCGGCGTGGCCGCGTTGATGCCCTTCGTGGTCACCGTAATAGTTGTCTCCTGGGTACTGCGCCTCGCAGACGCGTACATAGGTCCAAGCAGCGCCTTTGGGCGGTTCCTGGTGGGGCTCGTGGGCGACAGCTACAGGTATCCCGGTTATGCCGTGGGGTATTTCGTAGTGGTACTGCTGATAATTCTTCTTGGCTTCCTGGTAACCCGCGCCACCGTCGCGAGGGTTCATGAGGCAATTGACCGCATGATCACCCGAATTCCTTTGTTCGGCAAGATCTACGGCGCGGTCAGCCAAGTAGTCGAGCTGTTCTCGAAAAAGAACGGAGCGGGGCTGGAGAGGTTCGGCGGGGTGGGACACGTGCGAATTGGAAACGTCAGGATGCTGGTACTGGTGGCTTCCGGCCATACCTACGATCTGGGCGACGGACGCCGGTACTATCTTGTATTTGTTCCAAACTCACCCATTCCTGCCACGGGTTTCAACGTGATGGTCCCCGAGGAGGATCTGGAAAGACTTGACATACCGGTGGAAGATCTGGCCAAGATATTCATGTCCCTGGGATTGCTGGGACCCAATATTCTGGAGAGGCCGGAAGTCTTTACTCCCGGGCAACGGGCGAAGGATGAACTGCAGGGTACGTGACGAGCTGCTGAGGCGATCCCGGGAAGAACCGTTCGGGCGCCTTCTGGGATTGCAGGTGATCAAGGTGGAAGAAGGAATCGCCGAGGTCCAGATGCGGGTGACGCCGGAACTCGGCAATATTTTCGGGGCCACTCACGGAGGCGCGCTCTTTGCTCTCATTGACGAAGCCTTTCAACTGGCGTGCAACTCGCACGGAATAATTGCGGTCGCTCTCAACGTCAGCATCACCTATGTATCCGCGCCGGCGGAAGGCGCCCTGCTCGAGGCTCGGGCCCAG
>Ga0172375_10008815_pt1 | contig 13466 bp, 10 predicted proteins | sample LakKiv1m_FD_114537 | JGI IMG/M metagenome (GOLD analysis project Ga0172375, IMG submission 114537) | Freshwater microbial communities from Kabuno Bay, South-Kivu, Congo - kab_092012_11.1m | ecosystem: Environmental > Aquatic > Freshwater > Lake | place: Democratic Republic of the Congo...
CCCCAGCCGTTGAGGAATTTGTTTGCAACGAAGAAATTTCTCTTGTTATCTTCAGCAACAAGAATTCTCTTCCATTAAAGCCCGGAAAAAGATTCTGACGTTTCTCCTTTCTGGGAGGCTTCGCTTTTTTCTGCTATCCCGAATGATAGAACAAACCTGAATGCCGAACCCTTTCCGGTTTCGCTTTCAACTTCAATTTTTCCACCCTGAAGTTCAACCAGTCGTTTGCATATGGCAAGACCCAGCCCTGTTCCACCGTAATGCCGTGTTGTATCAGCAGAAGCCTGGGTATAGCTTTCAAAAATATAATCATGCTTATCCTTCGGGATCCCGATACCTGTATCTTTTACAATGAATTCGATCTTAGTTGTTCCTGTTTTTCGTTCCAGTTCCTTCAGTAAAACATGAATGCCTCCTTTCTGGGTGAATTTCAATGCATTTGAAAGAAGGTTTGAAAGGATCTGGTTAAGCCTTATAGGATCACCTGTCAGATCATCAGGCAGATCGTTTTGCCTTATAATATCGAATTCGAGGTTTTTGGATTTGGATCTGAAAGAATATGTCCTCTGGATATCTTTAAGGAAATCACTGAGATTGAATGAAGTCTGTTCAAATTCAATTTTCCCTGACTCCATCTTATTGTAATCAAGTACGTCGTTTACAAGAGTCAGAAGGTGGTTTCCGGAGAACCGCAGGGTCTTTATGTAATCCATCTGATCTTCCCTTGGATTACCCTGGAGCAAAAGGTTTGTAATACCTATGACTTCGTTCAACGGAGTGCGGATCTCATGGCTCATTGTCGACATGAACTGTTGTTTTGACTGCGCAGCCTCTTCAGCTTTCCGGCTTGCCATGATAACGTTGTCTATCATTATCCTGCGCTGTAGAGCAATAGCAATCTGGTTTGCAATGAATTCAAGAACAGTCACATCCTCCTGTGAAAATTTGTCCTCGTCGTGATAATCCTGAAATGCCATTACACCGATAATCTCGTTTTCAGCTTTAAGAGGAACACCCATCCACACCTTGCAGGGAGCCCCCACGAGGGCTATATCTCCCGAGTTCTCAAGGCATTTCATGTCGTTTACCTTGAGAAGTACCGATTTCTTCAGACCTATTGCCCATTTTGATATTGTTTTGCGGGCAGGCACTCTTTCGAACTGATCCTTTTCATCTGAAAAGAAAGGCATTGAAAGAGTGTCTGAAGCTTTGTCATAAAGGGCTATGAAAAAATTGTTGGTATCCCATATCTTACTCAGCTCCTGGACAATTGTAGGGTATATCTGCTTAATGTCGGTCTGGTTAAGTGCAGCAGTCGAAATGTTGTAAAGTATCTCCTGTATTGTCTGGTTTTTCTTTTCCAAAGATATATCGCGGTAAATTCCCAGGGAGGCGACAATATCATTATCAATCAAAACATTTGTGGCAATAAGAGAAACATTGATCCTTCTGCCTGATTTATCGCATCTTATTGTGTTTCGTGTTACCCGGTGATTTTCAAATGCAATTTCACTGGGTTTGACAGAATCGTGTTTCAGATCTTCAGGGATAATGAGATCGTCAGCATACCTTCCCACTGCTTCTTCCGGTGTATATCCGAAAAGATCAGTGAACTCCCTGTTTACCATTACGATCCTGTCTTCAAGGTCAATAATGGCTATGGCCTGTGGGATCGAATCGATAAGGTGTTCAAGGAGAGCATTTTCCCTGCTTGCCTTTCCCCTTTGTCCGCTAATGTGCTGGCCATGATCTAATCCTGATTTTGCCCTGAGAAATTCATTTTCCCTCCTTAAAATGATGTTCTCCTTAAGAAGTTCCTCATATTTCTCTTTATAATCAGTCATGGCCGGTTTTGAAAAAGAAGGTATAATCATAATTATAGTTTGTGCAGATAATGTAACGCGGAATAGGGGCAAAACTATATGTCAGATACCTGTTTATCCCTTTTTTTTTCATTAAAATATCTGCAAAATCCCGCTAAACCGCATTTATGGCATAACGGATTCCTTGCTTTGCATATATAGCGTCCATGAAGTATAAGCCAGTGATGTGCTTTATGAATAAGGTCAACAGGGATATGTTGCGACAGTTGGATCTCAGCACTCAGGGGAGTTTTTGCATTCCTGACGAGCCCGATTCTGCAAGATACCCTGAATACATGTGTATCAACTGCCATAACAGGCTTTTTAAATACAACCGATGCCACAACATTTGCTGTCTTTCTTCCGACACCTGGTAACTTTTGAAGCTCCGTCGGATCCGACGGAACTATACCTCCGAATTCATTTATTAGCATCCTTGCCATTCCTGACAGATGCTTCGCTTTATTATTGGGATAGGAGCACGACTTAATATATTCAAATATTTCTGAAGGATCGGCTTCTGCCATTGAACGTGCATCAGGAAACCTTTGAAGAAGGGCAGGTGTGATCATGTTGACCCGTTTGTCGGTACACTGAGCCGAAAGAATTACAGCAACAATCAGACTGAATGGATTGACGTATGTAAGTTCAGTTTCGGCTGCTGGCATGTTTTCAGTGAAGTATGATATTGTAAGAGCATATCGTTCCTTTAGTGTCATGTTATTTTATTTTTCAGTATATGACAAGGCTTATTATCTTTGTAAAATTGGTAAACTTATTTGACAATTCAGATCAGCCGCGGGTTGCTTTTATTAAGGATTCCATAAGGTTTTTCAACTTTAACATTTAATGGGATTGCCACTTGGATAAAATAATTGTAAAAACGGAAGGTTCCGTATCTGAAATCCTTATCGGGATTAAATGGGAATCTGTCAGAGAGAGGATTCCTTCCTCAGGTACGGTTGTGATAACCGATAACAATGTACATAGGATTTATAGGGATCGCTTTCCGGATATCCCTGTTTTCCAGGTAAAGCCCGGGGAATCAAGTAAAAAGTTAGAAGTTATTGAAAATCTTGCCGAAAGGCTTATGGAATCAGGTATCGACAGAAGCGGATTTTTACTTGGTATTGGCGGCGGGGTGGTGTGTGACATTACAGGATTCCTGGCTTCGATCTATATGAGAGGCATAAAGTTTGCCTATGTCTCCTCTACATTGCTGTCGCAGGTCGATGCAAGCACAGGTGGCAAAAATGGTGTAAACCTGGGAAGCACCAAGAATGTATTGGGATGCTTCAATCAACCTGAATTCGTTATCTGTGATCCTGTCATGCTTCAGACGCTTCCTGAAGAGGAATACCTGTCGGGAATATCGGAGCTGATTAAAACTGCAATCATCGGTAATGCCAAACTTTTCGGGATTATTGAGAATAATCACGATGCAATATTAAAAAGAGATCCCGCACTTCTGACAATGCTTATTTCAATGGCTGTAAATTTTAAGGCATCTGTTGTATCTGAAGATGAAAAAGAATCGGGGTTGCGCAGGATCCTTAACTTCGGCCATACCTACGGTCATGCCTTTGAACTTTACAAATCATTAAGGCATGGTTACGCAGTTGCATGCGGGATGGAACTTTCAGCCGGATTCTCACTTGCGAAAGGATATATTACAGATGATGAATACACCAGGATCGTTCAACTTCTTCGACGTTTCAAACTTCTGCGTCCTCATCAGATACCTGCAGACCAGATCAGCCAGCTTATAATGCATGACAAGAAAAAGTCGGGGAACGAAATTCATTTTGTCTTCGTAGAGGGGATAGGACAGGCTGTGTCCAAGAAAATACCTCTGGCGGAGGTTGTTGAATATTATATACAGAGCAAAGCAGAAAACTAATATAATCTGGTATGAACTCTTTTGGGAATGTATTCAGGGTATCACTTTTCGGAGAATCTCACGGAAATGCTATCGGAGTTGTTGTTGACGGCTGTCCGCCGGGTATTCCGTTAAGCGCCGATGATTTTATATCCGATCTTTCAAGAAGGCAGAGCGGAAGCAGAGGGACAACCCAAAGGCGGGAACCTGACAAACCTGAAATTCTGAGCGGGTTATTCAACGGATTCACAACCGGCTCTCCTTTGACCATCATAACCAGGAACAGCGATAAAATCTCTTCGGATTATGATGATTTCAGGAATATTCCCCGACCCGGCCATGCTGATTTTGTTGCAGGAGTCAAATACTCCGGATTTTCAGATCTCAGGGGAAGCGGTCATTTCTCGGGGAGAATAACATGGGGATATGTTGCTGCAGGCGTTGTCGCAAAAAAAATCCTGAAGCCTTCGGTAATAGAGGCCAGTCTGATATCTGCAGGAGGAACATCCGATATTGAAAAGGCTCTTGAAGAAGCAATTGCCGGCAATGATACAATAGGCGGTATTATTGAATGCAGGGTTCAGAATCCACAGAAAGCGCTCGGAGAACCTTTCTTTTATTCTGTTGAGTCAGCAATAAGCCACGCGGTTTTTTCAGTGCCTGCAATAAAGGGAATTGAATTCGGATCCGGGTTTTCTGCTGCCCTGATGCGCGGATCAAAACATAATGATCCTTTTATTGAATTAACCGGAAAGACATTCACAAACAACGCCGGAGGCATTAACGGAGGCATTACAAACGGCAATGAAATAATTTTCAGGGTTGCTGTCAAACCAACCTCATCGACAGGCGTGGCCCAGAATACTCTTGATTTCAGCACCGGACAGATGACGGAGCTGAGAGTAAAAGGCAGGCATGATACCTGTATTGCCCTGCGTATGCCTGTCATTATTGAGTCAGCAGCAGCAATCGCACTTGCTGATCTTATGATGATTGACAGGGCAGTAAACGGAGCAAGAGAATCCTTGTAGTTGATGGTGTAACTTTGAACCTTTCATCCAGCCTTTCACCAAGCAGCCAGATTATATTTCCGTCCGACTCAAGGATCCTTGCATTTTCTTTATCGGGAAGGGAATATTTTCTGTCGGTAAAAAAATCACTTAGTTTTTTCTTCTTTTTCATTCCAAGAGGATAGAAATAGTCACCTTTCTTCCAGCCCCTTATCATAAGAGGAAATCTGACCTTTTTAAGGTCAATGCATGCAACGCACCTGTCAGAAGGAATTATGAAATCAGTTTCCTTATATATTATTTCGGCTGACATGATTCCCGGGACACCGTTGAAATCTTCAATTTTTGAGATGAGGTAATTGCCGGATCCCGTCACTGCCATTGGGGTAACGATAAGTTCATCCCTGTTTTTTATTATTTTGTGTGTCCCGGTGATTATCATCTTGCCGGTCTTTCCGTTTATCACCCTGATAAGGTCAGAAGATCCTGAGCCGGTTATTCCGTACCTGCTGAAAAGTTCAAAGAGAAGAGCTTTATCGGGATTCAGGTCTGTTAATTTATTAACACTGAATTTAACATTATCACCTGAGATCACCGATGTCATTCTGGTCAGATCATTAATATAGCCGGAAATGATTTTGTCGAGCGATGCAAACCTTTGTGCAGTTTCATTCAATGTCTCTTCCACCGAAGGATTGATATCCTTCAGGACCGGCATAACCAAATGCCTGATTTTATTCCTTGTATATTTGGTTTCGGCGTTCGACTGGTCTTCCCTGAAGGATATACTGTTCTCATTGCAGTATTCAGTAATTTTCTGCCTGGTGGCAAAAAGAAGCGGACGGATAATAAAATTGTCTTTGGGCCTGATCCCTGAAAGTCCTGTAAGACCTGTACCTCTTACCAGATTAATAAGAAGTGTTTCAATGTTGTCGTTAAGATTATGAGCTATTGCAATAAGGTCATAATGGTAATCTTTCCTTATTTTTTCAAACCATTCATATCTTAATTCCCTTGCAGCCATTTGTACCGATACCTTCCTTTCGCGGGCATATTCTTTTGTCCCGAAGCGTATACTGTAGAACGGAAAGTTGTTCTTTTCTGCAAAATCCCTTACAAAAGCTTCATCCATATCCGATTCGGTTCCTCTCAGACTGAAGTTGCAATGTGCAATACCGTGTTGCATTCCTGAATTCAGAAAAAGATGTGCCATGGTCATGGAATCGATTCCGCCGCTTACTGCAAGTAGTATCCTTTCATCACTTTCAAAAAGATGGTTGTTTTTTATAAAACTCCGGAATTCATCAGTCATGGACATGGCGTAACCGTTTTATTCATATGATAACAGGGAAGGAGGTTGTGGTTCAAAGGTAACAGGCTCAAGCAATTGCTCTCCGGAAAATATCAGTGATTCGGTATTGGAATATCTGGGGGGATTTGGAAAAAAGCCAAAACGAATCTGAAAAGTATTCAGAATAAGGTTGTCATTTCTAATTCTTAATCCGATCCCGACCGATGTCAGGAAAATGCTTTTTGCAATCCCTTCGTTAAGCCCGTACAATGCTCCGGCATCAGCAAAGAAAAATCCGGCGAATCTGAAGCCATATAAATTTACCGGGCTGAACAGGACTGATTCAATACCCACTACAAGTCTTTGAGCATTTCCGATGGAGTCATTCCTGAATCCTGAGAAACCGTTCCTTTTTATGAAATTTAATTTTTCGTCCTTGTATCTGTCGAATCCTCTTGTATAATCTGCTTTGATAAAATTCCTTATTCTGTAATTGCCTATGTTGTAGAGTCTTGAAATGAAGTTCGTTCTGATTGAAAACACACCTTGTTCTGTCGTGGCACCGTTGAAAAAAGTTCCTATTCCGGCGGATGACTGGATATACCCGAATCTGCCAAGTGTTTCACCTACTGAAAGCGACCCTCCCAAATAGGTCCTGAACTTGAATTCATTGTTTTCCCTTCCGAAAGTAAGATTTATAGAGCCTCCGAAAGGGATATCTTCAGTACGTCCATAGCTGTATATGAGGTTTGCCTTGTAGAATCTTCTCATGCTGAAGGAAATCGATCCAAGAAACAGTTTGTACTTCTGAAGATTGTAGTAAGTTTCCGGGAGGATGAAAGGATGGTCGAAAACGTTGTTATTTGTATACCTTGCCCCGAGGACTATTCTTGCAGCTGATTCATCATTAAGAAGGAATGATCGCTGGATCCAGTAATCCTGAAGGGTATATTTGACAGGAGCAGGTTCAATGGGGATTTCACGATCTTCATAGATGCTTGTCCTCCTTATTGATATGCCTCCTGCGTATTTTGTCGCTGAACTGACAAGGTTGCGGTAAAGATTAAATCCGTAGCTTCTTCTTCCAATTCCATTATGAAAATAAAAATCGAGATTGGTGAAAGAACTCATAATATTGTTTATCCTGTAATTTGCTCCGAAACCAGGGGAATCGGGGTACACTGAATTCCAGGGTACAGCGATACCGAATTCCTGGCCTGTTCCGAAAATGTTTTCATCAAAGACAGATATTGATCCTTTCTTAATTCCCTTAAAATTGGCCCTTGCTCCAAGCGAATAGACATCCTTTGTTACAACAGTAACATCAATTCTGCCATCTTCCGCAGGGGTTACCAGTACTCTTGCGTCGTCGAGGTACGGCAGGTTCCTGAGCAATCTTTCGTTGTCGCTTAATGTAAGGGGTGAAAGTGTGTCGCCTTCATGAAAAAGAAGATATTTCCTTATATTATTTTCATTGGTATTTACATGAGTCCTGTTAAGCAGCTTTTCTATACTGTTGGGATAGAAGAGATCGGGATTGTCTATGTCGGTGCCAAAGACATTAAGGCGCTTTACGTCAATATTCCTGATTATCATTCCTGAGTAGGCGAGGAATACAGCATCGCTTGCATCTTCGGTTTTCTGCACGGAGCCTGATACTCTGTTTACTATCACAAAATCAAATAGTTTTCTGGTAAGGCTGTATCTTGAGGCCCTGGTTTTCAGAGTGTCGAGAAAACTTCTTGTCCTGGTAAGATCATAGTTGAAAGGAGAAGCAGTAGTTCCTTTCATACCAAAATAAAGTTTGGGCAGGGATGGATCAATGTTTCCGACATAAACCGGATTAATTATTTCCGCTCTTCTCCGGATTGTGTCCCGGTCTGAGCTGTTCTGCGAATAAGAAGATACAAAAAGGGAAAGTAATACCGGGAAAAAGGAAAGTTTACTGATTATTTTCTGGATTCCTGTATGAGGCCTTTCAGGTTTCATGAGAATTTTTGAGCAGCACATCATCAGAGTTGAACTGAAATCCAAGCCTTTTTCCGGTTATTACCCTTGAGTGCTGGATTTTAGCTTCAGCCTGACCAACAGTGGCAATTTTGACAGTATCGTAGGGCGGGACCAGAAGGTCAAACTCAAGTGAATACTGAACGGCTGTGGAAATTATTATCTGGAGTGCATTACGGCTTATGGCTTCTTTGCCGTAATTTGAAAAGAGCATTCCCATCTGACGCTTTCCTTCTACAAGATATTGATTTTCATGATTTATGAACACCCTGGCGATCAGGTAACCAAGGTCATCCAGTCTTGAATATTTGAATGAATCGAAAAGAAAATTGTAAATATTAATGATGCCTGAATAGGCGTTAAACTTATTTTTCTGGATATAAGGTGTTTTCCACGCCGGATGTTCCCTGTCGAACTGAAAGATATTTGAATGCATACTGAAAAGAAGAATATCGCCTGCTACCTTTAGCTGGGCATCAAAATTACTCCTGTCGGTATACTCCATTTTTATTCTGGAATCGACGTTCCCAAGATTGTTGTTGACATCCTTGGCCATATTCTTTAATATATCCTTGACCACTCCGAACCATTCAAGAGTATTATCATATACTTTTTGTTTCAGAAGCGATTTTTCCCTCAGAGTACCGATTATTGCTGTCTTCTTATCTTCCAGTTCAGACATGGTAAATATCTTATTAATTAATAACTCCCCTAAATTAATAAATTAAATCAAATAGTTGTCCTGAACGGATCAGTATGATCTGGCAAACAGAACCCTCCTGCCAGAAGGTTTACCTGAGTAGATGCATTTACCATCCTCGTCAGGAGTGTCAAAGGGGATGCATCGTATAGTGGCCTTTGTCTCATCCTTGATCTTTTCTTCTGTTTCAGTTGTGCCGTCCCAGTGTGCCATGACGAAACCGCCGCGGTTTTCAATGATATCGACGAATTCACTCCAGCTATCTGTGTAATATGTGTTTTCAGACCTGAACTTCAGGGCCTTCTGGTAAATATTTGCCTGTATATCATTTAATAGTCGTAAAATATGAGAAGTTATTGATCCTGATGGTATTGTTTCCTTTTCAAGAGTGTCTCTCCTTGCTATTTCAGCTGTGCCGTTCTCTATATCGCGCGGTCCTATTGCAATTCTTACCGGGACTCCCTTTAATTCATAATCTGCAAATTTGTATCCCGGTTTGATATTTTCCCTGTCATCATATTTCACCGTGATTCCTGCCTTTTCGAGATCCGACTTTATTGCTTTTACCTTCGATGTGATCAATTCCATCTGATCGGTTGTTTTGTAAATCGGTATTATAACCACCTGGAGTGGAGCCAGCTTTGGAGGCAGGACAAGACCATGATTATCGGAATGAGCCATAATGAGGGCTCCGACCATACGCGTTGATAATCCCCACGATGTTGCCCATACATAATCAAGCTTTCCAGTTTTATCGGCAAACTGAACATCAAACGCTTTTGCAAAATTCTGACCGAGGAAATGACTTGTACCTGCCTGAAGAGCTTTTCCGTCCTGCATCAGAGCTTCTATCGTATAGGTGTCGAGGGCGCCGGCAAAACGCTCGTTTTCACTTTTATAACCTTTTATCACAGGAAGGGCCATGTAATTCTCAGCAAAATCAGCGTATACATTTATCATCCTTTCTGTTTCCTCAACAGCTTCTTCCCTCGTTGCATGAGCTGTATGGCCTTCCTGCCAGAGAAACTCGGCAGTTCTTAAAAACAACCTGGTTCTCATTTCCCATCTTACCACATTTGCCCATTGATTTATCAGTATCGGAAGATCGCGGTATGACTGGATCCAGTTCTTATATGAATTCCATATTATTGTTTCGGATGTGGGACGGATTATCAGTTCTTCCTCCAGCTTAGCTGCAGGATCGACTATTATCCCTTTTCCGTTCTCATCATTTTTAAGTCTGTAGTGTGTCACAACAGCACATTCCTTTGCAAAACCCTCGACATGTGCAGCCTCCTTGCTGAAAAAAGACTTTGGTATGAAAAGGGGAAAATATGCATTTACATGACCGGTCGCCTTGAACATCCTGTCAAGCCCGGCCTGTATGTTTTCCCATATGGCATAACCATAGGGCTTGATTACCATACATCCTCTAACTGCTGAGTTTTCAGCAAGATCGGCTTTGATAACCAAATCGTTATACCATTGTGCATAATTTTCTTCCCTGTTTGTTAAAAACTTCGCCATCGTTGGTATGATATTTGAATTTTGTTCGTTATTGAGTTAAATTCGGAGCGTAAAAATAGACAAATACTTGGTATTTAAAAAAAACTCCGGACCGGGCCAGACTGAAAAATATTCTTGTTTCTTTTGCAAAAAACACTAAATTTGCTGAAAACTAAAAACCTGAAAAGCAAAAAGATAAATATGAAACTTTGGTACGGTATTTGATAATTGTATGAAGAACGGTTGAATGAAATAAAAATAAATAAAATGAAAGCGTCATATTACATATTCGGACTTGCACTTTTCACACTTGCTTCCTGTTCCTCAGGTCTCTACACGGGAACTGAATATGATGATCTCTACTATCAGAGTACAGATATACCTGTAACAAAGGTCAGTACGGGAGTTGCACAGCAGGTTTCTGAAGGAGACCTCAGGTCCGATGCATATTATGATAATATATATGCCAGCGATACCCTTGTATCAGAACAATATGCAGATGCTGTCGATTCAGATGATGCACGGGCATATGGCAATTATTATAATTATAATTACTACGATAATTCATATGCAGGTAGGCTGAACAGGTTTTACGGCAATTATTTCAATCCTTACTGGAGGGATCCTTTCTATTACAGCTGGTATCCGTCATTCAGCTTCAATTACTATTACGGTGGATTCCCCTATTCTTACTACGATCCTTTCTACTACGACTATTACAGCCCTTACTTCTATAGCCCGTACTACTACAGACCGTATTATTACGGATTCGGCGGATTCTATAACAACTATTACTTTGGAGGAATGTTCAACAGATATTATGGATACTATCCATATTACGGCTATCATAATGATTACGGCTACAACGACGGGACCACATATGGCAGAAGAGAGCGGCCCAGCACCCTTTCTACAAGATGGAACGGCGGAGGCAGCAGCACTGGAAGTCCTGCAGGAACAGTTTCACGCAGAAGCACCGATATTGCAACTGGTTCAGCTTCACAGGGTACTGTTGCCGGCTCAAGGAGGGTATCCACCACACAGTCAGGATCACAGCAGGTTATTTCCTCAGAAAGAACACCTACCCAGAGTGTTAGCCGAACAGGCAGCCAGAATATGTCAACTACACAGTCGAGGCGTGAGGCAGCAACCCAGCGTCCTGAATATAATTCTGTAAACAGGACTTATACTCCCAGCTATACCGATCCCAAGATGAGCACAAGGCCTTCGTACAATAATACAAGGGTTAATTCAAATGTGAATCAGTATAACAATAGCAGGGTAAACAGTAATACAGGGACAAGCAGGCCACAGACAATCCAGAGGAGCAGTTCTGGCAGCCAGAGTACCGGAAGGAGCAATTCTTCATCATATGCACCGTCACAGAGCAGATCAGGCTCGTCCTACAGCAGTCCGGCCAGCAATTATACCGTGCCTTCCAGAAGAAGCTCAAGTTCGATCTCTTCTCCTTCCTACAGCTCAGGTAGCAGATCTTCATTCAGCAGCGGATCATCTGGTTCTGTATCACGAAGCAGCGGGTCATTCTCCTCGGGTTCATCCTCCGGCTCATCATCAAGGAGTTCATCAAGTTCCTCAGGTTCCTCTTCAGGAGGCAGAAGACACTAGTTTTACATGAAATATTATTATTGATTAAGGTTCATTCTGATAAGAGTGCAGGTACGCTTATAAATAAAAATTAAAAAATCAATGAAAAGATCAGCTATCATAATACTGTTTATTTCCCTGACAATCCAGGGATTGGTTGCCCAGAATGTTGATGATGCCCTCAGATATTCACAGACCTTCTATATGGGTACGGCACGTTTTATGTCGATGGGTGGCGCTTTTACAGCCCTTGGCGGTGATATGTCGACATTCAGCCAGAACCCGGCAGGAATAGGAGTTATGAGATCGTCAGAATTATCATTCTCACCACAACTGCTCCATAACAATACAAGTGCGTCGTTTCACGGAATCAATAAAGACTACCTTTATAATTTCAATATCGGACAGGCCGGTATTGTTAGTAATCTGATATCCAACAGCGGGACTACAGGACTTCTGAGCCTGAATGTAGGCTATTCTTTCAACAAGACTAACAACCTCAATTCAGCAGTCCGCATTGAAGGCAAAAGCCCGGCGGGATCTCTTGCTGATTACTGGGCAAATTCAAGCTACGGAACCAGGTATACCGACCTCGGCGGAGCAGCCGGTATAGCCTATGATGCATGGCTTATTGATACAATAACCGGAAGCGGCCAGGTTGCTTACGGAACAGTCTATAACTTTTACGGAGATAATCTTTCATCAGACTATGGGCAGAATGTGAGACGCTTTATAGACAATGAAGGATATACAGGAGAACATGCAATTTCTATTGGGGGGAACTATTCAAACAAAATATTCTTTGGTGCAACGGTTGGAATAAACAGGATCAGGTACACCGGTCATTTCGAGCATCTTGAGGAAGCAGATTATTACCTGGACTCGGGGTTTAAAAACTTCACCTACACTGAACATTTCGAAAATACCGGTACAGGTGTGTCTTTCAAAATAGGAACAATAATTAAACCTACAGAAGATATAAGAATAGGCTTTGCTCTTCATTCTCCAATTTATTTTAAGATAGATGAATATTATTATGATAATGTTAGCTCCAATTTTACGGATAACAGCCATTATGAATATAATAATGATCCGATGCGCTATAACTATGCCCTGTCGACTCCGTTCAGGGCACTTGCAGGATTTGCATACCAGTTCAAGAAATCTGCTATTTTCAGCCTCGACTATGAGTTTGTAGATTACAGTACTGCAAAATTTTCGGAAACAGGCGATAACTACGACTACAGTGATAAAAACCGGGAAATTAAGAATATGCTGAAACCAGCCAGCAATATACGTGCGGGAGCAGAATACAGGCTTGACAAATTTTACTTTAGGGGAGGCTATGGATATTATGGCAAGGCCTTCGAAACAGGAGAAATAAATGATAATATGGATCACCGGACAATCTCTTTCGGAATTGGTTTCAGGGAACAGAATATTAATCTCGATTTTGGCTTTACAAACCTTAAGAGCAACCAGCAATATATAGTTTTTGATCCGATTGTTTCAAATGCTGCTGTTGCAGGGCTTACCAGCAACAGGAACATCTTTACATTTACGATGGGTTATAAGTTCGGATATTAGACCATCTGCAGATCATAAA
>Ga0172375_10008817_pt1 | contig 13462 bp, 24 predicted proteins | sample LakKiv1m_FD_114537 | JGI IMG/M metagenome (GOLD analysis project Ga0172375, IMG submission 114537) | Freshwater microbial communities from Kabuno Bay, South-Kivu, Congo - kab_092012_11.1m | ecosystem: Environmental > Aquatic > Freshwater > Lake | place: Democratic Republic of the Congo...
GCTGTATCAGTTCCATTTTTGTTTTCATATTCATTTAGATAATCACTCATATCTTTTACAAACAATTCTATTTTTTCATAGATACTTTTATCAGTTTGTACTAAACTGCTTTGATCGTCTTTATCTAGAACTAAGTTTTCTACAGCATCTTTAGCTATAGAAGCTACTCCTTTTGTAGCTATCTTGATAGCAGCTTTGCCTATTTTCATAACTCATCCTTTCTACTTAGAACTTCATACACTGATATATTCTGTTTAGCAGCTGCTGGACTTCTGCTTAATCCAATATCTATTAGTTTGTAGTGTTTAGTTTGACTGTCATATAAAATATTTGAATTGTTGATATCCCAAAATCTTATTCCATTACTTTTCAACTCTTTTAAACCATTTAATATATCATCTAAAAATGCTTTATATTTCTTGTTACTATTATATTCCTCGTTGTTTCTAAGTTCAATTTCTAATTTATTTTTTCTTATAAGATCAAATATTATTTTTTGTAAAAAGTTTTCAGCTACTTCTTCTGTTCTATAAGTTTCACCGCTTATACTAATTTCAATATCTAGATATTCTTGTATAGTATCTTCTGCAACTTGTATATCTTTTTGATGTAGATATTCTTGATCGATAAAATAAATCCAACTAAGAGATTGAAATTTAAAAACTCGATAAATGTTAATAACATTTGTGAGTTTTTTATCTATCAATTGAGCACTAGTTTTAGCTTCAGCTTTATCAGTTGTTTCTTTAATAATTTTAGTTATTCCACTATCAACATATGTAAATGCTGTACCATAATTGCCTTGAGCTAAAGGTTGGAGATTTCTATATCCTAAATTTTCTAATTTTTTTCTATTTTTTTCTATTTTCGATTGACTTTTATTTGTATACTCTGTTTCTTTTATCAATAGTTTTTTCCTCATACACTGATATATTCTGTTTAGCAGCTGCTGGACTTTTGCTTAATCCGATATCTATTAGTTTGTAGTGTTTTGTTTTAGAATCATACATGATATTACCTGAATGAACATCATTAAAACTTATTTTATTGTCTTTAAGTTCTTTAAGACCATTCAAAATATCGTGTATAAAATTTCTATAATCTTCTATTTTATTATATCTATTATTTCTAGATAATTCTTTTTCTAATCTATTTTTCTTAATTAGCTCGTTCAAATAATCTCTATGATAAACTAACATAAATTCAAAACTTTTTTTATATATTCCAATAACAATAGGAGTTCTCAAATATGTCTCAGTCGTTGATCCTTTTTCAAGATATTCTTGTTCTATAAAATAGACCTTATTATTTGATTTAAATTTAAATACTCTATAGAAATTCACTACATTCTGTAATTTTTTACCAATAAGATGTGCACTAGCTTTAGCTTCAGAGTAGTCTATAGTTTCTTTAATTACTCTTTCTTCACCGTTTATTTCATATAGAAAAGCTACACCATATGCACCCGATCCAAGAACTCTTACGTGATTATAACCCATATCTTTGATTTTTTTTCTATATGATGCTATTATTGGAATTTTTTCGTCTGTCATTTTATATCTCAGTAAGGATCTTGACCAGAAGGTGTTTCTTCTGTAAAGTCTTCATCTGTTTTTCGAGGATTGAAAATATTATCTCTAGTGCTAATACAAGTACAAGTTACACCAATCTTTACTTCTGGAAGCCCATGAGCAAATCTTGGTACATGACAATCTATTATTTCAAAAAATTGATTATCCCACTCTATAAAATCACCTTTAGCTGGTCTTAATCCAATTTCTGTTAATCTGTCTATATGCAAATATGTTTCTATTCTTCTTCTGTTTTCAGTAGTAAAATTGTTAGTTATAACTTCAGGTTCATCCATCATAATCCAACCGTAAACAATAATGGGATTTCTAGACACTTTCTTTTCTGATTCACCATAGATATTATCTACATCAGAAGAATCTCTATCTAGTGGCCAATAGATAAATTTCTGATTTGCTATAATTTCTAATAGCTCAGTGTTAATATCATTTATATAGCTGGCATCTCTTGGAGATAAAAAAAGAGAATAATCAGCAGCTGCTGTAGTGCTAGAGAATAGATTCATCTTTTATAGAAAATCTGCTAAACGTATAAAATCACTTCCTTGTTTTCTTACATTCATTTTGTTTACTTCTCCATTTATCATCAATTGTAAATCTGCAATAAATTCAGAAGCAGCTTTATTATCTCTATAAATCTTTTCTTCCTTTGTGTCTAGAAACTCTAACACAATCATATCAACACTGCTTTTAAATGGGCCAAACAATTTAAGTGCTGACTGAGCAGCAATTTTAGTATAATTTTTCTTATTGCATGAGATATTAAAATCAGCATCTTGTACAGTTATTCTTATCCAACCATTTTCAAATGCTGTTTCATAAGCTATTTTATAGTCTACTTTAAAATATGTTGATGCAAAATCTATATGAGTGTATGTTAGTTTACCAACATCTCTTATCATTCCATCTCTAACAATCCAATAATGTTTTGTAGCCATTGAATTACCCCATCATTAGTACTGGAGTTGAAAAGGGCACTCTGCTATATTGTTCTTCTATAGCAGCCGATAGTTCTGATTCAGCTTGAACTATTGATAAATTATTTGTTTCTTTAATCTCTTCTTCTAATTGATCTCTAAGCTGAGTCTGTTTCTCTACACCTTCTGATACTAAAGAATCTCCATCTAAAGTGACATCATTGTTAGGTATAGGAATTGAAGAATACTTTCTTCTAATTCTTCCTAATATCTCCATCGAGATAGCTAAAGACATTTGTCTTATCCATCGTTTACCAAAAGCATTTATATCTTCATACTTTATATCTCTGAAAGGTATATTAGAGATTGAGTTAATTCCAGAAACTGATTGATCACCTCCGACCACTGTGAAGCCAGGATTGTAAGGATCAATCTCTGTAGTATAATCAATCCAGACTTTTACATTAGTTTGTGGAACAGGAAGTAGTCTCAATCTATTTCCATAAATATGATACGTAACATTCGATTTGTTTAATCTATCAGCTGTTTCAAACATACCCGCTCTTAATACATCAGACCAAACAGGTTGCACTTCTACTAGTTGATCTCTAGTATATGATTCCATATTAAAACGTTCATCGAACATATAAAATTGGCTATAATATCTATGAACATATGATGGATCAGAATACCAAACTTTTCTTACTTCTATTCTAGAAGCCGATATAGAATTTAAATAGGCTGAGACAGAACTACCACTCGTCTGATCTACAAAACCATTTAATATATCGTAATCAGTAGTGTCTGTTATGTGATTAATATATGCTCTTCTGGGTGTAGCTAATCCACCAACACCAGCTTCTGTAGCATATGGGTTTGCTAATCTTCTAATATAATCTAGAGTAGCATGAGGAAGACTGTTTGCATAATCTATTGAAGTATTCTTAGCTTTTCCAAGTAAGCTTATTAGCCAATTCTTAGCCAAGTTCTTATTAATGATGCTAGAGTACTCTATATTTGCTTCTTCGAATGCGGCAAATATTTGTTTATTATCTAGTTCGCATGTTATTTTGGGTTCACCCAATCTATATCTTATCCAAGTAACTATTGCAGATCCTTCAGCTGAGAGTGATGATAAATCAGAAGACAAACTAATATTAGAAGAAGATAGACCAAATACTCCTTGATAATCGGTATTTGAAGCGGTTCTAGATAGTGTTTGAAAGAAATTTTCAAAAGCCATGTTAATCTCCAAAAAGAGACTGCAAATAACTTACATTTATAAATATCAAAAAGTTTAAAACAAAAAAGAGCTCTATGAAAGCAGCTCTTTTTGATATTTTAATATTTTGAGAAATGTTTATTTTCAAACGTCAGGATTGCAATGTCTCAACGCTTCTTCGTATCCTTCATTATATCCTTGATTATATCCTTCTAAATTGCCTTCTTCACGAATAGTTTCTAATTCATTTTGAGCTTCTTCATAACCTGCTTCAAAGCCGACTTTTTTGATTCTGTCATATTCAGATTCTCCTATACATTTACAAGCTTCTACTTTAAACACAATATCAGTAGAATCTAAATAGTCTCTAGAACTTACCAAAACTTCTCTACATCGAGAACACTTAAGTACGATATCAATGTTCATAGTAGTATTCCTTTTTATACTAGCATTAAAACAGCTTTTTCAGTTTCTTTTGCGACAGCTTTATACATTGTAATTTTTTCACATAGAAACTTTGAATCTATTTCAACAAGAAATCCATGGTCTGTAGATATTGCTATTCGCTTTCCATCTTTTGTTTCAACTATCCAGCCATAATAATCACACTCCCAACCAGACCAGAGAATGTCAAATCGTAAGATAACTTTAGCTTCATCGTTTAAGCCTAAGCGATCAGCTTCTTGCTTGTTTTTAGCCAAATAATGCTCAAGATACATATCGCTGTTTTCCATTGCGTCTCCTATTTGAAAAGCATAGTTACTATCAGTATTCCCATAATTATAGAAGTAATATATGCAATAGTCAAAGTATTAGTTACAATTTTTTCTAACAATTTTAACATCTTTTCAGAGTCATTCATTTCATTTTCGAAAAAAGGAATTTCTCCTTCTTTGATAATTCTATTTTTAGGAGGAGTTGGCTTGTTCATTGCTCATCTCCATAAAGCAAAATTGCGACTCTATGTGCTGCATCATGAGCCTTTTCTGAATTCATAGACTCTTTACAAATAGGGCATAGATCAAACTCAGAACAATATGTTAGTTTATTAGCCCACCAAAAGAAAACTGCATGGCCTGTGTTATTGGCCTCTTGTTCTGCACAGGCCATGCAGACTGTATCTTTACCATCAATTGACAATGCTAAAGCAGACATTTAAGCAGCCTGTGCTTCAGCAACCGGATCACTGGTGTCATAGTCTACAGAGTCTACAGTGTCATCAGTCTCATCATCAATAATTTCAATCTCACGATTGGGAACCTCTACCGGCAAATCAAGTGAGAGCTTATCCATGTTAGTAAATTCAGACATCAGACTCAAGATTGCTTCAGCACAATTGCGACGAGTTTCATAATCATCACTCGAAGCCATATGCTGAAGAGTACGAACTACAGCCTCCTTAAAGGATGTCTTGCGCTGGTACTTCCTTGGAGTGGAAATATCGATGTGCATATCATGACCACGTAGCAAAGCATTGATCAGATCATGGTGGTCATCGGTAACATCTCCGCTGACCCTTGCCACAAAAACATGATGATCATCCTTACTCCACCAGTTAATACTCTTCCAAGTATCCTTGAGAACAGCAAATCGCGAAGGAAGAGTCTCAGAACTAGTGAGATAATCCATGATCTTCTTACGAGTCATATTGACTGACTCAAACTCTTCACTCTCAGGATTGCTGTATACGCTTACGTTGAGAACCTTGCTCATTATCTCATCTCCTTAGTTAGGTTGAAAATTTCTGTTTAGTTGTTACATCTACTACTTACATAATAGAAACAATTGCATTCCTATTATCTTCGATTGTAACTTCACCATAAGCCTTATCATCACCGGTAGCAACAAAATAGATATTCTCGAGATCAATTTCCTTTCCTGGAGAAATGACATGAACATTAAATGTCTTAAAATCGGGAGCCTTCATGTCCTGGACACGATAGATAACGTCATTGTACTGTACCATCATGACATTGACCTTATCCTGCATCCGATGCATGCTCATTTCTAATCTCCTTGTAGGTTGTTTTGTTTCTATGTTATAATATACGCATTATATTGAAAAAGTAAATAGGCTGTGTAAAATTTTACCTAATGCCAGTCATATATTTTGCCATGTTCTCCCACTTCTCTCCACCACCCATCCGAATCTTAATGATCTTCTCGAGAGTCCGAAAGTTGAAGTCAGACATTCTCTCCCCATACTCAATTGCAAAATTCATAGCCTCATCAATGATTCCTTTTGAGGCAGCCGGGACAATATCACGAGCAATATGAAGCATGCGATCAATCTTCTCGGAAAATGTCATGTTAAGATCTACCATCATTGAACGACTTTTCAAAGTCTGACTAAACTTAGGCATTGGGATGTTACTGATAAAAATGACCCGACCAGTGAACTCGAATTCTGGCTCAAGTTCACCCTGTCTCTCAGAGAGCCACGAGATTTTTCTGACAGGCTTGTCATCAAGAGCGGCCTTGAGAAGATTTTCACCTGCCTGATCACGAAAGACAGAGTCACAATCATCAAAGATGAGAATCTTATCTCGATAGTCATGAAGAAGACGATACAAGCTCTTGGGAGTGGAGAAACCAGAGATCCACTTGTAATCTACGTCATCTTCAAGTCCAAGAGACTTCAAAGTCTTTCGAACCGTGAACGTTTTACCCAGACCACCTTCTCCTGTCACTATCATCGAGTGGCAGAGATTGGTAATGACCATTCCCACAAGATTCTCGAGAAATTCAAAACGATCATTGACAGGGATTGTGCTTACCTGAACTTCAGAACCAGTTTGAACAACAACACCATCTCTCTTATCAGTTGAATCAACGATCTCTGGGAGAATCTTAATCTTCAATTCCTTCGCAATATCACTGGCCAGGAATTTCCTTTCGTAACTCTCAAGTAGCCATGACTTCGACTTACTAAAGAATATATTCTTTCCATTAAACGAAATTCTGTATTTGTTCCCGTCTCTGAAGAGAAGTGCTTTTTCCACAGTGCCTCTCCTTTGAGTGTGTTAACTATTAATTAACATGCCATAATATAACCATTGTAGTATGAAAGTAAATAGGTAGAGCAAAATTATTTTCTATACATACATGAATAATATTCATAGAAAAAATCGTGCCAACGTTACAGCATTTGAGAAGTATTTTTATCATAACTTAACTGCTCTAGAATGCATTTTTTGTCATTGTCCAGGATATTCTATTGAAAGAAACCGAAAAATGCATTCTAGAGCTGATTAGATTTATCTAAGTGTAATAGAATCAATCACTTAGATCGATTGGCATCGCTATAATATATGTTATCATAAGTTATTATGTAAGAACAGTTTATACCACATATTAGATTCTGGCAATAGTAGCACTTTCAGTGAATAATATTCATGTATGTATAGAAAATAATTTTGCTCTACCTATTTACTTTCTCCATAGAATGGTTATATTAGTAGTACACAAACAAACGGAGGAAAGAAACATGTTATCGGGAATTAGAGACTTTGACGCGATCTTCACAACTGCTCCAGTAAAGAATTGCACTGGAGAGTGTTGTGAGAATTGTATCAAATGGAATGGACCGGATATCGAATGTCCTGATAGGAAGCTTTCTATAGTAGATGACGGCGACAGTGTTATTATCTACTGCGATTCTTTCGTTCCTGATTTGCGGCATCTTGGATTTTCTTAATTGGAGAAAGAGATATGATTAAAATCAAAGCTGTTTTGATGCACGACGATCCTTCGATGCCAAAGATTAATATTGTGTATAATCTTGATAAGTTTATGAATCCAATGGAACATTTAGATTGGCACAATGCAGAAGCTAGTAAGCTTAAGTTTCTCAGGTATATTGATAGTGGAAAAGATTATTGGAAGGATGAACTTTTGTTTTGTTCCGAGGAATTGTTTAGTTCATTGTATACATTAATGTATGTCGATGGTTATAAAATGTATGAACTTACGGAGATTAAATAATAACTTCTTGCTAAGGAGTAATTATGCTAAAGAACGATGTAGTATATCTGACTTCAGAAGCTTATCCTGATCCATATGTAAGTTACATCGTTCATGTTAAAGGACATGGATGGACTGATGGAATATATCGTTGTGATCGTAATAGTCCTGCTGGATGGTGTCATAAGTGGGCTATTGAATTCGATGAGCCTGATCGTGGTGTAATAGCTTTTTGTAAGCCATCTTTCACGTCTTGAAAGGAGAATGTATGAAGCTCTTCTTTTGTCCTGAGTGTGAAGATGTAATTCGTATGTTCTATGAAATTAGGCATTGCAGATGTCAGAAGGCTTTCGGCCGTTATATTGATGATCTCAATGCTGAGATTGGAGGAACGGCTATTCCCTTGGGATTCGCTAATAGCTCGCTTGTTAATGCCATTAAGTGGCGGAGCAGTAGAAAGAATGATACATGGGGCATTGAATTTAGGGCGTTTGTGATTCCTGAGAAATGCGATACTATCACTGTTGTCAATGAGGATTCTGATGGCTGAAACAAAAAACAAAGGTCCGCCCACTATAAAGGCTGCCTTTCGGCAGCCTTTTCTGTATTTATAATTCTTCTACTCCTACTACATGCATGATATTTATTGCTATCAACTTATCATCTTTCTTTCTAAACATATACCAACTTACCCAATTTGGATCTGATCCTCTCTTTCTTAGAGACTCTGAAAGCTCTGTATAGAAAGCTTTAGTGTCTATAGGAGAAAGAATGTCTACATGCGAACTAAGCATATGTAACCTGATGTGATATGCTTCAGTTTTTTCAGGCATTTTTATGTTCCCATGTGATAATATCCATATAGTCTATTTGATCTTCTGAAAAAACAAATCTGTAGAGATTGTAGTTATGAAGAAACATTTCTAAATCTCTCAATATCATTTTACACTTATCTATTCTATCTCTCTTGTTTGCTAAAATTGCTGAATTATCATGATCTAGAGTTGAAACGTAGTTCTCTATAGTTCTCTTCATTGACATTAACTCTTGATATTTCTTCATTGTTCATCCTCTTCATTTAGAATGTAATCGTATTTGAATCTCTTACAACATTTTTTACAAATGTACTTGTTCTCTTCTTCTACATATATTGTTTCTTCATCCACTTCTTTTTTACATTTTTCACACCAATAGATATCTGAAGAACTATAAAAAGAGGGAGCCATCTTTGGCTCCCCCACATTGCTAATATCTATAGGAAGGAAAAATAGAAGTTTACGAAAGTTCATTCTACAAAAGCTTCTATAAACTCTTTACTGTCTCTGATTTTCTTTAAAGCTCTTTTTTCAGCTTTTTGAATTCCCATAATTGTATATCCAAATGCTTCTGATATTTCTTTAAGAGTTTTAGGTTCCGTCTCTGTAAGACCAAATCTTGCATTTATTACTTCTCTCTCTAAAGAAGATAGAGAACAGTTACTTATAATTCTTCTCAAACTCTCTTTATCAAAAATATCTAGAGAATTTGTATTTGCGATGCTATATTGTATTTTGTCAGCAGATATAGATGATTCAATTCCTTCATCAGATTTTTCTATATCTAGAGAATACTCTTTATGAACTGAAACTATTGAATTGTTATTATTAAATCTTTTATTTGTTACCTCTGAAATTACATTAGCTGGAATATGAACATTCCTATTTTCTCGTATAGCTTCAAGCATCTTTGCTTTAGCCCAATATTGCAAATAGGTTCTTGGACTAGCTGCTTTTTCAGGATCATATCTTTCTGCACCTGAAAGCATTCCTTCATTACCTGCAGAAATTAAAGAATCAGCATCTAAATTTCTATTCTTTTTTTGCTTAATCAAGCTAAATGCTAATATACGAGGCAGATCTATATTATTAGTTATAATCTTCTCCTGCTCTTCCTTCGAAATAATATTCTTTGGAAGTTTGTCACGCATATTAATTATTCTCCTTCATTGAGTTAAGGATTTCTTCCATAGTATAATACTTTTCTTGCTTAAAAAAGAGATCGTTGTTTGATGACTTCTCTTGTGGATCAATAATAACTTTCTTACCCTTAACTTCTTCTACAAGATTTTCAAGTGCTTTCTTAGCCTTTTTATTACTTTCCTTTTCAATAGTTTCAGCCCACTCATCAACTTCTTTAGCAAAATCATTTCCATGAATTTCACTTAGTTTCTTAAGAAGTGCAATTGAGAAAATACTGAGATTTTTCAATTGTTCACTTTGGTCAATGACCCTAGCATAAATCGCTTCGATTGATTTACCTTGAATGTTTTGTCGCGCATTTATACCAACAATACAAATTATCATTATAATACTAGCAACAATGAAAAAAGCAATTGCATATGAATCAATCATGATAAAACCTCCTTGTATGAGTTTATATAGCACCCATACTATAATATAATCATTCTAGCCAAAAAGTAAATAGGCTAGACGTTTAAAATATTATATTCATCGGGATTAATATTCCATCCACTTTTATATTCTAAGTTATAACCAAAAAGCTGTTCTTTTGAAAACAAATTCAATAATACTTTTCTCATATTTGTGGCTATGCATAAGTTTTTAGAACCAAGAAACAATAAAGATGTTATATAATCAGTTTCACACTCTAGCCAGCATTTTCCAGAATCTCCTTGACTAGATAAAATTGAAGAATCATTTTTATCTTTTTTAGATATTAAAACTTGATTTTCAAATTTATAGAATCTACCAGGCCCATAATTAGAAGCAGTAGTAATATCGGTACTAATGATAATCCCTTCTGTATGTTTTGTAGTTCTAGAAGATCCATATACTTCTTTACCAACTAACGGTTCAGTAAATCCTTTAGCGTAACCCAATTTTCTATCTTCGTAGTCTCTTAAAAGATTATTAAACTCTTTATGATAATGAGGAAATCCAATTAAGGGAATTGTAATTTTGTTATTAATTGCTGATAATATAGCATTATCCATGTTAGCATCCCATAGAGATCCCTTTCTATCATATCCTAATTCTGGCTCAATAGGATTAGTTTTTTCAATATCAATTTCAAATAAAGCAGCATCACCCATTCCTGTAGATGGAGCTAAATAATTAATTACAGTTCCGATGATAAAATTATTCTTTCCATTTACTATCTGCCCAGATCCGCCTCCAGGTTGTGTTACTTTAACTCCTATTATGTCATCTTCATTACCATCCCATAATACATGCCAATTAGTAATTCCATAGTCTTTTCCTCTGCATCTTAATATACATCCAAGAGTACCAGCTTTACCAACTTTATCAGCACCTATTTCATCTCCTTGCTGAAATGGTCTATGATAATTAGCTCTTGCTAGAGGTTCAAATTCTGCTATAATAACATCTGTTTTTATACCTTCTATTTCTGATGGTATTTTATCTTCATCTTTAAGATTAGCTATATCTTCTTTTTTATTTACGAGAACTAAGATAGATTCTGTATCAGTTATCTTTCCTCTTGTTTCTTTAAGACCTGTACCATAACCAATTACGTTTTTCTTTATTTTGATTTCTTCTTTAATTCCATCTAAAACTATTTTCCCTTTTAGCATTATGAGCTCCGAATAAGTATGATACATTTTTCACTAACTGTATTTTTGCTTTTAGATCTAGAAAAGTGAGATGATTTTGTAGTGACATCATAACTATCATCTAAAACATAGTTTAGTTTTGAATAGATAGAAATATAATCTTCTATTAGAGATTCTGGAAGGACATAAACTATTTTTTCTACTGAATCAAAATTAGCAATATTTTCTGCTGTTTTCTGTACAAATTCACATGTCCAATTTTCATAAGTTGCATATTCTTGCTTGATATCAAAGCTATAGTTCTCCGTATTCCAATAGGGCGGACATGAAAAAACAGCTCGTGGTAAAATATAGAGAGAATCTCTAGTAACATTTTCTGCTTTCTCATTAAGAATTACATCATGAGAATCATACTTGATTAGATTCAAATTATTAAATGTTTCTTTATCAGGATCTGTTCCCAAATAGATCTTATTCAAGCTTTTAACAGCAAGATATCTAGCACCAAATCCAAAAGATGGATCATAGATAATATCATAATCAGATAGAAAATGTTTACACAATACATATGCTGTAACTGGATAGAAGAAAGAAACTGCTTTGTTCTTTGAAATCAAACCTCTTAGAATCGTCTCTATAGATATATCAAATGTTTCATTTGTAGAATAGATGCTAGAGTCATCTAATTTATAATCATATAATTTAGAGTTGTTTAATCCACATCTGTAAAGAATAGATTGTTCTATATCTTTATCAGAAAAGAAAAGTTCTTTAAGTGACTTTCCATTCTTCTTTCTACAATCATAAAAATTGATAAAGTGTCTTTTAAGTTCTTTGCAGTATTGAGAATTTCTATTAAAGATAGTTTTATTTTTTATATCTATATAGCTTTCTATATCTATATTTTGTAGATATGAAATGACTTCTTGTGTTTTATCTCTGCTTAATAGTTCTTGTTGAACAGGATAGACTGGATAGTTTTGTCTAATATAAGATAGAAGCTTTTTCTTTAAGATAGTATTTATGTAGATTTTGTATTTTTCTTCATCAGCTTTTCTAAGAGATAGTAGCTTGTTTCGAGGGATTAGAATGTGTTTTGTGTTGGAGAAATTATCTGGAATGTTAAGTTTTAGAGAAGAATTTGATTTATATTTTCTTGATTCTCTTATTCTATTGTTTCTAGCTAAACAATCTCTACTACAAAACTTCATTTGTAGATATCTTGTAAATGAAACATGCTTTTTTCTATCAAATTCAAATGGACTCTTGCATTCTTCACACATTAGAGGTTTAAAGTTTTCATGTGCAATCATATAACTATAGATATCTAAATCGTGAATTGTTTTTACATGATAACTGAGCGATCTAAATGAAGTATGTTTTTTTAAACAAATTTTACAGATATATTCTTCTTCCATATTTCCTCTTAAGAAGATAAGAAATCAAAATCTTTCTCTGTTATAACTCTAAATACCATATTATTTTTAGCGGAATATTTATACGCAGCTTCAAATTTCAACTTATTTATTTCATATTTTGTTAGTGAATATGGTTTTATTTCTACTAATTCTTTTCTATCTTTATAATATATTAGAATATCTGGAATGTAGTATCTCTGTTCTTTGTTGAGAATATAAGGAATAGCTATAGTTTCTACTTCATATGAAAGAATTTCATTGTTTTCTTCTATGTGTTTGAAATATTTTAATTCCCAACTACTTCTATAATAAATTTCTCTATTGTTTTTATTCGAAAAAAGAATCCCTCTCTGGTGATGCTTAACTCCAGTATTAGTTCTTTTGTTGATAGATAAAGCACAGTGTTTTTTATATTCTGGAGATTTAAACATGCATTCTCTTGAACAATATTTTATGTTTTCGTTTTGTGGTTTGAATAGTTTGTGGCAATAAGAACAAAGTTTTCTTTTAGATAAAGATATATCATATACTTGCTTTTTATATTCTTGAAACTCAATAGAAGCATTAAGAGCGTGTTTCATTGAATTTTTATATAAGCTACTATTAAACATGCATTCTCTTGAACAATATTGCAAATTAGTTGGATTATAACAGTTTTCATTTGCACATTTATGATAGCCGATATAATATCTTTTATTATGTTCTTTAAGCGTTAATTTGTGATCAGAAAACATGTGTCGTGATAGTGTATTTTTACTAGAATATAAAGCTCTACAATA
>Ga0172375_10008818_pt1 | contig 13462 bp, 8 predicted proteins | sample LakKiv1m_FD_114537 | JGI IMG/M metagenome (GOLD analysis project Ga0172375, IMG submission 114537) | Freshwater microbial communities from Kabuno Bay, South-Kivu, Congo - kab_092012_11.1m | ecosystem: Environmental > Aquatic > Freshwater > Lake | place: Democratic Republic of the Congo...
CGAATCATACGGCCCGGTCATACCCACATCGGTAATATAGGCGGTGCCTTGCGGAAGGATTTTTTCATCGGCGGTCTGAATATGCGTATGCGTGCCTAACAAAGCGGAAACCTTGCCGTCCAGGTACCAACCCAAAGCAACCTTTTCGGATGTTGCTTCCGCGTGGATATCCACGATAATGATTTTGGTCTCGCGCGACAACTCTTCCGCAGCTTTAAGCGTAGTACGAAAAGGACACTCCAGTGCTTCCATAAAAACCCGGCCGTTCACATTGATCACCCCGACCTTTATCCCGTTTTTAGCCGTAAACACTGCTGCCCCGCGTCCGGGAGCACCGCTGGGGAAATTTAACGGCCGCAATATCCTTTCCTCCTGGTTAATTAATTCAAAGATTTCGGTTTTCTTCCAAATGTGATCTCCCGAAGTCAATACATCTACTCCTGCGCCAAATAGCTCGGCGGCAACCTTTACAGTAATCCCTGAACCTCCGGATGCATTCTCGGCATTAACCACGACGAAATCTATGGCGTGTTCATCTTTAAGGCCGGGTAATAATTTACTGATCGCTCTTCTGCCCGGCGCACCAACTACATCTCCGACAAAAAGTATGTTCATGGGTTAATCCTATAACATTTTTCAACCTATCCCGCATCTTATGAACCTATTAGCATATTCACGATGCGGGATAAGTTCACGCATTAACTTACTCTCCGCCTGCGGCGGGTCGTAAGTTAAGCGTTCACTTACTTGGCATACTCGATGGCACGCATTTCGCGGATGACCGTCACCTTAATCTGCCCCGGATACTCCATACCCTCTTCGATCTTTTTACGGATATCGCGGGCCATGGTTACCGCTTCATTATCATTGATCTTTTCCGGCTGGACGATAACCCGGATCTCGCGTCCGGCCTGAATCGCAAAGGACTTCTCTACTCCCTTAAACACATTGGCGATCGACTCCAATTTATCCAGACGCTTGATATAAGTCTCCAGCGTCTCTCTTCTGGCGCCGGGCCGGGCCGCGCTAATCGCGTCGGCAGCTACTGCCAAAACCGCGTATAAACTTTGCGGCTGCGCTTCTTCATGGTGCGATTCGATTGAACCAACCACCTCTGTGGATTCATTATATTTTTTGGCTAACTCCGCGCCCAGCTTAGCATGCGTTCCTTCAACCTGATGATCTACGGCTTTACCAATATCATGCAAGAGACCGATGCGCCGGCCGAGTTTAAAATCCAAACCCAGCTCCGAAGCCATCACTCCCAAAAGATAGGAAACTTCCTTGGAATGCTGCAAGGCGTTCTGGCCGTAACTAGTACGGTATTTCAGCCGGCCAAGCAGTTTGATAATCTCCGGATGTAAACCATTGACCCCGGTATCAAAAGCAGCCCGCTCCCCCTCTTCGCGAATTTTTTCATCCATCTCTTTTTTGGTCTTTTCCACAATCTCCTCAATGCGGCCGGGATGGATTCTACCATCGGAGATAAGCTTTTCCAGGCTTAAGCGGGCGATCTCGCGGCGAACCGCGTCAAAACCGGAAAGGGTCACCGCTTCCGGAGTATCATCGATAATCACATCTACGCCGGTTGCCATTTCCAAAGCGCGGATATTCCTTCCTTCCCGGCCGATCACCCGGCCTTTCATTTCATCATTAGGAAGATTCACAACACTGACGGTGGACTCAACCGTATGCTCCGCAGCGCAGCGCTGAATGGCCAGGCTTAATATTTCGCGGGCCTTTTTATCAGCAATATTACGCACCTCTTCTTCCTGGCGCCTGATAAAAATCGCTTTTTCATTGCTTAGCTCTTCATTCAGACGGCTCAATAAAATCTGCTTGGCTTCATCCGCGGAAAGCGAAGATATCTTTTGCAGTCTTTCCTTTTCTTCAGCGATTAGAGCATGCAATTGCGTATCTTTCGTTTTTAAACCATCCTCTTGTTTCTTTAAGTTGTCGTGGCGCGCGTCGATCTCTTTCTCTTTCTTCTCCAGAAGATCGAGCCGGCGGTCAATATTTTCTTCTTTTTGGGTCAGTCTTTTTTCAAGGTTAGTGATCTCCTGTTTGCGGTCCTTGGTTTCCCGCTCAAAATCCTGGCGCATCCGATAAAGGAGATCTTTGGCTTCCAGCTCCGCTTCCCGGCGTTTGTCCAGCATCTCCTTTTTAGCTACCTCCAGGATATGCTCGGCTTCAGCTTCGGCACTTTTGAGTTTCTTCTCGGCAATGTGTTTCCTTAAAAAATAGCCGGAATATGCGGCAGCAAAAGCAATAACAATGAGTATTGCTAGATTAAGAATCATTTCTTGTTCCCCCTTTTGATTGTCTGCTTATAAAAAGGAGTTGTTTAGGAGAAGATAATTTTCTTTACGCTTATATCGTACGGGGTGGTGGGAACCCGGGGTAAGATTTGAAAGTCAAAAGCCAGGCCAATAGAAGGCGTCTTATCAGAAAGTCTGCTCAAGAAACGGTCGTAGTAACCCTTACCGCGTCCGAGACGGTTTCCTTTTTTATCAAAAGCTAAACCGGGAACAACAACCAAATCCAGCTTTTCCAATTTCACCAGGGTTTCGGTTACCGGTTCCCAGATCCCGTAAGGGCCTTTCTTTAATTCCGCGTGATCATCTAATATCGCTGGCTGCATAATTTCTTTATCTTTTCTGCAAATTGGCACACAAATAATTTTGCCTATTTTTTTGGCTTCCTTAATCATTTCTTCCGTATTTACCTCACCACCAAAGGCGATATAAAACATCACTATCTTCGCCTTCCTAAAAACCTTATTCCTTAAAAGTTTACTTCTAATAAGTTTACTTTTTCGGTTTCGGTCTTCCTCCTTCTGAGTTTTTAATTTCAAGAGAATTTTACTACGTATTTGCGCTTTTGTCAATGGCTCGGCTCTGTTTGCCATCAGTCCTAAGCGGGTTCGCGGGGCCAAAACCACATTTTTTACTTTATGATGCATATCTTTCAATTTACTGATACTTTTGTGCCTTTAAATATTAAAATTTACTATAACCACAGCAAAAGCTATAAACAGGTCTCACCTTCATGAGTATGCCCTTTATCTTCAAAAGGCACTGGTTTTCCTTGTTTGTGATAATAATCTTTTAAAGCTGACCGTAAGGCTTCTTCTGCCAGCACCGAGCAATGCATTTTTACCGCAGGCAACCCTCCGAGGGCTTCTGCCACTGCTTTATTGGTAATCGTTAGCGCCTCGGCAATGCTTTTGCCCTTAACCATCTCCGTAACCATAGAACTGGTGGCCACCGCCGCGCCGCAGCCAAAGGTCTTAAATTTCACGTCTATAATAATCTCGTCCTTAATTTTAAGGTACATCTTCATCACGTCCCCGCAAACAGGGTTTCCCACGGTACCGATGCCGCTAGCGTCGGGAATCTCACCCACATTACGCGGGTTGGCGAAATGATCCATTACTTTTTCACTATAAGGAAGTTGTTCTGCCATATTATTTAATGATCAATTTATGCGGCTTGGTAGATTTTTTATGATCCCGCTCCGGACGGATTGCCTTAAAATTATCCAGGTTGTTTTGCTTCTCCATCTGGCGGTAAATCAATACCCAGGCGCAATCCTTTTCATTATCTACTTCGCATTTACCTTTATTCATTCCGCCGCATGGCCCATTTAACAGGCCTTTTGCACAAAGGGTCACCGGGCAGATCCCGGCGGTTTCATCCAGAATACAATCGGCACACATGGAGCATTTCTCGTAAAAATTACCCTGGGCATCCATGACCGCCCCAAAAACAGTATTATTCGCCGGCAAAACTACCAAACCTAACCGGTCATTGTCCTTTACTGACTGCACCCCTAAACCGCAGGCTAAAACCAAAATAGCCTCGGAATTACGCAATGCCGGCATATTTTTAGCCAGCTCGGTTTTAAGTTTAGCCGCAACGCAAGGCGCGCTCGGTAAGCATGCTCCAGTGACGGTCTTACCTTGACCTTCCAAATCCGTTTTCATCTTAAGCAGCTCCGGCTCCCCTCCGCTCTTACAGGTTGCCGCGCATTCACCACAACCCACCAGGAATATCTTGCTGTAGGGTTTAAGGCTAATATAAAGCTCTTCTAATGGTTTTTGCTGACTGATAATCATAGGGAAAATTCTAACACAGTTTTATCTCTATCTCAAGAAAAAATAAGGGCTTTTGTTCCTGTTTTATTCATCCCGAAAATACTCTTCCAGGCTCTCGAAAAGGGCTTTGTTCCTGGGCTTTCTTTCTCCGAGGATATCTTCTAACTCCACGTCGCCGGCTTCCTCTAAGCCGCCGCTACCCTGGACATCCACAAATTTATGTAATAACCCTCCTTGCTCCAAAAACCGCGATACCTGGGTAAATACCGAGCCGCCGGAATCCATGAAGCTGCGCGGTGAACGGTCAACATGAGGTTTCAAGAAAAATAGGTTTACCTTTGCCCGGGTAGCCGCCACATAAAACAGCCGGCGCTCCTCTTCAATCTCATCCTCGGTTTCCAAGGATAAATAACTCGGCAAATGCCCTTCGGCAGTATAAATCAGAAAAACAGTGTGCCATTCCAAGCCTTTTGCCGAATGGATCGTAGAAAGAGTAAGCGGAGCATCATCTTTATCCTTTTTACCCGCCTCTATAATACTTCTTTCCGGAGGCTCTAAAGCCATGTCCACCAAAAACTGTTCCACTGACCTGTAGCGCTCGGCAATACGCAATAATGAATCCAGGTCATTCAAACGTTTATTAAAATCATCGTATTTGATTTTTAAAAGCGGCTGGTAGTAAACCAGGATCTTCTCGATAATTTTTGCCGGCGCATCCGTTCTGCTATCTACGTTACGCAGCAGCTCCCAGAGTTTAACCAATGTTTCATTCCTGTTGAAAAGCGGATCATTCTGCGCTTGCACCTTTTTAGCCACCAACTCCATAATCTTTTGCGCGGTCTTCGGCCCGATCCCGGGAATTAATAATAGCGCGCGCAACCAGCTGATCTGGTCTTCGGCATTATGCGTAATCCGCAAATAAGAAAGCACGTCTTTAATGTGCGCAGCTTCCACAAACTTTTGCCCTCCGTATTTTACAAAAGGGATGTTCCGGCTGGCCAGTTCAATCTCTAAATCATTAGAGTGCCATCCGGAGCGAAAGAGCACGGCGATCTCATTTAACCCCACGCCTTCTTCCCTTAATTCCAAAATTTTATCGGCGACTAACGAAGATTGCGCATTTTCATCCGGACAATCAAAGAAAACCGGCAGAGATCCATCCCTTTTTTTGGTGTAGAGGTTCTTCTCGAATTTTTCCTTGGCCTGAGAGATCACCGCGTTAGTCAAATTTAGAATCGGCTGCGTGGAGCGGTAATTCTCCTCCAAGGTAATAATCTTGGTCCCTTTAAAAATTTTAGGGAAATCGATGATATTCTTAAAGTTTGCTCCGCGGAAGGAGTAAATACTTTGCGCATCATCCCCCACAACCATGATATTGGCGTGGTCGGCGGCCAGAAGGCAAGCAATATGCGCCTGCAGTTTGTTGGTATCTTGATACTCATCGACCATAATATACTTGTATTTTGCGGCCAAAGATAAACGCACCTCTTCGTGTTTACTCAACAGGTTTTTCAAAAAAACTAAAAGATCATCATAGTCTAAGAGTGATTTCTGGCGCTTGTATTTGTCGTAGGCATCACGTATTTTTTTTATCTCCTCCGTAAATTCCATAAATTGGGGGTATTCGTCATACAGCACATCGCTGATTTCTGCGGACTTATTTACACTTTTGGAGATTACCTCCAGAAGGGCGTGCTTGCGCGGGAAACGTTTCTCGGTTTTATTGAACCCCAGCTGGGTGCGCACCAGATTCACTCCGTCTTCAGCATCTGCCTGGTCGAGAATCGTAAAATTATTGCTGATCTGGACGTACTTGGCATATTTTCTTAAAATCATATTCGCAAAAGAATGGAATGTTCCCCCGGAGACCTTCTGACAGCGTTCATCCAACAAGAGGCTAGCCCGCTGCAGCATCTCACTAGCAGCCCGGCGTGTAAAAGTAAGCAGAAGAATCTCCTCTGGTTTCACTCCCTTTTCCACCAAATAAGCCACACGGTGTACTAAAACGCGTGTCTTGCCGCTGCCGGCTCCGGCGATGACCAGGTGTGGGCCCTGGATAGATTCTACGGCCTTTAATTGTGCGGGATTTAACTCTTTACGGTAATCGATCTTCATTAGCTTAGAAAACGCTTTCTAAAAAATCTTAAAACATTATTGATTCCCATGATAAATATGGCATGCTTTACTTACTCTTTTTTAACTCAAAACTTGGAGGATCTTGAAGCGATAGTTTCGAGGATTATCCCCTCTAAAAAGGGCCCTTTTTAAGGGCCCTTTTTCTTTGAGAACGAATCGGGTCTTAAGTTTTTTAAGATTTGGGTTTTAAATACACCCGGTTGATTTTTTGCACATTGACCGGTCGGTCATCCGCATCTACCGGGGTATTTTCGATTTTCTGTACCACATCAAGGCCGGAAATAACCTCACCAAAAATAGTATGCTTCATATTTAACCACGGAGTCTTGGCGCAAGTAATAAAAAATTGGCTGCCGTTGGTATTTGGACCGGCATTGGCCATAGCCAGAATGCCTGGGCCATCGAACTTTACCGCCGGAGTAACCTCATCTTCAAAGGCCTTGCCCCAAATCGACTCTCCGCCCATTCCGGTGCCCGTAGGATCCCCACCCTGAATCATAAAACCTTTGATTACCCGGTGAAAGATCAAACCGTTATAATATCCTTTTTCCGCCAGCTTCATAAAATTCTCGCAGGCCTTAGGTGCAACATCGGTTTTTAATTGTACTTCGATAGTGCCCTGATTGGTCTCAATCACCATTACCGGTTCATCCATAGCAAAAGCTCCTTTGTAGCCGTACATGAAACATAGGGTTAATAAAATTGCCAATATTTTTTTCATGGCCTATTCTCCTTTCCCGTAAGGGCATACCCGCGCAATTGCGCTACCTAGCGAACACCGACGCAATTTTCACCACCTGGTGAACACCCCTGCCTACCGGCAGGCAGGCGCGTAATTCCGATAAACGCGGGGTGCCTATGAGCGTCGGGTGCTTAGCCACGCGGGGTATTACTCTTTTTGTGCTGCCTTTTCTTGAATAATCTTTTGCGCGATTTCGTTTGGCACTTGCGTATATTTATCAAACTCCATGGTCGCATTTGCCCGGCCGCTGGAAAGCGAACGGAAATTAGTGGCGTACCCAAACATCTCGGCAAGCGGCGCTTCGGCAGAAATAATTTTTTGATTATTTTTGCTGTCGATATTCAGGATCTTTCCCCGGTGCGAACAGATATAACCTACACAGCCGTTAAGATATTCTTCGGGAGTAGAGACCTCTAAAGACATGCTGGGCTCAAGGAAAACAGGACTGCCTTTTAAAAAGGCTTCTTTAAAACCAAAAATTGCGGCCATGCGAAAAGCAATCTCCGATGAATCAACCTCATGAAATGATCCGTCCACTAACTCTACTTTCACATCCACCACTGGATAGCCGCCATAAGCCCCTTTCTGCATGGCTTCGATGACCCCTTTTTCCACGGCCGGAATAAAAGAACGCGGGATTGCTCCACCCTTAATGCTATCGATAAAATCCAAACCCTTGCTCGCTTCATTCGGAGAAAGATTTAATACCACATGCCCATATTGTCCGCGCCCGCCGGATTGCTTGATATATTTGCTCTCGGCGCTGGCTGCTTTTAAAATCGTCTCCCGATAAGCAACCTTAGGCTGTCCCACTACCGCTTCTACGCCGAACTCCACTTTTAACCTGTCCACAATAATCTCAAGATGCAATTCTCCCATACCGGTAAGAATAACTTCCTTGGTCTCCTGATCCGTCTCTACCCTGAAGGTAGGATCCTCTTCCATTAATTTTGCCAAGCCCCGGCCCAATTTATCCTGATCCGAACGGCTCTTGGGCGCAATACTTAACGAAACAACCGGCGTAGGAAATTTAATTGCTTCCAGTAAAATCGGACTCTCCGGATCGCAAAGTGTATCACCGGTTATCGTATTATCCAAACCCGGAACGGCCACGATATCTCCGGCAAAGGCATAATCAATGTTCTCCCGCTGGTTAGCGTGCATTTGCACGATGCGGCCGACCCTTTCTTTTTTGTTTTTCGTAGTATTGAGAATATATGTTCCGGTTGATAAAATCCCCGAATACACCCGCACATAAACGAGTTTACCCATGTGCTGATCCGCCTGTACTTTAAAAGCTAACCCGCAGAACGGCTCATCGATATTGGCATTGCGCTGCAATTTCTCTTCTGACTGGGCAGGATTATCCCCTGCTACTGACGGCACATCCAACGGCGACGGAAGAAAAGCCACAATAGTATCCAGAAGTTTTTGTACCCCCTTATTTTTAAATGACGCTCCGCAGGTTACCGGCACCATTTTATTGGCAATCGTCCCCTGGCGGATTGCCTGATACAATTCTTCCGGGGTAATGGTATCCTCTGCTTCCAGAAATTTTTTCATCAGATTCTCATCAAGAGACACTGCCCGCTCTACCATAATGTGCCGATATTTGGCTGCCTGCTCTTTTAACTCTTCCGGGATTTCGCTCACGGTAAACTCTTTACCTAATGATTCTTCATCGTAAATATAAGCCTTCATTTCAATCAAATCAATTACCCCGCGGAATTTATCCTCGCTGCCAATGGGTATTTCCATGGGAATAGCATTGGCCCCCAGGTCTTTTTCAATTCCATTTAACACGCTGAAAAAATCCGCTCCGGTACGGTCCATCTTATTGATAAAGGCGATCTTGGGAACATGGTATTTATCCGATTGCCGCCAGACAGTCTCCGATTGCGGTTCTACTCCTCCCACTGCGCAAAATACCGCGACCGCGCCGTCCAGCACGCGTAAAGAACGCTCTACCTCCACGGTAAAATCCACATGTCCCGGGGTATCGATAATATTAATCCGGTGATCCTTCCAAAAACAAGTAGTTGCCGCAGCGGTAATCGTGATCCCGCGCTCCTGCTCCTGTTTCATCCAGTCCATCGTAGCTGAACCATCATGCACTTCGCCGATTTTATAAGATCGTCCAGTATAAAAAAGAATTCTTTCCGTAGTAGTAGTTTTGCCGGCATCAATATGTGCCATAATTCCTATATTTCTTACTTTATCTAAACTAGTACGCGGTTTTACCTGCGGCTTCTCCTTAACTTCAACAGGCTTATTTTCGGCAGCCTTCTCTTTTTCAGCTTCCGGCGTGACCGCCTCCTCGGCTGTCTTTCCTTCGATAATCTCTGCCTGCTCTTCAAAACTAGCTTCTGTAGCTATCTTTTCTTCTGTTAAAGCCTTGCCAGGTTCAAGATCTACCGGCGCGCTTGCTACCGGCGCCTCCGGTTCTTCTACTACTGGCTCCGGAGCAGGAGGATTTTCCGGGAGGACGGCTTCTTCAACTTTCGCTTCCTCTGCGGCCGGTTCTTTTTGCTTATGCTGGCCTTGTCTTAAATGCGCGATCTCCTCGGCAAAGCTCTTTAACCTTTCTTCTTTTGCCTCCAGGTCTTTTCCTAACTGCGTATATTCTTCATTCAGCTTGTTAAACTCGGTTTTCGGCACCCATTCGCTGATTTTTTCTTTACGCTGAAACTCCGCGATAGACGCCAAATGCTCCTTGGTCTCCTTCAGCTGTTTTTCAATCTGATGCTTTTGGATCTGGATCTGCTCTTCTTTGACCCGCAGCTGTTCTTCCTGTGCTTCGGAAGCCATTTTGAGTTCGCGGATCTGCCGATCCAATTCTACCTTGCGGGCGAATTCCTCCTGCAGCTCTTTTTCTTTGGCCATGAATTTATTTTTTAAATCGATATTTTCCGTATTCTTCCTAGCCACCTCCGCATCCGCTTTGGCCACCCACTCCTCCCGGCGCTTCAACTCTTCGGAAAATTGGCTCTCTTTATTCTGCAGCTGCAGAAAACCGGATTTTTCCCGGTCGTATTCAGCCTGCACTTGATTCAACCTTGCCTCTAATTCCGACACCTCTGTCTGCAGCCGCTGGATTTTTTCTTCTTTATGAAAATCTTCCGGGTCGCGCGCCGGCGCCAAACGTTCTTTCCTTTTTTTAGCAGGTGTGTTTTCGCCGGAATTACCCGAAGAAACCAAACCGAAAACAGCGTATACCACCATCCCCACGCCGATCACCGCCAATATTTGCATAGCCAGTAGCATATCTATTCCTTGCGCAGCTTAGCCAGTCTTGTTTTTATCTTCGCTTCATACCCGTTATCCGTAGGCGTGTAATAAATTATTTTCTTGCGCATATATTTTTGTTTTACGAAATGGCCGGGGTAATCATGGGCGTATTTATACTCTAAGCCATGCCCTAACTTTTCTGCACCGCGGTAATGCGCATCCTTTAAATCATCGGGAACTTCCTGCACTACCCTTTTTTCAATATCCTGCGCGGCTTTTTCCACCGCCAAGTAGCTGGCATTGGATTTAGGTGCTGCGGCAATATAAGTTACTGCCTGGGCCAGGGGAATCCTGGCTTCCGGCATGCCCACGAATTCGGCAACCTGCAAAGCTGCATTGGCTAAAACCAGGGCCAGCGGATCAGCATTCCCTACATCCTCTGCTGCTAGGATACAAATCCTGCGGGCGATAAATCTAGGGTCCTCTCCGGCATGCAGCATTTTCGCTAACCAATAGATAGCCGCATCCGGATCAGAACCACGCAAGGATTTGATAAACGCCGAAGCGGTATCATAATGGCCGTCTTCATCCCGGTCATAGACTACTGCTTTTTTTTGGATCGACTCCTGGGCGATTTCTAGATTAAACTCAATCTCTCCCTTTTCATCCGCGGCAGTAGTCAAAACCCCCAGCTCCAGGGCGGATAATGCCCGGCGGCCGTCACCCGCGCAGCTCTTGGCTAGAAATTGCAGCGCTCTTTTATCAGCTTTAACTTTATAGCTTCCCAGACCTCTGTCCTTATCTGCCAGCGCACGATTAATTATACTTAATAGGTCGCTAATCTCAAGCGCTTTTAATTCGCAGACAATCGAACGGGAAAGCAGGGCAGAGGTAAGAGAAAAATAAGGATTGTGTACGGTTGCTCCGATTAAAATCAAGGTCCCCTCTTCTACGTCGGGCAGCAGCACATCCTGCTGGGCCTTGTTAAAACGGTGGATTTCGTCGATAAAAAGAATGGTTTTTTTTCGGGTTTCCCTGGCCTTTAATTTCGCGGCTGCGATAATCTTTCTTAATTCTTCGACATTGGAAACCGTGGCGTTGATCGCCACGTAATTTGCCTGGGTAACCTTAGCAATACACCAAGCCAGAGAAGTTTTTCCGGAACCCGGGGGCCCGAAGAGAATCAGCGAAGTGAGCCGATCCGCAACAATCGCGCGGCGCAATAATTTGGTCTTTCCCAGGATATGCTCCTGGCCAACGAGCTCCTCAAGATTAGCCGGACGCATGCGTACTGCTAAAGGGAGATTTTTATTTTGAGTATCGGATTCTGGGGTGGTAAAAAGATCCATTCTTGATTTACTTGGAAAGTTAGTAAGTGTCTATCCCGCGCATATAGCAATAATTTCATAAGTCAACCTTTGGTGTTGAGGCGCGGGATTAATTCGGGCATACACTTTGCGTTCACTAACGTTCCGCAAAGTGTGCCCTCATTAAAAAAAATCCCCGCAAGTGTGCCGTTGGATAGATAGTCTGAACCGTTTTGGTTTCAGGTGGGTGCCTCCTCTTAGCGCCTAAGCGAAAAGAGAGCTTGGCTCCCATGAACAAAATGTTGGTTCAATAATTATCAAGATCTCCAACGTGCACCGCAGGGATATCTAAAAGAGCTTAAATTGGTCTATAAAAAGTATAGCACATTTTTGTCGCAGAAATCAATCCATTCGATATACCCCGGTAAAGACTGGGGTTTACTCAGGATTGATACTGAGCGGCGCCTTTTTCCCTACCTCCAAGGTAAGGCTTGGGCGCCGTCGAATGTATCAATCTCTTCCCTTTAGCGCAATTTAATACCGAACCGCTCTGTAAGCAAAGCACAAATGGAGTGATGCACGGGAGCAAGCTCTTCTTCGGTAAGTGTCCGGTCAGTCGCCCGATAAAGACAAGAAATAGTCAGACCTCTAAACCCGGCAGGAATTTGCTTCCCCTGATAATAGTCCACCACCTTAGCAGAAATCAAGTAAGGCGCGCCTTGCGTTTCTATCGCTGCCAAAAGCTCTTTTACAGAAACACCTTCTTTAATTATAAAGCTGATATCCCGAATAATGGCCGGATATTTAAGGATCTCGACAAATTTTTTCTTGGCATTTGAATAAGGCAGTACTTTTTCCAGGTTGAGCTCTGCTAACACAACCTGCTTATTCTTAATATCAAAGGTAGACAAGGTCTGCGTATCCAGATTCAAGATTACCCCTGCCAGCTGTTGATTAATCAGAACGTCAAACTTCCCAGAAGAGGAACGCGCAAAATCGTAGCCAGTTATTCCCAGGCGATTGAAGATAGTTTCCAAAATTCCTTTTAAGTGCAGAGGAGTAACTTCATCCCGGATAAGGCCCTGCTTGATCAAAAAAGAATTGCTGCCGCACAAAGCTATACCTAAAGATAGATCTTCCTGCGGAGCGGTATTATTTTTAACGAAGACATGCGCCACCTCGAAAACATTAACGTACTCCTGCTGCTGATTCAAATTATGCGCCAGGCAGCGGATCAGGCTAGGTAGAATAGACTGACGCAATACCTCTTGCTCTTTACTTAAAGGATTCAGGATTTCCACTAATTGTGCTTCGGGCTTGATCCGGGAGTTGGCAAGCAGATTACGATCCACCAAGCTATAGGTAATTACCTCTTGCAGCCCTAAGCCCCATAAAATATTTTTAAGGCAAGAAACCTTCTCCCTTTGACTGGAGATATTTAAGTTAGGTTTTATCGCAGGCAAGGTCGGAGCAACAGTCTCAAACCCGTAAATACGCGCTACTTCTTCAACCAGGTCCACGGGCATTTTCACATCCTGCCGGAAACCGGGCACCTGCACCATGAGTATATTTTTCCCTTTAGTCTTCAACTTAAAACCTAAGCCGCTTAAAATCTGCTTAATCTTTGATAAAGGTACGCTCACCCCCAATACCCTTTGAATATAAGCACTCTCTAATTTTATTGTCCGGGAGATAAAATGAACGCCGCCTGCCTTCTGGGAACCACAAGGCTTTCCTTGCGCCAAAGCACAAATTAATTCCTGGGCGAGACCGGAAGCAGCTTGTGCGGCACCTAGCTCAACCCCTCTTTCAAATCTATACGCTGATTCGGACTGCAAGCCTAATTTTTGCCTGCTGCGGCGGATCAATAAAGGATCAAAAACCGCTGACTCAAGAAGGATGTTCCGGGTACGCGCGGTTACTTCGCTTTCCTTACCGCCCATCACTCCGGCA
>Ga0172375_10008820_pt1 | contig 13460 bp, 14 predicted proteins | sample LakKiv1m_FD_114537 | JGI IMG/M metagenome (GOLD analysis project Ga0172375, IMG submission 114537) | Freshwater microbial communities from Kabuno Bay, South-Kivu, Congo - kab_092012_11.1m | ecosystem: Environmental > Aquatic > Freshwater > Lake | place: Democratic Republic of the Congo...
TCTTTTTGTATAAGTAAAACCTATCGCTGTCGTTTTTTAACGAATTGGTTATGATTTTTTCGATTTTATAACCGTGAAGTGTATTATTTGCTTTTTTGGTTGCCAGAAAATTATCGACACCTGGATTGGGACTGGTGGTTACGCTGAAGGGTCCGTTATATTCTGCAATAACTTTGTAAAAGGCCATTTCGTTACTTGCTACTACAATGTTTTTGGTGTCGTCGGGTATAAGCTGTATGTCCTTGTTAAAGTTTGGGACTATATTTGGGTCATAAGTATATCCATATATATACCTATTCATTCCCGACGAAACTAAGATGAATACCAATATAACTATCGGGATCAAGCCGCCTACCCTTGCGTATGGGTTGCGTGGGAATAGCCCGTACCAGTTATTTAGTAATCCATTCAGCCCCGATGCTAGCAATATGACTAGCGGCACGAACGTGATACCGGTATAGCTCGGGTTTAATATGATTACCGGTATTAAAATTAATGTCCAAATTATAACCAGGTAACTTTTTGCAGTAACGCGGGTTTTGGTCGTGTAATAAATACCCAGAGCGATCAGCAGCAGCGAGCCTAATTCAAAAAAAGGCGTGATAACGGTTGACTTGCCAGCATTAGTGAATCCGAAGTATTCACCACCAAGTGTTGCCAGGTTGGCACTCAAATCCGGCATTTTTGTCGGTATTCCCAGTAAACTTAAGCCCAAGTCAGGGGCTTTTATGATCGTGACTATCAGGGGCAGCGTAATAACCAGTAAGACAACGACACCTGCGATCAGTTGCAATAATGATAGTTGCTTAACGGTGTAACGAAGGTGTGGGTGCAGGGCTATTGCCCCGATGATAATCAGGAGGACGTAAATACTAAGCGGTGTGTACAAACTAAAAGCCGCCAGTACAAAAAACACTATCTTAAGATAGCTACGATATTTTTGACTAGTTGGGATTAAGCTTGCGACCAAAATTATCCAAATAGGCCAAAAGACGTACATTATGTCCGGTGTTCCGTTTTGTGCGATATACAAAAATTGACCCGTTGCAAGAGCGATCAATGATGCCAATATGGCAATCCTCCCCCTAAACCATTGTCTTAGAAGAAGGACTAATCCAACAGCCGAAAGAAACGCAAAAACAAGTGACGGTAGTTTAATTGTGAATGCCGATGCGCCGAACAACTCAAGTGAACCATGCTGGATTAAATGGTACGGTAGATTTATTGCGTCGATCGACCAGAGGTCGGACGGAGTGATTGATGCGCTATGTACGACTGATTCAATCTCACTTGCGGAAATTCCGCCAGGTAAAAACAAGCCTGCGAATACTAAAACGGCAATTAATCCAATCGCAATCAAACCGTAACCTATCACATATCGCCAGCGATATACGAAAAAGTCGGATATTTTAAACTTACCCATATCTAGTAGTAATTATATCACGTATAACTTAAGCATCGTGTTTACGGTCAAGCGAGGTAAAGCGTAGGCGTTCTGGGTTAAAGTATAATTCAACCTTGCCAGTCGGGCCGTTACGGTGTTTGGCGATAATAAGATCAGTAATGTTTTCGCGTTCAGTTTCAGGATTATAATATGCCTCACGGTAGATAAACATAACTATATCGGCGTCCTGTTCGATTGAGCCGGATTCGCGAAGATCGGCAAGCTGTGGTATTTGCGGACTGCGGGCTTCAACCGAACGATTCAGCTGGCTAAGAGCGATAACCGGTACGTTTAGCTCACGAGCAATCAACTTCAGCCCTCTGGATATTTCGCCGACTACTTGAATACGATTATCGTTATTACTACCACTGGCACTCCCCTGCATTAACTGCAAGTAATCTACGACGATAAGACCTAATGGCTGTTCGTGGTTAACGCGCCTGGCTTTGGTGCGCATTTCAAGCACTGAAAGCCCGGGTGTGTCATCTATGAAAATTTGAGCCTCAGCCATTTCTCCCATTGCTTCTGATAATTTTCCGAAATCTTCATCCGATAAATTACCGGTTCGAATATTCCACGCGTCTACGCCGGATGCGTCTGCCAGCATGCGGTCGACTAACTGTTCTTTGCTCATTTCAAGACTGAAAATCAATACAGGTTGCTTGGCTATTGTTGCGACGTTATACGCCAGATTGGTCACTAAAGTAGTCTTACCCATGGCTGGACGAGACGCAAGAACGATTAGGTCGCTGCGCTGCAATCCTGCGGTCATATTGTCAAGGTCGCGATAGCCTGTTCTGATACCGCGAAGAGTCCCTTTATTTCGGTGAAGTTCTTCCATGCGGTCGAAACTTTCAGTCAATATACTCTCAAGACTTACAATGTCTTGTTTCAGTGTTTGGTCGCTGACCGAAAATAATTCGGATTCAGCCTTTTCTAATAACTCCTGGGTTGATGTTTCTTCGTTATAGCCCAATTCCGATATCTCGCTGCTGGCCTTTATTAACCGTCTGCGAACGGCTTTTTGGGCAACCAGTTCGGCATAAGCTTCGGCGTGTGCCGAGGTAGGAACGTAATTAGTCAAGTCGGTTAAATAGGCTGAGCCGCCGACTACATCTAGCTCTTTTTTACGCTTCAACTCGTCAGTTAATGTCAAAAGATCAACCGGTTGGTGTTTTTCGTATAGGCTCATCATCGCCCCATATATAATGGAATGACGCTTTTCGTAAAAATCTTTTATGGTGACGAATTCGGTTACATCGGCCAAAACTTCTTCGTCAATCAAAACGGCGCCCAGGAGACTTTTCTCGGCGTCAATATTTTGTGGTGGGACTTTTCCCGCAATAACTTCTTTAACAGCCATTATTTTACTTAAACGGACTCTAACGAGACCTCTACTCCACCACCCATAATAGCAGCTACCGCAGCGGCCTTACTATCCTTTGGTGGAATAGATGTGGGAATCGTGTGGATATCAAGTCCACAAACCCCCGTTTTTTGCAAGCAACTACTAAGCAAAGAAGTGTAACGAACGTCATCTAATTTTTTCTTATAAAATTTATTGTTCGTATAAATCGTCAGTTCATTACCGTCCAGCTGATAGCCGCATTTTGAAAGCACACTATGTAATGCTATGTGATTCTTTCTGGTGTAATCAATCAATTTGTCCCAATCAAAATCAACAACATTCTTTTTGTCGCTTTTTGGCATACTTTCCTTTATGACCCTGCTTCGCTCCGGGCCAGAGTTGGGCCCCGACGTCACTTCTGGCTCGGGTTCCATGGGGTCACTCTGAAGAGTAATGTTAGCGGCTCGGTAGCTTGCACTATCTTTTTTACTTGGGATGTTTTTTTCAATTGGTTGGTCCTTGGTTGCCTGCTTTTCAAGCTCTGGAATCGTAGCGCTGATTTCGTGAGTTGAAGTCAGTAGGGCGGCGGTTTTAGGGTGTTGTTTTGGCGTCGCAGCCATGCCAAGCACACTTAGAAGTTTTAGTTGCGGTTTAGGGCTTTTTGCTACATCAATTAATTGATCTAAAAGCGGCAATAAGTCCGGTTTTTTGGCAATACGTTCGCGGATTTCATTGGTAAGCTGGTTGACAATAACAACACTGTCCACTCCATCGCTATAGGTGCGGTCCAAAAGTTTTACTAATTTGTTTACATCGTGTTTTTCTACGGACTCTAGTAATTGATCGATTAGTTCGCTAGGCGCAAGTCCAAGTAAATCCTCTATAAGATTGACGGTAATTTCTTTTGATCCATTTTTCACCAGACTGGAGATCTGATCGAGCAAGCTGATACTGTCGCGAAAACTGCCATCACCACGCTTGGCTATTAACATTAATGCGTCATTTGTGATTTTAATTTTCTCTTGCTTGGCAATATTTGCCAGATGTTTGACCGCATCGTCAGGGTTGATGGGCCTAAAACTAAAACGTTGCACGCGGCTTATAATGGTTGCCGGGAGTTTTTCGGCATTGGTAGTGGCCAAAATAAATACGACATGTTCTGGTGGCTCTTCGATAGTTTTTAGTAAGGCGTTAAAGGCAGCTTTTGACAGCATATGGACCTCATCAATGATGTAAATCTTTTTGGTGGCGGAAAACGGAGCGATTTGGACTTTTTCACGAAGATCGCGTACATCTTCCACGCCATTATTACTGGCCGCGTCGATTTCGATGATATCCAGATGTGTTACGTCTTCGTTATATTCAAGATTATTTATCTTATGAGCTAAAATTCTAGCGACCGATGTCTTGCCGACGCCGCGGGGACCGGAAAATAGGTACGCATGAGAAACACCACCCTTTTCAAGGGCACGTGCCAATATGTCAGTAATATGCTTTTGACCGATCACCTCATCAAGCGACTTGCTGCGATATTTTCGGTACAATGCTTTAGACACTGTTTGTTTCTCCCCTAACTCCATTTACTACACAGACGATTATACGCACTATTTAATGCTTATATTGCCGTATTTTTTACCATTTTTGTTTTCACCTCTTGTGAATGAGAATAGTATAACGCTACTTATCGTTTAGCGCAAACAAAACAGTATAAACTGTTGATTAAATTACTATATTTAAGATATAGATATAATTTTATAATGCGGCTTCAACGGCTGCCCAGGTTGCTTCTGGGTTATCGTCCGGGATAATGATAGTCACCTGGTCCCCAATGTTGATTCTGAAATAAGTTACACTGGCAAGCAAGATTCGATATTCACGTCCACCGGCTTCGACGTAATACGCGCCGTCGTGCTGGACTAGAGTACCGATAATTTGTTTTCGTTCGACAGGGCTGATTTGCTTGTAAACAAATCCTCCGTCATCAGTTATGGTCAATTTTAGTATGTCGCCTTCGACCAGTTTTGATTTACTGGCATAATTAGCCGGTACCGGGTATTCTTTGCCGTCAGGGCCAGCCATTTTTTGGCCGTCAAATACGCCTTCTATAACTTTGCCTCTGGCATCATCAACCTTTGATGATTTAGGCGTAATGGCGGCGCCGTCATCGCCGGTAATGCTAATCAAAAGCTCTCTGGCGGCTGCCAGATTAGTTTCAGCTTCTTGCATTAAGCTATGCAAGCGTTTAATTTGTTTTTCAGGTAGTTCAGACATGGTTCTCGCAATTTCCTTTGTCTATTTTCGAGTGTTATTAACCTATATATACTAGTGCAGGCCAAAAAAGTCAACCATTTACGGTGTTTATCCACACTAATTTATGATGTGACGTAAGAAGCGTTGTATATTTTATCATTGCAAAATACCGCCCTATTTTGGTAAGGGCGGTATTCTCTTTAGAAACAAAATGGTCAAACTTATATTTGCTTAGGCTAATTCAACCGTAGCACCGGCTTCTTCAAGAAGTTTTTTGGCGTTTTCGGCCTCTTCTTTGTTAGCTTTTTCTTTAACGGTTGAAGGTGCGCTGTCTACGATAGCTTTTGCTTCGCCTAGACCAAGGCCGGTAATCTCTTTGACCGCTTTGATAACAGCAACTTTTTGGCCGCCGGCATCTTTTAGGTTGATATTGAATTCCGATTTACCTTCGTCAGCAGCAGGTGCAGTTTCTCCTCCGGCAGCAGGCGCAGCAGCGACGGCTACGGCAGGAGCTGCGGCACTTACGCCCCATTCATTTTCTAGATGTTGTACTATTTGGCTCAGCTCAAGAGCTGAAAGTTTGTTGAGTTCATCAACGATTTTGCTTTGAGAAGCAGCTAGCTTGATTTCTTTGTCAGCCATGATTATTCTCCTTAATTTAAATATCTTATAGTTACGAATTCTTCAAATATGGTTACTGAATCAGTTAGTTTTATAAAGCTTTGGCACGATGGGACAAAACCTGTGTAAAGCCCCGTTGTACGCCATTTGCAACTCCCAAAAAACCGGAAAGTGGCGCAGCGATAACACTGACCAATTGACCGCGCAGCTGATCTTTGGTTGGCAGGTCGGCTAGTGCCGTAACTGTTGCGACGTCCAGTATTTTACCGGAACCGTCGAAACCAACCAATAATTTAAGAGCTGGGTGGGTACGAGCAAACTTAGCCAAAACCTGCGCCGGTGCAATTTCGTCTTCGGATGAAAAAGCATAAACAATTTGTCCGGTTAGCGCACTTGTGTCGGCTGATTTAAATTTATCATTGCCCAAAAGCGCTACTTTGATCAAGCGGTTTTTTGCCACCCTGATCGTCATATTGTTTTCACGAGCGGCAGCTCGTAATTCTTGCATATCGGCCACATTTAGACTCGTATAGGCGGCGCCTACGGTCATTTTGGCATCAGCAAATAACTTACTTAATTCGGTAACCAAAGCGTTCTTTTTATCGCGTGATATTGCCATAAAAATCCTTTCTTTAGTTTTCCAGTGTATAAATATTTTGTTTGACCAGATTGTAAATGTTCCAGACAGCTGCGATTGTTATCCAAGAAACTAAAAAGTCTTTGGTTCTCGCACTGCCAAAGACTAAAATCCAAAAATGTATTCTTACATTTCCTCGGTAGCGAATTAAGTGTTGCCACAGCTACTGTCTTTGGTAATGTCCTTAAGGCGCAGTATAACAAATTTACTCACATGTTGTCAATAAAGCTTAGCTTCTTTCGTAGGATTAAAAAAATGCTGTTATAATATTGCTTAGAATTAATCAAAAAATCTGGGGGTAACATAGTGGTAAATCAGGAAAAATCCGAACCTTTTACGTATAATCCAAATCGAAAGCCGGATTATCAATATCATGATTTATTAGATAGGATCCGAAAAGTAGGGCGCCCTGCGCTTTCCGGTATGGACTCCGGCTCACAAGAAGTATTGGGTCATATGATGAGGTTTGATCTTTCCGAGGGGTTCCCGTTGATTACCGAACGCGACTTAACTATGGGAACAACTCCAGAAATCATAGCGAATTATGAATCAGACCCTAGCCTTCGTCCGGTTGCCGGACCGATCAGGCAAGCCTTAGGAGAAGCCATTGCATTTATGCATGGAGCTAGGACCCAAGAAGAGCTAGAGTCCTATGGATGTAAATTTTGGAAACCATGGACGGTTGGCGAAGAGGCTGAACGAAAAGCTAAAAAGCGCGGGCTAGAAGTCGGCGATCTTGGTCCAGGTTCATACGGCCCTGCTTTTCACGATTTTCCAGATGGCGATAGCACTTTTGACCAATATAAAAATATGATAGCTCAAATTAAAGACAGACCCGAACTGCGCAGCCACATTATTTCACCATTCATACCGCCAAAAATAAGCCGAGCACCCGGACGTAAACAAGAAGCTTTAATCGTACCGTGCCACGGTTTGCAGCATTATAATGTAGATGTCTATAACAAGGAAATATCGTTAGTACATTGGCAGCGCAGTGCGGACGTTCCTGTTGGGTTGCCGTTTAATATGGTTCACTATGCGGCTCTATTGATGATGGTGGGCCAAGTTACGGGTTATAAGCCTAAGGAATTAGTATTTCAAATTTCAAATGCGCACATATATGATCAACACTATGATAAAGTTGACGAACTACTGCAAAGAAGGCCGTACGCATTTCCAAAACTTATCCTTGACCCAACCGTAGAGAATTTGGAAGATTTCAGGGTTGAACACTTTAAGATTCAGGGCTATAAAGCCCACTCGCCTATGAACATGGGGGGAACCCCGGTATAAAAAGTATAATCGTCGCCTATGACAAAAATCGCGCCATAGGCGCAAATGGCGATTTATTATGGAAGCAGGGTGAGATGCAGGCGGATATGAGGCATTTCAAAGAGCTCACCATGAACTCGGTTTTAATAATGGGTCGAAAAACGCTGGATTCTATTGGGGCTAGCTTGCCTGGTCGACGGACAATCGTACTTACCAGGGGTGAAGAAAGTCAGATCCCTGGAGTAAAAACAGTTCATTCGCTCGAAGAAGCCTATGAGGTTGCAGGCGATAACAGTGAAATATTTATTGCCGGTGGAAGCGAAATATACAAACAGGCTATACCCGGCATCAAACGTATATACGCTACAGAAGTTGATGCTATAATATCAGGTGCAGATACGTATTTTTTACCACTTGACGTAAGTTGGCACAAGATTGATGAAAAACAGTATCTTGCCAATAAGGATAATAAATATCCATATAATTTTGTGACGTATGAGAGACAAGGATAAATTTGTAAATCTAAATAACGCCAGGTATGACGAACAACGTCAGGTTATGCAGAATATTGAAAAAAATCAGGAGTGTCCTTTCTGCCCTGAAAATTTAAGTAAATATCACAAAAAAGAAATAGTCAAACGCGGTAAGTTTTGGGTACTTACGTATAATCAATGGCCATATAAATATACAGACATTCACCTATTGGCTATAGCGACCTACCACGCTGAAAAACTATCGGAGCTAAAAGAAGGCGCTTTTGACGAACTTCAAGAACTTATGGTTTGGGCAGAAAGAAAATACAACATCGTTACCGGCGGCTTCGCTATGCGCTTTGGTGACGTATCCAGCAATGGCGCGACAGTCGACCACTTGCACGCTCATTTGATAGTACCCTCCAAAGATAAGCCCAAGGATGAAAAAGTCAGATTCAAGATAAGTTAGTTTTACTTTTTGGATATGGCTTGAGTGAACGCGGATCGTCATATGGGAGCTCAGTCTCAACTTTAACAATCTCTACCTCTGCATTTTTCAATACGGTTTGTCCGTCAAGGGTTGCGTAGCCTTCAATGTAATAACATGATTTGATTCCACTATGAGCGATTGCTTTGGCGCAATATGGGCACGGGAAGGTAGTTACAAGGATAGATTTATCTTCTAGCGATATTCCTCGTCTGGCCGCTTCGGCAATATTGCCTATCTCGGAGTGCATATCAATCGATCTGTCTATTGCTTCGCCCTTTCTAGCCGTGATGCGCGGATCTCCTTCGATTACCGAGGTGTATTCGGTTGGGACTGATGAATTATGAGATTTTAAAATAATATTATTATCAACATCAACTATGACACTACCGACGTGTCGCCACCAATTTGTACTTTGAGTCATCTCCTCGCTCAGGGTCTTGATTATTGGATCGTCACTGTCTATTCGGACGATTCTATCCGGTGAAATTGCTTGCTTTTCTGATGAATTGTCTCGGTCCCAGCGCAAAAAGACCGGCTCGACTGATATTTCCGCGCCCGGATAAGCGGCACTTATACTGCGTGTAATATCGTCGTCCGGCATAATAATCGGAGCTGTTAAAGCCTCTGAAAGCGCAACCAATCCCAATATCGTAGCGTTTCTGCCCAGCCCCATTATTGCTTTTTTAACATCCTCAGGACTTAATGCCCTAATGTCTTTGCGCAAGTACTCGGCATGTTCATTGATTACTTCTCTGTCGAATATACCAATAGTCGCATCTGGATGACGATCGAACGCGCGTATATACCCGTCATGTAGTACGGGTATATAACCGGCGAATAGCACACTGCTATCTATTCTTAAGTCTTCCGCCATTTAAGAATCTGCCAATCTTTCTTCTTAGTTCTTCAGTCGCTCCACCTTCGGCAAGCATTTCGTCAATTGGCTGTGTTATTTCACCCGACCATCCGATATGAAGCTTCCTTAATTGATTGGAGGTCGAGGTTGATGCCTGTGGTGGCAAACACTCGACCCGTCCGCAATACTCTTCCAGTTGTTTTCTGGTTTCTTCGTCGTAAGTTTCTTGCGTAACAATAAGCGTGTCCGGCCTGACCCGCGTAATCAAATCCCACCTGGGATCATCGTGGCCCTTTAGAGTCACGATATCTACCGACCTAAGATGAGTTAAAAATTCAACACGCTCTACATGTGGGACTACTGGTCGGTCGGGTCCCTTTCGCTTACGGACTTTCTCATCACTATCTACACCCACTACCAAAACATCACCGAAAGACCTGGCAGCTTCCAAATATCTGGCGTGACCTATGTGTGGCATATCAAAGGTACCGGATGTCAAAACAACGCTTAGACCAAGTTCTTTAATAGCCTCGACATATCTTGATAGATGCTCCTTATTTTCGATGAATCGAGCTTCCGGACTGGGACTGTTTCCAAAAATTCCCCGTTCGTTTGATCTACGATATATGCCCACCTCTTTATTATCTTTGCTTGTTGGCATATCAACCATACCGAACTCCTAAGTAGTTGTTTCTAGTTAACTACATTTTCAACTTTTATACCAGGGCCTTGGGTGGTGCTGATTGAGGTGGATTTTACATATATACCCTTCAAGCTAGTTGGGCGCTGAGATTTAAGGCTGCTAAAGAAGGCGTTGGCATTTTCTTCTAATTTTTTGGCGCCGAAAGATACTTTACCGATGCTTAAATGGATAATAGCCTGTTTGTCTACTCGGTATTCAACCTTGCCGCCTTTTGCCTCCAAGACGGCTTTGGCTATGTTCGTGGCAACCGATCCGCTTTTAGGGTTTGGCATTAAACCTCGCGGACCCAATAACCTGGCATATTTACCCAATTTTGGCATGTACTGGGGGGTTGCGATAAGTACGTCAAAATCCAACGTTTCTTTGTCAAGTTGCCTTAAGAAATCTTCGTCACCTATTACGTCTGCTCCGGCTTTTTTAGCGTTTTCATGCTCGCTATCAGGTGCAAAGACAGCTACACGGACCGATTTACCGGTACCGTTAGGCAGTGAAACAGTTGCACGAATATTTTGATCGGCTTGACGCGGGTCGACACCTAATCGAACATGTATCTCCAAGCTAGCATTAAACTTACTGGGGTTAGTTTTTACGGCGATTTCGATAGCATCGCTTAATTGGTATGTTTTGCCTTTTTCGACTAACTTAGTGACCTCGCGATAGTTTTTGCCTCGTCGCTCGATTAATGGACGAACTTTTGGTTTTGCGCCTTTTTTTGCGTGTTTTGTGGATTCAGGGGTCCGTGACGTCTTGTCGCCAGTGGACTTGCGTTCTTCTTTAGCAACCTTTTCTTCGGTTTCTTTTAACGCTTTTTCGCTGCGCTTACCAGCTTTTGCAGTCTGCTTTTCTTCAATCGTTTTTTCTTCGACAACAGCGGTTTCTTTCTCTATTTTCTCAACCTTTTTCGGCTTCAAGATAGCTTCAGCGTTTTTTATCGCCTCTTCGATCTGTGCGATAGTATTCTTATTGGTCACATCTAATTTGAGTTTTTTAGCCTTTTCCAAAAGCTCTGGTTTTTTTGACATCTAGAAATTAATCCTTTCTGTGGTACAAGCCCGTACCGTTCGCCGTATGGCGAAGGTACGGTCCCATCATTGATTATTATAAAGACTATTGTAACAGATGTTATCGGTTCTTTCAAATATCATTGAACAATTACAAATTAATGTTATAGTAGAAACTAATATCATGAAAAATTCAATTGACGTTATCAGGCCTTTTACTGACACTTTAAATAGAGCGGATATTACGGAAGTTCAGATCATAGGTGGCGTTAACTCTGTCGCCTTAGAACATCCTGATACGGTCATTGATTTTGATGCGAAAGAAGTAGTTGCCCCGCCTGATTTGTACTTGCCAACGATTCGTGATGACAAGACAAAAACACTGCGAGATTTGGATATCTTTGTAAAGTCAAGCGATGAAAGTGATATCAAATATGTTAAGGGAATGGTTGACGAAACCGTGGCTGGACAGCTCGAGCAATCCATTTTCGGCATCGTTCCCGGAGAATCGTTAGAGAGGCAGCTTGCTCGTCCTTTTGGTGTTGCGGCTTTGAAAACGTTTTTATCGGATAGATATAGGGTTGGGAGTGAAACCGAACTACCAAGCGGTATGGTTTCTAGTGACGGTATGGTAAAATCTTTATTTCCGTTTGCTGTGCCTCTCGATATGGAAAGCTTGGAAACCTGGACGCTATCCGTAGGCAATATGCATGCACCGATACCAAACCCCGCTATGTCTATCATAAACTACACGAATCGTTCAATCAGTGGAGTACGTCCAAAGGATGCCGCAAAAGTCGAGAGAATGGCTGCAAGTGTCTTCGATAAATCGCCCGAACTAAGAGATTGGGCGCTAGATGGACCAGGATCTAAGCAGGTTGAATTAGGCCTACTATTAAGATCGCTTTCGCCGGATGGCGGACATGTCGATTATTTCAAAATAGGAAGACCCATTATCCCTCAGGACGAGCTTATTGAACACGATATGTTTATGTTACCAAACTTAAGTGAAAAACGTAAACGTCGAATTGCCAGATTGGCGGTCATTAAAGCTAATGGGCTATCGTTTTTTGAGTCAAATCCTATGGTCGTTGCATTGTGGCAAAAGTTCGTTGAGCGACGTATTGATACCATAGTTAAAAATAAGTAGTATTAAGACGGCCTGATCTGTTGCGGAGTTTTTTTAGTATTAACCTTCTACTTCGACACCCATTGACCGGGCGGTGCCGGCAATAACTTTGACACGGCCGTCGACATCGATAGCGTTCAGCTGGTCTTTTTTCAGTTCAGCGATTTCTTCCAGTTGTGCGCGGGTAATTTTACCGACTTTTTCGCTGTGAGGTTTGCCGCTGCCTTTTTGAATGCCGATTTTTTCTCGAATTAAATCATCAACCGGTTGTCCAAGCGACTTCCAGTCAAACGTACGGTCTTCATAAACCCTGATGTGAACAATAACATCCTTTCCCATAAGGTCCTTGGTAGCTTCGTTAAATGGATTGATAAAATCCATCATGTTTAATCCCCACTGGCCAAGGGTTGAGCCCACTGGCGGTCCGGCGGTTGCGCGACCGGCAGGAATACGTAGTTTAAGATTTCCAATAATTTTCTTTGCCATGTAAAATTCTCCGAATTTAGTAGGTGGTATATGGTAGATGGTATATGGTAGAAGTTAATGCGCTGGCTTGAAGCTTGTCAGCTACTATCTACTATTTACTATCTACTGCGACAAAATCGCTGTTCGTAACTGGGGTATTATACCTTACGCACCTGTAAAGCGTCAAGTTCAACCGAGGTGTCGCGACCGAACATACTGACCATTACTTTTACTTTGCCCTTTTGGGTATCGATTTCGGCGATCGATCCATCAAACCCCTTAAATGGGCCGTCAATTATATTTACGACTTCACCGATTTCAAAATCGATATGATGTTTTGGATCTTCAACGCCCATTCGTCTTTTAATTTTGGCAATTTCACTTTCTGAAACAGGAGTAGGCTCGGTGCCTGTGCCAACAAAGCCGGTAACTCCTGGCGTATTACGGATTATATACCAAGTTTCGTCAGTCAACTTCATTTCAACTAATGCATAGCCCTGAAAAATTCGTTTTTCAACAACTTTACGTTTGCCGTTCTTGATTTCAATTTGTTTTTCTTTTGGCACCATGACATCGAAAATTTTATCAGCCATATCAACCGCGTCGATCCTTTGGCGAATACTTTCAGCTACTTTTTCCTCGTACCCACTGTAGGTGTGGATTGCGTACCATTGTCTGGACGAGTCGTATCGGTTTTTTCCCATATATTTCCTTATTTAATTACTAACTTAAACAATTGACTAAACCCAAAATCTAGCAAGATGATCATAA
>Ga0172375_10008822_pt1 | contig 13459 bp, 10 predicted proteins | sample LakKiv1m_FD_114537 | JGI IMG/M metagenome (GOLD analysis project Ga0172375, IMG submission 114537) | Freshwater microbial communities from Kabuno Bay, South-Kivu, Congo - kab_092012_11.1m | ecosystem: Environmental > Aquatic > Freshwater > Lake | place: Democratic Republic of the Congo...
AAAAAACGCATTCAAAAAATTTTTTGCCAACAAAAAAATTATTGCCAATATTGATGACAAAAATTTACTTCAATGCGTTGATATTTCAAAAGCTAGAACATATGGGGAATCTGATAAGGCAAATTTCCAAATTATTAATACCAAAATTGATGAAAATGGATCAAATTTTGAATTGAAAAATGTTGGAAAATTTAAAATTTCACTTTTTGGTAAACATAATATATCCAATGCTGCTGCGGTTATAGTCCAGCTTTTAGAATTCGGATTCAAGGCAAATGAAATAGGTGAGGCCATAGTTGACTTTATCGGAGCTGAAAGAAGATTTGAAAAGATCTATTTCAAAAACGATATATATTTGTTTGACGATTATGCCCATCATCCAACAGAAATTGCTGCCACAATATATGCCGCTAAAGACAGATTTCCGAATAGAAAAATAATCATTATTTTTCAACCTCACACTTATTCCAGAACGAAAAACCTATTAAAACAATTCCGAGAAAGTCTCTCACAAGCAGACATTGGATTTGTTCTACCCATTTTTGCCTCAGCTCGAGAAGATAGCAGCCAATTCAATGTTAGTTCGGGCGACATTGTTATTGGATCAGAAAATTTAAGTTATGTTGAATCAAATGATCGTTTGCTGGATGAGCTTGAAAAAATATTGGAGGAAGGTGATGTTATTTTTACAATGGGGGCAGGAGATATATATAAACTTAAGGAAAAAATTATTAAAATAATAAATGACAAATATCAAATAACAAATGAATCACAAAAATCAAAAATCAAAAATCAAAAGGGAGAAGATCAATTAAAAAATTTGAGAATTGAAAAAAATAAGGACCTGACATTTTTTAATACATTACGGACCAGTACTATTGCAGAATATTTTCTGGATGCAAAAACCGAGCAGGACCTAATAATTGGAAAAAAATTTTCCCTAAAAAACAACTTACCTCTGTTTATTATTGCAGGAGGATCAAATTTAGCTATTGTCAAACAAAAAATAAATGGTCTTGTTATAAAAAATAGTTTTAGCGAACTAAATATCATCAAAGAAACACCTGAATATATTTTTTTATCGGTATCTTCGGGGTATCCAGTATCACGATTAGTAAACGAAACGGTTAATAAAGGTTATCAAGGTTTTGAATATCATAGAGGTTTACCGGGGACGGTTGGTGGCGCGATATATATGAATTCTAAATGGACAAAGCCAGTAAGTTATTTCGGTGATAATTTAGAATACGCTTATCTAATCGACGATCAAGGAGAAAGAAAAAAAGTTGACAAAAATTACTTTCAATTTGCCTATGACTATAGCAATTTACAGAAAACAAAAGAAATCTTAATTAATGCGGTCTTTAAATTAAAAAAAGTTGCCCCAAAAATTTTAATAGAAAGGGCAAAGTCAGCATTTGAATATAGGAGAGAAACGCAACCAATGGGGGAAAAAACATCAGGTTGTTTCTTTAGAAATGTTGATGGAAAATCAGCTGGTCAAATGATCGACCTTGCTGGGCTCAAAAATTTTTCGGTCGGAGATTTTTTTGTTTCTCCAACGCATGCAAACTTTATTATCAACAAAGGTCACGGAAAGTCTGAAGATCTATTGAAATTGATCAGTATAATAAAAGAAAAGGTAAAGACAAAGTTTGGTGTGGAGCTGAGCGAAGAAGTGATTATAATTTAAAATTCATATGACAGATTCATATTTGATCAAAGGTGGAAAACCGTTAAAAGGTGAGGTTATCCTTTCCGGCGCAAAAAACGTTGCTTTAAAAACCATAATTGCGGCTTTGATGTTCAAAGGCGACGTCATTTTAAAAAATATTCCAAAGATAAACGATGTTTTAGATTTAATTGAACTTATAAGGTCATTGGGAGCAACGGCAAACTTTAAGGAAAAAAACACTTTGGTTATAAACGGAAGTAGCTTAAAAAGCAATAGGGTAGATTTGGTAAATGGATCAAAGATAAGGGTCTCTTTTATGCTATTTGCTCCATTACTTTATCATTTTGGAGAATGTTTTGTCCCTAATCCCGGAGGATGTCGGATCGGCGCTCGACCAATTGATCGTATAATCAAGGGCTTGATTGAACTTGGTATTAAAGTTGAATATGATCCTGAGACGGGATATTATCATGCAAAAATGGTTAATAAACCAAAAGGAACTTATCATTTTGAAAAACCAAGTCATACCGGAACTGAGCTTTTAATGATGATCGGACTTATGACAGAAGGAAAAGTGGTAATTGATAATGTTGCCAATGAGCCGGAAATAGACGATCTAATCTTGTATCTAAATTCTGCCGGAGCCTGTATATCTGAAGAAGGAAAAAAAATAACAATATGCAGATCTGACGTCATCAGACAAAAAGATCCTTTCACAATAATGTCAGACAGAAATGAACTGGTAACCTATGCTACGCTTGCGGTAGCCAGTCATGGAGATGTGGTAATTGGTCCAATAGGAAAAAACCTTATAAGTTCATTTTTGGAAATTATAAAAAAAACTGGAGCCGGTGTTGAAGAAATTTCAAACTTTAAATATAGATTTTTTTATAAAGGTGAAATAATCGCAACTGATATAGAGACTACTCCTCATCCTGGCTTTATGACCGATTGGCAACCAAGTTGGGCAATACTAATGTTAATGGCAAAAGGATCATCAATAATTCATGAACGTGTTTTTGAAAATCGTTTTTTATATGTTGATGAATTAAAAAAATTGGGAGCAAATATTGATTTTATTGAAGTAGACATAGAAAACCCTGAATTGTTTTATCACTTTAATTTTGAAAAAGAAAGATCGTATAAACAAACAATAAAAATTCATGGAGTGAATGAGCTTCATAATGCCATTTTAAATATTGCTGATCTAAGAGCCGGTGCAGCCTTAGCCTGTGCTGCTCTACTTGCCGAAGGAGAGTCTGCCGTCAATGGGGCATCGATATTAGAAAGAGGATATGAAGATTTTGTGGGAAAGATAAGTAAACTCGGTGGAGACATAAAAAAAGTATAATTTGATAAAATATATAGATGAGAAAGATAAAAAACATATTAGTATTGGCTGGAGGTGACAGTACTAGGTTTTGGCCTTTAGAAAATAAACTGTTTTTTGGTTTTTTAAACAAACCATTGATCCTGCATCAAATAGAACGACTCCTTAAATATGGTGACCTGGTGACAATTGTTGCCAATAGATCAAATGCTACAGCTATTAAACGGCTTATAGACAATAGTGAAATAAAAGGAGTACAAATTATTATTCAAAAAGATGATTACGATGGTATGGCAGGTGCCGTTTGGTCCGTAAAAAACCATTTAAAAGGGGAAGTATTGATCATTAACGGAAGTGATCTTATAGATTATTCAATTATTTTGAAACTCTATCCTTTGATTGATCAAGGAAATAAATTGATAATGGTTGGTAAGCAATTTAGCGAGTATTTTCCAGGAGGTTATTTTAAGTTTGATGACAACCTGCCTGCCGGCAGGCAAGGCAAAAAAATTATTGAAGTAATTGAAAAGCCTAATAAAGATAAAAGACCTTCATCTGTCGTTAAGTTGGTCTTCGATTATTATTCAGATATAGATGAATTATTAAAATATTTTTCTGAAGTAAAAACCCAAAAGGATGACCTATATGAAATTGTGATAAATAAAATATTGAGCAGCGACTTGAAGCAGGCATTTTTAAATTATGATTCTTATTGGTTTGGTTTGAAATATCCTTGGCACGTCTTATCCATGATGAAAAATTTCCTATCATCAATCAACGAAAAAAACATATCTTCAAAAACAGAAATTTCCGAAAAATCACTTATAATTGGCCCCGTTATTATAGGAGAAAATGTAAAGATTGGTGCTTTTTCAAAAATTGTCGGACCTGCTTTCATAGGAGACAACACAGTTATAGGAGATTACGTATTGATAAGAGAGAGTCAGATTGGTGAAGATTGTTTGATCGGTTCTTTTTCAGAAGTTGCCCGCACATGTATCGGTAATAATGTTTTATTACATCGAAACTATGTCGGCGACTCGGTTTTAGATAATGATGTGATGTTTGGCGCACAAGCAGTGACCGGTAATCTTAAGTTTGATGGAGAAAAAATTTTATCGGATATCAATGAAGAAAAAGTTGATACAAACATGAACAAACTTGGGGCAATAATCGGTAATTTATCAAAGATAGGTGTTAATTCAACGATCTTTCCAGGGGTTAAGATTGGAAAAAAATCTTGGATCGGACCAGGGGAAAAAGTCAAATATGATATTGAGAATAAAACTTATTTAGCAAATGGAGAGGAAAAAGAAAATTTGAAGACTTAAAGCGTGACCCTAAATTTTATTGCTCAGTTGGAGCCGCCTCGCAGTCGCGAGGTCCAAAGTCGCAAAAAATTAAGTGTCCCACTTTAGTAACATTCAAAAAAAATATGAAAAAAATAACTGTAATTGGCGGAGGAACGGGAACGTTTGTGGTTCTTTCAGGATTAAAAAAATATCCATTGGACCTGTCGGTTGTCGTAACTATGATGGATTCTGGTGGTTCAACTGGACGACTTAGAGACCAGTTGGGGATATTGCCACCAGGAGATTTACGTCAATGTTTAGTTGCACTATCCGATGCTCCATTACTTTGGAGAAGGCTTTTTTTATATAGATTTGAAAAAGGAGATCTCGAGGGACATAATTTCGGTAACATTTTTTTGGCTGCCCTTGAAAAAGTTAGCGACTCATATGATAAGGCGATAGAAACAGCGTCGTATGTTCTTAAGACCAAAGGTAATGTGATACCGGTCACTTTTAATAAACTACATCTGGTTGCCGAATACGAAAATGGTCAAAAGGTTACTGGTGAAGGTTTGATTGATGAAAATCACTCAGAAAAATCACGAATAAAAACCGCTTATTTAGAACCGCAGGGAAATGCTAATCCAGTAGCAATAAAAAGTATTGAAGAATCAGATTACATAGTTATAGGTCCAGGTGACCTATACACAAGCATAATCCCGGTTCTTCTAGTCAATAATGTGAAAGAGGCAATGAAAAAAAGTTCTGCAAAGATAGTTTATATCATGAATATGATGACCAAGTCAGGACAAACAACCAACTATAAAGCGTCAGACCATGTTAAAGACTTGGTAAAATATTTGGGAAGAGAACCAGATTATGTTTTAATCAATAATGGTGATATTTCTGAAGAGATTTTGTCAAGCTATAAGAAGTATAATGAAGTCAAGGTTCTTAATGACTTGAACAAAAATGGTTATCAAATAGTAGAACGGGACTTGGTCGACGCAAAAAAGATAGAAAAAAATTCATCCGACATTTTGTATAGAAGTATTTTGCGTCATGATTCAGAAAAAGTTGCCGGTGAATTAAAAAAAATATTTTATGTTTAGAAAACACACAATTTCATTTAAACATGCTTATGAAGGTATGGTTTGGGCGTTTAAGTCACAACCAAACTATCGAATTCATTTTTTTCTTTCATTTCTTTCGCTTGCTGGATCTTATTTTTTAAAAGTAAGTTATTTTGAGTTTTTGCTTATTTTAGTTTTAATCACGTTTGGTCTTGTAATAGAAACAATTAATACCTCTATTGAAGAGGCTACCGATGCCATTGACACAAAAATAAGGGAGGATATAAAAATAGCCAAAGATGTTGCTGCAGGTGCAATGCTAATTTATGCTATCGGATCTGCTTTTATCGCAACAATAATATTTGTACCAAAGATTTTTTTAATTTTTAATATTTAGTTTTACTTATAACATGTCAACCTATTTGTTTGCCGTCTTTGCTTCTTTTTTACTTAATTTTATTTTGATCGTTCCTTTTATTGATTTTCTTTATCGGTTGAAATTTCAAAGACAGGAACAAAAGACTAAAGATTTTTTAAACAAGCCAACCCCTATATTTGATCGCTACAATAAACACAAGCGCGGAACTCCTATTGGGGGAGGTATCCTTATTTTGCTGACTACCGTTTTCGTTTTTTTCTTTTTTATATTTATGTATTCGATTTTCAAAAAGAATATTTTTACCAATTACCCATCTGCCTCCTCGGAGATTTTGATAATTATTTTTTCCTTCCTATCATTTGGAATATTGGGATTCTTGGACGATTATAAAAAAATATTTTATTGGAGAGAAAGTAATTTTTTTGGATTGAGATTTAGGCACAAATTAATAATAGAAATCATACTTTCACTAATAATATCCTATATGCTTTTTTTTAATTTAAAAATAAGCATAGTCTATATTCCTTTCTTCGGTGTCTTTGATATCTCATATTTGTACATATTATTTTCTTCTTTCGTCATTATCGCTTTTGCCAATGCTGTTAATATAACTGATGGTTTAGATGGTCTGGCTAGTGGAATTTTACTTTTTGCGTTATTTGGTTTCTGGGTAATTTCAAGAGCCATCCTAGATGTGCCAACATCAATATTTCTTGCCGCATGGATTGGAGGGCTAATCGCGTTTCTTTATTTTAATATTTACCCAGCTAGAATTTTTCTCGGTGATACCGGTTCTTTATCATTTGGAGCAACATTTGCCGTGATTGGTCTGATCCTCGGTAAGGCATTTGCATTACCTATAATTGGAGGTGTCTTTATAATCGAGATAGGATCATCATTGATTCAAATAGTTGGCAAGAAATATTTTAATAAAAAACTTTTACCCGTCGCTCCTTTTCATTTATTTCTTCAAAATAAGGGTTGGGAAGAGCCTAAGATAATCATGCGTTTATGGTTAATCTCAATTGTCTTCGTTATCTTTGGTCTAATGATTGCGTTTATGAAGTAGAATATAATAATGAGCTCACAACTAATTCAAGATTTAAAGCAAAAATATCTGGGGAAAAAGGTTCTGGTTGTGGGTCTTGGTTTGCAGGGCGGCGGTGTAGGCATAGCCCGCTTTTTTTCAGAACTAGGAGCCATTGTGACGGTGACAGACAAAAAAGATAAAAATAAACTTCAGGAATCAATTGAAAAATTAAAAAGATTCAACATCCAATTTAATCTCGGGGGACATATTCTAAAGGATTTTATAAGCGCTGATGTAATCTTTAAAGGTCCATCAGTTCCTTGGAACTCCATGGAGGTAAAAGCTGCCATAGAAAAGAATATTCCAATAGAGATGGAACTCTCATTTGTCGTTGCGAATTATCCTGGAAAAGTTATTGGGATAACAGGGACACGAGGAAAATCAACAACAACCCATCTTATATTTAATTTGCTGAAAGAATCTGGATTTGATGTAGCTTTGGGTGGGGGTCTTCCTGGAATATCAACTATTGATTGTCTAAAAACAGCGGGAGAAAGCAGTTGGTTGGTTGCAGAACTTTCATCTTGGGCGTTGTCCGGATTTCACAGGAAAAAAATAAGTCCTCATATAGCAGTTTTTACAAATTTTTATCCCGACCATTTGAATTATTACAAAGATTTGAAAGAATATTTTTATGATAAGCAGGCGATCTTTCAATATCAAAAAAGTGGAGATAGCCTTATAGCAAATATCAACTTAAAGAAAAACATAGATTCAGTTACACAAATTTTTCAGAAAACAAACGAAAGATTCTTTACAAAAAATGATTTTCTATATTCATTAGAATATCTTAAAGGAGATCATAATTTGGAAAATGCCGCTGCTGCTTTTAAAGTTTCAGAGATATTAAAGATAGACAAAGATAAAGCAATTCAAATTATAAAAAACTTTAAAGGTCTGCCTTATCGATTGCAAACAGTAGGGAAGAAAAGAAATGTTATATTTATAAACGACACAACTTCTACTACCCCTATTGCTACAGTTAAAGCTATAAGATCTTTAAATGGAAAAAAAATTGTGTTGTTTCTTGGTGGTAATTCAAAAAATCTTCCAAAAGATATTTTGATAAACGAGTTAAATAGTATTGAAAAGATTATTCTACTTTCAGGTTCATTTACCGAAGAAATATCAACTATTTTAGAAGAAAAGTTTCCAGATAAATTAATTGGACCATTTTCTAACCTCGAACAAGCTATCGAAGCAGGATATGAGGAGGCTGAAAAATTAAAAGATGAATGCTATTTATTGTTTTCTCCTGGAGCAACCTCATTTTCTATGTTTAATAATGAATTCCATAGAGGTGATGAATTTAATAGGTTGGTAGAGTTGATAATAAATAAATGAATAGATTTTTAATCCGTAACAAATTCTTTATCCCATTGATCACAATTCCTATAATCATGTCCCTTATTGGGTTAGTCTTTATCTTTGAAGCATCAGCTGTAAATAGTTCAAGAGTTTTTGGAGATAGTTTGCATTATTTAAAATCACAAAGTATATGGATTTTTCTAGGCCTTTTTGTGATAGCTTTATTTTCTTTTATTGATTATAAAAAGTTGTATTTTCTTTCATTTGTCACTTTAGTTTTGACTATTATTTTACTGGTAATTGTTCTTATTCCAGGGGTTGGATCAAAAGTGGGTGGTGCTAGGCGATGGATAGATCTAGGTCTCTTCAGCATCCAACCAACTGAGTTGGCAAAATTTTCTGTCATCATTTACCTTTCTTCTTGGTTTTCAAATAAAGAAAAGAAAAGATTCTTACCATTTATTACTTTAATATGTTTTTTAGTTTTTTTAATTATTCTTCAGCCTGATATGGGTACGGCAATAATAATTTTTTTGATAAGTTTATTTATTTATTATTTTTCCGGAGCAAGGTTTATGGATTTTGTATATATATTTGGTGGTTCAATTATTGGTATATATTTTTTAGTAAAATTATCGCCCTATAGATTTAATCGTTTACTGGCTTTTTTAAACCCGGCTGTTGACCCGTTGGGAATTTCATATCATATCAATCAGATATTTATTTCTTTATCCTCAGGAGGTTTTTTTGGTCGCGGATTTGGTGCTTCACGTCAAAAGTATATGTTTTTGCCAGAAGCACACACAGATTCAATCTATGCAATTATTGGTGAAGAATATGGATTTATCGGTGGTTTAATCTTGGTTGCTTTGTATTTTGTTTTTGTTTATAAAATATATCATCTAATCAGATTAGCACCAGATAGGTTAGCAAGATTGATATTGATTGGGATATTTGCTTTTTTTAATTTGCAGTTTATTGTAAATATGTTTGGAATGACCGGACTTTTTCCAATAGTTGGTGTCCCTATACCATTTCTATCGTATGGTGGTAGCAATTTACTAATTTCTTTTGCGTTAATTGGAATTATGTTGAACATAGAGAAGAGAGTGAAGGTATAATATAAATATGAAATTATTAATCACAGGAGGCCATCTTGCACCTGCCTTGGCCTTAATTGAAGAACTAGAAAAGATCAAGAAGGATGTAGATGTGATATTTGTCGGAAGAAAATACCCGACTGATAAGGAAAGAACATTATCCTTAGAGTATAAAGAGATAAGTAAAAAAAATCTGACATTTGTTTCGATTGAAGCCGGAAGATTGAACAGAATAATCTCAGTATCTACGCTTATAAGTTTTGTCAGGATTCCGTTTGGTTTTGCTCAAGCATTTTTTATTATCAATAAATACAGGCCTGATAAAATTATGTCTTTTGGGGGGTATTTAGCTTTGCCTGTTGTATTTTGGGGTTATATTTTTAGAATTCCAGTATATACACATGAACAAACTATTAAACCCGGATTAGCAAATCGATTGATAAGTTTCTTTTCAAAAAAAATATTTGTATCCTTTGATGAAGTAAAAAATAATTTTCCTGCTAACAAGACGTTTGTATCTGGTAACCCCGTCAAACCTTCTGTCTTTAAGATAGTAGAAAAGCCTTTTGATATTAAAAAGGATAGGTCAGTTATTTATGTTACCGGTGGTTCATTAGGATCGCATAGTGTAAATTTACATATCAAAAACATCTTAGAATCTTTATTGGAAAAATATATTATCATTCATCAAGTCGGCGATACAAAAGAGTATCATGATTATGAAGATTTGTTAGAAATTAAAGACAAATTACCTGAAAAACTGAAATCCCGTTACTTTCTGGTAAAGCACTTATTTGATAGTCAGATAGGTTACGTATATGATATGACTGATCTTGTAATTGGTCGGGCAGGAGCAAATACCTTTTTTGAACTACTTGCATTAAATAAGCCAGCACTATTTATACCATTACCATGGTCTTCTGGTCGAGAACAACAACACCATGCCGAAATTTTTACAAAGGTTGGTTGCGGGGAAATTTTTCATCAGATATCGCCAAGCGAAAAGTTACTAAGACTAGTTAATCAAATGATCGATAAAATTGAATATTATAAAGGTAATTTTAAAAATTTATCAAAATTTTATAAGAAAAATGTCTCTAAATACCTCATTGGTGAAATTTTTAAACAAGATTAAGTTTTTGATTTTATTCATACTTCTTTGTACTTTATTTTTTGTCGGAGTATTTTATACAAATCAATTTTTTTTGGTTAAAAATATTCAGTTAGTGTCAAGTAAAAATTTTTCCCTGTCTAATAAAAAAGAATTAATTAATTCAAGCTTAATACTAATCAATAAGGAAAAAATCGCAAAAAAGATAATACTAGATAACTACCAAATAAAAACAGCAACGGTTGAAAAAATTTGGCCAAGCAGTCTTAAGATTACTGTATCTTTCTATGAACCTTACATATCATTGGTTGTTAATAATGGTTTTTTTGAACTTTCGTGTGATGGGAGAATCTTGAAAAAAACAAAAGATATTCCTCAATATTTACCAAAAATAAATTATTATCAAAAACTGAATAGTTCTTCTTTTCAAACAGGGGATTGGATCGATTTTAAAGATATTAAGAAAGCGCTATTTTTTGTCGAAAAATTAAAAGAAATAAATCTTACAGTATTGACTATTGATATCAAAGGACAAGATATGTTAGTATTTAATTTGATTGATGCGAAGCAAATTGTTTTTAGTAATAATAAAGATATTAACACTCAGAATTATCAGCTGGAATTGATAATTAAACAGTTCAAAATAGAAGGTAAAGATTTTAAAAAAATTGACTTACGGTTTGATAAGCCGATAATTAGTTTTTAATATGACAGATAATCTGATTTGTGGAATCGATATAGGCAGCTCCAAGATAGCAACCGTCGTCGGGATGAGCTCATCCGACACGGATGAACTAAAGATTATTGGATTTAATACGACTACAGCACGTGGAGTAAGAAAGGGTTTGGTCGTTGATATAAAAGAAGCGACTGACGCCGTTGAAGAAAGTGTCGAAAAAGCAGAAAGAATGGCTGGTCACAAGATAAATAGAGCTTTTATTGCTGTTGGAGGACCTCATATATCTTCTTTAAATTCTCATGGAATTGTGGCTGTTTCTAATCCTCAAGGTGAGATAAACGAGGAAGATGTCGAGCGTGTTATAGAGGCAGCTAAAGCAATCTCATTATCATCTACCCGTCGTATTATAGAAGTTATTCCGAGAGATTATATAGTCGACGGACAGTCGGGTATTAAAAATCCTGTTGGAATGAGCGGAGTACGACTTGAGGTAGAAACTCATATCATTACCGCCTCAACAACCAACTTAAAAAATCAGGAAAGGATTTTAAGCGATCTAGGAATTGAAAACCAAGGTTTTGTATTCTCTGGATTAGCTTCAGCTGAGGCAGTTTTAACAAATACCGAAAAGGAGTTGGGAATAGTCTTAGTTGATATAGGTGGAGGAAAGATAGATTTTTCTATATATGTTGATGGTGCCCTTTCATATTCGACATCAATTCCGATTGGTGCTCGACATATCTCGAACGACATAGCTGTCGGATTAAGGGTATCTCTTGATTCAGCTGAAAAAATAAAAATATTCTTAAGTAAAAGTTTGGGAAAAAATACCACTTACACATCCGAAAAGAAAAAAACTCCCCAATTAAATCTAAAAGAATTAGATCTTCCGGAGGATTTGACAGAAGTCTCTTTAAAAACTCTTGTTGACGGTATAGTAGCTCCTAGATTAGAGGAAATTTTTAAATTAATCTTTGAAGAAATTGAAAAAAGTGGCTTTGGTCAGCAGATTCCTTCAGGTCTAGTTATTACTGGTGGAGGTGCTCTGACAATTGGAATGTTAGAAACGGGGAAAAGAGTTGTAGGTCTACCGATAAGGATAGGTTTTCCTGAGAAAGTTTCTGGTTTGATAGATGAGATAATTGATCCTCAATTTGCGACGACTGTTGGTTTGTTGTTATATGGGAAAAATAACGTTTTTATTGATAAAGATAATTTTAAGAATTTTGGTAAAATATTAAAGGATTTTAAACTTGGAAATTCTGTTGATGGCTTAAAGAATTTTTTTAAGCAGTTTATTCCATAATATGTTAATTAAACCTCGAGCTGGGCAAGCGGCCAGAATAAAAGTTGTCGGAGTCGGTGGAGGCGGAGGAAACGCATTGTCTTTCATGGTATCCGAGGGCGGAATTAATGGTGTTGAGTTTATTGCGGTTAATACTGATGCTCAAGCTCTACTTAATAATAAAGCTAGTGTAAAAATCCAAATAGGTGAAAATTTGACCAAAGGTTTAGGAAGTGGTGGTGATCCAGAGGTTGGGAGACAAGCTGCAGAAGAATCAAAAGAAAAGTTAAAAGAGGATCTCGGTGGCGCAGATATGATCTTTCTTGCTTGTGGAGAAGGTGGAGGAACAGGTACTGGAGCGGCCCCGGTGATTGCCGAGATTGCCAAAGAGAGTGGTGCTTTGACAATAGCTGTTGTTACCAAGCCGTTTGATTTTGAAGGTAGTAAAAGAAAATTTTCAGCTGACGAAGGAATAATGAAATTAAAGGAAAAAGTTGATACTTTGATTGTTGTTCCAAACCAAAGAATATTAAATATTATTGATAAAAAGACTCCAATTCTTGAAGCTTTTAAGAAGATTGACGCAGTTCTTCACCAAGGTGTCAAAGGCATAGCCGAACTCATCACTACCCCCGGGCTTATTAATGTCGATTTTGCTGATATTAGGAGCATAATGCAGGGATCGGGTACAGCCTTAATGGGCGTAGGTCTTGGCAGTGGAGATAAAAGAGCTATAGCTGCAATCAAACAGGCAATTTCTTCACCTCTTTTGGATGTTTCTATTGAAGGAGCTAAGGGAGTACTCTTTAATGTGGTAGGTGGACCTGACCTTACGATGGCAGAAGTAGATGAAGCAGCATCAGTTATTGCAAAATCAGTAGATCCAGACGCCGATATTATTTTTGGGGCAGTAATTGATGATAAATTAATGGATCAGATAAAAGTTACTATCATTGCGACTAAATTTGATGATAACCGCTTGAAATTATTTAGATTTAAAAAATCAGAGGAAACAGAAAAAGAGCATTCCTTTATCAAAGAATCTGACGAAAAAAATAAATCAGCCGAAGAAATCGATAGAGATGGGATAAACAGTGAAGAAGAGTTTGTCGATGATGATTCTTCTGAGTTCGATAT
>Ga0172375_10008823_pt1 | contig 13459 bp, 11 predicted proteins | sample LakKiv1m_FD_114537 | JGI IMG/M metagenome (GOLD analysis project Ga0172375, IMG submission 114537) | Freshwater microbial communities from Kabuno Bay, South-Kivu, Congo - kab_092012_11.1m | ecosystem: Environmental > Aquatic > Freshwater > Lake | place: Democratic Republic of the Congo...
AAAATAATAAAAGATTTAAATGAAAATTTTGCTTCTTATTATAGACGAGGAGGTATTTCTTCTATTAGTAATTATTTTTCTCTATTAGTAAGAGAAGGAAAATTAGATTTAGCTCGAGCATATGCATCTAATGCTAATAGAATGATTCAAGTAAATCCTGCCAAATATACAGAGTTCCTTTCTAAAATGGCAAATGAACAAGATTCTCTTTTCTATAAAAATATTCTTGGATTATATCTTAGAAGAGCTACTTGTAGTATTCATGGAACTGCAGGTCTAAATGCTTATCAATATATTTTAGTAGATAATATGATCAACGGCTTGAGAGGTATATATCTTATTACTAAGATTACTGAAAATATTAATTCTACTTCTTATATAACAAATATTGAATCAGCAGCTGTTCAACCTCTTGGAGACTATAATAGAGAAAATATATTAGGAGGAAATTCTTATGTTGACGATGCCCCTCTAGCGATATATAATACTCCTGGATTTTCTATAGATGAAAATGCTACAGATGCTGAGGTTGATGCTATAAGAGCGATTAATTCAATGCCTCTTAATATCCCTGTTATTGTAGACACTGTTATAGAACCTGTCTCCACAACTAATCAATCTACTAGAGTAGCTATAAATTTAAATGAAAATCCTACAGATGATGAAATTGAAGCTGCAAGATTAAGTAATTTGGAATCTTAATATTAAATGATGATAATATTTTATTATATTCTTTTGACTGTCTAATCTTATGGGAGAATATATGTCAAAAGAAAAAAAGAATTACTGGACTAAAGAACAAGAAAATGCCATAATATATTATCAAACAACAAGAGATGCTGATTATTATTCTAAAGAACTTATACCTCATTTTAGAGAACTTATCAAAAATATCTATCTAACATATAATTTTAATAAGATATTGATAGATTATAAAAATGTAGAACAGGAGATGCTAGCATTCATTTTTGAAAAAATAGATAAATTCGACCCATCTAGAGGTACTAAGGCTTTTTCTTATTTTGGAACTGTTATTAAAAATTATCTTATACAAAAATGTAGTAAGGAAAAGAAAAATATTCATATAGATGAAGAAAATAAACTAACAATATTGAATGGTGTTAGTATTAAAAAATATCAAGACGCTACAAGTAATGACAGTACTGAAGATTTATTAGATAATATTCATACAAACATTATGAAATATAGTGATAGAGTTGAATTAACAGAAGAAGATATTGCTATTATAAACATTATCAATGATATTCTCTCTAACTATAAAAAAGTTGATATTTATAATAAGAAACAGCTTTATGTTTATATCAGAGAATACTGTGATTATCCAACTAGAAAAATTACTTTAGCCATTAATAAGATGAAAATTATGTATGGTTTTTTGAAAGAGGATTATCTTAATTGAGAGATGTAAATGAAGCGCTAACTCCTGGAAGTAAGTTTATAAAAGATATTCGTAGAAGAAATGAAAACTGGAATAAAGAACCTATTTTCTTACTTCAAAAGGGTATTGTTATTTCTGTAAATTTAAATACTGATCAAAAGGATACGAGTTTTTATAATCCTCCCTATTCTTTAAATTTAAGACTAATTAACGAAGATTATACTAACAAAAATGCACAAGAAATATTAGATGATAATCCAAAATGGTACCAACCTCTTTTTCCAAATCAGTTTATTATTCTTCCAGAAATTGGTGAAGAAGTATTAGTTCTTAGAGAATATACAAGTAAAGAATCTGTTGGATATTGGATATGCAGAGTAAATGATAGTGCTATAATAAAAAGAAAATTAGCAAGAGAACATTTTCAAGCAGATAATCCCTTACTTAAATACAATTTTCCATTTGATGTAAATGAAGTTTCAGAGAAAAGTAAACAAGATAAAACTCCTGATAAAATATTTGAAACAGAAAAACTAAATCCAGGAGACATTGCAATTCTTGGTAGATGTGGAAGTTATTGTATACACACATATAAAGATGGTAATACAAGATATTTACAAGGAATTAGTTCTCTCGTTAATATAGAATGTTATGAATTAATTAAATTTTCAGATATAGATAAAGATTATTCTTTTTATAATGAAGATATTATCGATGAAGAATCAAATATTTTAAACTTAAAGGCTGATAAATTTGTTCAGTACTCTCATCTATCTGAAAATAAACTTTATTCTCAAGTATATGGAGATAAGCTAATAGAATTATTGAAAAAGATGTCTGATAATATAGAAGTTCTGAATAATAAACTTTTAGAAATTCAAAATATTATTAACAAACATGTCCACTCTGTTCCAGCTACATCTCTTAGAACTATTATAGATGGAAGAGAAGTTTATGTAGAACAACCTAAAAGTACTACTTTAGTAACAGAAAATAATAATATAAAAGTAGAAGAATCATCTAAAATATTAGATGAGATTAAACAAGTAGTAGAAAATAATGAAATACTTAGTAAGTATCATTTTCTTAATTGAGATTTAAACATGCCAAAGTATATTAACTTTAAATTTCCTTTGAGAAAATTTGATAGAGGATATTTTGAAGGAAATCAAACTACTATAAAAGCAATTACAGAAAATATAAAAATTCTTCTATTAACTACAAAAGGTGAAAGAGTTATTAATCCTGATATTGGTACCAATCTATCTACAATATCAGGAATATTATTTGATAATATAGATAAATCAGAAATAGTTCCAAGAGTTAGAGAAGAAATTATTCAAGCATTACAAAAATATATGTCACAAGTAAAACTTACTAATTTAGTTATAGAAACATATGAAGATAATCCTGAATTAGAAATTAGTCAAATTAAAATTAAAATGAGTTATGTATTAGAAGATATAGAAAATATTGGCGATTCAATATCGCTTACGCTTGGGTAATGGAGATTTAATTTGCCTACACTTAGTGAACAAAAGAAAGTAAGAGATATTAGATATACTTCAAAAGATTTTGATTCAATAAAATCTGATTTAATATCTTTTGTAAAACAAAACTATCCTGATTCTTGGTCAGATTTTAATGAAGCGTCAGGAGGCATGGCTCTATTAGATCTAATGGCATATATTGGAGATATGATGTCATTTTATATTGATAGACAAGTTAATGAATCATTTATTAATAGAGCTGTAGAAGAGAAAAATATTATAGCTAATGCGAAACAACTGGGATATAATCCTAAAGTACCTACTCCAGCAATAGTTTCATTATCTATTTCAGCCGATGTAAATAATTCTATATCTGCAGAGAGTATGTTCAAAATACTAAAGGGATCAAGAGTAAGATCTAGATATAATGTTAATACTACTTTTGAAATATTAGAAGATGTTGATTTTTCTTCAGATACAAATAGAGTAATTAGTTTATCTGATTCTACATTATCTATGTCAAAAAGTGGTGTATCGGCTATAGCAGGGATACAAAAAACATTTAGAGTTTCTATTGGTGAAGCTTCAAAATTCTTAAAAATTAAGTTACCTGATTCAGATATTACTGAAATAGTTTCAATTACAGGATCAGATAATAGTGAATGGTATCAAGTAGATCATTTAGCACAAGATGCTGTATTTGTTGGAGAAGAAAATACATCATCTTCTTCTGGAGATATTCCATTTATCTTGAAAATGAAAAAGATTCCCAGAAGATACATAATAGAAAGAGAAGTAGGAAGACTAACTTCACTTACATTTGGACCAGGAACATATGATTATGAAGATAGTGAATTCATTCCTAACCCTGAAGACTATGTTCAGCCTCATAATTTAAGAGGAAGTCCTTCTGGATTTAGTCCCTCTCTTATAAGTTCAGATAGTTTCTTATCTACTCGATCATTAGGATTAGCTCCAAGAAACACTGATCTTACTATTAAGTATAGAGTGGGAGGTGGAGTAGATACAAATGTTGGAGCAAATGTTTTAAATGCATTTACAAATATCTTATTTAGTTATAAAAATTCTGCTTTATATTCACAAGAATATTCTGGGATAAGAAATGATATTGAAAAATCTATAAAAGTAACTAATGACACTTCAGCCGCCGGTGGCAAAGATGCTGAAACATTTAATGAAATCAGACATAATGCTTCCGCTGAATTTGCTACTCAAGGAAGATGCGTAACATTATCTGATTATCAAGTAAGATCAATGACAATGCCAAGTAAATTTGGTTCTGTTTTTAGATCATACGCAAGAAAAGATCAAACTAATAATTTAGGTATTGAATTAATTGTAGTTTCTATTGATTCTTATAGTAAATTAACTACTACTAGTAACATATTGAAGAATAATATAGAAACATATTTAAGACATTTCAAAACTATTTCAGATACTATACGAATAACAGATGCTAAAATAGTTAATATAGGAATAGATTTTTCTATAGTTCCAGCAAACAATGTAAACAATAATGAAGCTCTATTAAAAGCTATATATCTTTTACAAAATGAATTTAGCATAAAGAATTCTAATTTAGGATCTTATATAGTTAAATCTCAGTTGATATCTATGTTAAATGCATTAGACAGTATTATCGCTGTTCCTAAATTAGAATTTATTAATCTATATGGAACTATAAATAATAGAACATATTCTTCAAATATATTTGATATAACAGGTAATACAAGAAAAGGTATATTGTATTTTCCTAAAGATACTATATACGAAGTAAAATATTTGCAGCACGACATTGTAGGAGCTATAGAATGAGTAGAGCAAGAGCTTTTGCAGATCAAGATACAAGCATATTTGAGCAGTCTCTTACATCTAACGTGGGTTTAGCTCCAATATTGCAATTACAAAATATATTTGATGATGTTCAGAATAAGAAGTTATTTTCTAGAATACTTGTTAGATTTGGATTATCTTCATTAACTTCAAATATAGTTTCTAAAACTTATCCTGATCCGAGAACAAATTCATCTGTTTCAGCTTATCTTTATATGTTTAATGCTCCGCATGGTGACGAGCAAGCTGAATCTTTTGATATAGAAATGTATCCTTTAACTCAAACTTGGGACGAAGGTTCTGGGTTAGATTTAGATACACTTACAGAAACAGGTTATGCAAATGCAGTTTCAGCACAATCTACTGTTCCCTGGTCTACTACAGGCGGAACGTATCAAGTAGATGCAAGTTCAGCTACTATGCACTTTAATCATGGAGAAGAAGATCTTAAACTAAACATTACTACATTGTTTAATGATTGGCTTAACGGAGCTAGTTCTAATTATGGTGTAATTCTTAAAATGAGCACAGCTCAAGAAGCTAAAACTGGATCTAATTCAGCTCTTAATATATACTACAAAAAGTTTTTTGGTAGAGAAACTAATACTCATAAAAAGCCATATATACAATTAGAATGGGATGGTTCTATAAAAGATGATAGAAATGCTGTTGAATTTGATACTACAGCTAATCTATTTTTCTATAATATCAAGAGAGGATATCTTCAAGATCTAAATTCAACAGGAGATTTTCCAGGATATATTTCTATATCAGGTCTGACAGGATCTTCATGGAGCGCTATACAAACTAGTCTATCAGCTGAAAGAAAAGAAAAAGGTATTTATAGATGCAACTTCACATTACCACTCAGTGCTTCAATCTATTCAGCTTTTAGAGATGTTTGGACTTTAAGTGCTTCTCCGAGTTCAACTTATACATTCAATTTTTCAACTACTAATCCTGCTTCAGGTTTTGACAATTATGTTACATCAAGGTATAGAGTAACTCTTAAAAATTTGAAACAAGAATATGAAAAAGGTAATGAAGTAAGAATAAGAATGCATGTTAAAGATGAATCACTAACTTTAACTCCACTTACAGCAGCTACTACAGCTATTAGTAATTTTACAATAGTAGATGGTAGCTATGAAATTAGAGAACTTGATAGTGACTTAATAGAACAAAGTGAAGTACCATTGTCATATGATTCAAATGGAAATTTCTTCACTATTAACACAAATAATCTCTATATAGATCAACAATATAAAATAGTATTTAAATTTAATGTAAGAGGTGAAACAATTGTTTTTGATAGACAAGACGAGTGGTATTTCAAAGTAGTTTAATCGGAGAACAATAATGGCATTACCTAAATTATCTCTATTAGCAGAAAGAGTAATTTTAAATCTTAATATCGGAGATAGAATTTTAACAGGAAAATATAGAAATAAAGAAGTGCTTGTTAAAGATATAGCTTATGATAAACATGGTGAATTAACCGTAAATGGTAGAAAAGCTCTTAATTTTAGAATAGTGAAATCTTATAAAACAATTCCAGAGCCTGAAGAAGATGAAAAGAAGAAAAATGATAAAAAAAATTGAAGAGCTTTTAGAAGAAGGTGATATTATAGCTAAAATATATTATACCATTTTAGGTGGATCTACTCAATTAAATATAGCAAAAGATTATATAAATGATCCAGCTATAAAAAATGAAGTAGTAATGTTATCAAAAGAAATAGAAAGAGTAGCAAAGAAATTCTTAGAAACTTCAAAGAGAGATAATTAATGCTTCAAGGTAAATCTTTCAGTGATATAATTCAATCATTATCTGCGCAAGGGTCTACTAGTGCAGATTTAGCTAATATTACTATCACTGGAGATAGTGTTGATACACGACCTCTTACTAACTATAATTTATTTTCTAATCATGTTTATTTTGGTGATGCAGTTAGAAAATTTAGAAATGCATTAAACAAAATAGAAACAAGTTATCCAATAGGTTTGTCGGGATCATTTTATTCTTCTTTATGTGCCGAAAATATTTATGCTGTAGATAAATGGAGAAGAGAAGCTTCTGGATACGAAAATTGGTTATTAGAAAAATTATCAATATCAGGAACAATAACAGCTTCTGCTATAAATCACAAAGGCGAAACTATACCTTTAATACATATAGTAAGAGATTCTTATTGTAATATAACAGGAACACAGTCAGACTTAGTTACTTCACTATCGGCAGAAACTCATTTATTTGAAGAAGAAAATATAGAATTAGAAGAACAAACTTCTGGTTCATTATTTGATCCTAATTCTTCTAGTTCAGATTTATTATCTTTAACAGCTGAAAAATACATTACGAGAAATGCTAAACTTAAAACTCTTCTACCACAAATATTATTTTATGGTGACAATGATGAGAATTTAGAAAAACTATTATCTTCTTTTGGTGATACTTTAGATGAAATAAAAGAATATGCTGATCAGATAAGTAATACAAACTTCATATCATATGAAAATATAGATAGAGTACCAAATAGATTTCTTCCAGTATTAGCACAACATTTTGGAATAGAGCTTTATCAGTCTGCTATTAACAATGCTATTGATTCATATTTTACAGCTTCTACTTCTGGCTATACTGGTCAGCAAATTACATATTCTTTATGGAATAGAATTCTTAACAACATAGTTTATTTACTAAAAAGAAAAGGAACAAAAGAATCATTAGAAGCTATAGTAAGATTGTACGGATCTAATAGCAAATATATAAAAGTACAAGAATATAGTATCTTTAATAAACCTACACAAATAAGAGATGATATATTAGTAGATGTTCCTGTTTTTTATGCTCCAACTGGTGTTCATATAGTATTTCCTGCATCTGCACATACAGCATTTGATTTTGCAGCAAACTCTAATTTTACATTAGAAGCGAGAGCAAGTGTTAGTTCAGCTATTTCTACCGCTAGTAATAAAATTGTTATAGATCACCCTAAATACAAATTATCTATTAATGCTTCTGGTCAGACGGTATTTGCTATAGATAGTATAGCAACTATTATTTCTACTCCTCAATGTAGTATTTCCTCGTTCATTGGTAATATAGATAATTTTGTTAATATTGCTGTTAATAGATCTGGAAATGTTATTAATGTATATTCTATGGTTCTTAGTGGTAGTGGTACAGGATTTGAAGATATTGTATATTCATCTTCTACTTCAGTTAGCTCAGCTTCTAACAATTTAGCTCTAGATTCAGAAGTATTAGACAAAACATATATCCCATCTGATAGCAATTTTAATGATTATCTTCATGAAGTAAGAGTTTGGGATGGATATTTAGCTGAAGATGATTTAAAAGAACATACAAGAAATTTTGAATCTACAAGTTTTATTAATTCTACAGCCAATAATGTAAGTTGGACTTCTCTAAGAGCTCATTACAAACTTAGAGAAAATGTTGTATTGCAAGGTAATTATAATTTTATAGTTGATTCTACTACTGGTGGATATACTGGCATTCCTGTTAATTTTTCTTCAGTAAAAAGATACAAAACATTTGTAGATCAAAGCAAAATAAATAAATGGTCTCCTGTAGGATTAGATGTAGATAATGACAAAATTACACAAATAGATCCGGATGAAGGAATAGAAGACACTTCTTATATTTCTATTATATTAGATCCTATTAATACTATAGATAGAGATATAAAAAATGCTCAAGCTAATCTTAGTGTAGCAGATATTCTTTGTGATCCGATTGATTTATATAAACCATACTATCAAGGAACATTTTCTAATTTATTTTCTAATATACTCTCTAGATATAATGGTGAAAATATAGTTGATCTAAATTCATTTATAAAAGCTTCTGATAATTTTAATGATTCTTTTGGAAGTATATTCAAATTTATCAAGCAATTTGTTCCTGCTAAAAATCATGTATTAGCAGAAGGAATATTAATAAGAAACCCAATTCTAGAAAGGCCGAGACTTCAAAAAAGAGTTAATAAAACTGAGTCTTCATCTCCTTCTGGTACAGATATATACACACATTATTTTATAGGTAGTAATACAGCAGCGTCTACAGCAACGTTTCAGGGATATAAATATGGTAGCGAAAACAACGAGGCGATTAGCAATACTTTATCTAGTAACGTTCTTAATAGTACTATTCTTTGCTCAAGGTCTAGTATTCGAAATGTTCCGAGATATTATATCTCCAGAAATACTAGCGTTGAGTCCATAGAAGCTACTCCATTTGAACCAAATTTAACTGAAATAGATGTTACACTTAATAACTTAATAATTCAAACTTCCGATACAGCATCTACATTTCCACATCTTAATTCTATAGTATCAGAAATAAGCTTAATAAAAAATGGAAAATCATTTAAAACAAATATTCCAGCAATTAGATTTGAATTTCCAGTGTCTTCTAATGGAGACAATTATTTCTATGCTGAAATAGGAAATATAGATCAAGGAAAAGGTCGAATAGTTGAAGGAAAAGATTCAATATTTATTTCTAATTTAGAAAATGGTAAAATACAAATGAAACTTCAAGCTAGTAATACTATTAAGTCTCTATCTACTGATACTAATAGTTTATCTGGAACTGTTGGAATAGTTCCAATTAAAATTACTAACTTATTTTCTAAAGCAGCTCAAATAATAAGAGTTGGAATTGGAAATGATGTTACATCTATGACAGAGAATTTGAAAAACCAAGGCGGAGTAAAAATAAGAACATATTAGAGATTTATCTACTTTAACATATTTAAATTAAAGAAACTCATTATCGAAAGTAATTTCGATTTAATTGGAGGAGGTGCTGTTATCGCATTCCTTAATAGTACAACAGCGGTAGTAGATGCAATATTGACAAGAAAAGGTAGAGAACTATTAGCTAAGAATGATGGTAGTTTTAAAATAACTAAATTTGCATTCGGTGATGATGACATCAATTATGGTTTATATGATGCTTCTAATTCTGATAATCCTGATACTAATATTCTCAATCTTCCTGTATTAGAACCAATCAGTAATGAAGATGTTGCTCAAAGATATAGATTAATAACACTTCCAATGGGTTCTCTTAAAGTATCTGTTCTTTCAGTTAATCCAAAAAATATTACTGTAGATTATGGTGATACTGCTACATTTGTAGTAAAAACTACAAACGGAAATGATTCAAATGGATATTATGCTAAAAGCAGAGATACAGAAATTGCAGTCATAGAAAGTTCAAAAGTAACTCCTAATTCAGCTGGAGAAGCTACATTTAATATTAACACTGGAATTAATGCTGGTTCAAGATCAGGTTCTGTAATAATAGACATTACAGGATTAAATACAGGTGCAAGAAGCACTGTTAATTTAACTGTTAGTGCTAGTGGAACATAAGAGAATATATTATGCTAAGTGAATTTGACGTAGAAAATGATATAGCTTTACAACATATAGAAAATAAAACTAATTTTGCAGTAGCATCTTTTGCAAATGCTTCTAGTTATAATATCAATGCATATGTTACTGAACTTTCAGGAACAGACATGATGATAGATGCTAATAGAATTTCTACTACTATTCCTGTAAGTGCTGCGTTTAGACATATTTCTAATTATTTCTTTTCTTCTTCAGCAGGAACATCTATTCCTATATCTCACGATACTAACTCTACTACTGGATTAGCTAGAATAATTCAGATTGGTAGAACTACTGTTGATGATGGTTTAATTTCAGGTAGTGTTACCGCTGTATTTTCATTTAGTACAACTACAGCTGATCAAACATTTATTGATATACCCGAGACAAGCTTGACTTCTTCAATTGGAAGAAAAGGTTTATTAGTTTCTCAAAGCAATACTTCTAATACAGTTGGAACTGTTTTTTATGATACAGGCACTTTAGTTTTTCATGGTGGAAATGTCTGGCCTCATTTCTTGTGTGATCCATTATCTGGATTCTATATTGGAACTGCTAGTGCTGATAAGGTAGTTTGTACAAGTCTTTCATTTAAAGCACTGAATGTTTATAAGAGAGCAATATTTTTCTGTAGAGCTTTAAATAAGCAGTTTAACTATACTACAAATATTACAGCTCTATCAAATCAAACATTGGGAACAATAACAGGAAGTATTACAGCTAATCCTACTACTTATATAACATCTGTTGGTTTATACAATGATGATGGCGATATGATAGCTATAGCAAAAGTATCTCCTCCAGTTAAAAAAGATTTCTATACAGAGAAGTCAGTATTTGTCAAATTGAACTATTAATATCTTATGGAATTTAAAGTATACGAGCAAGATCAGATAAGATCTTTTAAGTCAGAAGAAGAAAATATAGTAGTATTAGCTGAAAACAGTATCTGTGCTAATTCAGTTGGTTATTTCTATGCTATAAAAAATTTAGGGACTATTAGTTATCCAGATTTAGATTATCTTAAAAATAATGTAGTTTATAATAGAAAAACTGATGTTAAGTATATCTTTAAATTTGATAAGAATCTATTTGATTCTCCATCTATTACATCAGAAAGAGTAGTCGGAGCTTTTTATACTACTACAGCAGACCAAACTTTTCAATCTTCTACTAATTCTGCGTCTAAAGTTTCTCATCAAGATCTCTATAATTATTTGAAAGGTTATCTATATAGAAAAGATAACTCATTTAATCCAGAAGAAGCATCAGCTCCTTTATCTTCTTTTTCTGATTATAATGATTTACCTATAGCAAGAATTATAACTCTTCCAAAATCTTTATTTAAATCTCATATTAAGCCTAATTCATTTAGACTTGAAATGAATATGAATAGTACAGGATCTACTGGAGTGGTTGATTATTCTACCGTTAGTGGACAATTAGTTAGTGCTTTGGATTTAAAAAATCCATCGAATTCAGTTAGTTCTGCATTTGCTGTAATTCCTTATTCTGCTGCATCAATTACTAGTATCAATACTTGTACTACAGGTATAACAGTAGAAGCTATAATTAATCCAAACAATAATTCTTCTATGATTTTATGGAAGAAGTTAGCTAGTAGTGCTTTAAGTGATTATAGTTCATCTTTCATGAAATTAGAATTAACAAAATCTCCTGAAGGAAATAAAGATGCATTTAGATTTTATATAAAATATCCTTCTGCTAATGGAGATATATCCCATGAATTTGCTAAAGCAAGTACTCAAGCTAGTGGATTGTTTGTTCCTGAAGACATGGGTATTAATATTTTTGATGGTAAATTTCATCATATAGTTACATCGTGGTCTACTGAAGGATTATTTAATGGAATTACTACAGAATCAGGTGCAGGTGCAATTCTTGGTTACATTGATGGATATAAATTAAAAAATAGAGAACAAACACAAACTATAGCTGGTTGTGAAGATGGAACACTTGGTCCCGTTCCTCAAGCCAATATGTTTAAACAAACATACCCAATTAAAACTACAGCAATAAAACAAGCTGATAATACTAGCCCTTTAGATGGATGTCCTATTTTCATTGGTGTTTCTAATAATTTATCAGAAAAAAATAATAGAAAAATAATACCATCATATACTTCAGATAAATTAAGATCAAAATTTGATGGACAAATTCAATCTATAAGAATTTGGAACTATAGATTGAACGATAGTACTACAGGAGTTCTTGATAAAGAAAATACAAAACTAAGCTTAACAAGCGATGTTGGCTTATCATTTTCTGATTATTATAATAGTAGTTTAACTACAGGAACAAGTGCTACGCATATAGTGAACTGGCTTGATTTTAAAAATATAAATGCTAGTTCTGCTTCTGATGTTCTATATGGAACAAGTGCCCAATTGGTTGGATTTGCTAAAACTAGATTATATGATGCTGAAAATGCTTTAAGAAAAATTAATATATTAGATGAAACTACAATTTCAGCAATTGATAGAACAGTTTTATATAAAGATATACCTGAAAAAGTAATTGATAATAATCTTAATCAGGGAAGAATAGTAAGAGTTGGAGTAGATAATAGCATTAATAAAGTTGGAATTATATATTATGATTTAGGTTTGATAGTTTTAGATAATAATGATGAAAATGCTAAATTAAATTTCATTCATCCTAATTCTGGTTCTACAGGTGATTTTGGTTTTTCTAAAACTGGTAATCAGGGAGCTATACTTAATGTAGAAAGATTATCATTTAAATCAGTAGAAAATGTAGGAAATATTATTTTAGAATCAACAATTAGTGGTAATGAGTTTAACTATTCTCAAAATATTTCTTCAAGAAACTTGATAGATAATGATAAATTATTAGATGAACCTGTAGTATACGTTACAAGTGTAGGACTATACGATGATGAAGGAAACTTATTAGCTATAGCAAAACTATCTAATCCTACAAGAAAAGATGATAGTACTAATCTTAAAGCTAATATTAAACTCACTTTCTAAGTAGATTAAGCATGGAACAATTGCCACTATTACCCATAACTCCAAATAAAAATATCTTTTCTACTTATGTAGATATAGAACCACAAGATTTTTTCTATACTAATCTTAAAACAAAGAAATTAGTAACTCTAAATAAAACACATTATACTTGGGATGGTCCAGAATACCGATATGAAACTTATCAAGCTTCTTCATCGATAAGCACTGCATATCCTGCAACTGAATCTGGTCCAAGATTAGCACTAAGTAGTTGTTGGCTTTATGTTAATAAT